>OBMK010000104.1_pt1 | contig 79044 bp, 74 predicted proteins | sample 1539081 | NCBI WGS metagenome assembly OBMK01 (sample SAMEA3355528, study PRJEB22509) | marine metagenome | biome: marine; feature: river plume; material: water | place: USA | collected 2010-08-07 | depth 0.5 m | reverse complement strand
AAGAGTAATTATCAAAATTTTATGGTTTTTTTTACGTTTTTCTTTTTCTGGTTTAGCATCCAGTTTGGGAGTTTTGTGGAGGATTCAGTTGCTTTTTTACTCATAGTTTCTCTAGGAATATTGCATGGAGCAAATGATCTGCTTATTTTATCAAAAGGGAAAAAAAATAAACATACCTACATAAAACATTTATTTGTATACCTATTGATCATGCTGTTTTGTGTTTTGACCTACTTTTTTAGTTCGTTTCTGGCAATTTCATTATTTATTTTATTGAGTTCTTATCATTTTGGAGAAGAACACCTCGGAGAAAAAATAGCCGTAAACAGCATATTTAATTTCTTTTATTACATGTCCTATGGAGTCTTTATTTTCTCAATGCTTTTTTATGAGTCTACAGCAAATGTAGATGAGATTATGAGAGAACTGACCAATACAACATTTACAAAACTTCAAATAAAGTTTTCATTGATGCTTTCATCATTTATTTTATTAGTAATGAGTTTGTATTTGGTTTTAAAAAAAATAGTAGATGTAAAGAAGCTTCTGAAAGAGATCTTTTATTTAGGACTTCTTTTTTTAGTCTTTAAGACCTCGACGCTTATTTTAAGTTTTGCTATTTATTTTATATTGTGGCATTCGATTCCATCCATTATCAACCAAGTAGAATTTGTGTACGGAGATTTGACAAAAAAAAGCCTCCTATCTTATGTCAAAAAAGCCATTATATATTGGGTTATAAGTATCATAGGGATGTTTGTTATCTATCAATTGATTCCCCACATGAGTTTATTTTCTACCATCATTTTTGTAGTCTTGTTCGCAGTGACTGCTCCTCATACTTGGGTAATGTATAGAATGAAAAGTTAGCGTGTAAAAAGAAGTTCATTTTCAGTGGACATCTCTTCAGAAAAACGATAGGACTCTTTGTTAAAATTTTTCAATCCGTCAATCGTTTTAATATTGTTATCTATGATATAGCGGACCATTAATCCACGCGCTTTTTTTGCAAAGGTCATCACTGTTTTATATTCCCCATTTTTAAAATCTTTAAAAACAGGGGTAATCATAGGGACTTTCAAGACTTTTTTCGGAAGTACTTTAAAATACTCTGTACTTGCTAAATTAACGAGTAATTCTCCATCTTTTAATTCATCATTTAAAGATTTTGCAACCGTATCATCCCAAAATTTATAAAGATTTTTTGTTTTACCAACAGGTAACTTTGTACCCATTTCTAAACGGTAGGGTTGAATTAAATCTAAAGGTTTTAAAATTCCATATAAACCAGATAAAATTCTTAACCGGTCTTGTAAAACTGGTATCTTTTCAGCTTCTAGAGTATGTATGTCGATTCCTCTAAAAACTTCTCCTGTAAAAGAGTAGATCGCTTGTTTTGCATTTTCAGGTGAAAAAGGGAGCTTCCACATTTGGTTTCTGTCGTAATTCAATGCAGATAGTGCGTCAGAAATTTTCATCAATTCAGAAATATTTTTCTTTGAAAACGTTTTTAATTTTTTATTCAGTTTTTCAGATTGTTCTAAAAAACGAGGTTGTGTGAATAAACTTGTTGGAGCTTTGGTTTCAAAGTCCAAAGATTTTGCTGGAGATATAATGATTTTCATTTGATGAAGTTGAAAAAATTAATACTAAAAAAAATAAAGTATAAATGTACAAATCATTATAAAGTTTCTCAAATAAATCGAGCATTATAAATTGACCAGTTCATTTGTTAAACGGATTGAAATTATTTTTCACGTTATTAATTAAACTATATGATATATATTGTGTCTAATAATAAGACAATAGACTAATTGGGTAAAGACGCTGAACTTTTAAAAAAGCTAAAGGACTCTTCATTAAAAGAGCATGCTTTTAGCGAGTTGCTTGATAGGTATCAAGAACGTTTGTATTGGCATATTAGAAAGATCGTTATCACGCACGAAAATGCAAACGATGTGCTTCAAGATACTTTTATTAGAATTTACAAAGGAATTCACAACTTTCAAGAAAAAAGCAGCCTTCACACCTGGATGTATAGGATAGCTTTCAACGAATCCATACGTTTTTTAGAGAAGAATCGTAAAAAAAGATACGATAACATCGATGCGATATCTGAATCTAATCTAGAGGTTTTATTTGAAGATGAATATTTTGACGGAGATGAAATTCAAATAAAGCTCACAAAAATTATTAATGAATTTACCCAAAAACAAAAACAAGTTTTTCAGATGAAATATTTTGACAACCTAAGTTTTAGGCAGATATCTGAAATTTTAGAAGTTCCAGAAAGCACCTTAAAATCGATATATTATAAGACTGTGAAGATTATTGAAGAAAAAATAGTTTTATAAAACCAAACTATTTACAACAATTTGGTTCTAAATTATATACCATGAAAATCATAAAAGAGGATAACAAACAATTTTTAAAAAAAGATTTTGAAAGAGATCTCTTTACGCACCATAAAAAATATTTAGGAACTGAGGTACCTGAAGGATATTTTTTAAAATCTAAAAACCAAATTCTAAATAAGATCAATACAGATATTATTTTAGAAGAGGTTAATGAAGTTAAAAAGCATTTTGTTTTTTGGATACGACCTCCGTATAAATATATCGCAGCTGCATCTCTAGTCTTTATATTGAGTTTAACTATTTGGTTGCAAAAACCTTACGAAGAGGACATCTTAAAAGAGGTGAATACAGATTTACTGATGTTTTCCGATACGGTTTTAATTGAGTCTTTGTTGGTAGAGGAAAATGAAGTTGATGCATTCGCTGACATTACTTTGTTTCGAGAGATTTTGGTGAAATCAGAACTTTTTGAACAAAAAATTGATAATTTAGTCTTCGAAAATTTAATTTTAGAAGATTCATTGATAAATAATTACCTTGATGACGGATTGATCGAAACAATTATTTTATAAGAAGTGTAAATTTTTAAACTATTTTTAAAAAGATAGTTCTAAATAAATAGAAATCAATATTAATTAAAAAATCACATATTATGAGAACCTCAATTCCCAAACAATCTATATTTAAACCAGGTAAGGTGTTGTATACAATTATAGGTTTTTTCTTTTCAGTTTTAGTATTAACATCTTGTTCAGATTCAGACGGTATGAATGGTCTTGAAATAGATGATACAGCATTGATAGATGAAATCGAAAGTGCAACTAGGGTGTCTGTTGCATCGACAAGTCTGCCATCGGCGACAGAAACAGCTCTTAGAGGAGATTTTGCTGATAGTTATATTGTAGAAGTAGAACTTGCAAAAGATTTGGGGTATAAAGTTCTTTTAGAAACGGATAATGAATCTAGAGTAGAAGCAAAAAGTGAGGTTTATTTTTCTACGAAGGGAAAACTATTAAAAGATCTTAAAGAGAAAAGAATTAGAAAAAGATATAAGTGCTTTCAATTTGTGTTCCCCATCGATTTTATCATGCCAGATGCAACATCAATAACTTTGAACAGCAAAGACGAATGGATTATGATTAAAGATTGGTATGTTGCAAACAAAGGGGTTAAAAAAAGACCTGAATTGGTGTTTCCTGTTGATATAACTATCGAGGATGGAACGCTCCAAACTTTAATTGATAGAGGTGATTTGAGAAGAATGAAAGACTCTTGTAAGAAAGGTAAAGACAAAAGAAAATGTTTTAAATTAATTTTGCCTGTTGTCTATACGATGCAAGACGGAACGGTTATAGAGGTAAAAGAAAGAGCAGATTTTAAATTATTAAGAGCATGGCATAAAGCGAATCCAACTGTGAAAGAAAAAGCAGTCTTAAATTTCCCAATAGATATTGAATACAAAGACGGAACTTCAGCGACAATCAATGACCAAAAAGCATTTGAGGCAGCAAAAGATGCTTGTTAACGAGTTGTCTTATATTTTAGGTTTTAAAAGAGTGAATAAATGAAATTAAATAAATACATATTAACTATAGGCTTTCTTAGTTTGATGCTATACAATACCCCCTTTATTGCTCAGAATTCTAGATTTGATGTTATTCAAAAAGAGTTAACAAAACAACAGAGGGATTTGTTACAAAACGAAAAAGAGGTAATGAAAGCAAATCGTAAAGCTTTTAAAGCTTCTCTTACCAAAGGGCAAATGACCATATTAAGAGATAAAACAATTTCTAAAATTGAAATCAGAAAACGTTTGGCAGCTACATTTTCTACTATCCAAAAAAATATGGTAAAAAATCAGCAAGTTAGTTTGAGGAAGACCAGAGATAATTTTAGAAAAACACTAACGGGTGAGCAAAGAAAAATGTTAAAAGAACGAATTGATAAAATTCGAAAATATAAAGATAGGGGTGAGCTTAAAGGAGGGCTAAGACTCAATAAAGCGAATAATGGAAAGAAAAAAAGAAACAAAGGAAATTAGCTTTTAATATTTGATGAAGAATCTTTTTCAAAAGATAAAAAACACGAGAAGAGTTCTTGGGTTGCCATTATTTTTAATGGCAACCTCTTTTTGTTTACATGCACAAGAGGAAGGTTTTGAAGAGTTAGATATTTTAATTGATGAACTTTTTTTTGATGACCAAGAGTTTTTAGAGGAATTCATAGAAAGTGAATCTTCTTTTAATTTTATATATGCCTCATTTTCTTATAATAGCAACACCTATTTCTCAGGGAGAGATGCTGGAACAGATCAGTTTAATGTTGTTCCGCAGTTTTCTTATTATAATTCTTCAGGATTTAACGCAAGTATCTCGGGGGTATATTACCAAAACTTTGATCCAAGTTGGGATTTTACGAGTACTTCTTTGGGATATTTTAATACGCTAGGAAAAAATAAAACTCTTCTTTACAATGTAGGGTATACAAAATACTTTTATACAGATAGTTTTGAGGATTTTTCAAATTCTTTAGATCTTAGTATAGAAATTAGAAATAAAAAAAGAACGTTAGGAACAGCAATTACTGCCTCCTATCTATTTGGTACAGATCGTTCTTATCAAATTGTTTCTCGTACTTTTGCAAACTTCATAGTAAAACGAACATCTAGCGTGGCCATGCGTTTTAGGCCCAGTATTAACTTTATTATTGCCAAGCAAACCTTAGCATTTCCGAAAATAGTCTTTTCGAATGGAGTGAGAGTCATAGAGACCTTTTCCTATGGTGTTTTTGATTTATTAAATACCCAAATTAACCTTCCTTTTTCTGTAACCTCAAATTCTTGGGATGTTGAATTGGGGTATACGATTAATTTACCAAATGCGATTGTCTATGAACAAGATTTGAAAAATACGGGATTCTTTAGTTTTTCTATCGGTTATATGTTTGATTTGAATAGAAAATAAAATACTTTTGGATATTTGTAAATAAAAACAGCCAAAGAATCTGTTCTTAACATAGAATTATGAAATTGTCAGAAATAAAAACACATTTGAAAACTTTAGAGTGCATTGGATTTCAATTGCCAAATGGTCATCTAGTTCCAAAACATTTCCACGTAACGGAGGTTGGTAAGGTTACCAAAGATTATATAGACTGCGGAGGAAAGGTAAGAAATGAAGCCGTTGTAAGTTTTCAACTTTGGGAAGAAAATGACTACGATCATAGATTACACCCAGATAAATTACTCAATATTATTGAAATGTCAGAAAAAATTTTTCACTTTGAAGATTTAGAAATTGAAGTGGAATACCAAGGCAAAGAAACCATTGGAAAATACAATTTGGATTTCGATGGTGTCAACTTTTTATTAACTTCGAAAATAACCGATTGCTTAGCCAAAGATGCCTGTATAATTCCTAAAGAAAAACCAAGAATTAGAATTTCTGATAGACAAAATTCTTGTGATCCAAGCTCAGGGTGTTGTTAGTATTTTTTTAATGCTATAAAAAGCTACTCTATTTCCTCTTTTGAGTTTTCAGAATATGTTCTCCACTTTTCTAGACAATCAGAAATATCTTTGGGTACCTCAGAGTTAAATTTCATAAATTTTCCAGAGGTAGGGTGGGTAAATCCTAACGTTTTTGCGTGGAGTGCTTGTCTTGGTAATACTTTAAAACAGTTGTGAACAAACTGTTTGTACTTTGTAAAAGTTGTTCCTTTTAAAATATCGTCACCTCCATAGCGCTCGTCATTAAAAAGTGTGTGCCCTATGTGTTTGAAATGAGCCCTAATTTGGTGGGTTCTTCCTGTTTCTAATTTACATTGAACAAGGGTTACGTAGGTTAAGCGTTCTAAAACTTTATAATGCGTAACTGCGTGTTTTCCAAATTCACCCTCTGGGAAAACAGTCATTTGTAAACGGTTTTTTAAACTTCGTCCAATATGACCTTCAATACGACCTTCATCTTCCTCAACATTACCCCAAACCAATGCATAGTATAAGCGTTCTGTAGTTCGGTCAAAAAATTGACGCGATAAATTTGCCATTGCAAATTCGGTTTTTGCAACCACCAATAACCCACTCGTATCTTTGTCAATTCGATGCACTAAGCCTGGTCTTTCGTTCGTGTTTGAGGGTAGGTTTTCTATGTGATGAATTAAACCGTTAACTAAAGTGCCAGAATAATTTCCGTGGCCTGGGTGTACTACCATTCCTGCAGATTTATTCACCACAATTACAGCATCATCTTCATATATAATGTTCAAAGGAATGTCTTCTGCAACCAATAAGTTCTCTGCTGGTGGGTAGGCTAAAACAACTCTTACGATGTCGCTTGGTTTTACTTTATGGTTCGATTTTACAGCAATATCATTTACCAAAACATTGCCAGCTTTGGCAGCTTGTTGTATTTTGTTTCTGGTAGCGTTTTCGATAAAGTTCATTAAAAACTTATCGACCCTAAGTGGTTCTTGACCCTCACTAGCTGTAAATCTATGATGTTCGTATAAATCATCATTATCGATCTCTTGAGAATTGTTTTCTTGCATTTTTTAATTTTCAGCGTAAGAATTAATTAATTTCCTTTTCCATCACCTAAAACCAAGTCTAAAATTGAGTTTAGAGGCAATTTATCTCCTTGTTTTAACTTTTTTCCTTTGTATCGTATGTCTCGAACAACATCTTTACCAATATCTTTTACATAGGTATAATTTGAATCGATATAAAAACCAATAGAACGCAAATGAGAGGTTGCTTGTCTTTTTGTTTTACCGTTTAAATCAGGGATTGTAACATCTCTAAATTTTGAAGGGTTCAGCGTCAAGTATATTTTACGCTTTTCTTTAACAAAATCTCCAGACTCAGGAGTTTGTTCTATGACAGATTTATTTGGATAATTAGGATTATAGCTTGCACTGTCTATTACAATAAAATCTAAATCAAGTGCTTTTAGTGTTCTATCTACATCTTTTAAAACCATTTTATTCAAATCGGGTACTTGAATTTTTTGATCGTGATTGGTAGAAATCTCCAACCCTTGTTTAAGGGCAAAAACAACGATGAATATACCTGTAAATGCCAGTAAAATTTGTTTGAAGAAGGAGGTACTTTTTAAAAATTTAAAAAAACTCATTTTTTGTTTTTTAGAACATACAAATATATAAAAACTAAACGTTGCGATTTCTATAATTATTTTGATAAATTTGTTTTTATTATTTTAGAACAAATGAAGAAGAACATTGCGATCGTTATGGGTGGTTATTCATCTGAAGTAAATATTTCCCTTAAAAGTGGAAATGTCGTTTACAACCATTTGGATAGTGAAAAATACACGCTTTTTAGAGTTTGTATTTTGAAAGAAAAATGGGTGGTTTTAGATGATTCAGACAGTGAATATCCTGTTAATAAAATTGATTTTTCGTTTATTTTAAATGATAAAAAAATCGTCTTTGACTGCGTTTTTAATGCAATTCATGGAGTTCCTGGTGAAAATGGAATGCTATTGGCTTATTTTGATTTGATACACATCAAGCATACTTCAGCGCCATTTTATCAGATGGCTTTGACATTCAATAAGAGAGATACCTTAAGTATTGTAAAAGAATATGGAATTAAAACAGCGACCTCTGTTTATTTAAACAAGGGTAATCACCTTGATTCAAATCAAATAATACGGAAAGTAGGATTGCCTTGTTTTGTAAAACCAAACAATGCTGGGTCTAGTTTCGGAATTTCTAAAGTACATACTGAACAAGAATTGTTACCTGCTATAGAAAAAGCTTACAAAGAAGATTCAGCGATTTTAATAGAGTCTTTTTTAGATGGAGTAGAAGTCTCTGTTGGAGTTATTCAATATGAAGATGCACTTAAAGTTCTACCGATCACTGAGATTGTTTCAGAGAATGATTTCTTTGATTATGAAGCAAAATATGAGGGAAAATCTCAAGAGATTACTCCAGCAAGAATCACAGAAGAAGAGAGGATAAAGGTAGAAGAAACTGCTAAAAAAGTATATTCAATTTTAAACATGTCGGGCTTTTCTCGTTCTGAGTTTATTTTAGTAGATGGCGAACCTTATTTCATAGAAATGAATACAGTTCCCGGACTTACTGAAGAGAGTATTCTACCGCAACAGGCACTAGCGGCTGGGATTTCATTAAGAGCGTTGTTTGATTCTGCGATTGTCCGTTCTTTAGGTTCCTCTAAATAATGGAGTTGAAATTCCATTATTCTAACTTATTTTTCTATTTTTATAAAATATATATCTCTATTTTCAGATTAAACAAGGTCATATGAAAAAAGCTGTTTTTCCGGGATCATTTGATCCTTTTACCCTAGGTCATTTAGATATCATTACACGTGGAGTAACTTTGTTTGATGAGTTAATTATCGCTATTGGAGTAAATTCCGACAAGAAATATATGTTCTCTTTAGCTCAAAGAAAAAAATTCATCGAAGATTCATTTATTGGAAATCCAAAAATAAAAGTGGTAACCTATGAAGGATTAACGGTCGATTTTTGTAAAAAAAATGAGGTCGAATTTATTTTAAGAGGTCTCAGAAATCCAGCAGATTTTGAATTTGAAAAATCAATAGCACACACGAACAGAGATTTAGCCCCCATAGAAACTGTTTTTCTTTTGACTGCGGCAAGTACATCTTACATTTCGTCATCTATTGTTAGAGAAGTCATAAAACATCAGGGAGATTACACTAGGTTAGTCCCAGAAAGTGTTAGAATAACATAAGTAATACCTTAAAATTAATGAAAAAATTTCTTGTAGTTCTATTTTTAATGGTGCTCGTTTCTTGTGAGCAAAAAAAGAACACCAAGAATAACTTTACTACAATCTTTGAATTATCTGACGGAACTGAAACTCCAGATTACCCTTCTATTATTTCGTATTACAAAGAGTTGTCAGAAGAATATTCAACAATTTCTCTTTTTTCATTTGGAGAAACAGATGCAGGAGAACCACTTCATTTAGTTGTATACAATGGTGGAGGTACCGATAACGTTGTAGAAATAAAAAATTCTTCAAAAAATAGAATTTTAATCAATAACGGAATCCATCCCGGAGAATCTGACGGGATAGATGCTTCGATGCTACTCTTGAGAGACATTGTAACAAGTGATTCTCTAAAACAAAAATATAAAAACACGATTATTTGTGTCATTCCTGTATATAATGTTGGTGGTTCTTTACAAAGAAATAGTCATACAAGAGCAAATCAAAACGGACCCAAAGAATATGGTTTTAGAGGAAATGCTAGAAACCTTGATTTAAATCGTGATTTTATCAAACAAGATTCAAAAAATGCAGCAGCTTTCGCCAAAATTTTCCATAGTGTAAATCCAGATGTTTTTATAGACAATCATGTGAGTAATGGAGCAGATTATCAGTATGCGATTACTCATTTATTTACGCAACACAATAAACTGGGAGGAGATTTAGGGCTGTTTATAGAACAAGAAATGCGCCCGAGCATAGAGCAATCATTGTACGAAAAAAAAATAGACATCACTCCATATGTAAATGTATGGGGAACGACTCCTGATAAAGGTTTTTCACAATTTTTTGATACTCCAAGATATTCTACAGGGTATACTACGATGTTTCATACTTTAGGGTTAATGGTAGAAACTCACATGCTAAAACCCTACAAACTTAGAGTAGAGCAAACTTATGAATTGCTGTTTTCTGCTTTGGATTTCTTAGAAGAGAAATCAACAACAATAAAAAAATTACGTAAAAATGCACCTAAAGAAATTATTTCAAAAAAAAGATATCCAATCGATTTTAAGGTAAATTACGAGTACCCTTCAGAGATTCAATTTAAAGGATATGAGGCATCGGAGATAAAAAGTAAAGTAACCTCAGGAAACCGCTTATTTTACGATCAAACAAAACCGTATGAAAAACCAATTTTATATTACAACAACTATACTCCCATAAAAGAAATAACGATTCCTAAAGGCTATATTTTACAACAAGGATGGCATTCTGTTGTAGATCGGTTACAAAATAATAACATTCAGTTTTCGAGACTTTTAAAAGATAGTATCATTTCTGTTGAAGTATCTCATATTGAAGATTACAAAACAGGAAATACAGCTTATGAGGGGCATTATTTGCATTATGATACGACTGTCAAGAAATCAATTCAAGAGTTTCAATTTAGAAAAGGTGATTTATATATTGATACGAATCAGTTTGGAATCCGTTATCTTTTGGAGACACTTGAGGCAGAAGCATCAGATTCCTTTTTTAATTGGAATTTTTTTGATACTGTTTTACAGCAAAAAGAAGGATACTCTTCATATGTTTTTGAAGATATCGCACTAAATTATATTGAAAAACATCCAATAATTAAAAAAGAATTTAAGGAGAAATTGAAAACAGATACAGCATTTGCCAAATCTCCCGAAAAGCAATTAGACTATATTTATAAAAAAACCGATCATTACGAATCCGCACATTTGCGTTTACCAATTTTTAAAATTTTTAAATGATGAGATTTTATATTGTTTTAATGGCTACTTTATTTTTAACTGGTTGTCATAATCCCAAAGGACCCACTAAAAAAGATTTAAAAGGAATCGCACAAGAGATTATGATCAATGCAAAAAACTGTTCATTAATAACCATTGATTCTTTGGGTATTGCTCATGCTAGGGTCATGGATCCTTTTTTACCAGAAGAAAATTTTACAGTTTGGATGGCAACAAATCCTAAGAGTTTAAAAGTGAGACAAATTAAAGATAATGGACAGGTTACCTTATTTTACTTTGATCAAAAAAGTGTCAGTTATGTTACCTTACAAGGGGTTGCTAGAATTGTAAATTCACAACTTGAAAAAGAAAAGTTTTGGAAAAAGGAGTGGGAGGGTTTTTACAAGAACAGAACTACTGACTATACCTTAATTCGGTTTCGTCCGAACAACGCTAAAATTATCAGTGAGAAATATCAACTTTTAGGAGATGCTATAACTTGGGAACCATCTTCAATTGAATTTTAGATAAAGAAACAACAACATTTTTTTATTGCAAAGACCCAGAAATAAAAGCTGGTTTGTAATTTATTTTTTAATTATTGATTTGATTGTGTAACTTGTAGCTTTTAAAACACGTATACATGAACATACTTTTGTCGATTAATGAAAAGTCATACGCTATTGAAGCAGCTTCAGAAACACCTTTGTTATGGGCAATTAGAGATATTGTTGGATTGACAGGGACAAAATTTGGCTGTGGTGTCAGTCAATGTGGGGCCTGTTCCGTTTTAATAGACGGAAATCTTATAAAATCTTGTGGTATTCCAGTTTCCTTTGCAGTAGGTAAAGAAATTTTTACGATTGAGGGAACTTCAGAAACACTAGAGTTTTTAAGAGAAGCCTGGAATGAAGGAAATGTTCCACAATGTGGTTATTGTCAATCCGGTCAATTAATAGCAGCAACTTCTTTGCTTGATAAAATTCACCACCCTTCTGATGAAGATATTGATACTGCCATGAGCAATAATATTTGTAGGTGTGGTACTTACACTAGAATTAAGAAAGCTATTCACAAAGCTGCTGCACTAAAAAACAAATCATTATGAGTAAGATTCAACAAGTAAATCGTAGAGATTTTGTCAAATTAATTGGTTTGGCTTCGGGTGGAATTCTATTAGGTTGCAATGTTTCTTCTAGTCAAAAAGAGTTTGTACCTCAAGAGAAAGGAACTTTTACTCCAAACTTATTCATACAAATACAGAAAGATGGTACGATTACCTTATTGGCTTCTCGTTCGGAAATGGGGCAAGGAATTAGAACCTCTTTGGCCTCTGCAATTGCAGATGAAATGGAAGCGGATTGGAAATATATATCGCTAAAACAAGCAACAGGAGATGCCAAGTATGGCAATCAAAACACCGATGGTTCGAGAAGCGTAAGAACAATGTTGTTGCCCATGCGAAAAATGGGAGCAACTGCAAAATTAATGTTGATTTCTGCTGCGGCAAAAAAATGGAACCTAGCTGAAACAGACTGTGAAGCAAAAAATCATCATATTATTAATAAAATAACCGGTGATCAAATCTTCTTTGGTGATTTGGTTGATGAGGCTGCTAAAGTAGAGGTTCCTGCTCAAGAGCTTCTCGAGTTAAAAAAAGTTGAAGATTTTAAATACATAGGAAAAACTTTAAAAAGTATTGATTTAAAAGATTTTACACATGGAACTGCTGGTTATGGTATTGATGTTCGCATTCCAGACATGAAATTTGCAGCCATTGCAAGGTGTCCTGTAACTTTTGGAACTGTTAAAAGTTTTGATCAAAAAGCGGCACTAGAAACAATCGGGGTAACGGAGGTATTTAAGTTAGAAAGAATGGTTCCTCCAACAGGTAAATTTTTTGGTGCTCTGGGAGGTGTCGCTGTGATCGCAAATAATACTTGGGCTGCTTTTCAAGGAAAAATGAATTTAGATATTGAATGGAATTATGGTGAAAATAAATCTTTTAATTCAGTAGAATTTCAAGAAAAATTAAAAAAGAGAGTTCATCAAAAAGGGAAGTTGGTTTCAGGAAGTACTGGAAATGTTTCAGCTGCTTTTAAAGAGAGTAATAATACCATAGAAGCTACGTATACCGTTCCATTTTTAGTGCATGCCCCTATGGAAGTTCCCAATGCTACTGCTTGGTTTAAAGGCAATGAAATAGAAGTTTGGGCTCCGGTTCAAGATCCGCAAACTGCGAGGGCAGAATTGGCTCATTTCTTTGAAATTCCTTTAGAGAATATTACGGTCAATGTTACTTTTTTAGGTGGAGGTTTTGGAAGGAAATCGAAATCTGATTTTGTGGTTGAAGCAGTTGCTTTGTCAAAAAAAATAAAGGGACCAGTTCAAGTAGTTTGGACGCGTGAAGATGATATTCAACACAGTTTTTACCATGCGACAAGTGTTCAATATTTAAAGGGGTCTTTAGATGTAAATGGGCAAGTTACAGGATGGTTGCAACGGGTTGGACTTCCTTCGATTGTTTCTTCTTTTAAACCGATGTCTGATTATGCTTCAGGATTCGAACTCAATCAAGGATTTACCAATAACCCTTATAACTTAACCAATTTTAGGTTGGAAAATGTAAAAGCAGAATCACATCTAAGAATTGGTTGGATGCGATCGGTGGTTCATATTCATAGTGCTTTTGGAAATAACTCTTTTGTAGATGAATTGGCTTTTGCTGCTAAAAAAGATCCCTTTGAATTTTATTTAAATTTAATAGGTGAAGACCGAGTTTTAGAGGGGACATCTGACCATCCTTTTGATTCTAAACGTTTAAAAAACGTTTTAAAAACAGTTGCTAAAACATCGAATTGGGGTAAAAAATTACCCAAAGGGCATGGTTTAGGTTTGGCTGTTCATTACAGTTTTTATAGTTATGTAGCAACAGTTGTTGAGGTGTCTTCAGTGAAAGATAAAATTAAAGTTGAAAATATATGGACTGCTATAGATTGTGGATTGGTGTTGAATAAAGACAATGTTAAAAATCAATTAGAAGGCGCTGCAATTTTTGGAATGTCTTTAGCTATGTTTGGTAAAATTACAACAAAAGAGGGAGCTGTTGAGCAATATAATTATAATGATTATCGAATGACACGAATGAAAGATGCTCCTAATATAGAGGTTACGATTATCGACAATATGGACACTGCTCCAACGGGAGTCGGTGAGCCTGGTGTTCCTGTTATAGCTCCAGCTATTTGCAATGCTATTTTTAATGCTACCGGTAACCGTGTAAGATCATTGCCTTTGGCCGATAGTGGCTTGGTGTAAAGAGACTATTTACTTAAAAAAAACAAAGCGCAACCTATGAGGGTTGCGCTTTGTTTTTTGTATTTAAAGTTTATATTCTCCAATAGGATTTGGGAATTCTTCTGGATTTGCAGCCAAATGATATCTTGGATCATCAATAGCTTCTTCTATGATGTCAGTGAAAATAGGACTGGCTTTGAATAATAATATTTTACAGTCCTCACTTAGGTGTTTCAGTTTGATTTTTTTGCCTTCAGCGTGGTATTTTTCAACCAAAGCAAAAATAGCTTCGATCGCTGAGTGATCTGAAATACGAGCTTCAATAAAATCAATTTCAATACTTTCAGGATCATTTTTAACATCAAATTTTTCATTAAAAGTTGCAATACTCCCAAAGAATAAAGGCCCCCATATTTCGTAAACTTTAGTCCCATCTTTTTTGAATCGTTTTCTTGCTCTAATTCTTCTGGCATTTTCCCAGGCAAATACTAAGGCACTAACAATGACTCCAGAAATAACTGCAATAGCCAAATCAAAAATTACGGTTAATGTAGAAACTAAGATCAATACAAAAATATCTGTTTTTGGTATTTTATTTAAAATTCTAAAGCTAGACCAAGCAAAGGTTCCGATAACAACCATAAACATTACACCTACCAGAGCAGCAATTGGAACTTGTTCAATATAAGAAGAGGCAAAAAGAATGAACATCAGTAGCATTACAGCAGCAGTTATTCCTGACAAGCGTCCACGTCCACCACCTTTGATATTTATAATGGATTGACCAATCATGGCACAACCACCCATTCCTCCGAACAAACCTGTAAGAATATTTGCACCACCTTGCGCAATACATTCTCGATTAGAATTCCCTCGGGTTTCTGTCAAGTCATCGATCAGGTTAAGTGTCATTAAAGATTCAATCAACCCTATGGCAGCTAATATTAGCGCATATGGAAAAATAAATTTAAAGGTTGAAAAGTTTAACGGAATGTTGTAAAAAGTTTCTAATACAGGAACTGGAAAGCCTCCTTTTAAACCTTCACCACCTCCGTCTTTTATAAAAGAGCCAACGGTTGCTACTTCTAAATTTGAAAAAATTACAATTCCACTAACCACCAATATAGCAATTAGTGCTTCAGGTAATTTTTTTGTTGCTTTTATTTTTGGTAAACTCCACATAATGAACATCGTCAAGCCGACCAAACCAACCATATATCCCAAAGCATTTCCTTCTAGCCAAACTTTTTCTTCACCAATAGTTTGTTTAAACATTCCTAATTGAGATAAAAAGATGACAATTGCTAAGCCATTAACAAATCCCATCATTACAGGGTGTGGAATCAATCTCACAAATTTACCTAGTTTAAAAAGACCGGCCAATACCTGTATGAATCCCATTAAAATTACTGTTAAAAAAAGGTAGTAAAGACCTAGGTTTTCACTGGGGTTTCCCATGGAATTTCCCTCAGCAACCAGAGAAACCATGACAACTGCCAAGGCACCTGTAGCCCCAGAGATCATTCCTGGTCTCCCTCCAAAAATAGAGGTAATTAATCCAATCATGAAGGCTGCATAAAGCCCAACAAGAGGGTCCACTCCTGCTACAAAGGCAAAGGCAACTGCTTCAGGAATTAATGCTAATGCTACCGTAATTCCCGATAATACATCATTTCGTACGTTTTTTACCCTTTTGCTTATAAATTCAGTCATAATTCATGTTATTTTTCAAGTCGGCAAAGATAGTAGGTTTTTTTTAGAATACTACCCTTCTTTGTAGGTGTCGAATACTATTTTAATATTGCTGTAAGAATTTTCTAAAGCGCTCTGGGAAGCAACCCTGTTTTTAAACGCAACTTTTGTGATTCCTTCTTCAATTTGGGGGATTAATTTACCCTCATCTTTCGAAGTCATCAAAAACCAAAAGGTTTCTTTTAAAATGAGTTCCTTTTGAAAATAAATATGATAAGTTGTTGTCAAGGGTTTTATAAGGTTCAAATCTATGATGCCACATTCTTCTTTTACTTCTCTAATTGCTGCAGATTTAATCGTCTCTCCTTTTTCAATACACCCTTTAGGTAAATCCCACACACCATTTCTAAAAATAAATAAGATTTCGTTTTTTGGATTTAAAACAAGTCCGCCAGCGGCTGAAATTACATTAAATTGTTTAAAAAAAAGGACCTTAGATTTTTCTAAATCAGTACAGTAAATGATGACTCCTTTCGTTGAATTAGACGATAAATGATTTATGATTGTATGAATATTTAGGTTTTCAAATAAGTGAATTGGATATTCATTTTCTTTTGGTAGTAAATCTGTTAAAATAATTGGTTTGTCGTTTGTAAAAACTTTATACATTTGCCGTATGGTATTAAACAAAGATATAGCAAAAAAAACAGCTGAGCTTCTTTTACAGATGAAAGCAATAAAATTAAGTCCGAATGAACCATTTACGTGGGCTTCTGGTTGGAAATCACCCATATATTGTGACAACAGAATAACATTGTCATACCCTGCAGTAAGAGTTTTTTTAAAAGAAGAAATTGCTAAAATTGTTGAAAAGCAACATGGTATGCCAGATGTAATTGCTGGGGTAGCTACAGGTGCCATTGCTATTGGTATTTTAGTTGCTCAAGAATTGGGTGTTCCTTTTGTGTATGTAAGGCCAGAACCAAAAAAACATGGTCGTAAAAACCAAATAGAAGGCTATTTAGAGCGTGGGCAAAATGTTGTTGTCATTGAAGATTTAATAAGTACAGGGAAGAGTAGCTTAAATGCTGTTGAAGCTCTCAAAGAAGCAGGTGCTGTAGTAAAAGGGATGGTAGCTATTTTTTCTTATGGATTTGATATTGCAAGTGCTAATTTTGAAGATAAAAATATAGAATTAACGACGCTAAGTAATTACGAAAGTTTATTAGAGCAAGCACTGGATAGTAATTATATATCAGATAAAGAATTACTTACTTTAACCGATTGGAGGAGAAATCCGAGTGAGTGGAAACAATAAAAATAACACAATGAATATTGAAGGAATCAAAGTATCGACTCAGAAATCTGCAAAAGAAGTATATGCCTTTTTTACAGACTTGTCAAATTTTAAACACTTAATGCCTGAAAATATTGAGAAATTTGAAGTTGATGGGACTTCTTTTATTTTTGGACTGAAAGGAATGCCTGAAATTAGATTGGTTCTCAAAGAAAAAATAGAATATTCTAAAATATCTCTGGGGGCAGCAAGTAGTAAGTTGCCTTTTACATTGGTTGCTCATATCGAAGAAGTATCTGAAAACACCGCTACTGTTCAGTTGCAATTTCAAGGAGAATTTAATCCAATGATGGCAATGATGATTAAAAAACCATTGACAAAATTTGTAGAGACACTTTCTGAAAATATTGGCAAAATCTAGAGAAAAGATATTTCCTTAATTCCAAATTCTCTCATAGATTCGTCTTCTAATTGAATTTGGATCTTACCATTTGTAGAAATTCCAGTAATCATTCCCATAAAAATTTTGTTGCTACTGCTTTTAAACATCGAGGGGGTGTCCTTTTTGTATAAAGCATTCATGTATTTTTTTTCTAAAAGGTCAAATTTTTGAGTTGCTAAATCATGTATTTTTTTTTCAATTTCCATTAAAAGATCTTTCAATAGATCGTCTAAATCGTATTCAATTAAAGTTTCTAATTTCAAAGAAGTCACATTTGTGAGTGTTTTTGGAAAATTTTCTTGATTCACATTAAGTCCAATTCCGATGACAGAATTTTTTATGTGATCTCCCTTAAAAGTGTTTTCAACAAGAATTCCGCAGATTTTTCTATTAGCTGATACGATATCATTGGGCCATTTAATTGCAATCTTTGAAATGTTTTTAGTAAATAAGACATCATAAATTGCAAGAGAAATTGCGAAATTTAAACTTTTTTGATGAATTATTTTTAAATTTTCATGGGAGATAAATACGCTGAATGTAAGGTTTTTATTAGGTTCAGATAACCAATTACTTTCCTGTTGACCCCTTCCTTTTGTTTGATTTTCAGTAACAATTGTAGTAAAGTTTTTTGGGGTAGTACCTTTCAGCAAAGCCTTTAAATAAGAATTTGTTGATTCGGTGGTAGTAAGCTTGATTATTTCCAAGTGTTAAATAAAGTGTAAACTACTGTAATAATACATAAAATACTCACAAAAAAATAATAACTTTGCATGAAATTATAAAATAAATTAATGACAAACAAAAGTGTGAGTTCAGATGACTTAATTGCTTTAATAATTAAAGGGATTGATGATGTAAAAGGAGAAGATATTCAATTATTAGACTTGCGGGACATTGAGAATACAGTATGTAATTATTTTATAATTTGCTCAGGAAACTCAAATACACAGGTAAATGCAATCTCTGGTTCGGTTCAAAAATTAGTAAGTAAAGAACTTAAAGATAAGCCCTGGCACATTGAGGGACAAACAAATTCTGAGTGGGTTTTAATGGATTATGTCAACGTAGTTGTTCATATTTTTCAGAAACATGTTAGAGAGTATTATGATATTGAAAGTCTTTGGGGTGATGCAAAAATTACAGAGATAAATCCAGTTTAATTTTTATTTTTAAATAAATGAACGATTCAAAAAAAGAGAGTAATTCAAATATGCCTAAATTTAAGTTTAATGCTTATTGGATCTATGCTGCAATATTTGTCTTGATAATGGCATTTCAGTTTTTTACTAGCGGAGATTTAGTTACTAAAAACATTTCAAAAAATGAATTCAATAACATATTAGGTCAGAATGATATTTCTAAGATTGTAATTGTCAATAATAATTTAGCTCAAATTTTTATCAAAGAGGAAGCTCAGACTAAAGAGCGATATAAAAAGATGATCAGCTCAACTTTTTATTCTAAAGGTTCTTATCTTTTTGAGCACAATTTTGGTGACTTGCAAAATTTTGAAAATGATATAGAAAAATCTAGGCTGTCAAATAATTTAGACTTTGATTTAAAAAACGAAAATAGAACCAGCATTTTTGATACCATTTTAGGCTTCTTGCCGTTTATAATTCTAATAGCAGTTTGGTTATTTTTTATGCGAAGAATGTCAGGTGGAAATGGAGCTAGCGGAGGAGGACAGATATTTAGTATTGGTAAATCAAAAGCTAAATTATTTGACAAGGACACTAAAGTCAAGACCACTTTTGAAAATGTAGCTGGCTTAGAGGGAGCAAAAGAAGAAGTGCAAGAGATTGTAGATTTCTTGAAAAACCCAAATAAATATACTTCCTTAGGGGGTAAAATACCGAAAGGGGCTTTATTAGTAGGACCTCCAGGAACCGGTAAAACCTTGTTAGCAAAAGCTGTTGCAGGTGAAGCAGATGTTCCATTTTTCTCTTTATCAGGATCTGATTTTGTTGAAATGTTTGTTGGTGTGGGTGCTTCTCGAGTTAGAGATTTATTTAAACAAGCCGCTCAAAAATCACCTTCAATTATTTTTATTGATGAGATCGATGCTATTGGAAGAGCTCGTGGTAAAAACAATATGACTGGTGGAAATGATGAACGTGAAAATACGTTAAATCAGTTGTTAACAGAAATGGACGGTTTTGGAACAGATACGAATGTCATTGTATTGGCCGCAACAAATAGGGCAGATGTATTAGACGGTGCCTTAATGCGCGCAGGTCGTTTTGATAGACAAATTTATGTAGATCTTCCAAACATTAATGAAAGAAAAGAAATTTTTGAAGTACACATAAAACCACTAAAGTTAGCAGATGATGTTAAGATTGAGTTTTTAGCACAGCAAACTCCTGGTTTTTCAGGTGCTGATATTGCAAATATGTGTAATGAATCTGCGCTAATTGCTGCAAGAAACGGTAAAAAAGCAATTCATCATCAAGATTTTTTAGATGCTGTAGATAGAATTGTAGGTGGTTTAGAAAAGAAAAATAAAGTGATCACCCCTAAAGAGAAAAAAGTAATCGCTTTTCACGAAGCAGGACACGCCACCATAAGCTGGATGTTGGAACATGCCGCGCCACTAGTTAAAGTAACGATTGTTCCAAGAGGGCAATCTTTAGGAGCTGCTTGGTACCTACCTGCCGAAAGAATGATTGTTCAAACAGAACAAATGTTAGATGAAATGTGTGCGACCCTTGGGGGAAGAGCTGCAGAAAAAATCATATTTAACAAAATATCTACAGGTGCATTAAGTGATCTAGAGAAAGTAACCAAACAAGCGAGAGCCATGGTTACTGTATATGGCTTAAATGAAGAAGTTGGTAATATCACTTATTATGATTCTTCTGGTAATGACTCTTTTGTAAAGCCTTACAGTGAAGAAACCGCAAAAAAAATAGATCAAGAAATATCTAAAATGATTGAAGCTCAATATGAAAGAGCTCTAGAATTATTAGATAATAATAAAGATAAATTGACAGTTCTTGCTGAGTTGTTATTAGAAAAAGAAGTTATTTTTAAAGATGACTTACAGAAAATATTTGGTAAAAGACCTTTTGATCAAGAGGAAGAAAAAGAAGAAAATACAATTGAAGAAAAAGAAGATGTTTTACCAATAGAGGATACTAGTTCTGTTGAAGAATAATTGAAAATCGTTATTTAAATGAGTTTTTTTAAAAAATTTTTCAATTTACCCGCTAAACAAAAATCTACTGAAGTAGAAACCAACAAGGAAAAAAACCTTTGTTTGGACGAAATGTTTGTTCACAACTTTGTTGCTAAAGGGGGGATGTTCTTATATTGCTTAAATGCAAAAGAAGTTGCTGATAATCTAAATAATATTTTAAAAGAAAATAATTGGAATCGTTTTTCTCTTTTAGATGAGCGCCTAATTCCTTTTTTTAACAAAAATGAGGTAGCTGCAATTCAAGGATTTGATGTCAATATTCCAGTTTTTACAAGTTGTGAGCATCTAATTGTAGACAATGGAGATATCTTATTTTCTTCCAATCAATTAAAAAGTAATAAACTTTCTGAAATGCCACCCAATTTCATAGTGTACGCAACTACGAGTCAGTTTGTTAAAAGTATGGGTGAAGGTTTAACGGGTATCAAAACCCATTACAAAGAAAATTTACCAACAAATATTTCTGCCGTTAAAAATTATAATATCAATAAAGGTGACGATAGTTTCTTAAATTATGGGAACAGTAATTCAAAAAACTTATATTTGCTGCTACTAGAAGATTTATAATATGAGCAACCTTTTAAGAAGGACTTTTTCGGGTATTGTCTACGTTTTACTTTTTTTATTTGCAATTCTTTTTTCAAAAGAATCCTATGTCATTTTAACTTCATTATTTGGCCTATTGTGTATTTGGGAATTTTCTAAACTCATAAATTTAAAAGGATTAATTGGGTATGTTTTTTTTGGTATAACCCTAATTTTAATACTTAAAAGACTCGAAAGCTATGCCGTGGTATTAATCCTCGGTATTACAATTATTTCTTCTTTACATCTCATTTCTTCTTTAGTATTTAAAAAAGAAATTACGTATTTAAATGATCGATCCAAGTTTGGTATACTGACAAGGTATCTCATTTTTTCTATGATTTTCTTAATTCTATTACCGATTTATAAAGGAGGTTACAATTCAAGTTTAATGATTTGTATTTTACTAATGATTTGGACCAATGATAGTTTCGCATTTTTTGTAGGAAAAAATATGGGTAAAAGAAAATTATTCGTTTCGGTTTCTCCAAAAAAAACACAAGAAGGTTTTATAGGAGGGCTTATATTTACGCTATTATCTGCTTACATTATTAGTCATTTCAATACTGATTTCACAGTCGTAAATTGGTTGGTTATTTCATTGATTATAAGCGTATTGGGTACATTAGGAGATTTGGTAGAATCTAAGTTTAAAAGACAAGCTAACGTAAAAGATAGTGGTACTATAATGCCAGGTCACGGAGGAATGTTAGACCGGTTGGATAGTATTTTATTTGCTGCTCCGTTTATTTATTTATACATTAATTTTATAATATAATTATGATTCGTTTTCACAAAGAAGGATATAGAATAATTTTGACAGCTTTAATAATCTCTATTATTGGTGTTGTATGCGCAGAAAAACTAATTGAGATTCCTTGGTTGGTGAAACTAATTCAAATAGTAATTCTTGGTTTTTTAATAATTATATTACAATTTTTTAGAAACCCTAAAAGAATTGCACCTCTTAATAATGACATCCTAGTTGCACCTGTAGATGGTAAAGTAGTCGTTATAGAAGAAGTAGAGGAACCTGAGTATTTCAAAGGCAAAAGGTTGCAAGTTTCCATTTTTATGTCTCCAATTAATGTTCATGTGACCAGGTATGCTATGAGTGGAGAGATAAAATACAGTAAATATCATCCTGGAAAATATTTAGTAGCATGGCATCCAAAAGCTTCAACGGAAAATGAAAGAACAACTGTTGTGATTCACAATTCCTCTTTCGGGGATGTATTGTACAGACAAATTGCTGGAGCTTTAGCAAAAAGAATTGTTAACTATGCGAAACAGGGAGACAAAGTAGTTCAGGGAACTGATGCAGGTTTTATTAAGTTTGGATCAAGAGTAGATTTATTTCTTCCATTGGATACAAAATTAAAAGTATCTTTGGGAGATAAGGTAAAAGGCGGAATTCAAGCAATTGCTGAAAAATAACATGTATGAAATCTTATTTAGACAAAGAGTTTAAAGATGCTTTTGATAAGATTTCTGGGTTAGAAGAGAGTTTAGCCCCTGATACAATGTTAAAACTCTATGCCTATTACAAACAAGCTAATTTTGGAAACAATGTTCCTTTTGAGAGTGAACTCAATGTAAGAAATGCATTTAAGTTTAATGCTTGGATGCAATTAAATGGAATGTCACCAGATGATGCTAAGAAATCATATATTGAATTAGCAAATACCATTTTAATTTAAAAATATAACATTATGAAAAAAATTCTTGTTTTATCCTTTTTGTTTCTTGGTTTTTTATCATGTAATACAGAAAAAAAAGCGAACATAGTTAAGGGAGATAAAGTCGTAGTTAAAAAAAGTACTGCCCCGTTCTCCATAGAGAAAGCAAAAAAAGAAATTAATTTTATCGCTTACAAAACCTCAGATAAAGTTCCTGTTGGAGGTCAGTTTAAGAAAGTAGATGTCATTTCTGGTGGAGAAGGGAATACGGTTAATGAAGCAATACACAATACTGAATTTTCTATTCCCGTAAGCAGTCTTTTTACTCAAAATTCAAGTAGAGATTATAAAATTAAAAAGTTCTTTTTTGGTATTATGGACAATACAAAATTACTTTCTGGGAAGTTATTGTTGTCAGATGCTACAAAGGGTGTCGCAGAAATTAAAATGAATGGTATTTCTCAAAAAGTTCCATTTACGTATTCAATTGTTGATCGTACTTTTAATATGAAGGCGGCTATAGATGTAAATAACTGGAATGCCTCTAAGGCGCTTGCCTCTTTAAATAATGTTTGTTTAGACCTTCACAGGGGAGCAGACGGTATCTCTAAAACTTGGAGTGAAGTAACTCTAAATATTACAACAGTATTTTAGAAGAATTATAAATTATTCAACGCTTTTGCAAGTGTTTTAAATCGAAAAGAATATCCGTTCTTTTCGATTTTTTTTGAGGATATTCTACTTCCTTCTAAAAGAAGGACTGCTAATTTTCCAAACAAAACCTTCAAAGCAATGCGGGGTATTCCAATCCCTATATAAGGTCTTTTTAAACTTTTAGCCAAAACTTTAGAAAAAGTTTTATTTGTATGATGTTCCGGACTTACTGCGTTAAAAACTCCGGTTAAATTATCGCCTATTATTTTTAGATATATGTGGCACAAGTCATCAATATGGATCCAAGGCAGATGTTGTTCTCCAGAACCTAAAGGAACTATTATAGGAGTTTTCATCTTTTCTAGGGCACCCCCTTTAGGAGCTAAAACAATCCCTGTTCTAACGATAGTTACCGCAGTGTTTTTTGTTGAAAATTGTTGTGCAGCTTGCTCCCATTTTTGACAAACATCCGCTAAAAAGTCACTTCCTGGCTTTGCTGTTTCTTTAAAAATTTCTTCAGTAGTTAGAGCCCCATAATAGCCAACACCAGAAGCAGATATGAACCCTTTAAGGTCAATTTTCAATTCATTTACCTTTTTTAAAAGCATGTTGGTCGTTTTAACCCTGCTATCTATGATTATTTTTTTTCTTTTTTTCGTCCAGCGCTTTTCAGCAATTCCTGCTCCAGCCAAATGGATGATATAATCGGTATTTTCCAGTGCTTTTTCATCTATATAATTGGATGAGAGATCCCACATAAATTCATCATTATTTTTTGGTTTTCTGGTTAAAATAATCACTTCATGATTTTTATCAATTAGTGTTTTTTTTAGTCTTAGACCAATTAATCCTGTGCCTCCAGTAATTAAGATTTTTGCCATGATGTAAAAATAAAAAACCGTAATCGAAATGATTACGGTTTGCAATAGATAATTTTTATGAGATTATTTAATCTCTTTCATAACATTTGTAATCAATGTTTTTAAATGATTTTTATGAGCTTTGGTAGCGATGTTCCCTGTGCCATTACTTACCCAAGATTTGATATTTTTCAAATTATAAATCGCCATAGATTTTGCAGCTATTGGATACCTTCTGCTAGACTTTCCTGAAATTATTTGAATTAACCCCTTAGTGTACGCTGCTTGTAAATTCTGACGAAAAGAGTTAATATTTCCTATTACATCCTTTTTAAACATTGCATTGTTTAAATCTGTCATATAAGTAGATAGCTTGTATTTGTTTCCATACAATTCAGAATTTATAATTCTTTGTAGTGTATTAGGGTGTGTAATATGAGCTAAAACTCTTGTTTGATAACTTAACACTTGTTCATGAATTTTTGGATCTTCCGGACCGCGCCTGAAATTAAATCCACGTCTTTGTGAAGCTAAATAGTTGTATAAATTATTGGGTGCGTTAAATGCATTTGGAGCAAAAACATATTTACTTAGTGCATTCATTGCTCTTTTTTGATCTTTTAAACTCACTGGTGTATATGGTTTTGTTCCCCCGATTTGACCAGGTTTTGCTCGATCTACATACACGCCTCCAATAAATCTAGCGATTATTCCAGCTGCAGTTGCAGCTTGTCCACTTAAAATATAATATGCTTGCCTCAATTGCATATATGATTCGCCAGAATCAGCAAAACGTGTTTTTATATCCTTCATCATCATATTAGACAATTCAATTCTATTGATCGAATATTTAATTTGATCGTTAGATAAATCCCCAATCATTACTCTTGGGTCAATTCCTTTTCCTGGAGAACGCATATCATCTGCATCGTTACCAAAAATTAATTCTGGTTCGGTAGATCTGTCTAATAAAGTATTTCTTTCTGTATTTGATCTAAATGGAGTGTACCCAAACTGAATTGCCCAAATATCGTAAGGTCCCACAGCCATGTCGTAATATTGTCCTTGTTTACTTCTGTCTGGAGTTAAATTAACTGCAGCATAATCCATCACAGAACCTGATAGCGCTTTTCCTTTTATAAAATCTGAATCTGCTAATTCTTCTGGAGAAAATAACTGACTCGATTTCATATTGTGATTCAATCCCAAGGTATGACCAATTTCGTGCATGATTAAAGATTTCATTCCTTGTTCTTTTAATCCTTTCATTTCTAAGTCTGATGCACCTGTAGCGGCTAAAACAGTTTGACCAAATAAGGTGTTTTCATGCATTAAATGTCCCTTAGAACAGAATAAATGATTGCTCTTATTCTTGAAGAATTTAAGTTTTTCCTCTTCAGAAGTTACTGCAGTAAAATTTAAAGCAGTGGCGTTATCAAAAATTCTCTCATAATACACTCTGTTTGTAAAATGTACATATTCCAACATGATATCTGCTCCTAAAATTTCACCAGTTTTTGGATTGACAAAACTTGGACCATACCCTCCAAAACGAGGATTTGGTGACGAGGTCCAACGCAATACATTATAACGAATATCACCAGCGTCCCAATCTGCATCATCTGGCTGAACCTTTACGACCATTGCATTGCTAAATCCCGCTTTTTGGAATGCTACATTCCACGCTAAAACACCATCTTTAATCGTTTCTATAAACTCAACAGGTGTTGTATTTTCTATCCACCAAGTGATAGGAGTTACTGGATCCGAAAGGGTTGCATTGGGATTTTTCTTTACCAACTTCCATCTGTGAATGAAGTCTCTATAATTGACAACCTCAGTAGTTGTCATATCATTCGTTTCCGTTAAGAAATATCCTACTCTTGGGTCATCTAGTCTTGTTTCATAGTCATTCTCTGGCATTTTCATAAATGTATGGAATACCAGGATAGATACATTTCTTCCGTCAGTTACAGCATTACTACCCCCATTTAAAACAGCAGGGTTGTTAAATACATACTCTGTCTTTATATTGGTGTTCTCTGGATAATTTTTTATTTTTTTTATTTTAGATTTGGTTTTATCAAATCTACCTAGGCTGAATGCAAGAGGAGATTGCCCTGGATATCTTGGTCCTTTTATTCTTGTAAATATTTCTGATAAGAATAGATCATCCGCAGCAATTAAATATTCACCAGTTTTGCTGTCTGATGCTAGTATTTTACCAGTAGCAATTATAGCTTCGCTGATATTTGCGCTTGAAGATTTGGAGATGGCAATTTTTTCGTCAAAATAAAATGAGTTATTTGGAGCAACAAACTCTAAACGATTAAAGTATTTTTTTACGTGAAAAATGCTAGACCCTTGATAGGATCCTCTAAATTTACCTGCATCAGCAACACCATCTGCAATTTGAGAAAAATAGATAAACTCTTTCGTCAATTGCTCTTTTTTTACTAAAAGTTTCACTGATCCAGTGACGGTATCTTGGTAAATCGTAAACAAACCTTCAATTTTCTTACTACTTTTAGTGAGGTCTTTAATCGATTTCACCTTCTTTTTAGGAGGTGTTTTTTTAGGTGTTTTAATTTCTTTTTTCTTCTTTTTCCAAAACTGTGCATTTAGGTCTTGATTTCCTGATAGAAAAAGGCTCAGGAATAATATTAAAAAAACAGTTGTCTTATTTTGATAGATTATTTTCATAAGGCTCATTTAACATTTATTAATAAGACGCAAGTTGTTTTTTTTAAATTACTATCAATGTTAATATTATGATAATATTTATGATGTTATATTTTTTAGCTGAATTATTTTTTTAAAATCATAAAGCTATGTTAATCTTTTTTTGGTCATTTAATAAAGCCGTATTTTTATAGAAATGAAAAACAATACAACAAGAAAAGGTTTTGTCTTTAAATCATATGAAGTAGATAAGCAATCTCCTTTTGAAAAATTATTTGAAATTTTCAAAGAATTAATTACGCACACTTCCGGAGATTTTGATGAGGCAATCGATTGGTTACGTTCTTTGGATAAAGAATATAAATTAACAGATGAAAATTATACGCTAGAGGATTTTATTGAAGACCTAAAAAAGAGGGGATACATTAAAGAGGAAATTGAAGGAGATCGCTCAGGAGGAATTAAAATTACACCGAAGACAGAACGTGCCATTAGACAGCAAGCGTTAAAACTTATTTTTGGTAATATAAAGAGAAGCGGTGTTGGGAATCACAAAAGCAAGTCGCAAGGAGTTGGTGACGAGCACACAGGAGATTTTAGATCCTATCAATTTGGAGATTCTTTGGATAAAATTTCAATTACGGAAAGCATTAGAAATGCTCAAATTAATAATGGTATTGACGGTTTTAACCTAAGAGAAAAAGACTTAATAGTTGAAGAAACACTTCATAAAAGTCAAATGAGTACGGTGTTAATGATCGATATTAGTCATTCTATGATTTTATATGGAGAAGATAGAATTACACCTGCTAAGAAAGTTGCAATGGCTTTAGCAGAGTTAATTACAACCCGCTACCCGAAAGACACCTTGGATATTATTGTTTTTGGAAACGATGCTTGGTCCATTAAAATTAAAGATTTACCCTACCTACAAGTAGGTCCTTATCACACAAATACTGTCGCTGGTCTAAAGCTCGCGATGGATCTGTTGCGCAGAAAAAAAAATACGAACAAACAAATTTTTATGATTACAGATGGTAAGCCGAGTTGTCTACTTTTACCAGATGGACAGTATTATAAAAACAGTAATGGCCTAGATACATACATCGTAGATAAATGTTATTCAATGGCCCAACAAGCAAGAAAATTAGGAATTCCTATTACCACTTTTATGATTGCTCAAGACCGGTATTTAATGCAGTTTGTAAAAGCGTTTACAAAAGCAAATCAAGGGAAAGCATTCTATACCGGTTTAAAAGGTTTAGGAGAAATGATTTTTGAAGATTACGAAACTAATAGAAAAAAACGAATCAAAGGATAAATGAGAATAGAACAAATTAAAACACTTGGAGCCTTAAAAGAGTCTGGTTACACTTCCAAATCTATTAAAGACGAGTTAAGAGAAAACCTTATTGTTAAAATAATGAATAAGGAAACAGTATTTAAAGGGGTTCATGGATATGAAAACACCGTAATTCCCGAATTGGAAAGGGCTATTTTAAGTAAGCATAATATTAATTTATTGGGTCTTAGAGGACAAGCGAAAACACGTTTAGCAAGACTAATGGTTGGTTTATTAGACGAGTACATCCCTGTAGTAAAGGGGTCTGAAATTAACGATGATCCATTGAACCCAATTTCAAGATTTGCCATAGAACAGGTCAATGAAAAAGGAGATGAAACTCCCATTTTTTGGTTGCATAGAAATGATCGATTTGCAGAAAAACTAGCAACTCCAGATGTTACTGTAGCTGATATTATTGGAGATATAGATCCTATAAAAGCAGCCAATTTAAAATTGAGTTATGCAGATGACAGGGTGATTCATTACGGAATGATTCCTCGGGCAAACAGGTGTATTTTTGTAATCAATGAATTGCCAGATCTTCAAGCAAGGATTCAAGTAGCTTTGTTCAATATCTTACAAGAAGGAGATATTCAGATTAGAGGGTTTAAATTACGTTTGCTGTTAGATATGCAATTTTTATTTACAGCAAATCCTGAAGATTATACCAATAGAGGGAGTATTGTAACTCCACTAAAAGACAGAATTGGTTCACAAATTTTAACTCATTACCCAGAAGATATAGAAACGGCAAAATTGATCACGCAACAAGAGGCTACTAAAACAGCTGCTCAAAAGGAATTTATTCAAGTGCCAGAATTAGCAAAAGATTTATTAGAGCAAATTGTTTTTGAAGCTAGAGAAAGTGAATATATAGATGCAAAAAGTGGCGTAAGTGCACGTTTGAGTATTACTGCGTTCGAAAATTTATTAAGTACAGCAGAAAGAAGATCTTTAATTTCAGGGGATGAAAAAACAATGATTCGTCTGAGTGATTTTGATGGGATCATTCCAGCCATTACAGGTAAAGTAGAATTAGTTTATGAAGGGGAACAAGAGGGCGCGCAAGTGGTTTCAGAAAAATTAATTAAAAATGCGATCAAAAAATTATTTCCAAGTTATTTTCCAGAAATAAAAAAGTTAGAAAAACAAGATGTTGAATCACCTTATGATGATATCGTCTCTTGGTTCTTTAATGCCAATGAAGCGTTTGAATTATTAGATGAATTTTCAGAACTTCAGTATAAAAATGAGATCGATAAAGTAAGTCCTCTAGATCAATTCTTAAAGGAACATCAACCCAATATGAACACTGCAGATGCTTATTTTGTAAAAGAGTTTATTCTTTGGGCCTTGGTAGAGTTTAAAAAATTAAGTAAATTTAGATTTGTAGAAGGTACACAATTTAAAGATCCATACAGTAACTTTATGAAGGGGCTATAAATTAGACAAACAATTAGACAGACAATTAGACAAACAATCACGCGATTGATAACCATAATTAAATTTTGTTATCAATATATAAATTAAAGTAAATCAGCAAGTATGAATAATTATTTTAAAATTATAAAAAAATATGTTCTCTTTTTTATAGTGCTCTCTTTAACCTCTTGTTTAACAAATGTAGAAGATGAGGTTGAAATTGACCCCTGTTTAGACATAACTTTTTCGGTGAGTGTAAAACCAATTATAGATGCTCATTGCGTTCAATGTCATGGAAATGGTGGAATTTATCCCAATTTAACATCGTATAATTTAATAAGTCTAGTTGCAGGAAAGATCAAGTCTGAAGTTGTGAGCAGAGAGATGCCTAAAGAGGAGTCTCTCACGCAAGATCAAATTGATGCAATTGTTTGTTGGGTGGATAGTGGTGCCTTAAACAACTAAAATCCTATGTATGAATAAAAATAAAATTATTTTTTCAATCTTAAGTATAGGAATTCTTTGTTTTTTTATTTCCTATAAAATGTACAACAGACCTCATACTAATATTACAGAATCTACCCCTGACATAACCCTAACTGCAGATACAATTATTGCTGCTTTTTCTTCAGATGAAACCAAAGCAAATAGTCGTTACTTAGATAAAATTTTAAATATTACAGGTACCGTATCTGAACTCAAGCTAGAAAAAAATAAAGGGATCATTACCTTGAAAACCAATCAAGATTTTGGGAGTGTTTTGTGTCATTTATCTGAAAGCGCCTCTCAAAACATACACTCATTGATCGTAGGTCAAAAAATCACTTTAAAAGGAGTTTGCACAGGGTATCTGATGGATGTTATTCTTGTAAAGGCGGAAATAATTAATGAATGAACTAAATACATCATAAAATGAAATCGACTTATCTACTTTTAATCTGCTTTTTGTTCTCATACAACATGCAATCCCAAGAACAATATTTAACTAAAAATGGAGCAATAACATTTTTTTCTTCCACGATAATAGAAGATATAAAAGCAGAAAACAATCAAGTGTTGAGTATTATAGATGCCTCAAAAAGTAAAATGGCCATTTCTATTTTAATCAAATCTTTCTTGTTTAAAAAGGCATTAATGCAAGAGCATTTTAATGAGAATTATTTAGAGTCAGATAAATTTCCAAAAGCAACCTTCAAAGGAGATATTTTAAATTTTAATAATGTTAGTAGTCTTGATGCTACATATGATGTAAAGGGAATGATTACCATCCATGGAGTAAGCAAGGAAATTGTAGTCCCTACGATTTTTAAAAGAAATGGCGATACTATTTTTGTTAAAGGTGAATTCAATTTACTTTTAGAGGATTTTGATATTAAAATCCCGAGACTTCTCTTAAAAAAAATTGCCAAAGAAATTAACGTTACTTTTGAATTCAATCACAAGCCCTACAATCGATAAAAGATGAAAAAAATCATATGCACTCTCTTTATTTTTGGTCTTAGTCTTCAATACTCTGCTCAAGATCTTCTAGATATTTTAGACAAAGAAACTCCACAAGTAGATCAAATTGTTACCGCAACATTTAAAGGAACTAGAATCTTAAACGGACATTCAATTGAAAACAGAAAAGATAAAGAGTTAGAATTTCTTATCTCTCATAGGTTTGGTAGGGTAAACTTGGGTTTTGATGAACTTTTTGGACTAGATCAATCCAATATTCGTTTTGCGTTAGAATATGGTTTAAATGACGATTTAACGATTGGGTTGGGTAGAAGTAGTTTTGAGAAAACCTACGATAGTTTTCTAAAATACAGTTTGTTAAAACAAAAAAAAGGCGCTAATTCTTTTCCATTTGCAGTTTCTCTTTTTGGAAGTATTGCATTAAAAACAATCAAGGATTTCGATCCTTCTGACAAAAGAACTTTTGCAGAAAGCTTATTTTATGTCGGTCAGGTTTTAATTGCTAGAAAAGTAAGTTCTTCATTTTCATTTCAACTAACCCCTACTTATGTTCATAGAAATACGGTAAGAATCAATGAAGATCCGCATGATATTTTTGCATTGGGTTTAGGAACGAGAATTAAATTAAATAAAAGAGTTTCATTTAATAGTGAATACTTTCTGAATTTTAATGAATCTAAATCAATAAATGCAAGAAATTCATTGGCACTAGGGATCGATATCGAAACAGGAGGACATGTGTTTCAGCTTATTCTATCCAATGCCATTACAATGATAGAAAAAAGTTTTATTACCGAATCAACTGATAACTTTTTCGAAGGAGATATTCATTTTGGATTTAACATCTCTAGAACTTTTTAAAAAAATAACTTTAGCGTGTTTAGTGATCTTTTAGAGTTTTTTTAGATCGAGTGCCTTATAATTTTGCAATAGCTGCCTCGGCACAGCGTTCCCCGTCCATAGCAGCAGAAATAATTCCGCCAGCATATCCACCACCTTCACCACAAGGGAATAAACCCTCTATTTCTGGATGTTCTAGAGTGTCTTTTCTTGGAATATTTACGGGTGATGAAGTTCTCGATTCAACACCTATAATATTTGCTTCATTTGTATAATAACCATGCATTTTTCGACCAAAATCAACAAAACCTTTGCGTAATCGACTCCCAATAATTTTCGGTAAAAGAGAGTGAAGAGGGGCTGAATTTAAACCAGGTTGATATGAGGTTTCATTTAAATCTGAAGAAATTTTCCCATCAACAAAATCAACTAATTTTTGTGCAGGAGCTGCTTGTGATCTTCCACCAGCAAAAAAGGCAATTTTTTCTAAATCTTTTTGAAACTCTAATCCTTTAAGCGGACCAAATTTTTCATATTTATTAAAATCTTTATCAATGTCTAGTTCAACAACAATTCCAGAATTTGCAAATTTATTATTTCTACGAGAAGGAGACATTCCGTTTACAACGACTTCTCCATTTGCTGTTGCAGCGGGTACGATAAATCCACCAGGACACATGCAAAACGAATATACTCCTCTGTTTTTGACTTGCTGAACTAGGCTATAAGCGGCGGCAGGTAATAATTCATCTCTTTCTCCCGAACAATGATATTGAATTTGATCTATTATTTGTTGAGGGTGTTCAATACGAACTCCCATTGCGAAAGATTTTGCTTTTAAAGAAATATTTTTTTTGTGTAACAATTCATAGACATCTCTGGCAGAGTGACCTGTTGCTAAGATGACAGAATTTACAGCCATTTCTTTCCCGTTTTGAAGCTGAATAGCTCGTAATTTGTTGTTTTTTAATACAAAATCCGTAACACGAGTTTCAAAATGAATTTCGCCCCCAAATTTTAAAATATTTTCACGGATATTTTGAATAATTTTAGGAAGTTTATTGGTTCCAATATGAGGGTGAGCATCTATTAAAATTTGTTCTGTTGCACCGTGAAAAACTAGATTTTCAAAAATACGTCTCACATCTCCTCGCTTTAGAGAGCGTGTATAAAGTTTTCCATCAGAGTAAGTTCCTGCGCCACCTTCACCAAAACAATAATTGGAATCGTTATTGACAATATGATCTTGATTAATCGCTTTAAGATCTCGTCTTCTTTCTTGTACGTTTTTTCCACGTTCTAAAACTACTGGTTTAAACCCAAGCTCTATACACCGAAGTGCTGCATACATTCCTGCAGGACCAAAACCAATAATGTGAATTTCTTTCGCTTCAGAAACATCTTTATAATCAAAAGTATAGTCCGGTTTTTCAGAAATTTCCTCGTCAATATAAACAGCAACTTTATAATTAAAAAGGATCTTTTTTTTTCGGGCATCAATCGATTTACGTAGGACTTTTACAGCAGAAATTTGATTTTTATCAATTCCTAAAACTTTCGAAGATTTATGGAAAAGAATCTGTTCCATTCGTTCTTCTACTAAACTTATTCTGAGCTGTATTTCTTTTACCATACCGCGAAAATAACGAAATTAAAAGTGTATCTTAAAATAATGGTTTAGATAATTAATTTTTCTAATTTTAGAGGGGATGATTTGAGGATCTTAATTGTCATAAAATTACATGAAATTCAAATAACAAATCACTATTTTTTTTATCTTTAAAAAATATTTGATATGAATAGATTTTGAATAAAACATCATCTCAAAATACGCTTTGTAATTCTTTTTTTGAAGAAACAGAATTAAGAATATACATTGAAAATTAAAAAATTAATTAAATAACGATTCATTACCTTCAAGCATAAATTGACAACTTTTGTCTTTTTAGTTGTAATTAGGAGTTTAAAAAAAAATTCATGGAACTAAATTTAACAAGACCAATCGTATTTTTCGATTTAGAAACAACAGGGATTAATATTGCAACCGATAAAATTGTTGAGATTTCAATTTTAAAAGTATTTCCTAATGGGAATAAAGAAAGTAAGACTTGGTTGGTAAATCCTGAAATAGAAATCCCACAAGGAGCGATAGATGTTCATGGGATCACAAATGAAAAAGTAGTTACAGAGCCTACATTTAAAGAACTAGCTTCAAAAGTAAGTGAAATGATTGCTGATGCCGATTTAGCTGGCTTCAATTCTAATAGATTTGACATTCCCCTATTGGCTGAGGAGTTAATGCGGGTAGGGATAGACTTTGATATGAAAAATAGAAAAGCGATTGACGTTCAGGTAATATTCCATAAAAAGGAACAAAGAACATTGGGTGCTGGGTATCAATTTTATTGTGGAAAAGTATTAGAGGGAGCTCATGGAGCTGAAGCAGATACCAATGCAACGTATGAAATTCTTCTGGCTCAATTAGATAAATATGATGATATCGAAAATTCTGTAGATGCTTTAAGTAAATTTTCAACACACGGTATTCGAGCAGATTTTGCCGGTTTTATTTTGATGAACGAAGAAGACCAAGAAGTTTTTTCATTTGGAAAGTATAAAGGAAAAACAGTAGAAGAGGTTTTTAATGAAAACCCTGGGTATCATAATTGGATTCAGAATGCAGATTTTCCTTTGTACACAAAAAAGGTATTGAGAGAAATAAAAGATAGAATGTCTAAGCCTAAAAACAAAATGACAGATTCAGAAAAGTTGGAAGCTCTTCAACAAAAATTTAATTTGAGATAATGTTTACAGCCTATACAAATTTACCAAATGATGCTCGTCTATGGATTTATCAATCTAACAGAGAGTTTACCGAAAAAGAAGTCGCATATATCGCTATAAAATCTGAAGATTTTATCAATCAATGGACCCGTCATGGAGATGATTTAAAAGGATCATTTATGATCAAATACAATCATTTTTTAGTCTTGGCGGTGGATGAAACTTTTAACACTGTTTCTGGATGCTCCATTGATAGTTCTGTTCGTTTTATAAAGGAATTAGAAAAGGAGTTAAATCTTGATTTGATGGATAAAATGAATGTTACTTTTAGAGATAATGACCGAATTAACTCTGTGAAATTATTTAATTTTCAGCAATTTGTAAAAGAAAATAAAGTTACTCCAGAGACCATAGTATTTGATAATATGGTAACTACTAAAGCTGCTTTTGAGCGTCATTGGGAAATACCTGCTAAAGAAAGCTGGCACAAACGTTTTTTGGTGTAAAAATAGAAGGTTTAATTATATGAAGAATAAGCTGTTTACGATTTTATTTATTGGTATCGCGTTCAGTATGTCTGCACAAAGTGTTGACCCCTTAAGAACTAAAGATGTTGAAGCGCAAAATACTTGGGTAGATAGTATTGTGAAAAACATGACTTTAGATCAAAAAATAGGTCAATTATTCATGGTGCAAGCGTATTCTAATCTTGATCAAAAACATGAAGATTTTATTATCGAAATGATCAAAAAGTATGATATAGGTAGTTTGATTTTTATGCAGGGAACTCCCGAAAAACAAGCAGAACTTAACAACAAATACCAAGCAATTTCCAAAGTGCCACTAATGATTGGATTTGATGGTGAATGGGGGTTAGATATGCGATTAAAAAACACGTATAAGTTTCCTTGGAACATGACCCTTGGTGCCATTAGAAATGATTCTTTGATTAAAAAATTTGGAGAGCACATTGGAATTCATTGTAAAAGGTTAGGAATTCATATGAATTTTGCTCCAGTTGTTGACATCAATACAAATCCTGAAAACCCAATTATTGGAAATCGTTCTTTTGGAGAAAATAAAGAAAATGTTACTCAAAAAGCAATCGCATTTACGCAGGGTATGCAAAGTAGGGGAGTCTTAGCGACTGCAAAACATTTTCCAGGTCATGGAGATACATCCTCAGATTCTCACCATACCCTTCCTGTTGTTAATTTTGATATGAATCGATTGTATTCTACAGAATTATATCCTTATAAAAAAGTGTTTGATGCAGGGATTACAAGTGTAATGACTGCTCATTTAAGTATACCTAGTATAGAGCCCAAAGAGAGTTTACCTTCTTCACTGTCTAAAAATGTAGTCACTAATTTATTGCTAGAAAAACTTGGTTTTTTAGGTTTGGTAGTCACAGATGGTTTAAACATGAAAGGAGCTTCAGGTTATGCTACATCCGCTGAAATTAATTTGGCTGCAATTCAAGCAGGAAATGATTTATTATTAATTCCCCAAGAGATCCCTGCAACCGTAAAATTAATTAAAAAAGCGATCCAATTAAAATCCTTAACGGAAGAGAGAATAACTTTTTCCGTTAAAAAAATATTAAGAGCAAAATATTGGGCTGGTTTGCATAAATATCGCCCCATCATTATAGAAAATATTCAAAACGATCTCAATACCATTGAGGACTCATTATTACACAGAGAATTAGTTAAAAATTCATTGACCGTTATAAAAGATAAAAGCGGAGATGTTCCGATTAGAGATTTAGAAAAAAGAAAAATAGCGTATGTCCAATTAGGGGATGCTTCTGGAAATTACTTTATAAATATGTTACAGAATTATACTCAAGTGGATGTAATTTCTAGTAAAAACTTAGAGGGAATTATTAAAAAATTACAACCGTATAACTTAGTAATCATAGGGTTTCATAAATCAAATTCAAATCCCTGGAAAAGCTATAAATTTAGTAATAAAGAGTTGGTTTGGTTACGAGAAATTGCAAGAGCTAAAGAGGTTGTTTTGGATGTTTTTACAAGTCCTTACAGTTTATTGCAAGTAAAAAAAATTAAAAATATAGAAGCAATAATCGTTTCTTATCAAAATAGCAAAGTAGCTCAAGAACTGTCAGCTCAATTAATTTTTGGTGCTTTTGGAGCTAGCGGTAAATTGCCAGTTTCTATCAAGAATAAATTTTCTGAGGGTCAGGGTTTAACGACCTTAGAATTGAGTAGGTTGGGCTATACAATTCCTGAAGCAGTTCATCTCTCTTCAAAAAAATTAGAAAAAATTGATTCTTTAGCAAGTATTATTTTAGAAAAAAAAATGGCTCCGGGGTTTCAAGTTTTAGTTGCAAAGAATTCAAAGGTTGTTTTTACAAAAAGTTATGGATATCATACCGACAAAAAGAAAGAGTTAGTTAAAAATAAAGATATTTATGATGTTGCATCGTTAACTAAAATTTTAGCAACTCTTCCGCTTATTATGAAGGCGCAAGAAGATAAGAAGATTTCTTTGGAAAGTTCTTTAATGGAAATATTACCCTCTTTTAAAGGATCTAATAAAGATACTCTAACAGTCAAAGAGATTTTATCCCATTTTGGACGTTTAAAACCCTGGATCCCTTTTTACAAAAAAACACAAGACAGTATTACTGGTGAAAATTTAAACCAATTCTATCGTTCCAAAAAGACTCCTATATTTAGTGTTAAAGTAGCAGAAAAAATGTATCTAAATAAATACTATAAAGACAGTATTTATACCTATATAAAAAATGCAGATCAAAGAGAGGTTGTTGAGTATAAATACAGTGATTTGGGATATTATATGCTAAAAGAAGTTCTTGAAACAACCTACCAAAAACCACTGGCTACATTATTAGATGAAGAATTTTATCAGTACTTAGGAGTAAATAGAACAACATACCTTCCTTTATTGAAATTCGATACAAAAGAAATAATACCTACGGAAAAAGATACTTATTACAGAAACCAGTTATTGCATGGTAATGTTCATGATATGGGTGCTGCTATGCTAGGAGGTGTTGGTGCTCATGCAGGATTATTCGCCAATGCAAATGATGTCGCCAAGATCATGCAGATGTATTTACAAAAAGGATACTATGGTGGTAAACGATATTTAAAATCAAACACGATAGATACGTTTAATAAACGTTATTTTTCTGATAAAAACGTTCGAAGGGGAGTTGGATTTGATAAGCCTCAATTAAATCCGGAAGTAAAAGCTACTTGCGGTTGTGTTTCAGACGAGAGCTTTGGACACTCTGGTTTTACTGGAACGTATACTTGGGCAGATCCTGCAAGTGGAATTATTTATGTTTTTTTATCAAATAGGGTATACCCAACAATGGATAATAGTGAGTTGATTGATGCAAATATGCGGACCGAGATACAGCAAGTAATTCAAGATGCTATAATACACTAGTGGTGTTTGTCTCGTTTTTTTTATTTCTTACAAGAACTTAAAAAAGAACTAAAGTCATTCGTTCAACTTAAATCAAAGTTCAGCTAAATTCTTGTGAGCTTTCGAGTTTGTAGGAGAACATTTCACATAAATCAAGATCAATAAAGCTGAAATTGTTAAATAGAAAAAACCAACTAAAACTCCAAAAAAAGAAGCGATTAACCAGGTTTTAAAAGCATAAAAAAAAGGAAACATTCCAAGGTTTATACTAAATCGAAAAGTGTCAATAAATTCAATTTCATCAATTTTTTTAGATACTTTTTTCCAAACTAAAAAAGGAATAATATTATTTAAAATTATAAGATATAACAGTGGTTTTAGGAAGTTTTTTTTAGCTTTTTTTCTGCTAGGAATATTACCGCTTTTAATCATTTCGTTAATAGTATCAACCTTGGTGAAATCAACTTGAGCATCATTTAATTGTTGTAAGATGGTTTCATAATTTTCATCATCAGGAATGTGTACACTTAATTTTTTTAATTGTTCAGTAACTGCTGCTTTTAATATATTGATAGATTTTGCGGGCGTATTCTTTTCGTATATTGCTCTAGTGTGAATTGGTTGTCCATAATGTATACAAACTTTGGAAGGAAAATGTGAAGGATGTTGATAGGAAATGCCCACTGGAATAACGATAACTTCTAGATTTTTGTATTTGTCTAAAGCTCCAAATACGATTCTTGTAAATCCTTTGCTTAAGGGTCTGATTGTTCTTTTTTTATTGTGACTTCCTTCTGGAAAAATCATCAAAGTTTCCTCTTTTTTTAGAATTTTAAAACACTTTTCAAAAATTTCTTGATTGTTTGCCAGTTGTTGAATTCCGTCCCTAATTCTATAAATAGGCATTAAGTATAAAGATTCCAGTATTTTTTTAACAATAGGATTTTTAAAAGACGCAGCCCTTACTAAAAAATGATTTTGCCTTCTATTTGTAGTGGTTACATATAAAGGATCTACCAACCCATTTGGATGGTTTACAGCAAACACTACAGCCCCTTTTTTAGGAATGTTTTTAATGCCTTTTACACTAATATTTTTGCTGTAAAAAAATAAGCCAAACTTTATGTAGCCGCATACGAGTGAAAACCAAATTTTTTGAATCATATTTTTTTTCTAATAAGTTATTTCTTTTTTTCCCCAATAATAAGCTAATATCATACCTGAAAACACATCCCAAATACCCCAGAAAGCGGCTAATAAAGCCATTCCTCCGAGACCATTAAAAAAACTGAAGATTAATAATAATCCTAAACCACCATTCTGAATTCCTGTTTCAATAGCAATAGTTCTACAATTTTTATGATCCAACTTGAATGCTTTAGCAGTATAAAATCCTAGGATGTAAGCAAAGATATTATGGAAAATAACCAAGTATAACACATGATGAATGTGATCTATAAAAATTTCTAAATTTTGAGAAAATGCAATTACAATTAATACAATGAAAACCCCCATAGATAAGGGCTTTAGTATTTTTTCAATTTGTATAGAGAGCTCATTAAAGTATTGTTTTATCAGCATTCCAAAAATCAAAGGGACTCCTAAGATTAAGGATACCAATTTAAATAAATCGTAAGGGTTTATAGAAATTGTTTTTAAAATGTTGTTGGTAGGTTCATACAAACTTCCCCAAAAATGTAAATTTACAGGGGTCATTACGACGCATATTAACGTTGCAAAAGCAGTTAAGCTTACTGATAAAGCAGCATTTCCTCTCGCCATTTTACTAAAGAAATTTGAAACATTTCCACCCGGGCAGGCAGCAATCATCATCATTCCTAATGCGAAGCTTGGGTGTGGTTTTATCAGAATTATTGCAATGAAAGTTGTTGCAGGCAATAAAATAAATTGTGAAAAAACACCAACAAAAACTATTTTAGGATTTTTAAAAAGTTGTTTGAAGTCGTTCAAAGTAATTCCCAAAGCAACACCAAACATAATGATTGCAATGGCAATATTTAAAATCCATAAGCCACTTTCATCAAAGTTTATTTGAACATCGTCAATGTCTATATTTGTATCAGTTTTTAAAAGCATACTCAATAATATTTGCACCCATTTTAAGTGCTTTTTCTCTTACGTTTTTTGGATTGTTATGTATAATTTCGTCTTCCCATCCATCACTTAAATCCGTTTCATAATCGTAAAAAACAATCAATCTTCCGTCGTAAAAAAGACCATAACCTTGCGCAGGCTTTTTGTCATGTTCGTGAATTTTAGGAATTCCGTTGGGGAATTTATAAGTTTGATTATATATTGAATGCGTCGAAGGAATCTCGATGAATTTCAATTCAGGAAATACTTTTTTAAACTCTCTTTTAACATAGGCATCCATTCCGTAATTGTCAGAAATATGTAAAAAACCCCCAGAAATCAAATATTTTTTTAAATTTTGAGTCTCAGTATCAGAAAAAGAGACGTTTCCATGTCCTGTCATAAAAACCATTGGAAAATCAAAAATAGCTTCGCTACCGATGTCTACTGTTTTTGAATTTTTAGCAATAGAAGTTCCAATAGTTTTGTTGGTAAAGGCTATTAAATTTGGAAGAGCAGTTGGATTTGCATACCAATCACCTCCGCCACCATATTTTAGGATGGCAATATCTTGTGCGTTTGAGCATAAAAATGAAAATATAATTGGTAAAAGAAAAAGTTGCTTCATATGTTTCTTCTGCTATGACTTAAGCAATATATAAAAACTTATTCATTAATAAAACAAACGCTGTTCACAGCAACCAAAGCGGCAGTTTCTGTTCGTAATCTACTTTTACCCAAAGAAATAGGAGTGAATTTTTTTGACAAAGCTTTCTTTATTTCTTCAGTAGAAAAATCTCCTTCAGGTCCAATTAGAATGGTTACTTTTTCCGATGGCTTTACAATAGATTTTAATAATTTTTTTTCTTGCTCTTCACAGTGAGCAATACAAATTGTCCCTTCCAAATTTTGATTGATAAACTCGTTAAAACTTTTAGGAGAATTTATTTTTGGTAAGGTGAATTTTAAAGACTGTTTCATCGCTGATTGAATTATTTTTTCAAAACGCGCTATTTTAACAACCCTTCTTTCAGAATTTGAGCAGATAAGTGGTGTTATTTCATCGATACCTATTTCTGTTGCTTTCTCCAAAAACCATTCAATTCGATCATTATTTTTAGTAGGAGCAATTGCTATGTGCAGATCGTAATTCCAGGGTTTTGTTTTTTTAGTTACTGCAATAATATCTGCTGTACATTTTTTGTCATTAGCGAAACTAATTTTTACCTCAAATAAATACCCTTTCCCATTTGTAATTTTAAGAATATCATTTTCTTTTTTTCTTAAAACACGAACAATATGTTTACTTTCAATCTTATCAAATGTAATTTGTTTGGTTGTTGAGCAAAGTTCTTCGTTATAAAATAGTTGCATTGATATCTAATTTATAGGTTCTACGTCTTTTATGAGTTGATGGGTTGAAGTTTTTCCATATTTTATTGATAGCATCGTTATCTTCCAACTCCGGTGTTCTATAACAATTCTCTATGCCTAAAGGAGTAAACGATTTTTTGTATTGATCAAATATAATGGCGTGTATTCCTTTATTTTGATATTCTGGGTGAACTCCAATTAAATATAAGGTGACATCTTTTGCGTGTTTCTTGGCTTTCATTAAGTGAAATATTCCTGTTGGAAATAATTTTCCATTTGCTTTTTGTAACGCTCTGGAAAAAGAGGGCATTACGATGGCAAATGCGACAATTTTGTCATGTTCGTCCGTTACAAATTTTATGTATTCTGGATTTATAAATGAAATGTATTTTTTCTTAAAATAGCTGATTTGAGCTTCAGATATAGGAACAAATGTTGATAGTTTTGAATAGCTTTTATCAAAAACATCAAACATTTCTTCAACATAAGGAAGAAGGTCTTTAGTCTTAGTGAAATCCAATGCTTTGAGCTTAAAACGTTTTTTTAAAATAGTACTTATCCGGTCAAAATAGTTCGCATTTACATATTCAAATTTGAACTTGTTTTCTAGATATTCTTTTTCCTTTACAAATCCTAATTGTTCTAAATGGTCTTTGTAATAGGAATGATTATACCATGTGATCATGGTTCCAATATGATCAAATCCTTCGGTTAATACCCCTGTCTTGTCTAAGTTGTTAAATCCGACAGGTCCTTCAATGAAGTCAAGATGGTTCGTCAAACCGATTTCTTTTACTTTGTTTAAAAGAATTTTACTTACCGCTATGTCGTCAATGACGTCAAACCACCCAAAACGCATTTTTTTTAGTTGTTGTTGTTGCACCTCAAACCAATTAATGATTGCAACAACTCTACCAACAATTTTATTGTCTTTAAAAGCTAAATAAAAATGAGCTTCCGCATTTTCAAAAACAGGATTTTTTGTTGGATCAAAATTATCTATTTCGTCATTTATAATCGGGGGTACCCAATATTTGTTGTTTTTGTATAACGAAAAAGGAAAGACGACAAAGTCTTTCATTTCTTTTCTAGTCGTGATTTTTTTTAATTCAATCATAATACAAAAAGGCTATAATTAGTTTCTTTTTCGTTTTCTGGTTCTTCTTCTTTTTGGTTTTTTCTTAAAAACCCTCAAAATACGAGCGAAAAACCCATTATTTTGTCTTTTATTATATTTTCGTAGCGAGCTATCTTTAATTTGTAATCCATTTTCATTTTGTTCGGTATAGGAATCTTGGTGTTTATCGATTCTATATGATATTCCCAAGCTACTGTAAAAACCTTTGGTTTTATCTTCTTGTAAAACTCTTCCAGAGATATTAATTTGAAAATTATTACGAAATAAGTAGGCAAAACCTATTCCATAATTGGAGCTTTCTTGTTGTTTATTAAAAATTTCTTGGTATTCGATAAAACCTGACCATCGATAACCGAAATTTTGTGTAGTTGAAATTACATAGTAGATTTCAGAGGAATTAGTCCCTATTTTATCATAAAAAACATTTGATACAATATTCAAATTATTGGTAAGATTATGTTGTAGTAATACACCTACTTTTGGTGACATCCTATTCTTTTTATGAATAGTATCTAGAAAGTCTGTATGCATCCCTATATATAAACCTACCGATGGAATTAACCTTTTTTTATCAAAAGTATTTTGTTTTTTCCAGCTTCTAATTTCTTTGGTTGCATCTTTGTATACAGGCTCAAATAATAAATATTTTGCGCCAAGTGTGAATTTACTCAACCCGTCATTAAAATCATTGTCAATTGTTTCTCTTTGGTAGGTTAATTGGGTATTGATTTCTAGTTTTTCTAAAAAAAAACTTGTTCTAAAAAAGAGATCAACTCCAAAAGTATGTGGTTTTAAAAAAGTAGGTTTTGTACTTGTATTTTTATAGAAAAAATCACTTTCAAACTGATAAACTCCGCTTCCAACACTATAAGGGCTTTCAGAAAAACCCGGTTTGTTAGAGTTTATGACATCAGTATATTGACTATACATAGTCGAGAAGACAAATAAAGAAAAGAAAAAGCTAAGTTGTTGAATTCGGTTTTTCATTTACCAAATATGATTTTAAATTTGTTCATTACACAAACATAAAATAAAATTGCTGTTTTGGGAGAGTATTGGATACTTTTTTAAGATTGTGAAATTTTTATAGATAGTTACTGCCTCAATTGCCGTCAAATTGTTATTTTTGATTGATTTTCATACAATAACATCAATGGGCTTACTAAAAACAATTTTTTTTATTATTCTTTTTTCTTATGCTTTTAAGTTTTTAGCAAGATTATTTGCGCCTTTATTATTAAAAAAAGCAGCGGAGACAATGAAAAAGAAAGCTGAACAACAATTTCAAGGCAAACAGCAACAATATAAAAACTCGGTGCCAGAAGGAGAAACTGTAATAGATACTCAACCAAGAAATAAACAAAAAAGTAAAAGTTCTGTTGGTGAGTATGTAGACTTTGAAGAAATAGATTGAATATTCATATATAATATTTAATTTAAAAGCTGCAAAAAACACTCATAAAAACACTCATTTGAAAATCTCTACTAAATTAATTCCTTATGTATTTGCTTTGGCAATTTTTGTATTGGCCGCTGTCATCTATTTTCACCCTATTTTAGAAGGTCAAAAACTACAGCAATCTGATATTACTCAATTCAGAGGCATGGTCAAAGAAATCAATGACTATAGATCAGACAAAAACTCAGAACCCTATTGGACAGGAGCCTCTTTTAGCGGAATGCCATCGTATCAAATTAGTGCCTATTACCCCAATGATTTGGTAAGGGTTTTAGATCAAACACTTCGTTTTTTACCAAGGCCAGCGGATTATACATTTTTATATTTTTTAAGTTTTTTTGTATTAATGATGGCTTTAAAAGTTCATTGGAGGTTGGCAATTTTTGGAGCTTTATCCTTTGGGTTTTCAACCTATCTAATCATAATTTTTGGAGCAGGCCACAACGCAAAAGCTCATGCGATTGCTTATATGCCTCTGGTGTTGGCAGGAGTTCTCTGGGTTTTACAAAAACGGTATATTCTTGGATTTGTAATTACGAGCATTGCAATGACTTTAGAAATTTATACAAATCATCCTCAGATGACTTACTATCTTGGATTTTGTTTGTTAATTTTAGAGATCGTTGTGTTTACACATGCTGTAAAGTTTAAAACAATTCCTGATTTTATAAAACAAGGTGTGATAATTTCAACTGCGGTTTTATTAGGAGTTGGTGCAAATTCACCTCGTTTAATGGCTATGAAAGAATACGCTGATCATAGCACAAGAGGTAAGTCTGAATTAACAATTAATCCTGACGGTAGCAATAAGTTGGCCTCAAACGGTTTAGATAAATCTTACATTACAGAATATAGTTATGCAAAATTAGAAACGTTTAATTTATTCATTCCACGTTTTATGGGGGGGGGAACTGTTGAAGAGTTGGATCAGGATTCTAATTTCTATAAGTTAATAGATGAAAAAGCGGGGAAAAAAGTAGCTGATCAGTACTCTAAACAAGTATTGCTATATTGGGGAGATCAACCAATAGTGGAAGCCCCTGCTTACATTGGTAGTGTAATTTTCTTTTTATTTTTCTTGGGTATTTTTCTGGTAAAAGGAAGGATAAAACAATGGTTAGTAGCTGCTACTGCATTTTCCATTGTAATGAGTTGGGGTAAAAACTTTGATGTTTTAACCAATTTTTTTATTGATTATGTTCCGTTGTACAACAAATTTAGAGCAGTTTCTTCAATTCAGGTTATTGCAGAATTATGTGTTCCTGTATTAGCTGTCTTGGGATTGTCAGAACTTTTTTCATCCAATAGTTCTACTACTGATAAGTATCGGGCTTTAAAGAAAGCTTTGTATACTTTTGGAGGATTAGTTCTTGTGGGGTTATTCCTAGCTCATAGTTTTTCAACTTTTGAAGGTTTAAGGGATTCACAGTACAATCAATTACCAGGTTTAATAGACGCCGTGATTGCAGATAGGAAATCAATGCTATTGCAAGATTCTTTTCGCTCTCTATTTTTAATATTTATTTCTGCAGTTGTTTTATATTTATTTTTGAAAAATAAAATAAAACAAGCTGGAGCTTCAGTGTTTTTAATCATTTTGGTATTATTTGATTTAATCTCAATTAACAAAAAATATGTAAATCAGGATGATTTTAAGTCCACAAAAAAAATTGAAATACCTTTCATTGCCTCAGAAGCAGATAAATTAATTTTAAAAGATAAAGCCCATTTTAGAGTTGGTAATTTTACAATAAACCCAATGAATGATGGAAGTACCTCTTACTTTCATCAATCTATTGGAGGGTATCATGCTGCAAAAATGATGCGTTATCAAGAATTATATGATTATCAAATAGCAAAGAATAATCGAGAGGTTTTAAACATGTTAAACACCAAGTATTTTATTATTGGTACTGACAAAGGTGAGAAGAAAGCTCAATTAAATCCCGAAGCAAATGGGAATGCTTGGTTTGTAAAGAGGATTCAAGTCGTTAATTCTGCGAATGAAGCAATATTTGCACTAGACACTCTAAATACAAAGACTGTAGCTGTTCTAGAAAGCGTTCCTGATATTTTAAATGATTATGAATCTCTATTTAATATTGATGCGCTCTCTTCAATTAAACTTTTAAATTACGATGTCGCTTCATTAACGTATCTATCAAAAACAGTAAGAGATCAATTTGCAGTTTTTTCTGAAATATACTATGAAGATGGGTGGAACGCATATGTCGATGGTAAACTCGTTCCTCACTATAGAGTAAACTATGTATTACGTGGGATGATTATTCCAAAGGGTGAGCACACCATTGAATTTAAGTTTGAGCCAAAAGTAATTCAACGAGGAAAAATTATTTCTTTATTTTCTTATCTTCTACTAATTGGATTACCTCTAATATGGTTTTTTATTACTAAAAATAAGAAATAATTAATTTTCACGTTTTTCTAATTTTTTAATAAATTCGGAGGGTGTTATTCCTTTGTATTTTTTAAAAGCTCTTGAAAAAGCAGAAGCGTTTGTGTACCCAATTAATTGACCAACATATTCTATGGTATATTTTCTGTAATTTTTATCTTCCTCAAATTGTTTAATTAAATATTCAATTCTAAGTGATGTATAGTATTGTTTAAAAGTTTTACCTTTTGTTTTGTTGATAGTTTGAGAAACATAAGACGTATTTGTCTTTAGTTTTACTGCGAGGTTATTAAGATTGAATGATGTCTTAAGGTAATAGTTCTCTTTTTCTAAATTATTCAAACCTTTTAGGATCTTTTGCTCTAATTTAGAATCTATGATATGAGTTTTTTTTTGAATAGCTAAAAACTTCTTTTGTTGACCTGAAATTAGATCACTTTCTATAATTGCTTTTTTATCTTTTTTTAAAAAATATTTTAGTGTACCTATAAAAAGAACAAGTAAGCCAGCAAGATACAAGTATGTCCTACGAAGATTTTTTTTATTTTTTAAGCTTGTTTTTTTTTGGAGAAGTTTACTTTTATGAAGTTCGTTCATATAATGAAATTTACTAATTTCATTATTTTTTTTGTTTATTTTTTTTGTTTCAACTAGTGCTAATTCTTTATATTTAAATGTGCTGTCTTTAGTCTTGTTTTTGTAATATTGATTTCCTAAAATATTGTATATATCTGCTAGTTCTGCTTTTGAAGTTCTATTTTTTTTATGATTTTTTATGAACTTTTTAGCATAGTATATTGTTGAGTCATTTTTGTTTAAATTAAAAAAGCAAACTGATTTTGAGAAGTATATGCATTTTTCAAATTTTCCTTCCTTCGTTTTTGTTTTCCATTTTCTTATAAGTCGTAATGCTTTTTTATATTTTTTTTTCGCAATGAATACCTCCGATTTTCTTAAATCATAGTGTGCTTCTATATCATTATCCATGGGACTTAGAGTCTTTGCAATATCATATGCCTTTTTGAAATATAAATTAGCAGAATCTAACTCATTACTTTTATAATTGGTGCTGGATTTTATAAAAGATTCTCCAATCATATTTAGAATAGTTACTTTTTTTGATTTTCTAGAGATGATTTTCGATGCTATTTTTTTTAAAATAGAGCGAGCATTTGTGTGATTTTCAAGTAATGATTGAATCACTGATTTGTTTAACATTATGGTCATTTCTGTGGTTGTGAAATAACTACTTTCTTTAGGGATTTTTTTGAATTCGTCCTCAATATTAGTTAAATAATTGATAGCGTTATTATACAATTTTTGTTTTTTACTTAACCAAAATAACCTATTGAGTGCCTCAATTCTTAGTTTTATAAAACAAAACTTGTTTTTATTTTTAAGATCTTTTAGAACGGATTTCGCTTTTTTTTCAGATTTTAGATCTTCCCCATTTAAATAATTTAACTTTGATTTTTGAATTTTCTCGTCATAGATGATACACGAATCCTTTGATTTTTTTATTTTATTCTTAGGAAATAATATGTGATTCAAATTCTTTTGGGTAGAATAATTTCTTAGACATGTATCCTCTTTTATTATAGAAAATGTTTGACTTGATAGTAGTATGCAAGAGTTAACTACTATCAGGAGAAAAAAATATTTTATTTGTGACATAAATAATAACCTATTTAATCAGTCTTATTTAGATCAATTATAATTAATCTATTTCAAATAAAAAATTTGATAACTGTTTTTTTTTCATTATATATGCTTTTTATAAAAAGAGCAATCTTTTTTTTGTAGCATTCGAAATAAATCCCTAAATTGACATATGTTGATTTGTTTATTTCATATTGAAGCAAATCGCATTTCGATAAATTTTGCTAGGTTAAAGAGAGAGAAGAGGGTTTACGACCCTCTTTTTTTCTGCCATAATTTTTTTTCAAATATTGGTTTTTCTTTTATATTTCAGTAATTTTACTTTAAATAAAAATAAATAATACTGTACATAATTTCACCATACGATAGCTATTTTCATTCACTCAACTTTTTAAAAAACGTTTTGTTAGATTTCGTGCTAATTTTAGATTTCGGATTTAGGGACCCAGCGTCTGTTCCAATTAATAGTGATCATTATATTGAAATTAATATAACAGATATGGTTTTCATTAGTATGTCACTATTTTTTAAAAAACACTCTTTAGATGGAGTTAAAGGATTTATTTTTTTTGAAAATTTCATAATCTCTTTTAATTTATTAAAAAAAAATACTTTAAAATATTGTCCTTTATTGCTAAGAAATTATAGTATATGAGAATAGGAATGATTTTAGATGCAGTATTTCCACCAGATCCAAGAGTGGAAAACGAAGCAGTTTCTTTAATTAAATCAGGCCATCAAGTTTTTTTGTTTTGTTTACATTATGATCATGATAACCAATCCGAAAATATAAACGGTATTCATGTAAAAAGGTACTCATCTAACAAGATAGAATACAAACTTTCTGCTTTGGCTTATACGCTTCCTTTATATTCGATTTGTATGAAAAGTAAAATTGTACATTTCATAAAAATAAATTCAATTGAAGTTCTACATATTCATGATATTCGTATTGCTCAAGCAGTTTTCAATGCCAATAAAAAATATAAATTACCTGTTGTTTTGGACTTGCACGATAATGTTCCAGAAGTGATGAAATTATATCCTCATCTTCAAAAATTTCCTGGTAAATACATCATATCTCCAAAAAAATGGAAAACTAAAGAAGAGGAGTTTATTCATAAATCAGACAAAGTCATAGCAGTTTCTCCCGAGTTTATAGATACCTTAGAGAGAAGAATTCCCTCTTCAATACATAAGTTCGTTTTAGTTCCAAACACCGTAAGTAAATCTTTTTTTACTAATTATTACATTGATCAAATTATTACAGATAGATATAAAGATAAATTTGTGATTTTATATTTGGGAGATACTCATATAAGAAGGGGGCTTCTTACTGCAATAAGTGCTGTAAGTCAATTAAAAAATACAATTCCAAACTTGAAACTAGTAATTGTAGGTCAAAATACTACAGATCCTATTTTAAAACAGAAAGTAGAAAAACTAATGATAAACGATTATGTTGATTTTGAAGGATGGCAAAATATAAACTTATTTCAAACCTATATTTTAGCGAGTCAAATTTGTATATCACCTTTGCATAGAAATTTACAACACGATGTAGCATATGCAAACAAAATCTTCCAATATATGAGTCTCGGAAAACCCCTTTTAGTGAGTGATGCCATTGCTCAAAAAAAATTAGTAGATAAAAATAATACTGGTTTGGTACATAAAGAAAAAGATGTTCATGACTTTTCTGATAAAGTGTTAACACTCTACAAAAATGAAAAATTAAGAATTGAGTTAGGTGCTAATGGTAAAGAGTTTATAGAAAATACGTTTTCTTGGGAACAAACCTCAAAAAAACTAGTACATTTATATGATAATTTAAACTCTTGAAAGTATTAATCATAACATATTATTGGCCACCTGCGGGAGGCTCTGGAGTTCAGCGTTGGTTAAAGTTTGTAAAGTATTTACAAGGCTTTAACATACAACCCATTGTTTATACGATAAGCAATCCACGATACCCGACGATAGATGATAGTTTATTAAATGAAATCCCTGAGAATATTGAAGTGTTAAAACATCCTATCTGGGAGCCAACAGATTTACTATTTTGGAAGAGAGAATTCCAACAGGAAGGCGGAATTTCTAATGCGTCTAAAAATAGTTTTTTATCTTTTATTAGGGGGAATTTTTTTATTCCAGATCCAAAATTATTTTGGATAAAACCCTCCGTAAAATACCTTCAAAGTTATTTAAATAAAAATGATGTGGATGTAATTATTTCTACGGGTCCACCACACAGTATGCATTTAATTGCAGAAAAACTTCATCAAAAAAATGATGTGAAATGGCTCGCTGATTTCAGAGATCCATGGTCCGATATCTATTATAATAAAGATTTTAAGGAACTTTCATTTGTAAAGAATAGAAATAAAAAACTAGAAAAATCTGTTTTGAAAAAAGCAGATTGCGTTTTAACAGTTAGCAATGCATTGAAAAAAGAATTTTCAAAATATGCAAATAGAGTAGAAGTCGTAACCAATGGTTTTGATGATGATTTCTTGGAACCTTCAAAGGTGCTTTTAGACGAAAAGTTTACAATTTCCTACATTGGTTTGTTGCCAAAACAAAGCAATCCTGAAAATTTATTCAGGGTTTTACAGGTGCTTTGTTCGCAGCATAAAGACTTTGAAAAAGACTTACAATTGAATTTTATTGGTGATATTTCTGATGTGGTAAAAACAGCGGTTTGCAACAATAAATTAAAAGAGAACACTCGTTTTATTGATTATGTAGATCATACCAAAGCTATTGAATATCAACAAAAAGCACAAGTTCTATTATTATTGATTCCAAATGTTAAAAAGTGTAAGGGAATATTAACAGGCAAATTATTTGAGTATCTAAGCGCTAAAAGACCCATTTTAGCAATCGGTCCAGAAGATGGTGATCTAGCTGATGTTATTGAGGATACAAATGCGGGTATAATTGTTGATTTTGATAATGATGATAAATTATCATCTGAAATATTAAAATTATACCACCAATATAAAAAAGGGAATTTAGAGGTGGATTCTAAAAATACAAACAAATATCACCGAAAAGAATTAACTAAAAAAGTAGCATTTATCATTAATAGCTTACATTCGTAATATGGGTATTATTTTTAAACAGTCTTTAAAGAATACACTTTTTATTTATATGGGTTTTGCCTTTGGAGGTATGAACACACTGTTTTTATATACTCGTTTTTTAGAAGATGATTACTATGGTCTTGTGACTTTCTTATTGTCTACATCGAATCTATTAATGCCTTTAATTGCTCTAGGAGTTCACCACACCATTGTGAAATTCTTTTCTAGTTATTTTACAAAAGTTGAGAAAGATCGTTTTTTGTCATCTGTTCTTTTTTTACCGATACTAATCGCAATTCCAATTGCTTATTTTGGAAACCATTTCTACCAACAAATAGGGGATTATTTATCAGTAAAAAACCCGATTATTAAAGAGTATACCTTTGTTATTTTTTTAGTTGCTGTATTCACATCCTATTTTGAGATCTTTTATGCATGGGCTAAAGTTCAATTTCAATCGGTGATTGGTACTATTTTAAAAGAGTTATATAATAGGGTTGTTGTTATGATTTTATTATTTGCTGTTTATTTTAGTTTTATTTCAAAGACAGAATTTATCTATTATCTAACAGGAGCTTATTTTCTAAGAACTCTTATAATGATGTTGTATGCTTTTAAATTATACTTACCCAAATTTACGTTCTCTACTCCCGACAATTACAAAGAAGTACTTCGTTTTTCTGCATATATCATACTAGCAGGAAGCGCTGGTGCAATTATTTTAGATATTGATAAATTTATGATTCCAGGAAAAGAATCTTTGGTAAAAGCAGCATATTATTCCGTAGCTGTTTTTATAGGTTCTTTTATTGAAGCTCCAAGTAGAGCAATGTTAAACATTTTACAACCCTTAACCTCAAAAACTCTCAACGAGAATAATCATGACGAGGTAGCCTCTTTATACAAAAAAAGTTCTATTAATTTATTATTAATTAGTGGTCTTTTTTTTGTGTTAATAAACACAAATATACAGCAGCTTTATTTGTTGTTACCCCAAGAATATGCCGGAGGTGTGTTGGTGGTACTAATGATTTCTTTACTCAAGTTATTTAATGGCTTTATGGGGAATAATGGTGCAATCATTAACAATTCAAAGTTTTATAAAATAATGTTACCCATTAGTGTTTGTATGGCATTGTCGGTGTATTTATTAAATAAACTTTTTTATTATGAGCTAGAAATGGGAACAGACGGTTTAGCGTTGGCGACTTTAATTGTAATTTTTTCTGCAAATATGTTTAAACTGTATTTTGTAAAAAAGAAATTTTCTATGACACCCTTCACTAAGAAAACATTTATAATGATTATGATTATTACATTATTATATCTGTTGTTTAACTTTTGGGATTTCTCTATTGAAAATATGTATGTTTTAAATTTTCCAATCCATCCAATTATAAATATTTTCTTAAAAAGTTTATGTACTGTAATAGTATATATTTTCTTAATTTTTAGATTCAACATCTCCTCAGAGTTTTCATCTCTTTTAAAAAGATATTACAAATAGTATTAGAGATTATGAAAGTACAGGAAAGACGTTCTAGTTTTTCTACAAAAAGAGCATTCTTGTTTGAAAAAAAATAGAACCTTTATAATAATAAAGTTGATTTTATAGGTTTGGAAAACTATCTTGAATAATATTCTCTCCTAATTCTACTGAGTTGTGTTGGAGTTATATTTAAATAAGAAGCTATGTGATATTGCGGAATTAAGTTTTCAATATCAGGGATTTCTTTCTTTAGTTTAATATATCTTTCCGTAGAATTTAAAACAGATAAATCATACACTTTATTTTCAGAATTGATATAACTTCCCTCTAGAATTTTAATGTAAAAGCTGGAAAACTCTAAATCTGAATTTGTCAATGTTAGAAAATCTTGATAATTTCCTTCTAAAACCTCACAGTCAGTTAAGCAATCAAAAATTAGTGTAGATGCTTGTTTTTTAACAAGCGCAGTTAAAGGAGCAAAAACACAAATAGATTTGTGTAAAATTTTAATATGTTCCTTTCCATTCGGACCGACAACATAACTTCTGACAACGCCCTCTTTTAAGATATAAAACTTTGAGGGTGTTTCGCCTAATTTTATAATAATGTCATTTTTCTTAAAAACCTTAGGTTTTAAAATGTCATTTAGTTTACTAGCAAATTCGTCAGATTCGGAAAGGGAATATAACTTAGTGATTTTTTTAACAAAGTTCATATTATTTAAAAGAATAAAAAATTTAAATTACATTTAACCTTGAAACAAATTTAACATAATGATTTCTTAGTTTCATAGACATACATTGAAATAGTTATTTTTTTTAAAAAATAAAATGTGTTTAAAAGATCAAAAAAAGTAAAATATCTTTTTTTAAAATTAGTAATTAAATATCTATAAATTAATTTTATAGGAAGATTTCTTTTTTGTGAAGTCGTTAAAAATATAAATCCTTTTTTATTTTAAATAACTTATGGCATTTGGACCTTCCATGAAAAGAAGGTCTAAAATTGACAAATTGTCGATATAACCATGCTTATTTTCAAACATTTGTATGTATTTATCTAGGGGTTTCTTGGGTTGTTTTTTAATATCTGCAAGATATCTGTAGTCACTTTCATCACCTTTTATAAGATACTCTTTTGTCTTAGAGAACTGTTGATTTACTTGCAAGGCATCTGTTATAAATAGATGCGTATCAATATTTACATCCTGTAAATAGGAGTATTTTTTAGTAAAAATAGCGAGTAGGTCATCTTCGTAAAATTCATAAAAAGGAGAAGATCTGTAAGCTGATTGTAAAGATTTTAAGTGATGTTCTTGCCAATGAGAATCATTATCAACTAACATGTCTTTTGTTTTTTTTCTTAAAGACGAGTTTTCTTTTTTTTCTTTTACAGGAATATTTAATAATTGTTTTCCATTAGAATTATATATGTAGCACCGGTTCCTATAGCTTTGTTTTTGAAAATTATCCTCCACTTCAAAAATAATGCTATCAGATTGTATGATTTCAGAATATTGAGAAATAGGAGCGAAATATGTTGGAATAAATAACGACATTATCCCTATTTTTTTTCAGATTTCTTTTTTCCTTTGTAAAAGTTATAACCGATATACAGCAGTACAAATAATAAAACGAAGTATCTGTATGAAGTAGGTTTTCCTTCACCATGAACTGTAGTGAACATTCTATCCCATCGAATCGATTTTAATTTGGCTCCTAAAGAAGGAGCATTTGCATCCCAACTAAACCAAACCATTACGGGTTTACCTAGTACATGATCAAATGGAACATATCCCCAATAGCGTGCATCCAAAGAATTATGTCTGTTATCTCCTATAAGATAAAAATAATCTTGTTTAAAGGTATATGAATTTGTTTTTACTCCATTTATAAAGATATGATCACCAACAATTTGTAAATCATTATTTTCATAATTTTTTATGATTTGTTCATAAAAAGGGAGTGATTCTGAATCTATTTTAACAGTTGTTCCAGCTTTTGGAATGTAAATAGGGCCAAAATTGTCCTGACTCCAGCCTAACTTTTCTATGTGTGGAAATATAGCTTTATCAGCCTCATGATTTACTTTATTTATTGAAACAGTCAATGGATAGTCATATAAACGTGTTACCTCTTCTTCTGTCAAATTAATATTTATTTTATTTTCAACAGAAAACATTTTTAGCTTTCTCGCAAAATTAGGATTTATGCCTCCGGCAACTTCCGTATAAATTGAATCTGAACCAATTTTAGATAAATTACCATTCTTTTTTATTGCGTCTTGCACTTTAGGATTCTCCCAATATTCAGATAAAATTTTATAAACTCCGGTCCTTTCTTTATCAATTAGGAATTTTGGATAGGTATTTTGATTAATTGGTTTCTTAGATTCATAGGTGTAATAAAATTGTAATTTTGCTCTTTCTGGCAAATCATTCTTTTTTCCATTTATATAAAAATATCCATTTCTCATTTCCAAAGAGTCTCCCGCTATACCCACAGATCGTTTTACATAGTTTGTCTTTTTGTCAACAGGTTTGTATGTGAATTTTCCAGAAGTATCTCCCCACATTGTAGCCAGAGTATCTGCAGGCCAATTAAAACAAACAATATCATTATTTTTAATATTTTGAATACCAGGTAAACGTGTATAGGGAAGTTGTGGGTTTTTTAAATAAGAGGCTTTTCCTAAGTAGGGTATAGAATCATGTACCATTGGAGCTGCAATAACTGTAGAGGGTACTCTTGCTCCATAATGGAATTTACTAACAAAAAGGTAATCTCCCACTAATAACGATTTTTCTAAAGATGAAGTAGGTATCGTAAAGGGCTGAATAAAGTAGGTGTGAACCAATGTGGCAGCAACAATAGCAAATGTGATAGAGCTAATCCATTCCCCTAATTCAGACCTAGCTTTTAGACTTCTATCTGGATTGTGTTGTAAATCTGTAGCGTAATTAATGTAAAATAAATATAAACCTAGCGTAATAATGACAAAAAATGAATCTGATTTTTTATAAAAACCAAAGGTCCTAATGGTTTCAATCCAAATTACAGGAAACATTAATAGGTTAACAACAGGAATAAAAAGTAAGAGGATCCACCATTTGGGACGATTGATAATTTTCATTAAAACAATACCATTATATACTGGAATTATAGCTTCCCATGCTTTTCTGCCTGCTTTTTTATAGAGCTTCCAAGTTCCTAAAAAGTGAAGTAATTGTATCGCTAAAAAAAAGATAGCCCATTCTGTAAATGTCATAATTATATGTTTTAATATTTTCTAGTAATTTTTTTATTCAATTGATACTTATCGATTTTAATTTATGAATCAATATTAAGTACATCTTTCATTGTGAAAATTCCTTCTTTCCCAAGAATCCATTCTGCAGCAACTACAGCCCCTAGAGCAAAACCTTCTCTGCTATTTGCAGTGTGTTTGATTTCTAAAGAATCAACTTTAGAGTCATACCAAACTGAATGTGTGCCAGGAATTTTAGGAATTCTTTTAGCGATGATGGGAATGTTTTCTTCAGAAGTTTTCGTTCCTAATTCCCAATTTTTTTTAGAAGAATTTTCGATGATTCCTTCTGCCAAGGTTATCGCTGTTCCACTTGGAGCATCGAGTTTTTTTGTATGATGAATTTCTTCCATAGAAATATCATAGTCGCTCAAATGATGCATCATTTTTGCCAATTGTTTATTTAATTCAAAAAATATATTGACACCCAGACTATAGTTTGATGCATAAATAAAAGCACTTTTCTTTTCTTTACAAAGTTTTACAGCCTCCTCGTATTTATCTAGCCAGCCTGTAGTTCCAGAAATTACAGGGACATTGTTGTTTATGCAATTGGTAATATTGTTAAATGCCGAAGAAGGTACACTAAAATCAATAGCAACATCTGCTAGTGTTATATCAATAGTATCGTCAACATCTTTTCTGATTACGATTTCATGTCCACGAGATAAAGCAATTTTCTCAATTTCTTTACCCATTCTTCCGTAACCTAATAGTGCGATTTTCATTTTAAAAATTATATTTGATTGTTAAGCCTACTTTTGGAGCATCTATTTTTATAGGATCATTTATAAAAGTAGGTTTGAGTGATAAATTATCATCGGTGTTAAATTGGAGTAAATGTGAATTCACACTGGCCTCTACAATTTGTAACACATAAAGAATTATGGATGTTAAAAGTGATAAATCTCTATTTTCTCTTAATTGATCCTGTGCTCTTTCTAGCGTTCTTAAAGAAATAATTTCATTTCCATCGATAGTAAATTCGTCAATTAAATTATTTCTTCTCAGTTTGTATGCTGTTCTATATCTCTTATATTCCTTATTATTATTTAAATAATAATAAATACTCGTACCCATGGCACCCCAGACAATTGGAGTTTTCCAATATTTTTTATTATAAATTTGACCTAATCCAGGGAAAATAGCAGAATAAAATGCCGCTTTAGCAGGAGCAAGAGGGTTGTAAATACCTACTTTTTCAATTTTAATGTCTTTTTTAAACATTTCACGATCAATATTTACAGAATCTTTCTGTCCAAGAACGGGCGCAGAAAAAAATGCAAAGAAAAAAACAAATATGATTCTTTTAAAAAGCACTTATTTTAATAAGTTTTTTATACGGTTGAAATCTTCTTCAGAATGAAACGGAATTAAAATTTTTCCTTTACCATTTGAACTAACTGTAATATCAATTTTGTGTCCAAAATACTCACTAATTCCATGAATACTTGTTTTTATGTAGCTAGGAACTTTCTTTTTACTAGGCTTAGTATTTGTCCCTGATTTTAAATTTTTTACAAGATCTTCAGTTTGTCTTACAGATAATTTCTCTCTTAAGATTTTCTCATAAATTGCTAATTGGTCCTCTGTATTTTGAATGTTAATCATTGCGCGACCATGTCCCATAGAAATGAAACCGTCTCTCATTCCTGTCTGTAAAATTGGATCTAATTTTAGCAATCGTAAATAATTGGTTACTGTTGAACGCTTTTTTCCAACTCGGGTACTTAATTCTTCCTGAGTTAACTGAATTTCATCAATTAAACGTTGATAAGAAAGTGCAACTTCTATGGGATCTAAATTCTTACGTTGTATGTTTTCGACTAGCGCCATTTCAAGCATTTCTTGATCATTGGCTAAGCGAATATAAGCGGGTATTTTTTTGTTCCCGATTAATTTAGAAGCTCTAAAACGACGTTCACCTGAAACTAGTTGAAATTTATTTCCATCTAATTTTCTTACAGTTATCGGTTGAATAACTCCGAGTTCTTTGATTGAATTGGCCAATTCGACTAGCGCTTCTTCATCAAAATAAGTTCGAGGTTGGTAAGGGTTTACATCAATCAAGTCTAAGCCTATTTCAATAATGCTTCCAACAACTTTGTCTGCATTTTTGTCGGTAGCAGAAATTACATGGGAAGATTCTTTCAGTAGGGCTGATAATCCTCTTCCTAAAGCTTGTTTCTTGGTTGCTTTTGCCATTTTATGAATTCTTTTTTAATAATTCTTGTGCTAAATTTAAGTAATTTACAGCACCTTTGCTTGTCGCGTCATAGGCAATAATACTTTCACCATAGCTAGGAGCTTCTCCTAAACGAGTATTTCTTCTAATAATAGTATCAAAAACCATGCTAGAAAAATGCTTTCTAACCTCATCAACTACCTGATTTGAAAGTCGAAGACGGGAATCAAACATGGTAAGGAGCAATCCTTCTATATCTAGCTCCGAATTATGAATATTTTGAATACTTTTTATCGTATTTAATAACTTGCCTAACCCTTCTAAAGCAAAATACTCACATTGAATTGGAATAATTACAGAATCGGCAGCTACAAGAGAGTTAAGAGTAATCAAACCTAGAGACGGAGCACAATCAATTAAAATATAATCGTAGTCATCTTTTAAATTTACCAGCGCTTTTTTTAACATGTATTCTCGCTCATGTTGGTCTATTAACTCAATTTCGATTGCCACTAGATCAATGTGTGCAGGAATCATATCTAAATTTGGAGAAGCTGTTTTTACAATTGCTTCTTTTGCAGTAACGGTGTGTTCTAATACTTGGTAGGTCCCTTTTTCTACAGATTCAATTTGAATACCTAATCCAGATGATGCATTTGCTTGAGGATCAGCATCAATTAATAAAACACGTTTTTCTAGAACTCCTAAAGAAGCAGCTAAATTAATGCTAGTTGTTGTTTTACCAACACCGCCTTTCTGATTTGCAATAGCAATAATTTTTCCCATTATAGAAGATTTCCTAACAAGTAGTAAATTTACATTTTTTTCTCTTTTTATGGAATGAAAGATGTTAACAAAAGTATAAACTTGCAAACCTCTTTGTTATAAGTCTTTAAGGCTTAATTTATGAAGTTTTTAAACAAATTTATATAAAAAAAATAGCTGATTTACTTTGGTATTTATGTGTATATAAATGGTTATTTTTTGGGTATATTTTTTAGAATCTCTTGTAAAAATCTCCAAAATTTTTGTGTTGAAGAGATGCTGACTTTTTCATCTGGTGAATGTGCTCCTAAAATGGTTGGTCCGAATGAAACCATATCCATTTTTGGGTAATTTTGTCCTAAAATACCACATTCTAATCCTGCGTGACAAGCAGCTACATGTGCTTTTTCTCCATGTAAATCTTCGTAAATATTAGAAACTATTTCTAAAATTTTTGAATTCACATTAGGCTGCCATCCTGGATATTCACCTGAAAGTTCAACCTCAAATCCAGCTAATTCAAAAGCAGATTTTAATGAATTTGTGAGGTCTTGTTTGTTGCTTTCAGAAGAAGAACGTATTAAGCATTTGACTTTAATAAGACCTTTCTGTACAGTTACTTTTGCAATATTATTGGAGGTTTCTACAAGCCCTGAAATCGTAGGACTCATTCTGTATACGCCATTTAACGAAGTGTAAATAGCTCTTATGAAGTTTTCCTGAATATTTAATTCCATAACTTTTTCAGGAGATGCTATTTCCTGAATTTCAATAGTTAAGTTGGGTTCTATTGTTGAAAATTCATTTTTTATTTGGGCAATCAACAGTTCTATATTTCTAAGAAATATTTTCTGAGAAATTTTGTCAATAGCAATAATGGCATTGCTTTCACGAGGAATGGCATTTCTAAGGCTACCGCCATTTATTTCTGAAATACGTAAACCAAATTTCGAAAAACCATCAAATAACAAACGGTTCATTATTTTGTTAGCATTCCCTAATCCTTTATGAATGTCCATTCCAGAATGCCCACCATTCAACCCTTTAACGGTAATTGAAAATCCTATTGTTTTTTGAGGTGTCACTCCTTCAGGGTATTTTCCAGTAGCAGTAACATCGATACCGCCAGCACAACCCATTCCTATTTCATCATCCTCTTCTGTATCTAAATTTAAAAGAATTTCTCCTTCTAACAAACCAGCTTCAAGTCCCATAGCACCTGTCATACCTGTTTCTTCATCAATCGTAAACAGTGCTTCAATTTTAGGATGCTGTATTTTTTTTGAAGACAAAACAGACATTATTGCGGCAACACCCATGCCATTGTCAGCGCCTAAAGTTGTTCCGTCTGCAGTAACCCAATCCCCCTCAATTAACATTTTAATTCCTTCGTTGTCGAAATCAAAAATAGTTGTACCGTTCTTTTGGTGAACCATATCTAAATGACTTTGCAAGACAATTGTTTTCCGGTTTTCAAAATTTTTAGTTGCTGGTTTTCTAATAATTACATTACCCACCGAATCTGTAAAAGTCTCAAGATGTAAATCTTTACCAAAATTCATCATAAATTCAATCACTTGCTCTTCTTTTTTTGAAGGTCGAGGAATTGCATTTAAATTTGCAAAGTGATTCCAAATAATTTTTGGTTCTAATTTTTTGACAAGTTCACTCATGGTTTTAGTTTGTTTTTATGCTCTAAATTTAGTTGATATCTATTACTGTATCTTGAACGTCTTTTCTAACTTTAGCTAAATCTTTCATATAACAATCTTCTGCTCTAAAGCCTATAGGTAAAACTAAAACTGAGGTTAGGTTTAGTTTTTTAAGACCGAGAATTTCGTCATACTTTTCAGGGATAAAACCTTCCATTGGGCAAGCATCAATTTTTTCTACAGCGCAAACTGTCATTAGGTTTCCTAATGCAATATATGCTTGGTTCTTATTCCAATTAGAAAGTTCTTTTTGTGTTTTGTTTTCAATTTCACTGGTTAGAAATTTTTTGAAAGGATCTGTAACTAAATCAGGTGTTTTTCTGATTTTTTTAGCCAAATCAAAATAATTTTTAACTTCTTTGGTACTGTAATTATCAGGAATACAAATTACTAAAACGTGAGAAGCTTCAACTATTTGGGATTGATTCCAAGAGTGTGCTACTAATTTTTTTTGAATTTCTTTATTTTGAATTACAATAAGTTTTAGAGGTTGCAATCCGTAGGAGGTAGCGGTTAAATTAAAAGCCTTTTTTAATGTATTTATTTGAGTAGCTGAGAGCTGTCTTTCTGAATCAAACTTTTTAACGGCATAGCGCCATTTTAAATTTTCTATGATATCCATTTATTTATTTTAGTGCAAAAATAAGTCTTTCTCACAGATAGGTAATGTTAAGACTATTATAAATTTTGAGCAGCAAGTTTATGGATATCTTCTTTTCGTAAAACCATTCAATAGAATATTTCTATTAGGTGTCTGGTTGGTATTTTATTATATGTTATTGATGCTTTTAATAGGAGTCAAGATTGTGCAGATGTCTATATTGTTATCAGTAATTCTTACTGCTATTAAAGAAGAATTCTAATGTTTTAAATTAATATAAGCTTTTATATTTGTTAGGGTTTTCCTCATGCATTATCTCATAAATCTTTTCAAAAATATCTTCGGCAGAAGGTTTTGAAAAATAATCACCGTCCGTTCCGTATGCTGTTCTATGAGGTTTAGCTGTTAATGTAGCGGGTTTGCTATCTAAGTAATTATATCCATTTTGGTTCTCCAAAATTTCTTGAAGAATATACGCAGATGCACCACCTGGAACATCCTCATCAATAACTAGTAGTTTGTTGGTTTTTGACAAGCTTTTCGCACACTCATGATTTAAATCAAAGGGCAATAGGCTTTGTGCGTCTATAATTTCTATATTGATCGCTACTTGTTGTAATTCTAAAGCAACTTCTTCAACAATTCTTAATGTAGATCCATAGGAAACAACCGTTAAGTCGGTTCCATTTTTAATGGTTTCAACTTGTCCAATAGGTGTTTTGTACTCTCCTAAATTAATAGGTAATTCCTCTTTTAATCTATATCCATTCAAGCATTCAATAACCAATGCTGGTTCGTCTCCTTCTAACAATGTATTGTAGAATCCTGCAGCTTTTGTCATGTTTCTTGGTACTAAAACATGTATTCCTCTCACATTATTTATGATTCCACCCATCGGTGATCCTGCATGCCAAATTCCTTCCAATCGGTGTCCTCGAGTTCTAATAATTAAGGGTGCTTTTTGCTTTCCAAAAGTTCTGTATTGAAGGGTTGCTAAATCATCGCTCATAATTTGCAATGCGTATAACAAATAATCTAAATATTGTATTTCTGCAATGGGTCTCAATCCACGCATTGCTAGGCCAATACCCTGTCCGATAATTGTTGCTTCTCTAATCCCTGTATCGGAGACTCTTATTTTTCCATATTTTTCTTGAAGCCCTTCTAGACCTTGGTTTACATCCCCTATAAGACCCGCGTCTTCACCAAAAATAACGACTTCTGGGTATTTTTTTAAAATTGCATCAAAATTATCTCTCATGACAATTCTTGCATCTACCAAGGTTTTATTTTTAGTGTAGATAGGTTTTTTTTCTAAAACATTGGTTGCTTTAAAGTCTGATTCACTGTGTAAATGAGATGAAAACTTTTCTCCAGCATCTTTCAGAGAATTTTTGATGAAATTCTGAAGCAGTATTTTTTCAGCAAAAGTTTCGTCTTTTATATAGCGAAGTGACTTCCTTGCTGTTGATAAAACATCTTTTCTACAAGGTTCTAAAATTGCGATTAAATCATTTTTTTGTTTAAGAATAAAAGAACTGTTTTTGCTTTTAGCAGCAACTTTGTCTAAAAGTTGACAAGCCATGGTGCGTTCAGATTTTATTTCATTTATAAATGCATTCCAAGCGTTTCTTTTAGCATTGATAACCTCTTTTTTTATTTCTTTTTCTAAAATAATTATTTCTTCTTCTGAATCTACAAAACGTAAAATCTCTCCACTCTCAGTTTCGAGTTCAAAGTCTAAGATCCAGTTTCGCATTTTTGTGATACAGTCGTGCTCTTTTTCCCAATTCAATCTTTCTTTTGATTTGTATCTTTCATGAGAGCCAGAGGTTGAATGGCCTTGTGGTTGTGTGAGTTCTTTGACATGAATTAAAACAGGAACGTGTTCTTCTCTTGTGATTTTCGCAGCTTTGTTGTAAACGTCTATGAGTTGCACATAATCCCAACCATTAACCACAAAAATTTCATAGCCTTCTTGATCATTTTCTCTTTGGAAACCTTTTAATATTTCTGAAATACTTTCTTTTGTTGTTTGATGCTTTGCATGCACAGAAATCCCATATTCATCATCCCAAACACTCATTAAGATGGGAACTTGTAAAACACCTGCGGCATTTATGGTTTCGAAAAACACTCCCTCACTTGTGCTTGCGTTTCCAATGGTACCCCATGCAATTTCATTTCCATTTTTCGAAAATTTAGAAGCGTGCTGAACACTTTTTTCTGTTCTGTAAATTTTGGATGCTTGAGCTAACCCTAATAATCGAGGCATTTGAGCTGCAGTTGGGGAGATATCTGAACTAGAATTATATTGTTTGGTTAAGTCTTTCCATGTTCCGTCTTCATGTAAACTATGAGTAGCAAAATGGCCTCCCATTTGTCTGCCTGCAGACATAGGATCTGCATTGATATCTGTATGTGCATAAAGGGCGGCAAAAAATTGTTGTGCAGTTAACTCACCAATTGCCATCATGAATGTTTGGTCTCTGTAATAGCCAGATCTAAAATCTCCAACTTTAAAAGATTTTGCCATTGCTAATTGCGGAACTTCTTTTCCGTCTCCAAAGATTCCAAACTTGGCTTTTCCAGTTAAAACCTCTCTTCTTCCAAGTAAACTACATTCTCTACTTACTTTTGCAACCTTGTAGTCATTTAAAACCTCTGTTTTAAAATCTTCAAAAGAAAGTCTTTGTTTGTTCTCTGTTTTTTTTTCCTTCAGCATCATTATGAGATCTTTTAGAGTAGTGCAAATGTAGTTTTTTTAGTTGATATTTAAAAATTTAAATATTTAATGAATATATGATAATTTTAAAGAGTATTTACGTCTTTTTTTTAAGGATAATTCAATAAAAATTAAAACTATTAAAAATTTGGTTGGTTTATAAAAAACCACGTCTAAAAAAATTATAGATAGAATCCACATCTGTAGAGATAGAAAAACGTATTTTTTGTGGATATTTTTTTTGAGATAATTCCCAGCCATTGTTGGAATGTAAAGGAAAATAAATTTCAAAAATTTGATGAATAAAATTAAAACGAATTCCGTTTTCGTGAGCAAAATACATAGCTTTATTTCGATTTTTTAAAAAGGCGACATCGCCATACAGTTCAATCCATTTCCATAGACTTATACTTGAATTTGTTGCTACCATGTATTGATTTGCAAACCGATTAGGGAGTACTGATTTAAACCCACCTTCACTGATTATGTATTGTTGACTCAACAACCCTTTACTTTCAGATCTTCCAAAATAATTAAGTTGAAATAGATAATCATTACTTCTGTCTAAGCCAAAGCTAAAATAATCTCCTGTGGTTTTATTATTTAGAAAAGCCCCTGCAAAAAGTCTAAAATCTAATTGTGTGTTTGAAGAAGTTAATCTTCTGTACCTTAGGTCAACAGTTGCTTTTGAGAATTTTTTTGCAAATTCTGCGCTAAAACGATATCTAAGTTCCTTAACGATATCCGGGTTTACATAATTGTAACTTAGACTTAACACACTGTAATTATCTTGCGATGTTTTTATTGAGTTAGGGGCAACTTCTTTATTGATATGGACTAATTTTGCAATAACAGATTCTGTTGTTGCATCCCTTAAGGTTTTTCTTTTGAAAAGAATTTTAAAATGAGGTATAAGGGAACTGTAGGAAAGGTTTGGTGCATAATCTAAGGTATTTCCTACCAGTCCATAGCTGATGCTATATATTTTTGTTTTTTCAAAAAACTGATTGTACAGTAAAGAAAACTGTCCTAAAACGGTGTTACTTTTTATACCATAGTAAGGAGATAGATTGAATTCAAAGTTTCTTTTTATAAACGGTTTGTTGTGAAATTTTAGTCCAAGAGTTACTCCATTATAATAATTATATCTTACATCTGGTTGATAAAATAGTTGGTTAAAATTGGGATCGCTAATATCTTTTATAAATGAAAATTTAACAGGTTTGTTGAGGATTTTTCTATCAATTTGTCTCCAGTTGTCTAAAACATTTAGTTCTGGATATAAATTCTCATAGTTGAGAACAAAGGCATCATAATCCTCTTTTTTAAATTGTATTTTTTTTGAGTCTGTTATATCAGTAACCCATTTTTGCTTTTTAATTTCTTTGTTCTTAATTGCATAAATTGCAACGGGAGTTGTTATATTTCTCTTGTTTTTTATAGTTACAGAAATACTGTCTTTTTCTATTTTAATATCTTCAATTGTATGATCTATTTTTTTATTAGTACTGATAAAGTCATTGAAGAACCAGTCTAAATCTTTTGAGGTTTTTGAGGAGAGTAAATTTTTAAATTTGCTACTAGAAATAGTTTGCAATTGATTACTCTGATAGAACTCTTTAATTGTTTTATTTAATATAGTATCGCCTAAATACCCTTTTAGAAATCTGAAACCTAGGCCAGCTTTGTATTTATTGACTATTTTTCTGTTAAAATTTGATAATGAGTCTGCGGGAGTAGTCAGCGCTTGATCTAAAAACTTACGTGCTGAAAATTGGTATACAATGGGGTATTTGTCATTGAATTTTAATTTAGAAAAATTAAATTTTTTTAATATCCATGAATTTGAAGCATTTCCTAAAAGTTGAACATCTGGATAATATTGATGTATATATTCGATCATTAAATAATTTTGAAGCGCATCAATTAACCAATAATCAGTTCTTTTATTTAATAGAAGTGTGTTTTCAATATATCGTTTTGATACTGCTTTGAACATTGTGATATCCCACTTAAAAGTATCAGAAAAAGGGCGTAAAAATTTAGGCAATTGATTTAATCCATAAACTGAATTTTTACTCTGCGTAGCTTGATCGATATAGATTTTATAATGAGGGTATTTCCCCAAGTATTTTTGTATAAAAAGTAATTCTCTATTTAAGATACTTGTTGTTAAATTAAAGTCTAATTTTTCTGAAAAAAGATCTGTGAAAATAGCATTCTCCTTTGTTATAAAGGTTTTAAGTTGTTTTTTTTTATTAATTCCTAGAATAATATCAGTTTTGTTTTTCCCAGAAAAATAATAACTTTTTTGTTGTTGTTTCTCAGAGTCGTCATTCTCTAAGTTGCTTTCTACAACATATTCTTTTGGAACTTCAATTTCAATTTTAAAATTAGTACTATTCTCATATAAATCATCTAAATTTAAATTACTCATTAATTGCCATCCATTCATGTAAATTGCTGGAGTTAAATACCAATTTCTAAGATGATAACCGGTTGCTGTTTTGCCGTATTTTGTAAAACGACCACTTGGTATTTTTACAGTATAAGTTACAATTATTTTAGTTTTTGAATTTGGTAATAACGGTTTGTTCAAAGTTATTTTTATAATATCTGTCTGATTTTTTAATTCTTCAAAAGTTGAAGATTCATAATCTACAGTGAGGCTTTTAATCGTGGTGTAACCTAGTTCCTTTTCTTTTGCAAAGAATATTTTTTTATTAAAATCTTTGATAAATCTTTTAGATAAAGGAGTGTTTTTATTTCTATAACTATTCGCCCAATTATGAAGAAAAATACTAGTTAAAGTAGCATCTGAAGTATTGTGAAAGATAATTTCTTGTTGAATGTTTAATTGATCCTTTTTTGGGTCTAATTTAGATTTTATAGAAATGGAATTTTGTTGAGAAAGAAGAATAGGGGATAATAAGAAATAAAAAAGTACTATGTAATATTGTTTTTTCAATTGTGTTGTATATATATTAGATGGTCAATTGCTGTCAATATATTTATTTTTAAAATAAACACAACATCGACCAACTGAAGGTAGTTCCGAAATAGTTTAAAAATTTGGCTTTAGTAAATATTTAGAATAGAATTTATTCAAATGGTCTATAGCCTCGTCTGCAGTATCCACAACTCTAAATAATTTCAAATCTTTTTCTGAGATATTCCCTTGTTCTAAGAGTGTTTTTTTAATCCAATCGATAAGGCCTTCCCAAAATTTGCTTCCTACTAAAATAATTGGAAAACGTCCAATTTTATTTGTTTGGATTAAAGTAATGGCTTCAAAAAGTTCGTCTAAAGTTCCAAATCCACCTGGCATGACAATAAAGCCCTGTGAATATTTTACAAACATTACTTTTCTTACGAAAAAATAATCGAACTCTAAGTTTTTATCATTGTCTATCCATGGATTGTAATGTTGCTCAAAGGGTAATTCTATATTTAAGCCTACAGAAGTTCCTTTTCCTCTTCGAGCTCCTTTATTACCAGCTTCCATGATTCCAGGACCTCCACCTGTGATTACTCCATAACCGTTTTGGGTCAATTTGAAAGCAATTTCTTCAGCCAATATATAGTATGGATCTTCTGGTTTGGTTCTTGCCGAACCAAATATTGAAACTGAAGGCCCAATTTTACTTAGTTTTTCATACCCCTCAACAAATTCTGCCATTATTTTAAAAATAGCCCAAGAATCGTTTGTTTTTATTTCATTCCAAGTTTTAGGTTTGTATTTTTCTTTTATTTTTCTGTCATCATGTTCCATATATCATCAAATTTTAAATTATTTTTTCTCACAACCAGTTGACTAATGTAATTCTTTTTTCAAAAACTTTGCGGTATAACTAGTTTTATGTTCTATAATCTCTTCAGGAGTTCCTGTACAAAGAATTTTTCCACCATTTTTTCCACCTTCCATTCCAACATCTATAACGTGGTCTGCAAGTTTTACAACATCTAAATTGTGTTCTATTATTAAAACTGTATTTCCTTTGTTAGCGAGTTTGTTTAAAACCTCCATTAAAACTCTTATGTCTTCAAAGTGAAGGCCGGTTGTAGGTTCATCTAGAATGTAAAAAGTATTTCCTGTATCTCTTTTAGATAATTCTGCAGCTAACTTTATTCTTTGTGCTTCACCGCCGGAAAGTGTTGTAGATCTTTGTCCTAAGGTAATATATCCTAAACCAACGTTTTTAATCGTTTTTAATTTTCTATGAATTTTAGGAATGTTTTCAAAGAAACTTGTAGCCTCCTCAATAGTCATGTTTAAAATATCGGAAATAGATTTTCCTTTGTAGCGTATTTCAAGAGTTTCTCTATTGAAACGTTTTCCTTGGCAACTGTCACATTCTACATAAACATCAGGTAAAAAGTTCATTTCGATTACTTTAACTCCTCCACCTTGGCAGTTTTCACAGCGACCACCTTTCACGTTGAATGAAAATCTCCCCGGTTTATAACCACGAATGGCTGCTTCAGGTGTTTTGGCAAACAAACTTCTAATTTCACCAAAAGTCCCTGTATATGTTGCAGGGTTAGATCGAGGAGTTCTTCCGATTGGAGATTGGTCAATATCAATTACTTTGTCGATGTGATCTAGGCCTTCAATTTTAGTGTAAGGCATCGGTTTTTTTACACCTCTGTATATGTGGGCATTTAAAATTGGATATAAAGTTTCGTTTATTAAAGTAGATTTACCACTTCCCGAAACACCTGTAACACAGATCATTTTACCGAGAGGAAAATCTACAGAAACATTTTTTAAATTATTCCCTCTTGCTCCTGTCAGCTTGATGAATTTTCCATTTCCTTTTCGTCGCTTTTTTGGGATGATAATTTTTTTATTTCCATTCAAATAATCTGCAGTTAGCGTCGTCTGTTTTTTTAAATCTTCAAAAGTTCCAGTACTCACAATTTCACCCCCATGTCTTCCTGCTCCTGGGCCAATATCAAATACGAAATCTGCATGTTCAATCATGTCTTTATCGTGTTCAACTACCAATACAGAGTTTCCTATATCTCTCAATTTAACTAATGAATCTATTAATTTTTTGTTGTCTCTTTGATGTAAACCAATACTTGGTTCATCCAAAATATATAAAACTCCCACTAGTTGTGATCCGATTTGAGTTGCTAGACGTATTCTTTGAGCTTCTCCTCCAGACAGCGATTTTGAGGTTCTGTCTAATGTTAAATAATCCAAGCCGACATCTAATAAAAATTGAATTCTAGTTCTGATTTCTTTAAGTATTTCTGATGCGATTATAAGTTGTTTTTCTGATAAGTCTTTTTGAACAGTTTCAAACCAATAGGCTAATTCAGTGATATCCATTTGGGCTAGATCACTAATATTTTTATCCGCAACTCTAAAATGGAGTGCTTCTTTTTTTAATCTTTTTCCATCACAATTTTTGCAATTAACTTCATCCATAAATCCTTTCGCCCATCGTTTTATGGAGGTACTTTCTGCATTGAGGTGTTGATTGGTTATAAAAGCAATAATTCCCTCAAAGTCAATATTATAATTTCTGGTAACCCCTATTGTTTTTGATTCGATTTTAAAGGATTCATTTCCACCATTTAAAATAATATCTAAAGCCTTTTTTGGAATGTTTTTTATCGGGTCAGAAAGTTTGAATTTATAACGCTCAGCAATGTTTTGAAGTTGTTTAAAAATCCAACTATTTTTTTGTTCTCCTAAGGGAATAATTCCTCCATTTTGAATAGAAATAGTTTCATTTGGAATTACTTTTTTGATGTTGATTTCATTGGTAATCCCTAATCCATTACATTTAATACACGCACCCTTTGGTGAATTAAAGGAAAAGGTATTGGGTTCTGGATTTGGGTAGGCAATCCCTGATGTAGGGCACATCAATTCCCTGCTGAAGTATCGAGGGTTATTGTCTTCAATATCAATAACCATCAATATATTATTGCCAGAATATAAGGCGGTTTTTATGGTTTCTTCTAGGCGGTTTTCAATCGATTTATTTACGAGTAATCGATCAATCACTACTTCAATATCATGCGTTTTGTAACGATCTAAACGCATTCCTTTTGTGATTTCTTTTATTTCTCCATCAATTCGAACACGCAGAAAACCTTGTTTAGAAATTTGTTCAAACAATTCTCTATAATGTCCTTTTCTAGATTTAATCAAAGGTGCTAAAATTGCAATTTTTTTATTGGAAAAGTCTTTTAAAATAAGTTTTCGAATTTGTTCATCAGAATAACTTACCATTTTTTCTTCCGTATTGAAAGAATAGGCATTTGCAGCTCTTGCAAATAATAATCTTAAAAAATCGTAAATCTCTGTAATAGTACCTACAGTTGAACGTGGGCTTTTATTCGTTGTTTTTTGCTCAATAGAAATAACAGGTGAAAGACCGTCAATTTTATCAACATCAGGCCTCTCTAGGCCGCCTAAAAACTGTCTTGCATAGGCAGAAAAAGTTTCAATATAACGTCTTTGTCCCTCTGCATAAATAGTGTCAAATGCCAATGAAGATTTCCCACTTCCACTCAAGCCAGTAATAACAACTAGCTTGTCACGAGGTATTTTTACATCAATATTTTTTAAGTTGTGGGCTCTTGCTCCGTATACTTTTATATATTCTTGATCTTTCAAATGAGAATTTTTTTAGAACTCACAAAGTTAAAGAATCCATTTTTAATTTAGTTGTCTATGGTTATCAAATCATAAAATAGTACCTTGCAATTAAATTGTATGTTAACCAAATGATTGATCGTATTCGACATTTTTTTGAAAGAAATGGTTTTGGAGTTTTTTCTAGACTGGCAGATGGGTTGGGTATGAGAGCTGTAAATGTGCGTCTTTATTTTATTTATGTTACTTTTTTTACAGTAGGATTGTCTTTTGGATTCTATTTAACAATGGCATTTGTATTCAAGTTAAAAGATCTTATTTACACAAAACGAAGTTCGGTATTTGATTTGTAACCTATGAATATTTTAGCATCTAGAATTAATAAAACACTTTTTCTCGTTTTTGTAATTTTATTACTGGGGGTTTCGGGCTACATGATTTTGTCCGGTTACTCTTTTGTAGATGCTCTTTACATGACAGTAATTACAATTACTACCGTCGGTTTTGGAGAGGTGAAACCTTTTACGCCCCAAGAGAAAATATTTACAGTATTTTTAATTTTAACCAGTATAACTCTTTTTGGGTATGCTGTTTCCACTTTCTCTGAGTACCTAGTAAGTGGAAGATTATTTGAACAATTTAAACACAGAAAAGTGGAAAAACAGATTAAAAGTTTAAAAGCTCACACCATCGTTTGCGGTTATGGTAGAAATGGGAAACAAGCAATTTTAAAATTAAACAACTACAATAAAAATTTGGTAGTCGTTGAGAAAGACAAAGAGATGATCGCTGAGTTGGATCATGAAGGAGTTTTAAATATTCAAGGTGATGCAACTTTAGATGAAACTTTATTAAAAGCAGGAATTAATACTGCAGCAAATTTAATTACTGCTTTGCCTTCAGATGCAGATAATTTATTTGTTGTCCTTACAGCGAATCAGCTGAATAAAAAATGTAAAATAATAAGCAGGGCGTCAGACGAGTCTTCTTACAGCAAATTAAAAATTGCGGGAGCTAATAATGTTATTATGCCCGATAAATTGGGAGGAGATCACATGGCGTCTTTGGTTGTAACACCAGATGTTATAGAATTTGTAGATCGTTTAACCATCGAGGGGGAGACTACTGCTAATTTAGAAGAAATAGCCGTTCATGACTTACCAAAAAAGTATGTTAATAAGACCATTTTAGATCTAGATCTGAGAAGGGAAACAGGTTGTACAGTGATAGGTATTAGGAATCCTGATAAGGATTACATCATCAATCCAGAAGCTGAAACAAAGTTAACATTAGGTTCTAGTCTAATCGTTTTAGGAAGGCCTGAGCAGATTATTAAATTGAGACAATTATTCTAAATAATGGTTAAAGTCATAATTACAGGTAGTAATGGTTTATTGGGGCAAACTCTTTTGGGGTTGCTATTAAATGAAAAAGAGTCTTATCAAGTAATTGGTTTTTCAAAAGGCAAAAACAGAAGTGGCAGAGAAGATTTTAATTATGTTTCGATTGATTTAACAAAAAAAGAAAATCTCAAAGAAAAAATTCAAGAAATTCAACCAGATTTTATAATCAACACAGCTGCAATGACTCAGGTTGATGATTGTGAAACCAATAAAGAAGATTGTAATATTTTAAACGTTGAGGTTGTCAAATGGTTGGTAGAGATATCGAAAGAAATCAATGCACACCTAGTTCATTTATCTACAGATTTTATTTTTGATGGTAAAAAAGGACATTACAAAGAGACAGATACTCCAAATCCATTAAGTTATTACGGAGTCTCTAAATTAAAATCGGAACAAGTTCTTGTCAAGTCGCACATAAACTATACTATTTTAAGAACGATATTAGTCTATGGAGAAGTACACGATATGGGCAGAAGTAATATTGTTCTTTGGGTAAAAAAGATGTTAGAGAAAGGCGAGGAAGTAACGATTGTTAATGATCAGTATAGAACACCTACTTATGTAGAGGATTTAGCGCTGGCGTGCAAAATATCTATTGAAAAAAAGGCAACAGGAATTTTTAATATTTCTTCAAATAAATTATTAAGTATTTATCAAATTGCCCAGCAAATTGCTGAAGTTTTTGATCTAGATAAAAATTTAATTAAACCCATTTCTTCGACAATATTAAATCAAACGGCACTCAGGCCAGCAAAAACAGGTTTTGATTTATTAAAAACAAATAATGAGCTAGGTTTTTATCCAAAATCTTTCAAGGAAGATTTAAAAAAATTTAAAGAAAAATTAGTGTAATTTATATTTAAAGCAGAAAACTTGTTAAAAGTTCAATTTTTTCATGATATTGCGAATAAATTTTAAAAAAAACTAACTTAATCATATTATGAAGAAAAAATTTCTATCACTGCTTTTATTAGCAGCCCCACTTTTAACATTTGCTCAAGAAAAAGGTTTAGATCAGAAAATTGATGAAGCTTTTAAGCCAATATCAGATTTTTTTAGCAGTCTAATTTTCTTTCCAATTTACAAAAGTGAAAGTGTAGAGATTCCGTTTGTACTTCTTTTATTAGTTGCAAGTGCTGCATTTTTTACTATTTATTTTAAGTTTCCAAATATTTTTCATTTTAAAACTGCAATCAATGTAGTTAGAGGAAAGTATGACGAATTGGATGAAAGTCATGGATCTAGTAATCCAGATTTAGATGGAGATATTCGTGATACAAAAAAAGAAGTACAAGAGGGAGAGGTTACACACTTTCAAGCATTAGCCACAGCTGTTTCTGGAACTGTAGGTAATGGAAATATTGCAGGAGTTGCGTTGGCAATTGCATTGGGTGGTCCTGGAGCAACATTTTGGATGGTAATTTGTGGATTCCTAGGAATGTCTACAAAGTTTGTAGAATGTACTTTAGGTGTGCAATATAGAGATGTTGGAGATGATGGAACTGTTTACGGAGGTCCAATGTATTATATTAGTAAAGGATTAAAAGAAAGAGGATTTGAAATGTTAGGAAAAATAGCTGCGGTTATTTTTGCTATTTTCTGTATTGGTGGATCTTTTGGAGGTGGTAACGCGGCACAATCGAATCAGGCAACAGTTGTTTTAAAAGAACTATTAGGATTAGAAAGTACAGCTGCCGGTGCAATTATTGGTATTATATTAGCAATATTAGTTGGTGTCATTATAATTGGAGGGATTAAAAGAATTGCTTCAGTTACAGAGAAAGTAGTTCCGTTTATGGCTGGGCTTTATGTCTTAGCTTGTTTATATATCTTAGGAGTAAACTTTTCATTAATTGATGATGCCTTTTCATTAATCTTTAGAGAAGCTTTTAACCCAACTGCTATTGGAGTTGGCGGATTTATAGGTGTGCTATTAGTCGGATTTAAAAGAGCTGCATTTTCAAATGAAGCTGGAGCTGGTTCTGCATCTATTGCCCATTCTGCTGTGAAAACAAAATATTCTGCATCTGAAGGATTAGTGGCATTATTAGAGCCTTTTATTGATACGGTTGTAATTTGTACAATGACAGCTTTGGTTATTATTATTTTTAATTTTGGAGGAGATGCCTCTGGAGCAACAATTTTCCAATATGGAGGAGATGGTGCTGGTGCGGTAATGATTGATGGAGTTGCCTATGAAGGAGCCGGAATTACATCAAAAGCTTTTGCGGCTTATATTCCTTTTTCTAATGTATTCTTAACAATAGCAGTAGTATTATTTGCAGTTTCTACGATGATATCTTGGTCTTATTATGGACTACAATCTTGGAAGTACTTATTTGGTAGAGGAAAAAAAGCAGACATTACATATAAGTTATTATTCTTATTGTTTGTTGTTATTGGAGCTGCCGCTAGTATGAAATCTATTTGGGATTTCTCTGATGCAATGATTTTTGCAATGGTATTTCCTAACATGGTTGGGTTGTACTTTTTGTTTCCAGTTGTTAAGAAACAATTGAAAAGATATACTGATGCTATCAAAGCAATAAAAGCATAAATAAGTTTTTATGAACATATTAAAATCCCATTTCTGGTATCATAAAAGCCAAAGAAATGGGATTTTTATCATTGTTTTATTGATACTTATTCTACAATCAATAATTTTTTGTGTTGATTTTTCTTCAGAAGATGTAGACTTTCTAGATTCTATTGAAGTTTCAAAAATTCGCAAACAAATAGACAGTCTTAAAGTCATTGAAAAAGCCCGCAGAACACCTAAAATAGTTCCTTTCAATCCCAATTATATAACTGATTACAAAGGGTATCAATTAGGAATGTCTCTAACAGAAATAGATAGACTGCTTCTCTTCAGAGAAAAAAATAAGTTTATCAACTCGAAAAGAGAGTTTCAGAAAATAACAAAAGTATCGGATTCCTTATTGGCTATAATAGCTCCTTATTTCAAGTTTCCAGATTGGGTTTCTAAAGTAAATCAACAAAAGCAGCGAAAAAATAAGAACTCTTCAAAAAGTAATTTGGTTTCAAAAAACAAGACTATTTCCACGAAAGATATCAATAAAGCCACGAAAGAAGATCTAAGAACGGTTAACGGTATCGGGGAGAAATTATCAGAAAGAATAATTAAGTATCGTTCTAAATTACAAGGATTTTCTTTTGAGAGCCAACTCCACGAAGTTTGGGGTTTAAAAAAAGAAATCATTACCCGATTATTTTCAATATTTTCAATAATAGAAAAACCAATTATTAAAAAAAGAAACATTAATGCCCTTACCTTTAAGGAGTTATTAAAAAACCCCTACATAGATTACGATCTTTGTAAAAAAATATTTGAATATAAAGATGAGATAGCAGAGTTTCAGGATATCTCAGAATTAAAAAATATCAAAGATTTTCCTATGGCCAAATATGACAGAATAGTCTTATATTTGAAGTCAAATTAAAACCCTAAAATACTAATAATAATGAATAGTATGTATTTTTCAGAAGAGCACGAGGCTTTTCGTTCAAGTTTCAAAGATTTTTTACAAAAAGAAGTGGTTCCTCACATAGAAAAATGGGAGAAGACAGGAGTTATTGATCGCTTTATTTGGGAGAAATTTGGTGAAATGGGATATTTTGGATTATCTACTCCAGAAGCATACGGAGGTTTGGATTTAGATCTTTTTTATACCGTTATTTTTCTTGAAGAATTACAAAAAATTAATTCAGGTGGTTTTGCTGCTGCGATCTGGGCGCATGAATATTTAGCGATGACGCATTTAAATGAAGAAGCTTCCGAAACAATTAAGCAAAAATATTTAATACCAAGTGTTGAAGGGAAAATGGTTGGATGCCTCTGTATTACTGAACCCTTTGGTGGTTCTGACGTTGCAGGGATGCGATCTACGGCAATTAAAAAAGAAAATACTTATGTTTTGAATGGCTCCAAAACTTTTATTACTAATGGAGTTTATTCAGATTACCTAATAGTTGCTGCGAAAACAAATCCTTCAGACAAACACAAAGGGATTAGTCTTTTTGTAGTAGACAGAAAAACACCAGGTATTTCTGCGACAAAATTAGATAAATTAGGCTGGAGAGCTTCGGATACTGGAGAAATTGCTTTTGACAATTTAGAAATACCAGCAGAAAATCTACTCGGAGAAGAAGGGAAAGGTTTTCCTTACATCATGCAACATTTTGCTTCTGAAAGGCTAATTATGGGAGTAAATGCTCACGCACGAGCAGAATATGCTTTGGAATACGCTATCAAATATATGGGTGAAAGAGTTGCTTTTGGAAAGTCGTTAGACCAGTTTCAAGCACTTCGTCACAATATTGCAGAAATGGCAAGTAAAATCGATATGTGCAAAGAATACAATTATTCTATTGCAAAACGGTTAAACGATGGTATTTATGTGGTAAAAGAAGCAAGTATGTCTAAGTTGCTTTCTACAAAAATGGCAGATGAAGTAATTTATGATGCCTTGCAAATGCTCGGAGGCTACGGGTATATGGAAGAGTATCCAATGGCGCGATTGTTTCGTGACAGTAGATTGGGTCCAATTGGAGGAGGTACCTCTGAAATTTTAAAAGAGATTATCGCAAAAATTGTACTAGACCACAAAGAGTATACACCCGTAACTTAAAAGACCTATTTTTTTAAAAAAACACGCAAAAATAATGAATGTTTATTCATTCATATTTTGTGGGCCTAAAATATTTTACGAATACCAATTGTCAATTCACAATTTGTAATTACATTTGCAATCCAAAAAATAAACTAAATAGTATCACTACTATTCAAAATATAGAAGAACTTATGAAAGGAGGTGCCAACTTATGTTAATTATACCAATTAAAGAAGGAGAGAACATTGATAGGGCTTTAAAGCGTTACAAAAGAAAATTCGATAGAACGAAAACAATGAAGAACTTACGTAACAGAAAAAACTTTACGAAGCCATCTGTTGCCAATAGAGCTCAAAGAATCAAAGCATCTTACGTTCAGAAATTAAGAACACAAGAAGAAGTAGGTTAGTCATCACTTACTTTTAAAAGATCAAACTCGTAACGCTTTTAGTGTTACGAGTTTTTTTTATGCTTTTTTTTGTAGATTTACTTACTAAAGACTTGGAATTTGATTGATGCATTTTTAGAATATTTATCACTAGAGAAAAAATATTCTCTTCATACCGTTACTGCCTATAAAAATGACCTGCGCTCCTTTAAGGATTTTTTAGTTTCAGAATACGATCAAGAAAATTTTTTAGAAGTTCATTATCCTCAAATTAGAAATTGGATTGTTGTCTTGGTGGGTGAAAATTTATCAAATAGAACAATTAATAGAAAAATAAGCTCCTTAAAGTCTTTGTATAAATTCTTACAGAAAACAAGTCAAATTGAAGTCAATCCTCTGTCACAACACAAATCCTTAAAAACAGAAAAAAGAGTTCAAGTTCCATTTACAGCCAAAGAGATCAATGCTGTAATATGTCAGATAGAAGTGGGTAATGATTTTATATCCACAAGAGATAAATTAATTGTAGAGCTTTTTTATTCTACAGGAATTAGAAGAGCAGAGTTAATTAATATCAAAAGTAGAGATATTAGTTTTTCAGATTCAACGATTAAAGTCTTAGGTAAAAGAAACAAAGAACGCTATGTTCCTTTGTTAACATCGGTGGTTGAAACGCTAGAAAAATATTTAGAATTAAAAAAAGACTTTTCAATAGGTTTAGAAGAACTTTTGATTACGAAAAAAGGAAATAAAATATACGAAACACTTGTTTACAGAATTATAAATTCTTACTTTAGTACCGTATCCTCTAAAGAGAAGAAAAGTCCGCACATACTGAGGCACTCTTTTGCAACACATCTCTTAAATCAAGGAGCAAATCTAAATTCAGTTAAAGAGTTATTAGGTCATTCCTCTCTAGCCGCTACGCAAGTCTATATTCAAAACAGCCTTGACGCTATAAAAAAAGTGTATAATCAAGCTCACCCTAGGAGCACTAAAAACGAAAATAAATGAAAGTATTTACACAATCAGTAAATTTTAATGCAGATAAGGATCTTTTAATTTTTGTAAAAGAAAGATTTTTAACCTTAACGAAATTTCATGACAAAATAATTGATGCAGAAGTTTTTTTAAAAGTATTTAATACAAGTGATAAAGAAAATAAACGAACAGAGGTTAAAATTAATATACCAGGAAGAGAGTTGATCATAAAAAGAGAGGCTAAGACCTTTGAGGAAGGTGTTAATTCTGCTGTAGATAATTTAAAAAGACAGTTAAAAAGGTCTAAAGAAAAGCAGAGAGATTCTGTAATCTTATAAAAAGTAAAAAAATATATAAAAAATAATTACAAAAAGTTTTAGAATAAAGAAAAACTTTATACATTTGCAATCCGTTAGAAATAGCGGGTTGTTTTTTTACATCAAAAGCCGATGTAGCTCAGCTGGCTAGAGCAGCTGATTTGTAATCAGCAGGTCGT
>OBMK010000093.1_pt1 | contig 81971 bp, 78 predicted proteins | sample 1539081 | NCBI WGS metagenome assembly OBMK01 (sample SAMEA3355528, study PRJEB22509) | marine metagenome | biome: marine; feature: river plume; material: water | place: USA | collected 2010-08-07 | depth 0.5 m | reverse complement strand
GAAGTGTTTAGAGGCTCGTTTCGATCTACCTTATAATGAAGCCTACGGTGTTGGGTGTCATGTACATCATGTACCGAAAGTTTAAAATGGTGGGCCCAGTAGGACTTGAACCTACGACCGATCGATTATGAGTCGAGCGCTCTAACCAACTGAGCTATGGGCCCTTTGAAAATCTACCGTTACATTTACCTTTTCTGCCCGCGGATTATAATGCGCGGGCCAAGGTAAGTCAGGTATTTATTTGCTACTCGTCAATAAAACTACGCAAATGGTCTGAACGGGTTGGATGGCGAAGTTTACGTAATGCCTTAGCCTCAATCTGCCTGATACGTTCTCTGGTAACATCAAACTGTTTGCCTACTTCTTCAAGGGTGTGATCGGTATTCATATCAATACCAAAGCGCATGCGTAATACCTTTGCCTCGCGTGCAGTGAGACTGCTAAGTACACCGCGAGTAGAGTCCGTAAGGTTGTTCTTAGTCGCCTCATCTATAGGTTGTGCAATAGTTACATCTTCTATGAGATCACCAATGCTAGCATCTTCATCTTCGCCAATAGGGGTTTCCATCGAAATGGGTTCTTTGGCAATTTTCAGTACTTTTCTGATCTTGTCTTCTGGCATTTCCATTCGCTCGGCAAGCTCTTCTGGAGAGGGCTCTCGTCCCATTTCTTGCAACATTTGCCGTGAGATTCGATTGAGCTTATTGATTGTTTCAATCATGTGCACTGGTATGCGAATAGTTCTTGCTTGGTCAGCAATAGAGCGTGTAATTGCCTGACGAATCCACCAGGTTGCGTAGGTTGAAAACTTGTAGCCACGACGGTACTCAAACTTATCTACCGCTTTCATCAAGCCAATGTTACCTTCTTGGATAAGGTCCAAAAATTGCAAACCACGGTTGGTGTACTTTTTAGCGATCGATATAACCAGTCTTAAATTGGCCTCAACCATTTCTTTTTTGGCGCGCCGCGCCATGGCTTCGCCTATAGTGAGCCGGCGGTTGATGTCTTTAATTTGTATAATCGACAAGCCGCTTTCAGTTTCAACTTGAGTCAACTTGCGTTGTGAGCGCAATATTTCAATTTCTTGATTGGCAATACCTTTAGAGTAATCTGCATCGGCACTGACAAGCGTACCGGTCCACTTTAGGTTAACTTCATTGCCCGGAAAGGACTTAATAAACTCTTTACGTGGCATTTTTGCAAAGCGAATACAAAGTTTCATAATGTTGCGTTCTTCTTTGCGAATTTTCTCCACTGATGTACGAATAAGCGTTACTAGGGGGTCAAACTGCCGAGGGGTAAGCTTTAGATATTTAAATAGCTCACCTAGGTCCTGAATATTTTTAAGTGAGGCATTACCATCACGGCCATAGCGAGCAATAGACTTATCGGTTTTGAGTAGCTGAGCGCGAATTTCTTCAAATCGCTCAGTAGCTTCTTCAGGATCTAACCCACCTTCGTGCTCTTCCTCTTCTTCTTCGTCTTCATCAATCTCTTCACCATTAGCGATTTTTTCTGCTTCAGCTGCCTCAGCTGCTTGCTGTTGCGCTAGGGCAGACGGAACATGCTCCATTGGGTTGAGATAACCACTGATTAAATCAGTTAATTTTTTCTCTCCGGCAACCACTAAATCCCATTCGGCAATAATAGTAGCAACATTAGCAGGCCAGTCAGAGATGGCTGACATGAGCTCGCGAGTTCCTTCTTCAATCCGTTTGGCAATCTCTATCTCGCCTTCTCTGGTCAACAGTTCAACGGACCCCATTTCTCGCATGTACATACGAACTGGATCTGTGGTTCTGTGTTGCTCAGATTCTACTGACGCCAATGCAGCAGCTGCCTCTGCGGCAGCTACTTCGTCAGGAGTGTTGTCTCCTGACATCATCAACAGTGTTTCGGCATCTGGCGCTGTTTCAAATACCGTGATGCCCATGTCGTTGATCATTTGAATAATATCTTCCACCTGTTCTGGATCGGCGATATCCTCAGGAAGATGGTCATTTACCTCAGCGTAAGTAAGATAGCCCTGTTCGCGGCCTTTGGCGATTAGATCTTTGATACCTGACTGTTGCTTGTCGTTGTTTTCACTCATAGGACAATCTTGCGTAGTTGAAGGTTGAAAAATTAGCGCGCAATTATATCGAAAAAAAGATGGTTTGTCTCAGACAAATTGCGTAATGTTTTGCTAACTGCTGTCACCATAGTTTAGAGCACAAGTCTCTGTTTTATCTTGTTTTTTAAGTCTTCTGATTGTTTGTCTCCAGGCAGCTGTAGTCGTAACTTGTGTAATTGTTTGATTTCGCGCTCGGTCAAGGTTTTACGCTGCAGTAAGTGTAGGGCTTTGTCGACCACCGGCATCGCGTCAAATGCGGTATTAATGACATGTCTCAAAGCATCGTTAAACTCTTGATGGTCGTCTCGGCCAGTACCGACCGGTGGATGGTAAAGCTCACTTGCAGCGAGGCTTTGAAGTGTTTTGGTCTCTTCTTGATTGCCATGAGTACCCAACCAATAGGCAAAAATATGCGATGGTTTGTAGTGGGGGTTTTTCTTGGCAACCTCTAAAACCCGGAGAAATAGGCGTGTATCCTGATGGGTAGATTGGGTGAGAAAACTAACATCCTCCACCGATTCGGCTAAGGCGGGATGGTTGAGTAGGAGCGCGGTTATAAACTTAATGGGACTAAGCCGTATTTTAGTGACTCTATCAGAGGTGAGTTCAGCGTAGTCATTGTCAGCGCCTACATTATTGTATTCTGGATAGTGGTAGTCATCATCATTAAAAGGCGCAGTGTCGGTATTCGCTAGATGACTGTTAACATCTTGCTCTTTGACAATGGCGGCTCGTTGCTGGGGTGATATATGAGTGGCTACATAGTCGCGTAAATTGTCAGCAGAAATGCCTGTACGACGAGATAATTCCTCTAGCATTAATTGGCGAAAAACCCCCTGAGGAATGCGGTTGATTTGCGGTGCACAGACCTTGCTCAAGCGAGCTTTTCCGTCAGCGGTGGAGCTATCAATGCCATCACTTAGTTGTTCAAAAAGAAATTCAGATAACGGCTGAGATTGCTCGATTTTTTCTTTGAAGGCAGCGCTGCCAAGCTCTCGAACCATCGTATCGGGATCTTCACCGTCCGGTAAAAACAAAAACCTTGCTGACACGCCGTCGCGCATTTCAGGTAGGGCAATGTCTAAAGAACGAGAGGCAGCTCGGCGTCCGGCACTGTCTCCGTCAAAGCAAAAAATTAGCTCCGATGTATAGCGAAACAGTTTTTGCAGATGGTTTTCAGTTAGTGCTGTTCCCAGGGTTGCAACCGCATTTGGAATGCCAAATTGGGCCAATGCTATGACATCCATGTAGCCTTCTACCATAATAAGGTAGGGGATTTCTTTAAGGGTCTGTCGCGCTTCATAAAGACCGTATAACTCTCTGCCTTTATGGAATACTGGTGTTTCTGGTGAATTTAAATATTTTGGTGTGCTGTCATCAAGTACTCTACCGCCAAAGCCTATGGTCCTACCGCGTTGGTCTCTGATGGGAAACATAATCCGATGGCGAAACCGATCGTATTGCTTTTTTTCTTCCGGTTTGACAATGATCATTCCAGATTGATCTAAAAGTTGGTTTTTTTGCTCGCTGCCACCAACGCTACTGAGCAAATTGTCCCAACCTGCAGGTGCATAGCCTATACCGAATTGAGCGGCTATTTTGCCGCTAAGACCACGGCCTTTTAGGTAGTTGACCGCAGTATGGGCCATGGTGTGTTGGCGCAACTGTCTGCGGTAATAGCTGTCAGAGTCGCGTAAGGTTGAATAGATATTGTCCTTTTGCTTAACCACTTTTTGGTCAGCCACTGCTTCTCGAGGAATTTCCATGCCGGCATTTTTTGCCAGCATTTCTACGGCGGGTAAAAAGTCTAAGCGATCAAATTCCATGACAAAACCCAGGGCATTTCCACCGGCACCACAACCAAAGCAATAGTAGAATTGCTTGTCTTGGGCAACGGTAAAGGAAGGACTTTTTTCTTCATGAAAAGGACAGCAAGCTTTATAGTTTTTTCCGGCTTTTTTTAACGGCACACGTCCATTGACCACATCGACAATATCAATGCGATCGAGTAAGTCGTCTATAAACGTTTGTGGAATTAATCCTGCCATGAACTAATCAGCGTGTTATCAGCGATGCGCTCTAGTGTACCCAAATCAACGGCGATTGAAATGGTGTTTAGCGATTTAGTTCTATCTTTACCAGTCCACTTACAGCGCCGCCGTCTGCACGTCCTTGGATTTTCGGCTTTAAAATAGCCATAACCTTGCCCATGTCGCGCATTGATTCAGCGCCAGACTCGCTTATTGCCTTTATGACCATTGCGTTGATTTCTTCGTCGCTTAAGGCCTTGGGTAAAAATTCTTGAATGACACTAATTTCAAACGTTTCAATAGCTGCTAGCTCATCACGCCCCGCTGCTTGGTATTGAGATACAGAATCTCGGCGCTGTTTGATCATTTTATCAAGGATTGCTAGTAATCTTTCATCAGAGACAACAATTCGTTCATCAACTTCTATGCGTTTTACCTCTGCGAGCATGAGTCTTATAGCGCCAAGGCGAGGTTTTTGTTTGGCTCGCATGGCTTCTTTCATAGCATTGGTTAGGTCTGTTTTCATAGACATCGAGTTGTCTCCAATTGATTTATTCGAAGGATTCTAGAAACACAAAAAGCGCCCTCTAGGCGCTCTTTGGACTACTTACTCTAAACATCTTGAGGATGTTAGGTTAGTATAACCGAGTGAACTTGCGTGACTCGCGAGACACTTTCTTCTGGTTACGTTTTACTGCAGCGGCTGCTTTACGTTTACGCACCCATGTAGGCTTCTCATAGAATTCACAGCTGCGCACTTTAGCTAAAACACCTGCTTTTTCACAAGAGCGTTTAAACCGACGTAGCGCTACGTCAAATGGCTCGTTTTCTTTAATACGTACACTTGGCATGTATGCTTAATCCTGTAGTCAATTTGCTTGTCGTGGCGCTGTTAAGCGATCCACCGTGTCAAGGGCGCGTAGTCTATACACTTAGCATAGTTGTTGCAAAGGTTTTTAGTGCTTTTTATGGGGTTTTCAGGCCAGGGTCGATTCGATATGTCTAGTTATGTCAATTTGGCTGAATAGGTGCTCGCTGTCTAGCGTTTTATAGCGTAGGACTGTATAGGTTAAATAGGCTAACTGTGGTTATAATTGCAGGATTAAATTCAGTAATTGATTTTAGGTATTAGTTATTATGCTTGTTTTAGGTATCGAAACGTCTTGCGATGAAACGGGCGTTGCAGTATTTGACAGTGAGCGCGGATTACTGGCTCATACACTCTACTCCCAAACAAAGCTTCATGCTGAATATGGTGGAGTGGTTCCGGAACTTGCCTCTCGAGATCATGTACGAAAAATTTTACCTCTTCTAGACGAGGTCTTAAAGACTGCAGGTGTTGCCAAAACTGATTTAGATGGTATTGCATACACCGCTGGCCCCGGCTTGATGGGGGCTCTAATGGTGGGGGGTGCTACGGCAACATCACTAGGGTTTGCGCTAGACATTCCAGTTTTGGGAGTACATCATATGGAAGCTCATTTATTGGCACCCATGTTAGAGGCTAAACCGCCCTCGTTTCCGTTTGTGGCATTATTGGTATCTGGAGGCCACACTCAACTGGTGGCTGTTTCGGCGATCGGTGAGTATGAAGTTTTAGGTGAGTCTCTAGATGATGCTGCTGGAGAGGCCTTTGATAAAACAGCTAAAATGTTGGACTTAGACTATCCGGGAGGGCCTGTACTAGCAGGTCTTGCTGAGCATGGCGAGATTGAGCGATTCGCGTTCCCACGTCCAATGACAGATCGACCTGGCTTAGAATTTAGCTTTTCTGGATTGAAGACTCATACCAGAAATTTGATTCAACAACATCGGGGTGATGATGTATTACCTGATGAAAAAACTATTTTAGACATCTGTGCCGGGTTTCAAGAAGCGATCGTAGATACACTGGTAATCAAGTGCCGTCGAGCAATGCTAGCAACAGAAATGCAAACGCTAGTGATTGCAGGTGGTGTATCTGCCAATACTAGACTTCGGCACAAATTAGAGGTCGCTCTGGGGAAAGAGGGAGTCGAGGTGTTTTATGCGCGACAGGAGTTTTGTACGGATAATGGCGCCATGATAGCGTACACAGGTTGCCAGAGGTTACTCGCTGGGGAGCGCAATGCGATGGCTATAGACGCGGTTCCTCGCTGGCCAATGGATAAACTTAATCGGCCTATGGCTGCGAGCTAACATACAGGAGGGCATGTAATGGATATTGTCTACATTAGAGATCTGCGAATTGAAACTATCATTGGCATATATGATTGGGAGCGAGAGGTAAAACAGACAGTGAGTCTGGATCTTGAGATGGCACACGACATTCGTCGCGCTGCACAAACTGATGATATTCAATATGCCCTCAACTACAAGTCTATTGCTAAGCGTTTAATTGCGTTTATTGAGCAGAGTGAATTTTTATTGGTTGAGAGAATGGCTGAGGAAGTTGCTGGTATTGTTTGTAAGGAATTCTCAGTGCCATGGTTAAAATTGCGTGTCAGCAAGCCCGGCGCGCTGCGAGGTTCTCAAGATGTAGGGATCATTATCGAGCGTGGAGAGCGCAGCTAGTGGCCCACATCTACCTGAGTTTGGGTAGCAATATTGATCGCCATGCGCGTATCAATGCGGCCTTGGATGCCTTACTTTTGATGTTTGGTGATTTACAGCTATCCCCGGTATATGAAAGCGATTCTGTGGGATTTGCCGGAGATAATTTTTTTAATTTGGTGGTAGGTATTACCACTAATAAATCTATCGGTGAAGTGTCGGCAATTCTTAAGCACATAGAAAACGAGAATGGACGTGATCGCTCTGCGCCGCGCTTTGGTCCACGTAGTTTGGATATTGATATTCTCACGGTTGATGATATTTGCGGTGCGGTAGACGGAATTCAGTTGCCTCGAGAAGAGGTACTTGTGAATGCGTTTGTATTACTTCCTCTGGCTGATATAGCACCAGACCGAGTGCATCCGCAAACGGGAAAAACCTATGAACATCATTGGCAAGAGTACGACCAGAGTAAACAAAAGCTATGGGCTATAGAATTCATCTGGCTAAATAGACCTGCATAATTCCAATAAGCTACAAACTGTTAGAACTGCCACCATCCACTGCGATCGTCTGACCTGTCATATAGGTAGCATTTATAGCTAAAAAATAAACCGTTTTAGCAATATCTTGTTCGGTTCCGAGTCGACCCATGGGCACTTTACTTAGCACTGAGGACTGCTTGTCAATATCATCTGATTCGTGCTCTGGCCAAAGTATTGCTCCTGGCGCGACGCTGTTAACTCTTACCTCAGGGCCAAGTTCTTTAGCCAAAGTTTTTGTCATGGCAATATTGCCGGCTTTGGCGATAGAGTAAATTGGGTGATTTTGCAGCGCCCCTCGTGCATGCATGTCAGAGATATTGACAATGGTTCCCTGTGCGAGAGTAAGCAGAGGGGCAAGTTTTTGTGAGAGGAAAAAAGGCCCTTTTAAGTTGCTATTGATGAGGTCATCCCACTGGGCTTCATCACAGTCAGCCAAAGGTGTAGGATAAAAACTAGAGGCGTTATTAACCAATACATCAAGGCGTCCTATGCTTTTGATCAGGTTAGTGATCTTGTCTAAACCAGACATGTGATTTAGGTCACTTTGCACCAGTAAGCAACTCTCAGCGCGCAGGTTGTTAAGCTCTTGAGAGAGTTTGTTTGCTTCGGCGGCAGAGCGATTAAAATGAATCACAACCCTATACCCCTGCTCATGGAATAAGCGCGCTACCACTGCACCTATGCGTCGGGCAGCCCCAGTGATTAATATAACAGGATCGTTAGGGTAATCGTTTTGCATTTGAATTCCTTATTATGAACGGTAGTGTTGTTTAAAAGTGTCTAGGGCTTTGATTTGACGTAATTTAAGTGCCTCGCCAATGGCCGGACCGGTTACGCCCGTTGCAATTATATCAGATACTTGAACGTCGTTAATTGCATCAAGAGCGTGTCGAAGATAGGTGTTGGGTTGATATGTATTATGCTCAAGACCTTTGCGTCCTTTGGCATCAGCCATGCAGCAGAGTAAAAAGTCATCAAGCTTTTCCACTGATTTTAGTGCACCAATCACCGTCAAGAGTTTCAATAAATTAACTGAACTTAACTGTAATGATTTGTGGCAAATTAGATGGTATTCAGTAACTACCATGGCTAGCTGTCGATGCTGGTTTGGGATTTTTAGACGATCACATATCTGTGCCACCAGAGGTAAACCTGCCGCCTCATGTCCAGCATGCCTGGGAAGAATATTTTTTGGTGTCAGGGCTTTACCTAAGTCATGGACTAGCACAGTGAAACGAATGGAGGCTTTATCTGTGATTAACGCGGACTGCTGCAGCGCCATTAGGGTATGGATGCCAGTATCGATTTCCGGATGGTAATCAGCGCGTTGTTCGATGCCAAAAAGGGCATCAACTTCAGGCAATAGCTGCTTGAGCGCCCCGCAATCTCTTAGTGTTTGAATAAATACATCAGGCGATTGTTCACACAGAGCTCTCTCAGTTTCTTTCCAAATTCGTTCTGCTACAAGCGCGGACATTTCGCCTCTAGCGACAATATTAGCCATTAACTCAAGAGTTTCAGGCGCAACAGTAAAGCCAAGGTGGGCATAACGAGCGGCAAATCGCGCAACACGGAGGACTCTCAATGGATCTTCGGCAAATGCATCTGAAATATGCCGCAGAACCTTCTGGTCAATATCTTGTTGCCCACCATAAAAATCAATGATGCTGCCATCATGGTCTTCTGCCATGGCGTTAATGGTAAGATCTCTGCGAATCAAGTCATCCTTGAGACTGACATCGGGACCGGTATGAAAAACAAACCCGCCATAACCAACACCTGACTTTCGTTCGGTTCGCGCAAGAGCATATTCCTCGCCGCTAGTTGGGTGTATAAATACAGGAAAATCTCGGCCGACAGGCCTAAATTTATGTTCCAGCATTTGTTCTGGGGAACTGCCCACAACAACCCAGTCGTTCTCATGGGTTGGGTAGCCCAATAACTTGTCACGGACTGCGCCGCCTACTCGATAGATTTGCATGATTTGGGTATCTCCTAGGACCATTGTAATTGCCAATGATAATCAGCTCAATATAAACTCTGTCCAAAATTGTGCTCGACCCTAAAGCTGTTTTCTCAGCGCCGAGATAGTTTCAGAAAATATTTTAGTGGACCTGATAAAAAGTACGCTCGTTGAGAGTTTGTGGCCTAAATTAATCAAATAAAATGCCAAAAAAATACCATTTGGGCTTGACCATTTTTATTTTTGGTTTTATTTTCCCATTTTCTAAATTAATTAAAAACCTTGCTGTAGATGATACCGCTGAGACAATGTTATGAGTGATGATTTTGATGATTTTGATGATGCTGCCCTAGAGGCTGATCAGGATAACGATACCTCAAAAAGCCATGTGGAGGGTAAATTGACCCTTACAGAAAAAAAACGCTCTGAGAAGCAATCAGATGCTCGACGGCGGCTAGAGTTGAAGCTTGAACAGCAGATGATTGAAAAACAGCTTAAGGCTTTTGATTTTGAAGATGATTTTGACTAAATTTGTACTTTTTAATCGAACAGTAATTAAATCAATCAAATACCACATATCAGACCTGATTTTTGGCATAATGAGAGACATAAAGATAATTATTTTTGAGGCCGTATGACGGTAAAAAAATCTCTGTTATCAGTCAAAAATCTGTGCTTTAGGCGCGATGATACTGATATTTTACGCGCGATCTGCCTAGACATTAATGAGGGCGAAGTTCTTCAGATAGAAGGTGTCAATGGCAGTGGAAAAACAACGTTATTGCGCTTACTTACTTCGGCATTGTCGCCATCTGAGGGATCCATTCACTTCTGTGGCAAACCTTTGACGGATTGCCGATTTGATTATCTTTCCAGTATTCTTTTTCTGGGTCATCAGTCGGCGGTCAAGATGGGATTAACCGCTGAAGAAAACTTAGCATGGATGAGTGGGCTGATGGAGCACTCTCACTCTATAGCTTGTGCTCTAGAGGCATTCGACTTGAAGGGCTATTCGGACATTCCCTGTCATCGGCTGTCTGCGGGTCAGCAACGGCGAGTCGCCTTGGCACGTTTGATGTTGTCCAATGTTAAAATTTGGTATCTAGATGAGCCTTTTGCTGCTTTAGACACACAGGGCTGTACATTAGTTGAGCAGTGCATGCAACGGCATATTAACGGAGGAGGAGCGGTGGTTCTATCAACCCATCAAAGTGTGGCGCTGGAATCCTTGCGCCGCTATTCTTTACCGGCTTTAAATCAACATGAGTTATATCGGTGAATGGGTTGATTAATCATGGATTTTTTGCGCATTTGAGGCGCGACTTAATGCTTATTAACCGTCGTCGTGGCGATGTAGCAAGCCCGCTGATATTCTTTATTATAGCAGCTACTCTGATACCATTGGGGGTCAGTCCAGACCCTAGCGTCTTGAGTATGATTGCTCCGGGTATAATCTGGGTGATGGCACTGCTGGCGACGCTTTTGTCTGCAGATCGACTGTTTGATGCTGACTATAACGATGGATCTCTTGAGCAGCTATTAATCAGTTCGCAGTTATTGGTCATGCCTGTGCTTGGGAAGATAGCTGCGCATTGGTTGACTACAGGATTGCCGCTGACATTAGTGTCTCCGTTGCTGGGACTATTATTTTCGTTACCTAGTGAAGGTTACACAGCCATGATGGCGGGGTTGGCTATAGGCACAGGATGCTTGAGTTTACTTGCCGCATTGGGTGCTGCTTTGACCGTTTCTCTACAAAAAGGCGGATTGCTGTTGACCCTTATTGTGATGCCGCTGTATATACCTGTGATTATCTTTGGTAGTGCCACTGCGCAGTATAGTATCGATGGTCTTGCGTGGGACGTGCCCTTAGCTATTCTTGCAGCAATGTTGACAATAGCGATTGCGTTGTGTCCGATTGCTATTGCAGGAATCTTACGTTTGACAACAATAAATTAGAATGCAGGTGTAACTGATGAATTGGAATTGGTTTTATCGGATGGGTTCGCCCAAGTGGTTCTATTATACCACTAGTCGCTGGCTGCCATGGTTAGGAGTAATGACATTATGCCTGTTGGTCACAGGCTTAGTTTGGGGTCTGGCTTTTGCTCCAGAGGATGCCAAGCAAGGAAATAGTTTTAGGATTATTTATTTGCATGTGCCGGCGTCATTATTGGCGTTGGCGGGATACTTTTTGATGGCAGCTGCTGGTGCTATTGGTTTGATTTGGCGTATGAAACTGTCTTTTATGGTAATGAAGTGTGCTGCACCACTTGGTGCGGTGCTGACATTTTTGGCACTGTTTACAGGCGCTATTTGGGGAAAGCCAACCTGGGGTAGCTACTGGGTCTGGGATGCTCGGGTCACTTCCATGTTAATTTTACTCTTTCTTTATCTTGGCGTTCTTGCGCTGCAGTATGCTTTTCAGAGTCAAGAGGTGGGAAATAAGGCTAGTGCTATCCTGGCCTTAATTGGCACTGTGAATATCCCAATTATCTATAAGTCGGTTGATTGGTGGTTCACGTTACATCAACCATCAACGATTAAGTTTACCGAGGCACCTTCGATGCATCCTGATATGTTTCAGCCTTTGCTAGTGATGATTTTAGGATTTTACTGCTTTTATGCATTGGCCTTATTTATGTCGGTCCGCGTAGAGATACTTCATAGAGAACGAAAAACTGCTTGGGTTCGCGATTTGGTGAGTCAAGTGGCAGAAGAGCGAGTAGGGGTAAATTCGTGATCTTTCAGTTTGAAAGTTTAAACCAGTTTGTGACTATGGATGGTCACGGCATTTATGTTTGGACTGCGGTAATAGTGTCAGTCTTGTTTTTGGCCGTTTTAGTAATAAATCCGCTGTTAAGACAGAAAGATGTGAAGGTGGAGATTGCCAAAGATCAGCTGAGAGAGAAGCAACGTCAAGTCAGTAACAGAGAGAAAACCTAATGCATCCTGATCGAAAACAACGATTACAAATAGTGGTATTAATCTTGGTAGCAGCATCTGTTGCTGCAGGCCTGATCATTTATATGCTTGGGCAAAACGCTAATTACTTCTATACAGCCTCACAGATTGCCAATGGAGACGCGCCTAAAGATGTTTTTATACGAGGTGGTGGTATGGTGGTGGCTGGCAGTGTAGCCAGAGAATCAGATTCCTTAGCGGTAGAATTTCAGGTAACCGATGGCGGTGCCAATTTAGTTGTTCGCTATGCCGGTATTTTACCGGATCTGTTTGCCGAGGGTGAGGCGGCAATAGCCGCGGGCAGATTGAATGAACAAGGCATATTAGTTGCTACTGAGGTACTTGCTAAACATGATGAGAAATATACACCACCAGAGGTTGCGGAATCGATGAACGCTGCATACAAGGCCAAGCAGCAATTAAAGGCAGAGATTCTGTGAACGCAGAGATTGGTCATGTTGCATTGATCATAGCTCTGGGCCTTGGGTTAGTTCAAACCCTAGTGCCGATGATTGGCTCGTTTAGAGGCTATTTGCGCTGGATGCAGCTTGGCCAATCTATGGCCATTGGGCAGTTTGTTTTTATTACTGTTGCCTTTGCTTGTCTGTCCCTTGCTTTTGTCAACGATGACTTTTCTGTTGCCTACGTGGCGAATAACTCTAATACCCTTTTGCCAGTGCATTTTAAACTCAGCGCCGTGTGGGGTGCTCATGAGGGATCTCTTCTTTTGTGGGCTCTAATTCTTGCCGGCTGGTCTGCTGCTGTGGCAATTTATAGCCAGAGAATGCCATTGGTATTTTCTGCCAGAGTGCTCTCGGTACTTGGTTTCATTTCGGTAGGTTTCGCGTTATTTCTGTTGTTGACGTCAAATCCCTTTGAACGACTTTTGCCATTAGCGCCTTTGCAAGGAGACGATTTAAATCCGCTGCTGCAAGACTTTGGCTTAATAGTGCATCCTCCTATGCTGTATATGGGTTATGTGGGGTTTTCGGTTCCTTTTGCCTTCGCTATTGCAGCCCTTATTGGTGGGCAGTTTGATAGTGCTTGGGCGCGTTGGTGCCGCCCCTGGATAAATATTGCTTGGGTGTTCTTAACTATTGGTATTTGTTTAGGTAGTTGGTGGGCGTATTATGAGCTTGGTTGGGGTGGATGGTGGTTTTGGGACCCTGTTGAGAATGCATCGTTCATGCCTTGGCTTGTAGGAACTGCGCTTGTCCATAGTGCCGCGGCCACCGAAAAGCGAGGTGTGTTTCGTAGTTGGACACTGCTACTGGCTATTTTTACCTTCTCACTGAGTCTGCTGGGCACTTTTTTAGTGCGTTCAGGTATTTTGACTTCAGTGCATGCCTTTGCCAGTGACCCTGAGCGTGGAATTTATATCTTGAGCTTTTTGTTCGTGGTTATTGGTGGCTCACTATTATTATTTGCCTTACGCGGTCCGCAAATGAACTCTTCCTCTGAGTACAGTGGATTGTCCAGAGAGACAATGCTGTTAGTTAATAACGTCTTGTTAGTGAGTTCAATGTCGATGATCCTGATTGGTACCCTCTACCCTCTGTTTGCGGATGTGATGGGACTTGGGAAAATTTCTGTAGGCCCGCCATACTTTGATTTTTTCTTTATCCCTATAACCGGATTGCTAATGTTGTTCTTGGGGTTTGCTGGATTTACACGCTGGCGATCTACAGATCGGTCGATGCTTTTTCAAAAAGGGATTTTCCCGAGTATACTCAGTGTACTTCTAGCTATTTTACTGCCGGCACTAGAGCCTGATGAACTCTCTTGGGATACCTATTCCTGGACAGCTGTGATCACATTATTTCTAGTGTTTTGGGTGGTCTCAATGAGCTTAGAGGATTTGCTGACTAAGTGGGGTGGCCGGCGGTCTAATCTCCGTGGACTATCTGGCAGTTATTGGGGGATGTTAACTGCTCATATTGGTCTTGCGGTGTGTGCTTTAGGCGTGGGCTTAAGTACCAGTTATGATTTGCAAAGAGATGTGCGAATGATACCAGGTGATTCGGTAGAGCTTGGCGAATATCGCTTTACCTTCAATGGCGTCAAGCCTGCTGATGGCCCCAATTTTTCTGCGTACCGTGGTCAAATAAATGTATCTCAACATGATCAACAGATAGCGATATTGTGGCCTGAGAAGCGCAATTATGAAGCTGCTGGTCAGGTAATGACAGAGGCCGCCATTGATGGAAAGTTACAGCGTGACATCTATGTGTCATTAGGTGAACCCATTGGCTCTGACGCTTGGGCTATAAGAGTTCAGGTTAAACCCTTTGTCCGATGTATCTGGTTGGGTGCGCTGATGATTGCTTTAGGTGGTTTGATTTCAGCCTTTGATAAGCGGTATAGACGTAAAAAAAGATCGGTATCAATTGGCCATGTTGGAGCCCTGTCAGTTGAATAGATTAGCCTTATTTCTGCCTATTATTTTATTTTTGGTGCTCTCGGTAATACTTTTGCTGGGCTTAGATAAGGATCCTACTGACCTGCCGTCCGCATTGGTAGGCAAGTCGTTTCCAGCATTTAACTTGCCGTCTTTAGATTCAGAAAATGGATTTCTTGATCAGCAAGATATTGTGGGAGAAGCGGCTTTGGTTAATGTCTGGGCTACCTGGTGCTATGCCTGTCGGATTGAGCATGGGATGCTCAACGAGCTCGCCACTAGTGGGGTTAAAATCATCGGTCTAAATTACAAAGATAATCAAAAAGACGCAAAGCGCTGGTTGGAATTGCGCGGAGATCCCTATGCATTCTCGGTGTTTGATGCTCAGGGCAGTTTGGGTATTGATCTTGGTGTTTATGGTGCACCAGAAACGTTCTTAGTAGACGCCAATGGTGTTATACGCTTTCGGCGCGTGGGGGTGATCGATGAGCGAGTTTGGGCCAGTGAATTTAAACCACTGTATGATCAGTTAAAGGCAACCTCTGAATGAAATACTTTGCAACCTTGATGTTATTTCTATGGCTGACCGTTGCAGTAGCCAATACAGCGGATTTAGTCAAATTCTCCGATCCAGCCTATCACGAAAGATATCAGCTGTTGATTACCGAGTTGCGTTGTCCTAAGTGTCAAAATCAGAATCTTGCTGACTCTAATGCCCCTATTTCATTGGATCTGCGTGCCCAAATACAGCAGTTGCTCGAAAAAGGTCTAAGTAATCATGAAATAGAAGAGTATTTAACACAGCGGTATTCTGAATTTATTCTTTATCGCCCAGAAGTTAATCAAAAGACCTATCTGTTGTGGCTGTCTCCATTGCTGTTTTTGGGGGTTGGGTTTGTTACTGTGTTACGTCTGAGTCGCAGATCAACTGAGATTAGCAGTCCTGATGTTAGTGGTACGCCAGATCAACAGCAGGTAGCTGACTTGCTCGATGATGGAGGTCAGTAGTATGCTCGGTTGGACTTTAGGTTTACTTTGTGGTGCCAGTATTTTTGTTCTGTATCCCTTTTTTAGTTCACGAGTTGATAGTCAGTTAGGTAAGAGTACAGAGAAGAGAATCGCACAGCAGGACAATGTGCGTTCATATCAAGATCAACAAAAGCAACACAAACAACAGTTGAGTCTCGGCGAAATTGATGAACAGCAATATGAACGTCTTCTGGCGGATGCTCAGAGGCTATTGCTATCAAATGCTGACGTTTCAACTCCCTCTGAATCGCCATTTAAGAGTGCTGGAGGTATGTGGTTAGCGCCGGTACTAGTGGTATTTTTGAGCGTTTCAACATTTTTTATATATCACCAGCTAGGTGCTTTTGCAGATCAAAATATCGCCGATTTAATTCAGCAGCAGTCGCTTGATAGCAATGATACGGAGGCGGCTAAAAAGCATAATGATAACCTTATAGCTGCGGTAGAGAAGCGAGTCGAAGATCAGACTGACAACGTTTACTATTGGATGATGTTGGCTCAGTCAGCGCTTGGTGATCAAGACATGGCACGCGCCAATAATTACTTTGCTCAGGCTCTTAAGGTGAAGCCAAAGGACAGTTATCTGCTCGGCCAATATGCTGAATCACTTTTTTTATTAGATCAGAGTAGGTTTACGGAACGAGTAACTCTTGCAGTTGATAAGGCTTTTATGGCTGATGCAAATAATTACACTGTTCTGGGGTTAAAAGGTATAGAGGCTTTTTCTAATAATGAGCTACATCAGGCCATTAGCTATTGGCGTCGAGCTCAGCAAAACCTTGACAGTAATAGTGTAGTATTTCAAGGACTTCAGTTGGGGATAGATAGGGCAGTGTTAATGCTCAGTGCGGCACCAGATAAGCCGGCACTATTTTCGGTGACAGTTGATTTGAGTATCGATGCTTCTGTGATATTTGAAAAAGATCAGCTAGTGTTTGTTGCAGTATTGCACAGTGAAGGACCACCTATGCCCTTAGCAGCGATAAAGCTGCCCGCATCAAAACTGCCTGACAGAGTTACTTTAAGTGATAGAAATGTACTTGTTCCTGGTCAATCATTATCATCGGCAAATATTATTAAAGTGGTGGCTCGATTATCATCAACAGGATCTGCAACACCGCAATCTGGTGATTGGGAGGCAGTGAGCGAGTCTCTAGTTCTGACCCAAGAGGGCGTTCAAACCACACTGTCGATCAACCGTCGACGCCAATAATCGAAATTGTTTCCCAGAGTTGCAAACTAACCGCCTAAATGACTTATTTAATGTTTTTTGTCACCACGATAATGTGTAAACTGTTAAATAATGATTCGTGACAAATACTGACCTCAGAATGTCTGATTAACCTACAAAATGGCGATATATGCGGCTTAAGTCAATCAAGTTATCGGGATTCAAATCTTTTGTTGACCCGACTAACGTTAAGTTTCCGAGCAATTTATGCGCGGTTGTAGGTCCCAATGGTTGCGGTAAATCAAATGTCATCGATGCGGTTCGATGGGTGATGGGTGAGAGTTCTGCCAAAAATCTTCGCGGCGACTCAATGTCAGATGTTATTTTTAATGGATCTGGTGGACGCAAACCTGTTGGTCAGGCATCTGTAGAGCTGATATTTGATAACACAGACCAAAGAATTGTTGGCGAGTACGCGTCTTATAATGAAATTGGTATTCGTCGCAAGGTGACTCGTGATGGCCAGTCTAATTATTACTTAAACGGTAACAAGTGCCGTCGTCGTGATATCACCGATATTTTTCTTGGCACAGGTTTAGGGCCCAGAAGTTACGCGATTATTGAGCAGGGAATGATCTCTCGTTTGATTGAGTCTAAACCGGATGAACTGCGAATTTACATCGAAGAAGCGGCTGGCATTTCTAAATACAAAGAAAGGCGACGAGAAACAGAAAGTCGTATGCAGCGAACGATGGAAAACCTTGAGCGCTTAACTGACATTAGAGATGAGTTGGGGCGCCAACTAAGCAGATTAGAGCGCCAGGCTAAGGCGGCGGAAAAATACGCAGATTATAAGCAGGAGGAGCGCCAGCTTACCATAGAGTCTCTCGCGTTGAAGTGGAGAGCCTATAGTCATGATGCTGGTGACCTCAAGGCGATTATTGGCGGTTTAGATGTCGACAAAGAGAGAATTCTTGCAGAACGCAGTCACTGCGATGCAACCATTGAAAAATTGCGAGCTGAATTTGTAGATCAAAGCGATGCTTTTAATGAAATTCAGGCAAGATTTTATAAAGTTGGTGGCGAAGTTACTAGAATCGAACAGGCTATTGAACATGCACGGCAGCGGGCTCAGGACATTGATAGAGATTTGCAACAAACGGAATTGAATTATAGGGAAACCCATCAACAGCTCAACGCAGACAAACAAAAGGTCATTGGCTGGCAGGCAGAATTTGATGAACTTACTCCAGCGTTGACTGTGGCTATTGGACGTCAGGCGGAGTCATCAGAAGCGCTAAAAGAAGCCGAACTGATGTTGAGTGATTGGCAGCAGCGCTGGGATGAGTTTAATCAACACTCGGCCACGCCACGCCAACAGGCGGAAGTTCAACAATCTCGCATTCAGCATCTTGAGCAGTTGATGCGTCGCCTGGGCGAGCGACAACAACGCTTACAAGAAGAAGCGCAAAGTTTCCATGCGAGTCCCGCTGAGGATGAACGCTCAGCTATTCAAGAGTTACTTGATGCCGCCGAACGCGTTCGAACAGTAATAGATTCTGAACAGCAGGAAAATCGCAAGGCGATTGAAAATCTTCGTGAGCAAGAGAAGCAGGCTGATAGCGACTATAATCAGATTCGTAGCACTCAGCAGACTGCCCAGGGACGTCAAGCTTCCTTGCAAGCCCTACAACAAGCTGCCATGGGCGATGATGCAGAGCAACGCTGGTTGTCTGACGTTGGCTTAGATAAAATGCCAAGGTTAGCCGAGCAAATAACCCCTATAAAAGGTTGGGAAGTTGCTGTAGAGACGGTTTTGGGGAGCTATTTGCAAGCTATTTCAGTCACTGATATGCCCGGCGCTATTGACCTTATGCAGGGTTTTTCAAAGGGCGAATTACTGTTTGTTGATGGTATGCCAGTATCGCCTGAAAAAGAGGAAAACCATGGAACAAAAGGCAGATGGCTCAGTGACTTTGTAGACGGAAATTCTGCACTTAACTTACTTGCAAATATCTATGCGGTAGAGTCCTTGCCAGAGGCCTTGGATTTACAGTCAAAGTTGAGCCCAAGAGAGTCTGTTGTAACTATCGATGGGATTTGGCTAGGGGTAAATTGGGCTCGTGTTGCTCGAGACAAAGATGCAACTGCAGGAGTACTGCAGCGCAAACAAGAACTTGAATCAATTGAGGGTCAATTACAACGCTTTGCTGAAACTATTGGTGAGCTTGAACAGCGTCGCGCTGGCCATTCTCAGACAATGAACGCACTGGAGTCGAATCGACAAGCCCTGGCGATGCGGATTGAGGAGCAACAGCAGAATTATGCTGACTTGCGGTCAAAGTTAAGCGGCTTTGATGTTCAAATTGAGCAGTTTAAAGCGCGAAAGCAACGTGCCGAAACTGAGCTTGTAGAAGTCAATGCACAAATGCTGTTGGAACAACAGCATTTGGCTAACGCACGGGTTGTGTTGCAGGAATCCATTGAAAAAATGGAGGCTGACACGGCCACCAAAGAAAGCTTTGTTAGTGAACGTGACAAGGTTCGTAAAATAGTTGACCAAGCTCGCATTGACGCTCAAAAAAACCGTGAAAATGCTCAGCAGCTTACTTTGCGAGAAGGTTCTTTGAGTATTCAGCTGACCTCAGTAAACGAAGCGATTGTGCGCTTAGAGTTGCAGTTAAAGCGGTTAGAAGAACGTCGTGAGGAACTCAGATTGGCGTTCGAGGTAAAAGAAGATCCAACAGAAGATTACCAACAGCAATTAGCCCAACAATTAGCCTCTCGACTAACCATAGAGGCCGAGCTTGGTGAGGCTCGAAAGCAGGTTGAAGCTATTGAATATCAGAGTAGAGAAGAACAGAAACGTCGTGGGGCTTTTGAGATTGAATTACAAAAAGTTCAAGTGCAGCTTGAAGAGAAACGTCTGTCAGCTCAGGAAATTAGTACTCTAAGCGGGGCTCTAGAAGCTCAGATTGTCTCGCATAAGGGCGTTTTAGAAGATTTGCTAGATGTCTTGGTTGACGACGCTGACATCGTTGACTGGGAAGAGCAGCTTCAACTTATCGCCAATAGAGTGCAGCGATTGGGGCCAATTAATTTAGCAGCTATCGATGAATATGCCATTGAGTCTGAGCGGAAAGATTATCTTGATAAGCAAAATAGTGAACTTGAAGATGCTTTAGATACGCTAAAAACTGCGATTCAGAAAATTGATCGAGAGACTCGAACCCGTTTTAAGGAAACATTTGAATTAGTTAATACTCATATTCAATATTTATTCCCTAAATTATTTGGTGGTGGTCATGCGTATTTGGAAATGACAGGGGAAGATTTGTTGAATACAGGTGTGACGCTTATGGCGAGGCCTCCGGGTAAAAAGAACGCGTCGATACATCTTCTTTCTGGTGGTGAAAAAGCACTCACAGCTATTGCTATGGTGTTTGCTATTTTTAAACTTAATCCAGCGCCATTTTGCATGCTCGATGAAGTTGATGCGCCTCTAGATGATGCCAATGTTGCTCGATATGCTGCAATGGTCAAAGAAATGTCTAGTGAGGTACAGTTTATATTTATCACTCATAACAAAATATCGATGGAAGCGGCGAACCAACTTATGGGTGTCACCATGCACGAAGCTGGTGTCTCTCGGTTAGTGAGTGTTGATGTGGATCAAGCTGCTGAGCTTGCTGATGCTTAGGTTATATGGGCTTAAAGCGTGGTGTTTGGGATTAAAAAAATTTACAATGTGTCTCCTACGATAGATTTACATTAAGGTTCGATTATGGATTTTGGTGCTAGAGAAATACTGATTTTTGTCGCCTTTTTAGCACTCATTGGGGTAGTGCTCGATGGTATGCGACGTGTCAAGCGCAATCGCTATGAAAAATTACACATGTCTTCCCGCAAAATGAATAAAACTGCTAGCAGAGATCATTTTGATGATAATGAACTGGATCAAAGCCAGTTCCCTTCAGGAGGATCCCGTGTGGTGGGTTCCCGTGAGGTTGACGACTCAGCCCACGCCAAAGTCGCGGCGAAAACCAATGAATTCACTTTTTTAAAGCAGCCAGAGCAGCAAGGCTTTGATCTTGATCATTCTATTTATGCTAGTCGAGATGATGAATTTAGCGATTTAGATTCTTTGTCGGTTGTGCAAGAGCCGCCCTCTGACTTTAATTCTAAGTCTAAAACTAGTAGTGCTAATGAGGCCGTACAAGATGTATTAGTGATGCATTTAATGGCGCCCAAGGGCGATGTCATCAAAGGTAGTGATTTATTGGATGCGTCGATGGCTGCGGGTTTGCGATATGGTGGTATGAAAATTTTTCATCGACATCGTAATGAAGATGGTTCGGGTGCAGTTCTTTTTAGTATGGCCAATGTGGTGAATCCCGGCACCTTCGATCTTAATACCATGCCAACAATTACCTCTCCAGGTGTTACCCTATTTATGTCTTTGGACGAGAACGAGGACTCAATTGGTGCCTTTGATTTGCTTGTTGATAGCGCACGGTTGATAGCAGAAAAATTACACCTCAATATTATGGACGAATCTCGAAGTTCAATGACAGCTCAAACCATTGATCATTATCGGCAACGCGCAAAAAAAGCGATGGTCCAATCAGCTGATGAATAGTAAGATTTTTGGGTCTTTTTTATGGACGTAGTTCCTCAGAAGACGTTTCTTGAGCATCAGCATTTGGTCGAAAAACTAAACGATTATAACCATCGTTATTATGTGCTTGATGATCCATCAGTGCCTGACAGTGTGTACGATAGACAGATGCTTCAACTGCAGGCACTTGAGCAAGACTACCCAGCATTGTTGACAGAAGAATCGCCAAGTCAACGCGTAGGTGGGGCGCCCCTGGCATCGTTTGTGCAAATCAAACATAAGGTACCTATGTTATCCTTGGATAATGCTTTTGTGGATGCTGATCTAGCAGACTTTGATCGTAGATTGAAAGATCGCCTTAATGCTTCTGAGGCTATTATTTATGCCTGTGAGCCTAAATTGGATGGCGCCGCAGTTAGTTTGCTATACCGAGATGGAACTCTCATTTATGGGGCAACACGCGGCGATGGTAGTGTGGGCGAAGATATTACTGCCAATGTACGAACTATTAAGAGTATTCCTCTTAAGCTGCGAGGACAGAATATACCTGCTCTTTTAGAGGTTCGCGGTGAAATTTATTTGCCTACGGTTGGATTTGACGCACTTAATGCCAGTGCTATTGCCTCTGGCGGGAAGACTTTTGTTAATCCGCGCAATGCTGCTGCTGGCAGTCTCAGGCAGCTAGACTCGAAGATAACTGCCAGTCGACCATTGGAAATGTGTGCTTATAGCGTTGGTCAGTATGAAGGTATTGATACGCCTCTAACGCATCATGGAATGCTTAATTCCCTTGCGACGTGGGGGTTTAAAATAAATCAGCATATGGAGGTTGTGACAGGAATAACTGCCTGTGTGGATTACTATAATCGGTTGGCGCTGCGCCGTAGTCAGTTACCCTATGATATTGATGGAATTGTATTTAAAGTTAATCAATTGTCATTGCAGAAGAGATTGGGTTTTGTAGCCAAAGCACCGCGCTGGGCTATTGCTCGAAAATTCCCTGCTCAGGAGGAAATGACAGAGGTTTTAGATATTGAGTTTCAAGTGGGTAGAACCGGCGCTATTACACCTGTAGCAAGATTGCGCCCAGTTTTTGTCGGCGGTGTTACCGTAAGTAATGCCACCTTACATAATGGTGATGAGATTGCTCGTTTGGACGTTCGTGTTGGCGATAGCGTAATTATTCGCCGAGCTGGCGATGTCATACCGCAAGTAGCTAAGGTTGTGATTGATAGACGCCCTGCAGATACTGAACCTGTTATGTTTCCTGAACGCTGTCCCATCTGTCAATCCTCTGTGTTGCGTTTAGCCGATGAAGCGGTGGCACGCTGCACTGGCGGTTTATTTTGTGGTGCACAAATTAAAGAAGCGATTAAGCATTTTGCCTCTCGAAAAGCCATGGACATTGACGGCTTGGGAGATAAGCTCGTAGAGTTGATGGTTGATGAGTCAGTTATATTTTCAGTAGCTGATCTTTATGACCTTACCGTGGAGCGACTGGTTGGATTAGAGAGGCTAGCTGAAAAGTCAGCTGCTAATTTGGTGGCCGCTATTCATGAGAGTAAGAAAACAACATTAGCAAAATTTTTATATGCCTTAGGTGTACGTGAAGTCGGTGAGGCCACCGCTCAAACATTAGCTAATAATTTTGGTCATATCGACATTATTGGTAGGGCCTCTGTAGATCAGTTATTAGAGATTGATGACATTGGGCCTGTGGTTGCCAAGCATATTACTGATTTTTTTCGCAATCCAGATAATCTATCTATTATTGATGCGTTACAAACTGCCGGTGTTAATTGGCCTGCTATTGATCTAGATGATCAATCTTTCAAGCCGTTGAAGGGTAAGGTCTGGGTGCTAACCGGCGGAATGCAAGTGATGAGCAGAGCAGAAGCTAAAGATGTATTGCAGGCATTAGGTGCCAAGGTGGCCTCTAGTGTATCTACTAAAACTAGTCAGGTTGTGGCTGGCCCGGGAGCGGGTTCAAAATTAACTAAAGCCCAAAGTCTTGGGATACCGGTGATGAGCGAAGCACAGTTGATTGAATTTTTAATGGATCCAAAGTAGGTCAGTAGTAGAGCGAAGTATAAAATCATGGGATATTTTAAGCATTGACTAAATCTTCTTCAAAGCGATTACTTAAACGTCGATCAACATGGATTGCGACAATGGTCGCCTGTCTGATATTCATTTTGATGGCGGTGCAAGTTTATCAAATACCTGTACCCCTAATACTTAGTAATTTACTCAATATGTTGTTAGGTCTAGGCATTATTATTGGACTCAGCGCGGCACTTGGTCGGCTACTAGTTTATCTGCGAAAGCGTCAATAGAAGGTGCGCGTCGAGACATTTTCTTTTCGTCATTACATGTCTGCAATTGCTTTTAGTAATTTGGCAATGGGTATTCATACTATTCTTTTTCCCTGGTTAATCGTAGGCGTTTTAGAGCTTTCTCCTAGCCGTCTTGGTCTGGCGCAGATGGCAATTTTATTACCTAATTTATTATTCATACTACCCGGTGGGGTGGTTTCTGATGGCAGGCATAGAGGATCTTGGCTGTCTGTACTTTATGCCTTGTATATAGCGCCAGTCGGGTTGCTTGCCGTAGCTTTGATGACTGAGCAACTGTCCTTTGTGATTATTTTATTATTTGCCATGATGTTTGGGACTTTATCGGCGTTTGTGCAGCCAGCAAGAGAAAGCTTGTTGGGGTTTGCCGATCCTGAATTAATGCATCAGGCGGTAGCAAAGATAGTGAGTATCCAATTTATTGCTCAGGGAGTCGGATTTTTGATCGCAGGGCAGATGGATGCCCTTGGTGTAGTGGTTTTACTGGTAATACAGATCGCTATGTTTGCAGCCAGTGCAGTTTGGATTCGTCGCTCTCATCCAGCGCTTAAAATCAGTCAAACACCGCCTTCGCAAGCAAGAAAACCGATTGCGGAGTTACAAGAAGGGTTTAATCTATTTATACAAAATCCAGCACTTTTGCATTTAGTTTTTCTGGTATTTGCTACTGGATTTTTAGCCTTCGGTGTCTACCTAGTGGGTATGCCGCTGATCGCACGTGAGGGTTATAACTTAGGAGCCGAGTTTTATGCGGCTCTTCAGATTGCGTTCACGCTGGGCATTGTAACTGCTAATCTTGGAGTTATGAGGCGCAAAAAGATGTTTAATCGACCGGGTCGCCTCATGATTGTTAGCTTTCTTTGGAGAGGCAGTCTGGTGGGGATTGTAGCGCTGCTACCTAGTCTCTGGGTGCTATTTCCTGTGGTTTTTGTCTGGGGCTTTTTTTCTGGATTATCTATGACATTGGGGCGCACTATTCTGCATAGTCAGGTGAGTCATCAGTTTCGCTCTAGAGCAGCCTCGGTGTATCAGTTGAGTCTTTTTGGTGGTGCGCCTTTAGGCGCTTGGTTCTGCGGTATGGCTATCGAATGGGTAGGTCTGAGCAGTACCTTTATTGTCATCGCCTGCATGACTCTTTTAGTATCTACAATAGCTGCATTAAGATCACCTCTATGGTCTTTGACTCGGGATTAATGGCTAAAACGATTTTTATCTGCCATTAAAGGCGACCAGAGCCGCTGTGACTGCAACATTTAATGATTCCACTCCATTATTCATGGCGATACCAACACGTTGATCACAGAGATCTGCCACTTCATCGCTAACTCCCATTGTTTCGTTGCCCAAGACATAAACAATAGACTTATCTTGAGGCATATCGGCTAGGGGAACTGCATTGTGAGAAGAGAGCATACAAATTGTAAACCCATGGTTTTTCAATGTTTTTAGTGAATCTACTAGATTGTTACAGCGCAAAATGGTTCCTTTAAAAAGGGTTCCGGCGCTGGCCTTAATAACCAGCGGTGATATATCAGAACCCCCTTTTGTAGGAAGTAACAGTCCATAACAAGGACTGGCGGTTACACTACGAATAATCATGCCGAGGTTTTGTGGGTTGGTTACGCCATCCAGTGCAATAAGTATTTTACGCTTACCTTTTTTGAGTTCCGCTAGAGCTTTTTCATAAGGTTGGTAGCCTGGGCAATGAATGTCGCAGGCAACGCCTTGGTCTTGTTTGCTGTTGCGTGAGATACGGGATAACTGATTTCGGCTATGGTAACGGATATCTATATTTCGCTGTGTTGCTAGAGTTTTGATTTGCTCTATATTTCCGCCGCTGCGATTACTATCAGCAAGATGCAGACGAAAAATATGGATGTTTTTATTTTCGAGTATTTCTAATACTGGTTTTCGGCCATAAACTGTTACGAGTTGATCAAAGAATGCTTTTTTTTCGAGATATTCTTGACTGTCGAGTCGTTGGCCGGCGGTGTCTGATGATTCCATATTAGTTTTTTTGTTCTCTTTGGGCATGATCAAGAAGATCCGCAATGGCCGTTAGATTATCGTCTGGCAATTGTCCTTGACTGCGAGCAATATTCAAGGTCAAGTGGCCTAAGCTGGTATAAACCTCTTGCCACACTGGGGGCGTTGTTTTGAGTGCGTTTAGATGACCGGCTATAGTGCTGACATCACCTCTTGCAAAAGGGCCTGTCAACGCGGTTTGCGCATTGCCTTGGAAGAAATTATCGACTGTTTTCTCAATCAGTCCTTGCAGCGGTTTAGTGTTTCCAATGTCAGATATTCCAGCCTCAGCTAGTATTGTCTGACTTAGGTCGAGTAAGCTAATTAGATAGTTACAGGCAGTTACAGTCGACAGGTGGTAAAGCACTTTATTTTCATGGCCAATAGGCATTAATAGGGCCCCAATAGATTCAAACAGTGGGCCTATTAGGCTAGTTGCGGCTTCGTCTCCTTCCACCGCACAATAGGTTCCAGAGAAGGTGGTTAGGGATTTTTCCGGCTGTGCAAAGCTATGGATAGGATGAATTGATGCCACATTGATTTTACTCCTGCCTGTAGTATCAAATATCTTTGAGGACAGTGCTCCACTGCAGTGGAATATGGTGTCGCCATCTCTCAAAATATTAGACTCCAAAAGTGCTTTCCCCAGTTCAGAAATAGCATCATCGGGACAGGTGATCATCCAGATATCAGCAGGTCTCAATGTTTTGAAATCACCAGTTGTTAATGCCAAAGGAGAACCATTTTCGATAAAGGACACAGCTTTTTGGGCTGATCTTTCGGTTCGATTTATAATTTGAGAAATACTAATATAAGGTGACAACAGCCGACATAGGGTCGATCCTGTGCGTCCAGCGCCAATACAGTTCAAGGTAAAAGACTTAGTAACAGAACTCTTTGCTTTAGCGCCTACCTCAGTAATTGTGGTCATTGGTGGTTATTAAGGCGTTTTTTATATGTTTGCACGGCACTTGCCATTCCCATGGTTAATGAGTCTACGATAAAGGCATGCCCAATAGATACTTCCAATAGATTGGGAATAGTGGCAAATTTTACTAAGTTATGGAGGTTGAGATCATGCCCAGCATTGACTCCCATGCCTAATTTAGTAGCCAATATAGCCGCCTGTTTGTGCTGATTAAAAAGATCGTCTGCAGACTCAGTTCCCCAGGCCGCGGCAAAAGGGCCTGTATAGAGTTCAATTCGATCTGCTCCAATTAGTGCGGCTTGTTTAATTTGCTCAGCATCAGGGTCCATAAACAAACTTACCCGCATTCCTTGACTTTTTAATCTAGCGATTATCGGCGCAAGTGCTTTTCCAGATTGAAATAAGTCAAAGCCATGATCTGAGGTAAGTTGATCATCGCCATCAGGTACCAGCGTACATTGATCTGGCTGAATTTCTGTTACTAAAGGTAAAAATCCCGGGTAGTCAGCTACTGCGGGGGCAAACGGATTGCCTTCGATATTAAATTCTACTCCAGCTAACGACCTGATCAGTTCCCCTAAAATGCGCACATCACTGGGTCGAATATGTCGTTGATCTGGGCGAGGGTGCACAGTGATACCATCGGCGCCATTGTCGATACACAGCTGTGCGTGGCTTAGGATGTCAGGATAATTGCCTTCACGAGAATTTCGCAACAGACTAACTTTATTTAAATTAATGCTAAGTGCAGTCATAGTATATCGCTTTTATTTGAGAGGTATCGGCCGTTCAAACTCAGATGCTGCGGTTTTTCGGTCTTCAATTGCAGTCCAAACGTTTGGATTGACAAGTCTTGTGGTAAGAATCCGGATAGGCTCCACAGGCACATCGGCGAAGCTGTAGAGGCGAGTCGTTTTGACTTTCGCGATTGTGTCTACCGTAGTCATGCCTGAGGCGACTTTTCCAAATACGGTATAACCCAAATTATTATCTTTAGCATCAAGAAACGCGTTATTCTTATGATTAATAAAAAACTGCGCTTGAGCTGAATTTGGATCACTCATTCGGGCCATTGCAATGGTCCCTCGTTCATTTTTCAGCCCATTGCCAGATTCATTTATGATCGTAGCTCTGGTGGAGTTACGTGGGGTCATGTCAAAAGTGAAACCACCGGACTGAATCATAAAGTCGTTGATAACTCTGTGAAAAATTAACCCATCATAGTGATAATCATTCACGTGCTTGATAAAGTTGTCGACTGAAATTGGTGCTTTGTCTGGATAAAGTTCTACTAAAATAATGCCTTTCTCTGTTTTTATCTCAACCATTGGGTTGGCTAAGGGTTGCTTCTGAGCCAAAGCAGAAATCGGCGTGAGAGCAATTCCTATCACCAGTATAAGGGGTAACAATTCAATAACTTTCTTTGTGCTGAAAAGGCCTGTATACACACCAAACGCACCACTCGTCTTTAGCCCCATTCTGAAAGTCTCTTTCGGGTTTTAAGTTTAGGGATTAGAACTACTAGCAGAGCGCTTAGAAATAAGGTTAAAGCACCATATAAAAAGAACTGATTGCGCTGGTCGTTTTCTAGAATTTCCACCTCAGCCTGAAGCACATTATTATCATTTTGCAGTATATGATTTTGCTTAACCAGAGTTTGATTCTGCTGATTAAGAGCAACAGGATCTGCAGATATGCCTTCCACTTCGGTTAGCTGTTTCTCAATTTTTTGATTATCAGCCTCTAACCGACTGTTTTTGCCGCGGGCCGCTTCGAGTTGTGCGCGCAGTTCTGAGATGGTCTCTTGGAGCGCTTCTATGCTGTTATTGGCATCACTGAGTTGGATTTTGTTGGCAGCTAGGAGTTGCTTTCCAGCTGGTGAGGTAACAATGAATTGCTCTTCCATCCAGCCTTTATAGCCCTTAGCGGTTGAGATTAGTCCCCAGCCATTACTAAGATTGGTGAGTTCCACTTTGGTTCCAGATTTTATACCCCAATGGACTATTTTACAGCGCGGACAAGGCGTTTCACGCAATGGAACAAAAAATTCATCAGACACATATCTTGTTACTGGCTCGAAGCTGGTTTTTTGATTTTCCTCAGCGGCCTTTGGTGCACCGATTTCCAGAACATCTGGTGGGTCAATGGCTTCATTGGTCTGCGCCGCTTGGTCATCAGAATCATTATCCTGAGCTAACAGTCCATTGGTGACCGCAAGCAGCAGTAGCATAGTTATGCTGGAGATTTTCATGATATTTAACCACTGTTTTAAATACAAACTCTATATTAACACCACCCAAAATAAACCGCGATCTTATTATGGGAGAACTTTTTTGAAGGGTTTTACTGTAACTTTTTTATACACGCCAGCATCAGAATAAGGATCCAGATCCGCCCATTTCTGTGCGGCTTGCAAGTCTTCGAATTCAGCAATGATTAGACTGCCTGTAAAACCAGCTTCTCCGGGTTCTATATTATCAATAGCGGGATTTGGGCCGGCCACTAGCAGTCTTCCTTGTTCTTTTAGATCAAACAGTCTTTGCAGATGGTCGGGACGAGCTTGTTTTCGCAACGCTAAGCTGTTTTCAATATCTTCACTGATAATGGCATACCACATTTTAATTTTCCTGGGAGTTAGTGTTTAGAATTGATTCCATGGTCAAGCCGGTTAGGCGAGTAATACCACGAAATACATACATAAGGTTTGCTGTTAAAATAACGGTTAGAGGAACGGCGATAACCGGGAAGCTTAACGCTGTCATTTTACCTAATTGTTGATTAAAAGCCTCTGTGCCAGGGTCTGCGGTGAGTATAACAACCGCAAGAACATAGTTGAGTATCGCGGATAGTGCAAAGGAGGCGGCTAAAAACCAAGAGGCATTCATGAGTACTTTGTCGAAGGTCGCTTGATTGCCAGTCTGATGTAATGACTCTGCCACTAAGTCTATGTTGATGATTGATTTATTTAGTAAAAAAGTATGGATCAGAGGTTGAGATGTTTTTGTTGATAGCATAATGGCAATGCCCAGCATCGCGGGAATAGCGGCTTCTTTTATGGCAATGTAGCTGGCGTCTAATTCTAATAAACTAATACTCCCTGTGAGGGAAATACTTACAATACCTAGTCCCGAAAAAAAGTTTATCTTCTTTGAAATAATTAGATCACGCAAGCCGTAAATAATTGGGAAGGATAGTGCGACTACTATCGCAAGTTTGATACCTAGAAATGTATCTCCGCTAAGTTTGGTTAAGATCACAGTGGGAAGTATTAAATTAAATATTAAATTCCACAATAAGCTTGGCTGTTTAGTTCCACGCTTAGATTGTTTCGGTGACACGCTTGATAGTTGTTGTTTTGTCATAGGAAGCAACTTGTTCAGTAATTGTGTATTGTATCTGACAGAAGAAACATGTCGACTCCCAAACGTCAATTTCTCTACTATCATGAGAACTATTTACAACAAAAGTAACCCCTTTTATGTGATAATGATCGCTGGAGAATTTGCCGGTAAGGAATCTGTTTTGCCTAGTCAATACTTTTCAGTGCACCCAAAAAACCCTCAGACGCGCTCTATAGCTCAGATCGCTGAGATAGTTCGCCGTGGAGGTGTAATTGTATACCCAACAGACTCTGTTTACGCCATTGGTTGTCATATTGGTGATAAGAATGCACTTGAGCGTATAAGAGCTATTCGGCAATTAGACAAAAAACATAATTTCACGCTGGTTTGTCGGGATTTATCAGAACTTGCTAATTATGCGAAAGTTGATAACGCAGCTTTTCGAATTATAAAGGCAAGTACGCCAGGTGCGTTCACGTTTATATTGAATGCGACATCTGAAGTACCAAAAAGATTAATGCACCCAAAACGAAAAACCATTGGTATAAGAGTACCTCAGAGTGCAATTGTTAAAGCGCTACTTGACGAGTTAGGCGAGCCCATGATGAGCGTGACGCTGTCAATGCCTGGGGATGAATACCCACTGTCTGATCCCTATGATATCAAGCAATCTATGAGTCATTATGTGGATGCAGTGGTCGATGGCGGTTATTGTGGCCATGAGCCAACTACTGTGGTTGATATGACAGATTCAAGCCCACAGGTACTGCGACATGGTCAGGGTGATTTTGCTGGTTATTGATGCCCATGAGGGCTATTCAGGTTATACTGGTGTGAATCAAAAGTTGAGGTAAAACGTGGTTAGCAAAGTAGCTTCAAATACTAGCACAGTGCCGCAGAGTAGCAGTCGAGTACTGTCAGATAAAGATGAGGCGGCAACGCAGGGGGGGTATTCTAGTAAACTAAGCCCACAGCAGGAAGAAATGCCATTTGCTGTTGTGCAGGGTAAAGAATTAACCACTTTGCCCAAAGATTTGTATATTCCGCCGGATGCTCTTGAGGTTATTCTTGAGGCTTTTGAAGGTCCGTTAGACCTGCTCTTGTATCTCATTCGACGGCAGAATTTGGACATACTTGATATTAATGTAGCTGAGATTACTCGTCAGTACATGGGGTATATTGAGCTAATGGAAGCTATTCAGCTTGAACTTGCGGCGGAATATCTGGTCATGGCAGCTATGCTTGCTGAAATAAAGTCTCGGATTTTACTTCCCCGTCAGGTAACAGAAATCGATGATGAGGAAGATCCTCGTGGAGAACTTATTCGTCGACTTCAAGAGTATGAACGATTCAAAGTAGCTGCTGAGGATATTGATGAAATGCCTCGATTAGGTAGAGACCTGCATCAGGCCAGTGGTGAGTCCCCGGAGCGTGATCAAGAGCGTCATTATCCTGATGTCGATATGCGTGAGGTGGTTTCTGCATTGGCAGATGTATTGCAGAGAGCTGAGATGTTTGAGTCCCATCATATTCAGCGCGAAAAGCTGTCAACTCGTGAACGTATGTCGCAGGTGTTAGACAGAATTAGAGGCAAAAAGTTTGTTCCCTTCGTAAGCTTGTTCAAAGAAGAAGAAGGGCGTCTTGGGGTTGTAGTGACCTTCTTGGCGGTTATGGAGTTAATTAAAGAATCACTGGTGGAGATCGTACAAAACGAGTCTTTTGGACCAATTCATGTTAAAGCTAGGTCATCATGAAGTCAGAATTAATAAGAAAAATAATCGAAGGTGCTATCTTAGCGGCAGGTAAGCCTGTGGATTTAGCTCGCTTAGAGACGCTGTTTGATAAAGATGAGCGTCCTCCTAAGGATCAACTAAGAGCGGCTATTGAGGAAATTCAGTCTGATTGCCGTGGGCGTGGATTTGAGTTAGTGCAAGTGGCAAGTGGTTATCGATTCCAAGTCCGACAGGATCTCTCTGGTTGGGTAAATAAATTATGGGAAGAAAAACCCAAACGGTATTCCAGAGCAATGCTTGAAACCCTTGCCTTGGTGGCATATCGCCAGCCACTGACAAGAGGTGATATTGAATCGGTTCGAGGTGTCGCAGTGAGTTCGGATATTATAAAGTCCTTGCAAGAGCGAGATTGGGTTCGCGTAGTAGGGCATCGCGATGTTCCCGGGCGGCCAGCCCTATATGCGACTACTAAAGGCTTCTTAGATTATTTTAACATAAAGAGTCTCGAGCACTTGCCTGCGCTAAATGAAATTAAAGATTTCTCCGAGCTGGATCCTGATCTTGAGTTGGCTCTTGCCGGTCATCAGCCAATCACAACTGCTGCCAATGACAATACTTTAAATGTAGGCACCACTGAGGCTGAATTTAACTTGGACCGACAACAGGACGGTGTAATGTCAACAACAGACCAGTCAGCATTTGTCGCGACGCCCGAATTGATTCTTGAACAAGATAAAGGACCTACTAATGAGTGAAAAATTACAGAAGCTTCTTGCGACTGTTGGTTTAGGCTCTAGGCGAGAGCTTGAAAAATGGATTTCCGCCGGCCGTGTCTCAGTGAATGGATCGATATCAAAATTAGGTGATCGAGCTGTACCGGAAGATAGAATTTTAGTGGATGGTCGTCCGGTCAAGATAGTCACCGATGATAGTCCAAGAGTTTTGATGTACAGCAAGCCTGAAGGGGAAGTATGTACCTCTAGTGATCCTGATGGGCGTCCCACCGTTTTTGATAGGTTACCGCGGTTGAATCGTGGTAGATGGATTGCTGTTGGACGCTTGGATATTAACACCAGCGGTCTTTTGCTGTTTACTAACCATGGAGAGTTGGCTAATCGACTTATGCACCCCTCCTATGAAGTCAAGCGTGAATATATGGTTCGTATTCACGGTGAAGTGACTGAAACTATGATAGCTAGGCTTACCGAAGGCGTTATTCTTGAGGACGGCATCGCTAAATTTCAAACAGTCAAAGCTCAACATGCTCGGAGTAACGACGAGCGCAGTGCGAGTAATCAGTGGTTTAAGGTTATTTTAGCTGAGGGTCGTACGCGAGAAGTTCGTCGACTGTGGGAGTCTCAAGGTGTTGAAGTAAACAGGTTGAAACGAATCAGTTATGGACCGATTGAGTTACCCTCGATTGTACGCCGGTCTGAATTTATTGATCTAGATCCAAAACAAGTTATATCGCTATTTCGTGCAGTTGCGATACGGCCACCAAAATTTAATGAAAAAAATGTCCTGCGCGATATACGCGAGAGAAAAGAAAAGAAACTTCGCGCGCGCGGTAATCCCTATAGTTAATATTATCTCAAGAGGTACGAATTTGTGCCTCAATAGATTGTCCGTTTACATCGTTGCTATCGGATCCAAGAAGATACAAATAGGCAGGCATAATGTCCTCTGCCGTGGCCAGCTGTTCTGGGTTTTCAGCCGGGAAAGCTTGGGCGCGCATATCCGTTCTTGTGGCGCCAGGGTTTATGGCGTTTATTCTAACAGAGCCTATTGCCTCGACTTCCGAGGCCCACGTTTGAACCAAGCCTTCAATGGCGAATTTGGATACTGCATAAGCCCCCCAAAATGCTCTGCCGACGCGGCCCACACCGGAAGTAGTGAATACAATTGATGCGTCTGCAGATCTTTCGAGAACGTACATTAGTGATTGTGTCAATTGCACCTGAGAGGTTAAATTTACCTGTAACACCTTGTCCCACAGAGTGCTAGAGTAGTGACTAAGGGGTGTTCGCTGACCTAGGATAGCTGCATTTAAAAGTAGGCCGTCGAGTCGACCGAAGTGTTCATCAATAGTTTTGGCTAGTTCGTCGTAGTTTTCAGTTGTGGCTCCTTCAAAGTCAATCGGAACTATGTACGGTTCCGGGTGATTGGCGGAGACAATTTCGTTGTAGACTGACTCTAGTTTAGTCACGGTGCGCCCCGCGAGAATAACCGTGGCGCCAGCTTGTGCGCAGGCTAATGCCGCAGTGCGACCAATGCCGCTACCAGCTCCTGTAATCAAAATAACTCTCTCTGCGAGATGCTGATGGGGTGGTGCGTAACGAATTATGTCATGGGTAGAATACAAAATGGTTGCTCACTAGTTTTCGTTATTGTTTGAAGAGTAATTGGTAAAGTTGGTCTGATTTATGGACTACAAAGCTAGCATTCCAGCTAGAGATATCTTCGCTACTAGGGATATATCCCCAGCCAGCTGCCACAGTCGCCATGCCCGCGGCGCGACCTGCGTCAATATCTCTGCGGTGATCACCAATATAAATACAGTCCTCTGGTGCCAAAGCAAGCTTGTCAGCGGCAAGAAACATAGCTTCTGGGTGTGGTTTTGGATGAACAACATGGTCTGGGCAAATCACCGTGGCGCAGTTTGTCATAAGGGATAATCGTTCAAGAACAGCAATGGTGTATTTCCATGGTTTGTTAGTGACAATGCCCCAAGGTATCTGTTTTTCTAGGCAGGTTTCAAGTACTTGATTTAAGCCTTTAAATAGATGCGTCTTATCGGCCAGATGTTTAAAATACAGATCCAGGTATTGCTCTTTAACCGCGTTAAATTCAGGATGTTCGTACGTCATGCCAAAACCTGCCAAAATTAACCCTGCAGAGCCATTTGTGACGCTGGTTCTTACCTCTGAATTTGTCAGAGGCGCTCGTCCATGCATCTTTAACTGAATATTCAATGCAGTAATAAAATCAGGCGCTGTGTCGAGCAGAGTGCCGTCTAGATCAAATAAAACAGCCTTAAAATGTGGCATCAACTAATTCCTCGTCACTGTTATCGCTGTTGTGGATAGTGTCACAGAGGCTTTTTAGCACAAATCATGTAATTCACATCTACATCGTATTGGTCTAGCTTATAGTTTTTTGTCAGCGGGTTATAGAGAAGTCCAGTCATCTCAGTTACCTCAAGGCCTGCTTCACGGATCCATTGGCTAAGTTCCGAGGGACGTATGAATTTTGAAAATTCATGCGTGCCCTTAGGTAGCATGCGCAAAACATACTCAACGCCGATGATTGCAAAAAGATAAGATTTTGGATTACGGTTTATCGTTGAGAAGATCAAGGTACCCCCAGGCTTTGCAAGTGCCGCACAGGCGGTAACCACTGAGGCTGGGTCTGGCACATGCTCGAGCATTTCCAAGCAGGTTACCGTGTCAAACTGCTCAGCATGAGAGCTGGAAAAATCTTCGGCAGTAGTTTTGATGTAGTCAATTTTCAAGCCTGATTCTAGTTTGTGTAAGTTACCCACCGCGAGTGGTGCCTCTCCCATGTCAATGCCGGTAACTTCAGCGCCGCGTTGGGCCATGGATTCGCACAGAATACCGCCACCACATCCAACATCTAGTAATCTTTTTTCAGCGACTTCAGCCCGCTGATCTATCCAGTTTGCTCGGAGAGGGTTGATATCATGCAGAGGTTTGAACTCACTATTGCGATCCCACCAGCGACTAGCGAGTTGCTCAAACTTATGAATTTCTTGGGGGTCAACATTGTTGCTCATACATTACCTTTGATTAAAGTGATCTTTATCTTTATTAGCTTGCGTCTCAGGCTTGGTTACGCTGTGTTGTCGTTAGCTGGATCAGCCTTAGTATGCTGGCTTTTTCATATCAGCGAATCCATGTTTTAGTCATTGTTGAGTTTATTTACCATGGTAGATTATATAGCGTTGTTGACCAAGAAAATATATCTTAAAAGCATTAGCGTTAGTTATTGATAGTTGCCTGGATTATTGTTGAGAATAGCCGTCCACTTTTTTTGGATGTTGCTCATTCATTTCACTTTATTAACAGCCAGTGTCGGCATTTTACAGGTTATGATTTTTGCATTTGATCAAGGTTGGTGCAAACACTGAGTTTACGTTAATCAGCCGAAGGTTCAATGTGTTTATCAAGATGTTTGCTTAATTCTGAGCCAGCTTGAATTTCACTGATTTTCTGCGGCATTGAGCGCAATAAAAACCACATTTTTAGCCTGACTATGGTACTATTTTTCTTTGTGCAGCAACCTTTTTGGTTAGGAAGTTTCTGTAGGTTTTTACAGTGCGATCGCTGCCGTTCTCAATTAGTAAAAAGACGTCAATAACTCAGGAAATAACAATAAATTATGAGTGATTTAGCGAAAGAAGTTGTTCCGGTTAATATCGAAGATGAGCTCAAGCAGTCTTATTTAGATTATGCAATGAGCGTTATCGTGGGTAGGGCACTTCCCGATGTGCGTGATGGGTTAAAACCTGTGCACAGGCGTGCATTGTTTGCCATGAATGAGTTGAGTAATGACTGGAATAAGGCATACAAGAAGTCAGCAAGAGTGGTTGGCGATGTGATTGGTAAATATCACCCCCATGGCGATTCTGCGGTCTATGAAACTATTGTTCGTATGGCTCAGCCTTTTTCGTTGCGTTATATGCTCGTGGATGGGCAGGGAAATTTCGGCTCGGTTGATGGTGATCGTGCAGCGGCAATGCGGTATACCGAGATACGTATGACTAAAATGGCTCATGCGTTGCTGGAGGACTTAGAAAAAGATACCGTCGATTTTGCGCCCAATTATGATGAGACTGAGCAGATACCTGTAGTTTTGCCCACTCGAGTTCCTAATTTATTAGTTAATGGTAGCTCAGGTATTGCGGTTGGTATGGCTACTAATATCCCTCCTCACAACCTCACTGAGGTAGTAAAAGGATGTTTAGCCTTAATTGACAACAGTGATATTACCGTAGAGGAGTTAATGGAATATATTCCGGGCCCTGACTTTCCTACAGGGGCTATAATCAATGGCAAAGCAGGTATTGTCCAAGCCTATCGCACCGGCCGCGGGCGCATATATATGCGAGCTCGGGCAGACATTGAGATCGATGAGAAAACCCGTCGGGAGACGATAATTGTCACCGAGATTCCCTATCAACTAAACAAAGCACGTTTGATTGAGCGTATTGCCGAGTTGGTGAAAGAAAAGAAAATTGAGGGTATTTCTGAATTACGTGATGAATCTGACAAAGATGGATTGCGCATTGTTATCGAATTAAAGCGTGGAGAAATGGGCGATGTGGTGCTTAACAACCTCTATGCCCATACGCAGCTCCAGGGTGTTTTTGGGATCAATGTCGTTGCTCTAGTTGATGGGCAGCCAAAGATTTTAAACCTCAAACAGATGCTTGAAGCATTTGTTCGGCATCGTCGAGAGGTTGTTACGCGCAGAACTATCTATCTGCTTCGAAAAGCGCGTGAACGGGCTCATACATTGGAAGGATTTGCCATTGCTTTGGCAAATATTGACGAAATTATTGCGTTAATCAAGACCTCTACTACCCCTGCAGAAGCCCGAGAAGCGCTTGTGGCGCGCGGCTGGAATCCTGGTTCTGTGCTGCAAATGTTGGATCGAGCAGGTCCAGAGGCGGCGCGCCCGGATTGGCTTGAGGCGCACTATGGTTTACGTGATGATCAATACTTTCTTTCGCCCGAGCAGGCTAAAGACATCCTCGAGCTTCGCCTGCACCGATTGACGGGTATGGAGCATGACAAAATTATTGATGAGTTTGCCGTCAAGCTTGAAGAGATAGCCGAATATCAAGATATTCTGGGGGATATCGTACGACTTATGTCGGTAATTCGTGAAGAGCTTGAAGCGATCGTGGAAGAGTTTGGAGATCAGCGGCGTACTGAAATCATTGAATCCATGCATGATTTAACTGTAGAGGATTTAATAACCGAAGAAGATCGTGTTGTCACTATATCCCACGGTGGATATGCAAAAACACAGCCTTTAAGTGATTATCAGGCTCAGCGCCGTGGTGGTATGGGCAAGTCAGCCACTGCGGTGAAGGATGAGGATTTTGTTGAGCATTTGCTGGTTGCCAGTACTCACACAACGATTTTATGTTTTACCAACTTGGGCAAGGTCTATTGGTTGAAGGTCTACCAAATACCTATTGCAGGTCGTAATTCTCGTGGCCGCCCAGTGGTTAATTTACTGCCGTTGGATGATGGAGAGCGAATCAGCTCAATATTGCCGGTTGAGGAGTATAGTGAGGATAAGTTTGTACTTATGGCAACAGCTAACGGCACGGTTAAAAAGACCTCTTTGGATCAATACTCGCGCCCTCGTAGTGTCGGCTTGCGTGCTGTAGATCTCGTGGATGGAGATCACCTTGTAGGGACCGCCATCATCGATGATAACAGCGATGTTATGTTGTTTAGCTCAGAGGGAAAAGCCGTTCGTTTCGCAAGCACGGATGCCAGAGCGATGGGTCGAGTGTCAAAAGGTGTGCGCGGTATGCGATTGCCCGAGGGCCATGATGTTATTTCTATGGTCATCCCTGAGCAAGATGGATTTTTGTTAACGGTTTGTGAAAATGGTTATGGAAAACGCACTAATGTTGATGAGTTTCCTACCAAAGGTCGTGGCGGGAAAGGAATGATAGCGATTCAAGCCAGTGAGCGAAATGGACCATTGGTGGGTGCGACCCAGCTGTTTTCAGGAGATGAAATAATGCTTATCTCCGATCAGGGTACTATGGTGCGAACTCGTGGTGATGAGGTCTCGGTGGTCGGCAGAAACACCCAAGGTGTGCGGATTATTCGGCTTAAAGAAAATGAAAATCTGGTCAGCTTGGCGCGGATTGCCGAACCAGATGAAGAGGAAGAACAGACTTCAGATGCGGTGCAAGATGTTGAAGTGATCGATGAGGCGCCTTCTGCAGAGTAAGTGCTGGGCAATTAATTAGTGGTGATGGAGTAGTAATTTATGTCTAAAGAAAATCCATTATTAGACTTAAGGACTAAAATTGATGCCTTAGATGTTCAAATTATGGAGAACATTAGCCAGCGTGCCAATTTTGCTCAACAGGTGGCTAAAGTAAAAAAAGGCCTGGGTGATACAGCCTATTATCGGCCTGAAAGAGAGGCGCAGGTTCTACGGCGTGTGATGGAATCTAATACAGGCCCTCTAGACAATGAAGATATGGCTCGTCTATTTCGCCAGATAATGTCCTCTTGCTTGGCTCTTGAGCAGCCAATCAAGGTTGCATTTCTTGGTCCAGAGGGCACCTTTACCCAAGAGGCGGCACTAAAACATTTTGGCGATGCGGCTATTAGCGTCCCTATGTCTGCGATTGATGAGGTTTTTCGTGAAGTTTTAGCTGGTGCTTGTAATTATGGTGTGGTGCCAGTTGAAAATTCTACAGAGGGTGTTATCAGTCACACTTTGGATAGTTTTATGGATTCCTCTATTAAAATCTGTGGGGAAGTCGAGTTGAGAATTCACCACCACTTTATGGTGGGCAAGAATACTAACAATGACAACATAACTCGCGTTTATTCTCACGCGCAGTCATTAGCGCAATGTCGGCAGTGGTTGAATTCGAAGTATCCTAATATAGAGCGTGTTGCGGTCAGCAGCAATGCTGAGGCTGCCAAGCGGGTCCAAGGAGAGTGGAATTCTGCAGCCATTGCAGGGGATATGTCCTGCGAGCTTTATGAACTGGAAAAGTTGTGGGAGAAAATTGAAGATCGCCCTGACAACTCAACACGTTTTTTGATTATAGGTCGTGAAACGGTTCCCGCTAGTGGTGATGATAGAACCTCCATCGTGGTGTCGACCAATAACAAACCTGGCGCATTGCATAATCTATTAGAGCCTTTTCGTCGGCATAATGTTGATATGACACGTCTGGAGTCTCGTCCATCTCGCAGCAGTAAATGGTCCTACGTGTTCTTTATAGATTTTGTAGGGCATATTGAAGACGCTGCTGTTATTGAAGTACTCAAGGAGCTCGCTGTTGAGGTTTCAGAGCTTAAGGTGCTTGGTTCTTACCCTCGCGCGGTTCTTTAGTTCGCCCTATTATGAATTTAACGACTCAATGTGAGGCTTTCTTATGTCCTTTTTAGCAACTGATGAGCCTCGTGTTAATCGCTTAGTGATTATAGGGCTTGGTTTGATTGGTTCTAGTTTGGCGTTGGCAGCTAAAAGTATAGGGCTTGTTAATACTGTTATAGGTATTTCTCGTCGCAGCTCTACCCTTGAGCTGGCTTTGGATTTGTCTATTGTTGATGAGACTTATCAGGACTTGGCTTCAGTAGCGTCACAGTTAACATCGGGCGATGTTGTGGTTATAGGCGTACCTACCCTGTCTGTTCCTGTGGTGATGGCTGATTGTCATCGACTGCTTTCAAAAGACGTAACCATTACAGATGTGGCCAGTGTTAAGGGTTCTGTAGTGGATGCCTTGAGGGAGATTTATGGTGACCTTCCTGAGCAATTCGTGCCTGGCCACCCCATCGCAGGTTCTGAAAAAAGTGGCGTTACAGCTGCGGATAAGCATTTGTTCGAAAATCATCGGGTAATTTTAACTCCGCACGGGTCAGCCGATACAGAGCACTTTTTATTAGTAAGTAAACTCTGGTCGGGCGTTGGCGGTCTTGTCACCACCATGAATGTTCAGGATCATGACGTTATTTTAGCGGCGACCAGTCATTTGCCACATTTTCTTGCTTACTCATTGGTAGATACGCTGGCATCGATGGGCGATAACAGAGAAATTTTTCGCTATGCTGCTGGCGGTTTCAGAGATTTCACTAGAATAGCTGCTAGTGATCCAGTGATGTGGCGGGATATAGCACTGGCAAATCAGCAATCTATTCTGCATGTGCTGGATGAGGTCATGGGTAACTTTCAAATGTTACGTAAGGCAATTGATGAAAGTGATGCAGATTACCTGATGGACGTCTTCACCCGTGCTAGAGATGCGCGTAACCACTTTGGTAAACTACTTGAAACTAACACAGTGCAGGGTTCAATGACTGAAAAAACTATTAATTACCGAGTCACTCCAGGGGGGCATGGGCGGGGAGTATTGCGCGTGCCTGGCGATAAATCAATGTCCCATCGATCGATCATACTGTCATCTATTGCTGAGGGGATGACTGAGATCACAGGCTTTTTGGAGGGTGAGGATAGTCTGGCAACCTTGCGTGCATTCAGAGAAATGGGTGTTGTTATCGAGGGTCCAGATCAGGGTCGAGTCGTTGTGCATGGAGTGGGATTGAACGGTCTAAAGGCTCCAGCTACACCTTTAAATATGGGTAATTCTGGAACATCCATACGATTGTTGAGTGGCCTGCTAGCTGGCCAGTCGTTTGATACAGAATTAATTGGCGACGTCTCTTTGACAGGTCGCCCGATGGGTCGTGTTGCGGATCCCCTGAGGATGATGGGTGCGCTTATTGAGACATCTCAAAAGGGAACGCCGCCACTTAAAATAACTGGCGGTCAGACTTTGCGGTCAATAGACTATGATATGCCAATGGCCAGTGCCCAGGTTAAATCTTGTGTTTTGTTAGCTGGGCTTTATGCCAAAGGGATAACCTCTGTTACCGAGCCAGCCCCCACTCGGGATCATACAGAGCGAATGCTGCAAGGGTTTGGTTATACCGTTTCCGCTGCTGATAGTGTGGCGTCACTAACTGGGGGTGGCGCACTGCAGGGGACAAGAATTGATGTCCCCGCTGATATATCCTCAGCGGCTTTCTTCATGGTCGCCGCAGCTATTACACCAGGTTCTGATATCACTTTACGCCATGTTGGCATTAATCCGACGCGTATTGGAGTAATTAATATTCTTCGTCAAATGGGTACAGCGATACATTTGAGCAATACAGTGGAAGTGGGCGGTGAGCCAGTAGCTGATATTCGTATTCAATACGCGCCTCTAAAAGGCATTGATATTCCTAAGGACCAAGTTCCCTTGGCAATTGATGAATTTCCTGTACTGTTTATTGCCGCTGCATGTGCCCAGGGCATTACCCTGTTGACTGGGGCAGAGGAATTGCGAGTTAAGGAAAGTGATCGAATTCAAAGTATGGCAGATGGTCTTGTAACGCTAGGGATTGACGCGACTCCCACTGCAGACGGTATTGTTATTGTCGGTGGCACGTTGGGTCAAGGTCATGTCTTAAGTCATCATGATCATCGTATTGCTATGGCCTTTGCGATTGCCGGTTTACGCGCGCGGGGCGAGATAACAATTGAAGAGTGCAATAATGTGGCCACGTCTTTTCCTGACTTCATTGAAACTGCAAAGGCGATCGGCTTAGTCATAGGGGTGGAGTCTAGAGATGACTAAAATAATAACTATTGATGGTCCCAGTGGTTCTGGCAAAGGCACCGTAAGTCGAATGTTAGCAGAAAAATTATCCTACCAATATCTAGATAGCGGTGCCTTGTACAGAATACTGAGTATTGCTGCATCAAGACGCAAACTGGCACTTGATAATAAAGAAGATTTGATTTTAATTGCCGAGCATATGGATGTTTGTTTTAAAACATCTACGCAGGGACATTTTAGTGTTTTGCTAGAGTCTGAAGATGTTACGATTGAGTTACGCTCTGAACAAACGGGTGCAAATGCATCACAAATTGCTGCATACCCTGAGGTGCGCGAAGCCTTACTTAAGCGTCAGAGGGCCTTTGCTATTGGTGATGGATTGGTGGCTGATGGGCGTGATATGGGAACTGTGGTATTTCCCGAGGCCGCTTTAAAAATATACCTCACAGCCAGTGTTGAGGAACGTACGTCTCGGCGCCATAAAGAGTTGCTAGAAAAGGGGGAAAATGTTAGTCTGCGCGCCCTTGCTGAGCAGGTTAGGGCAAGAGATGAAAGAGATATGAATAGAGAAGTGTCACCTTTAATTGCGGCAGACGATGCGATCGAGCTTGATACATCTCATATGGACGCAAAAGAAGTCTTAGAGACGATACTCTCTATCATTGATTTCAAAGGTCTACATTAGAATTTAACTTAACGGGTGAGTCAGCAGTCGCCAGCTTTTTCTGCTACAAACCTTAACTTTAACTGACCCGCATAATCTGGCATTGCGGAAAAAAGAGATTAACTGGTGATTAAATATCAGAGTCTCTGTCATACCCTAGGTACCTTTCATGACTGAAAATTTCCAAGAATTATTTGAAGAGAGTCTCAAAACTGTTGAGATGAATCCCGGCGCTATTATTACTGGGGTAATTATTGATATCGACAAAGATTGGGTGACTGTGCACGCCGGATTAAAATCTGAGGGCGTTATTTCCATAGACCAATTTTACAATGACAAGGGCGAGATTGAAGTCGTCATCGGCGATGAGGTGCAAGTAGCACTGGAAGCTGTTGAAGACGGGTTTGGTGCGACCAAACTGTCTCGTGAAAAAGCACGACGTGCTGAATCTTGGATTGAACTTGAAGCTGCACATAAAGCGGATGAAGTTGTTATCGGCGTAATCAGTGGCAAAGTTAAGGGTGGCTTCACCGTTGATGTCCGTGGTTTACGTGCGTTTTTACCGGGCTCGCTTGTTGATGTACGTCCATTGCGCGAGATAACCCACCTAGAGAATATTGATCTAGAGTTCAAAGTGATTAAGCTGGATGCAAAGCGCAACAACGTTGTAGTGAGCCGTCGTGCAGTGATGGAGAGTGCCAATTCAGCAGAGCGTGATGAGTTGCTGGCGAATCTAGAAGAGGGTGCGTCACTCAAAGGTGTTATTAAGAACCTTACCGATTATGGTGCTTTTGTTGATTTGGGTGGAATTGATGGTCTTCTGCATATTACTGACATGTCGTGGAAGCGTATTAAGCATCCATCTGAGATGATTAATGTCGGTGATGAAATTGATGTTAAGGTCTTAAAGTTTGACCGTGAGCGCAATCGTGTATCTTTAGGTATGAAACAGATGGGTGAAGATCCTTGGGGTGATATCAAAGGACGCTACCCAGAAGGAGCGCGAGTTAAAGCGACTATTACTAATCTTACCGATTATGGCTGTTTTGCTGAGCTTGAAGATGGCGTTGAAGGATTGGTTCATGTTTCAGAAATGGATTGGACCAATAAGAATGTTCACCCATCTAAAATTGTTGATCTTGGTCAAGAAGTTGAAGTTATGGTTCTTGATATTGATGAAGAACGTCGTCGCATCTCATTGGGTATTAAACAATGCTTCACCAATCCTTGGGATGATTTTGCAGGGACTAAAGAGAAGGGTGATAAAGTCTCAGGTAACATTAAATCAATCACTGACTTTGGTATCTTTATTGGTTTAGATGGTGGTATTGATGGCTTAGTGCATCTGTCAGATATCTCATGGGATGAGACGGGCGAAGAAGCGGTTCGAAACTTCAAGAAAGGTGAAGAAGTAGAGACTGTAGTGTTGAGCATTGATGCTGAAAGAGAGCGTATTTCTTTGGGTATTAAACAACTTTCTGACGATCCATTTAGCGACTATGTCGATGAAAACGACAAAGGGGCTATTGTTACAGGTACCGTAAAAGAGGTTGATGCAAAAGGTGCCATTATTACCTTGGCAGACGGTATTGAGGCTTCATTGAAGAGTTCAGAACTGTCTCGAGAGAAGATCGATGATGCTCGACATATTCTTACTGTAGGCGCAGAAGTTGAAGCCAAGGTGATTAATGTTGACCGTAAGAATCGTGTCATTAATCTATCTATTAAGGCCAAAGATGTTTCTGAAGAGAAGGCCGCGGTTAAAGCCCATCGTAGTACTGAAGCTGAATCTCCATCAGCCGCTTCACCAACAACGATTGGTGATTTGATCAAGGCGCAGATGGACAAGTAAGCAATGTAAACTGGAAAAAAGGGTGGCTTTGCTGCCCTTTTTTTTGAAAACTGAAAATAACACTAAGTATTACTTGAATAATTTTAAAACATCAATAAAATCAATGACTAATTCACTATAAACCTATTGTGACGCAAAAACGTATGACCAAATCTGAACTTATTGAAAAAATAGCATCGAGCCAAGATCAACTACCTCAAAAAGATGTTGAGCTTGCCGTTAGAATGATCTTAGAACGAATGGCTCTGACCCTGTCTAATAATCAACGTGTGGAAATTCGCGGATTTGGTAGTTTCTCACTGCACTACCGTTCTGCTAGAATTGGTCGAAACCCTAAAACGGGTGACGCGGTTGACTTGCGTGGTAAATTCGTCCCTTATTTTAAGCCGGGTAAAGAACTGCGTGTGCGTGTAAACAGTGGTGTTTAGTTGTTCGCCTAGCCGAACAAAGACTTAAGTGCAGCTAAGGATTCTTCTCCTTTTAGGCGATTATCCTCTTGACTACTTTCTGCGTTGCCGCCTATTCTGATCAGATCTTCCTGTGGTAATTCATCGATAAAGCGACTAGGTGTTGTATTGGACGTATCCCCAAATTGGGTGCGTTGGCGTGCGCCGGTCATAGTGAGGGTGCGTTGTGCTCTGGTTATACCGACATAGGCAAGGCGTCTTTCCTCTTCAATTTGCCCGCCTTCAACGCTATTTCTATGGGGTAGTATTTCTTCTTCCATACCAATCATGAATACGTGCAAAAATTCTAGTCCTTTTGCCGCATGCAGCGTCATCAATTGGACCTTATCGTCGGCAGATTCTTCTTCCTCTCTATCTAATATGTCTCTTAGAATTAGCTTTGCGATAGCGTTCTCGATGGCCACATCCTCGTCATCTTGCTCGTTATCTGAGGTGTCATTTTTCAGTACCTGACTAAGTTGGGTTATCAGAAAGTTGACATTATCCCAGCGTTTTTGAGCTACATGATCACTGCTTGCATTTTGATGTAACCAGCCAAGATAGTCGGCATCATTAAGCATCTCATTGATCGCTGTCACTGGATTACTTTGATAGACGTGCTTGCTGACACCTTCTATCCACTGCTTAAAGTTTTTTAGGCGCTTTAAGTTGTTATCTGGCATGCTTGCACTAAGGCCAATTTCATCAATTGCGGCATACAGTGATAGGCCGCGTTGGTTGGCATAATTACCAAGTTTCTCGAGTGTGGTTGGGCCAATTTGGCGCCTCGGCGTATTGATGATACGCAACAATGCATTATCATCGTCATGATTTATAATTAATCTCAGATAGGCCATAACATCTTTGATTTCAGTTTTGGCATAAAACGACTGACCGCCGGTAATTTCGTAGGGAATACTCTGTGCTTGGAGCTTAATTTCGACCAATTTAGCCTGATAATTGCCGCGGTATAGAACCGCAAAGTCGCTATATTTGCATCGGCGTTTCAAACGCATATCAATAATTTCATTGACCACTCGTTCACACTCATTGTCTTCGTTTTCACAGCTGATACTGCGCAGTGGGTCGCCCGGTCCTAATTCGCTCCAGAGCCGCTTGTTAATAAGGTGCGGATTGTTGTCAATAAGAGTGTTTGCTGCGCGAAGAATTCGGCCTGTAGAGCGATAATTTTGTTCTAGTTTAATGATTTCTAAACCAGGAAAATCCTCGTTTAGCTGCATTAAATTTTCAGGGCGCGCACCTCGCCATGCATAAATGGACTGATCGTCATCACCAACTACGGTAAGGGCCTGTTTTTCATTGACAAGAGTTTTTACTAGTTCATATTGGGCAAGATTAGTGTCTTGATATTCGTCAACTAATAAATAACGGATCCGTCGCTGCCACTTACTTAACACGTCTGGATGATGTCTAAATAGAATCACAGGGATCATAATAAGATCGTCAAAATCCACAGCATTGTAGGCTTTTAGTGCACGTTGATAACGTTCATAAACCATCGCTATGCCTTGCTCTCCCGTGCTGTTAGCAGCACCAACAGCTTGGCCCGGTTCAAGTAACTTATTTTTCCAATTAGAAATAGTGTTCTGTACTGTATCGATCAGTTTGTCATCAAGTTCACTGTGCTTTACCATCAGTTCTTTCAATAAGTTGCGACAGTCCTCTTGATCTAAAATTGAAAACCCTAGTTTGAAACCCAGCGTTTTGATTTCAGTGCGAATGATATTCAGACCTAGATTATGGAAGGTTGAAACAGTTAAGCCTTTGCATTTGTCTTTGGACATTAGCTGATTGACCCGTGCTTTCATTTCTCGCGCTGCCTTGTTGGTAAAGGTAACCGCGGCTATATTTCGTGCAGGGATGTCACATTGGCTGACCAAATAGGCAATTTTTTGAGTTATGACGCTAGTCTTTCCGCTACCAGCACCCGCCAGGACTAATAGTGGACCATCGATATATTTCAGTGCAGCCTGTTGTTGCACATTTAAATGATTAGACACTATAGACTACGCCATATCAGCAATAGCTAGACGTTTTTGGTTGAGTTGACCCAGAGAGCTTTCCAGTTCCGCAAGTTTTTGACGCTCTTTTGCCACCACCTCTGGTGGTGCTTTACTCACAAACTTTTCGTTGCCAAGTTTCATCGTAAGTTTGTCAGTGTCTGTAGCGAGTTTGTCGATTTCTTTATCTAGTCGCGCCAGTTCAGCATCTACGTCAATTAATCCTGCCATGGGTACCAAAATTTCTAGTTCACCAGCAAGAGCCGTGGCGCTAAGCGGTGCCTTAGTTTGGTCTTCAAGCCAGGTAATACTTGCTAAATTTGCTAATTTACTAAGAAATTGACGATTTTCTTCTACGCGTCGCTGGTCATGATCATCACCATTGGTAACAAAGACATTGAGGGATGTTGCCGGCGAGATATTCATTTCTCCGCGAATATTACGGATGCCTACGATCACGCTCTTTAACCAATTGATGTCTTCAAGTGACGCTTGATCGATCAGGCGATCATCGGCCACGGGGAAAGGTTGGAGCATAATAGTGCTATCACTAGTGACGGTAATGCCCGCCAAAGGCGCAACATTTTGCCAGATTTCTTCAGTAATAAATGGCAGTAAAGGATGAGCTAGTCGCAGTGTCGCTTCTAACACATTAACCAATGTGCGGCGGGTACCAATTTTTAATTGAGGATCGCCATTTTCGTCCCAAAGAACTGGCTTTGACAGTTCTAAGTACCAGTCACAGTATTCATTCCAGATGAAATCATAAAGAGCTTGGGTTGCTAGATCAAATCGATAATTTTCAATAGCATTGGTTACGTCATGTTCTGCCTGTTGTAGTCTAGAGGTTATCCATCGATCGGCAAGGCTTAGTTTATAGTCTTGTGCATGTTGACCGCAATCATGACCTTCAGCGTTCATTAAAACATAGCGCGAGGCATTCCATATTTTGTTGCAAAAGTTACGATAACCCTCAAGACGTTTCATGTCCCAGTTGATATCACGGCCAGTGGATGTCAGGGCACAAAGAGTGAATCGCAAAGCATCAGAACCATTGGCCTCTATGCCTTCGGGAAATTGTTTTCGAGTGCGGCTGGCAATTTTTTCAGCCTGTTTTGGCTGCATCATATTACCAGTGCGTTTGGTCACTAAGCTATCAATATCTATGCCGTCAATCATGTCTAGTGGGTCGAGCACATTACCCTTAGACTTTGACATTTTCTGACCTTGTTCATCCCGTATGAGGCCTGTAACAAATACCGTTTTGAAGGGTACTTGCGGCTGACCATCTTGGTCTTTAACCAATTCCATAGTCATCATCACCATTCGAGCTACCCAAAAGAAGATAATATCGAAGCCTGTGACAAGAACGTCTGTTGGGTGGAATGTTTTTAGACGATCAGTATTCTCAGGCCAGCCCTGAGTGGCAAAGGTCCACAAAGCTGAGGAAAACCATGTGTCTAATACATCATCATCTTGGGTCAGCGGAAGATCACCAAGGTTGTATTTTTGACGAACGTCATCTTCGTTGCGACCAACATAAGCTTTACCTGCCTCATCATACCAAGCTGGAATGCGATGTCCCCACCACAGTTGTCTTGAAATACACCAGTCTTGAATATTCCGCATCCATGAAAAATACATGTTTTCATACTGTTGCGGGACAAATTTTATTCGACCATCTTCCACTGCTTCAATGGCTGGTATGGCTAGTTTTTTAGCATCAACATACCATTGATTGGTCAGTAAAGGTTCAATGACTACGCCTCCTCTATCACCATAGGGTACGGTCATATCGTTTTCTTGTACGGACTCTAATAGGCCCAAGGCATCAAAATCGGCAACAATTTCTTTTCTGGCTGCGAATCGCTCCATACCTTGATACTTCTCGGGAATAGTCGCATCAAGTTCTGAATTATCAGTGCCATCACTATTTACACATTCTGGGGATTGGCGAATATCGCCATTGGTGGTCAGTATATTGATCATCGCTAACGTGTGTCTTTGACCAACATCGTAATCGTTAAAGTCATGAGCAGGTGTTATTTTGACGCACCCCGTGCCTTTTTCCATGCTCGCATAGTCATCTGCGAAAATGGTGATTTTTCTGCCGACCAGAGGTAATGTAATTGTCGCACCAATCAAGCTTTTGTAACGCTCATCCTCTGGGTTGACGGCAACTCCGGTATCTCCCAGCATAGTTTCTGGTCGCGTTGTGCCAACCACAATATAGTCCTTTCCATCGGCAGTTTTGATGCCATTGGCCAATGGATAGCGCAGGTACCACATTTTGCCTTTGACTTCTCGATTTTCAACTTCTAAGTCAGAAATGGCGGTGTGAAGTTTCGGATCCCAGTTAACCAGTCGTTTGCCTCGATAGATAAGTTCCGATTCATAAAGACGAATAAAGACCTCCTGAACGGCAGCGTAAAAGCCCTCATCCATGGTGAATCGCTCAGTCTCCCAATCAACTGAGTTACCGAGTCGACGCATTTGCTGTGTAATAGTGCCACCAGAATGAGATTTCCACTTCCATATCTCGTCTATAAAAGCATCTCGGCCAAGAGTCTTTCTATCCGGTTGGTTCTCTGCGGCCAGCTTTCTCTCTACGACCATTTGGGTTGCAATGCCAGCATGATCGGTGCCAACTTGCCAGAGCGTATTTTTACCCTTCATCCGAGCATAGCGAGTTAGAGCATCCATGATGCCGTGCTGCAAGGCATGACCAATATGAAGACTTCCTGTTACATTTGGAGGCGGTATGACAATACTGTAAGGATCTCCCTCACCTGAGGGTGAAAAGTGTCCATTGCTTTCCCACTTTTTATACCATTTAGTTTCTATATCCTGCGGTTGGAATGTTTTTTCCATGAGTGAAAGCGTGCCCCGATGGTATTTTTTAAAAGTGAATAGTTAAGCAGACGATTATAAAGTGTGGCGGCATTTGTCGCTAGCTTTGCTTGTGTTTTTAGATATAAATCTAAAGGCTACTATTTTGTTGATGTTGATGGTCCTGATACATGCCCGCAGATACGGGAGCCGCTTACCGACAGTGCGGCTGTGCCAGGATGTTGCTTAGGGTTTTAACCAAGTCCTTTGTTGTAAAAGGTGGTTTGCCTCCAGGTTAATATTCTATCCGGTGAAGGATTCAGAGAGGTCATGGAAACTAAGAGGATAACCTCTTTCTTTATAAAATCGGAAATGTGTTCTTTTTGCTTCCTCATAAACAACATCCTGATAGATTATTTCTATAACCCGTTCAAAACGACTAAACCAAGTAGGTATTTCTGTTGTTAAATTGACAAGAATTTGATGGTGGTTACCTGGTTCAGGATCACAACTAATGGCAATTGGAGCCTGATCTACGCCTGTTCCATGAGGAATAAATGTACTCTCATTGAGATTCCACATGTATTCGTCTAACTGTGTTACAGCCTGCTTGTCAGGCACTAAACACAGCACCTGTTGGTGCTGTGCTATGGCTTTTTGTGCAAGCTGGCAAATTAGAGCCATTGCCATTGGTTGTTCACCAGCAAGTTTATAAAAACTAACCTTAGTCATATTACTGTTGACCTAGATAGGTGGCTTTGATCAATTTTCTGACGCCTTGCTGCGAATGTATTCCATCAGCATGGGCACTGGTCTTCCTGTCGCACCTTTCTGAGCCCCAGATAACCAGGCAGTTCCGGCTATATCTAGATGCGCCCATTTGTAAGATTTGGTAAACCGCGACAAGAAACATGCGGCGGTAATAGTCCCCGCTTCACCACCGATATTAGCCATATCGGCAAAGTTACTCTTAATTTGTTTGTCATACTCTTCCCAGAGAGGCAGTCGCCAAGCTCGATCACCACTGCGAGTGCCACCGTCAAGTAATTGTTCAGCCAGATCGTCGTCATTGGACAGCAAGCCTGAGGTCACCTTACCTAATGCTCCAATGACCGCGCCGGTTAAGGTCGCAATGTCGATCACAGTGTCTGGTTTGAATCGACCCGCATAAGTAAGCGCATCACAGAGAATTAATCTTCCCTCAGCATCCGTATTAAGAACTTCGATGGTTTGTCCTGACATGCTAGTAACAACGTCACCCGGTTTGGTGGCATTTCCAGCAGGCATATTCTCAACTGCAGGGACGATGCCGATCACATTGACTGACAAATTTGTCGCCAGCAAAGCATTAATAACCCCGAATACTGAAGCGCCGCCACACATATCGAATTTCATTTCGTCCATACCGCGACCTGGCTTTAAACTAATTCCTCCAGTGTCAAAGGTGACTGCTTTGCCAACCAAGACGATTGGCTTGACATTACTCGCTGCTCCTTTGTAATTCATTACGATAAGGTTAGCTGGTTCAACTGAGCCCGCGCTGACCGATAACAAAGAGCCCATTTTTAATTCTTTCATGTCTGCTTCTTTGAGCACGGTGGTGGTAAGATTTGGTTGGTCTTTGGCCAACTTCTTTGCTTGGCTGGCAAGATAATTTGGTGTGCAAATATTGGCCGGAAGATTGCCAAGCTGGCGTGCAACATTCATGCCGTTGCCCAGTGCAGTTCCGTAGGCAAGACCTGTTTTTGCTGCACTAGAATCTTTTTTGGCTGCACTCCAGAAGGTAAGAGCTTTGAGTGTCTTTGGTGTTGGTTTTATGCCAGTGCCGGCATAGGCATAGGTTGCTGTACTAAAAGAGCGGGCCACAATGCTGGCGAGCCATTGATGATCGTTACTCAATCCATCGGCAACCCAAACAGCTTTTTTACTGGGCGTTTTTAGTATAACCGTAGCGGCTGATTCCACAGCAGAGATAACTTTTTGAGTTGTGTTGGCGCTATCAATACCGACAAGAACAATGCGTTTAAAGTGACCTTCTGTTCTGTGCAGCAGGCTACACTGTCCTGTTTTTCCAGTAAAATCTTTTGACTCTATAAGTGAAGTGATGGCGCCATCAAGGGCGTCGTCTATTTCTTTTGCTGTGGTAGTTAACTCCAATCCTGTTGGAAGGATGAGAGAGTCTGCTTTAATCTTTAACAGATTTGCAGTAGATGCGTTAAACTCCATAATTGCTCCATTAAGTTTTGATTTTTTGACTTGACTTGTCTGGGGCTAACGATAACAGTTTGTTAACCGACACCCAAGAGCAATAAACCAATACCGTGATTATTTTCCGACATTTGAGCCGAGAAATTTTGTCAACTACCTTTGCTATATGCATAGTGCTATTGCTTGTGCTAATTAGTGGACGGTTTGTTAAATACCTCACCAGTGCCCTTGCAGGCAATATGGACCCGGCAGTTATCTTTGCGGTTATTGGCTACAGAATTCCGGGATTTCTTGAATTGACAGTGCCTCTGGCTTTTTTTTTGGCGATTCTTTTGACTTTTGGTCGCTTGCATGTTGAAAATGAAATAAGTGTTCTTAAGGCGTGTGGCATCTCTGAAAGACGCTTGATGGGCTACACCATAGTAGTTGCCGTAGCGATTGCTGTGTTTGTGGCATGGTTGAGTTTATCGGTATCTCCCGCTGGGGCGGCAAAAGCCGAAACAATTTTAAAAGCACAAAAGGCTATGACTGAGCTTGATAGAGTGAGCCCGAAACGTTTTTATAACTTAGGTGGCGATAAAGGCGTCACCTATGCTGAGCGAATACGTGATAACCGAGAGTTGGAGGATGTCTTTCTTGCGTTTGCTGCCGGTTCAGTGGAGAACTTAGACAGTAGGCTTGTGGTTGTGGTAGCCGAATTAGGCCGTCAGCAACTATCAGAAAATGGATCGGAGCGATTTTTAGTGCTCGACAAAGGATACAGATTTGAGGGTATTCCAGGGAAACATGACTTTCAAATTACTAATTTTCAGCAGTATGGTTCTAAATTGCAGCAGGTAAAAAAAGTCTCCGATGACCCTGAGACCGACGCCATGGCAACAGCTGAACTTTGGATGTCCTCTGACCCGGAATTAAAAGCCGCACTGCAATGGCGTATGTCCACACCATTAATGGTACTAATTATTGTACTACTTGCGGTTCCTTTGAGCAGGACGAATCCTAGACAGGGCAGATATGCCCGATTACTTCCTGCAATCCTGATCTATTTCGTCTACTTATTGTCGCTCAATGCAGTGCGAGGATCCTTGGAAACTGGTGAGTATTCTGTTATCACCAGCCTATTGCCGGTACATTTATTATTTTTGTTAATAGGTTCCATGTTAATAATGTCTGAGTGGTTGGGTCGATCCGTGCGAATCTTTGGTAGACAGCGAGGTTTAATAAAATAATGCGCCGTTTATCACGACATATTGGCGGCACTGTATTCAACGGAATTTTTATGGCTCTGGTAGTTTTTGTGGGGTTGGATATGGTCGCTGAAATTATCGATGAGATGGGTGCGTTACAGCGAAACTATCATTTTGCAGATGCTTTGGTGTATGTGTTTACAAGAGCGCCTTCAACTATTTATGAGTATTTGCCAAATTCGGCGTTAATCGGCTGTATTTACGGATTGGGTCTTTTGGCAGGAAACAGCGAGGTCACTGTGATGCGCGCTGCTGGTATCTCGTTGTTGAGACTTGTCTATTTTGTCATCAAGCCAGTTTTGTTGTTTATATTTTTGGGCGTTATTATTGGCGAGTACTTCTCTCCATATTTAGATCAACGAGCCGATGGTACCAGAGAATATCTGCGCAAAGGCTCTGAGGTACAAGATTCGGCTGAGGGGCTTTGGATTCGTGAGAGTAATGAATTCATGCACTTTAATGCGGTTTTCCCTGGTGGGGTACTCTATGGCGTTACTCGCTACCAATTTGGCGAAGGTAAAACGTTGGAGGAAGCAAGTTTTTCAACCAGAGCAACCTATAATTCCCTAGATGGCACGTGGACTGAGGAAAACGTATCTATTACTAGGTTTAATGACAATAGCACCTCAACAGAGAAAAGAATTACCCGTCAATGGACGTCTGATTTATCTCCGGAGGTACTCACACTCAATATATTGCCGCCTTCTTCTCTACCAATCAAGACACTTTCTAACCATATTGCCTTTCTACAGCAGCAGGGGGCGGATATAGCTGTTTATGAGTTAGCCTACTGGCGAAAACTATTTCAACCGATGGTAATTTTAGGTCTAGTGTTGGTGGGAGTTTCTTTTGTTTTTGGGCCTCTCCGTGAGGCTACGATGGGATTTCGAGTTTTTATTGGAGTGGTGATAGGTGTCAGTTTTAAAACACTACAGGATTTACTCGGCCCGTTTAGCATTGTCTTTGAACTTCCTGTCCTATATGCGGTTATCGTTCCTATTTTATTGTGCTTAGTGATGGGGGTATACCTTTTACGCCGAAATGGTTAGTCGACTTATCGCTTGATTCCAGCCTGAGATTTTTTGCTCTCGCAATGATCTGTCCATGCAGGAATCAAAGCGTCTCTCGCATGCCCAAACTTTGGCGAAAGCACTTTGATCTGGCCAGACGCCAACGGTTGATGCTGCAAGCCAAGCCGCTCCTAGAGCTGTTGTTTCTGTGATCTTTGGTCGCTCCACTGGAACTTGCAAAATATCGGCTAAACATTGCATTGTCCAATCGCTAGTTACCATTCCCCCATCTACTCGTAAGACTGTTTTCTGTCCTTGTTCCCAGTCTGCATTCATTGCATTCATCAGATCCAGTGTTTGAAAACATACGGATTCAAGCGCTGCTTTCGCTATCTCAGCGGGACCGGTGTTTCTGGTTAAACCAAACAATGCCCCTCGTGCATCAGGGTCCCACCATGGTGCTCCCAATCCTGTAAATGCAGGTACCATGTACACATTTTGATTTGTGTCTGCTTGAGTCGCCAAGTCTCCGCTCTGTTGGGCAGACTTGATGATACCAAGTCCATCTCTAAGCCACTGTACGGCAGCTCCGGCAACAAAAATTGAACCCTCCAGTGCATAGGTAGTTTGCCCGTTTAACTGATAGGCCACTGTGGTGAGTAATCGATTTTTCGATTTTACCGCGGTCGCTCCGGTATTGAGAAGCGCAAAGCAGCCTGTACCGTAGGTTGATTTCATCATGCCAATATCGAAACAGGCTTGACCGATACTGGCTGCCTGCTGGTCACCGGCAACACCAGTGATTGGTATTGCATCACCCAGTAAATGTGTTACACCAAAATTATCACCACAGTTATTGATTTTCGGAAGCATACTTTTAGGAATGTCAAATAACTTTAAAAGATCCTCATCCCAGCACTTTTTGTGAATATTATAAAGCATCGTTCTGGATGCATTAGTGGCATCGGTAGCATGTGTCTTACCCTCGGTGAGCTGCCATAAGAGCCATGTATCCACGGTACCAAAGGCCAATTCTCCGCGTTTGGCTCGATCTCTCGCACCATCGACATTGTCTAGAATCCAAGCGATTTTAGTAGCTGAAAAATAGGGATCCAATAAAAGGCCTGTTTTCTCAATAATAAGCGGCTCCACATACTCATCTTTTAGTTTTTGGCAAAGATTAGCAGTTCGTCTGTCTTGCCAAACGATAGCGTTGTATATTGGTCTGCCTGTTATTTTGTCCCAAACCAGAGTAGTTTCTCTTTGATTGGTAATGCCAATAGCCGCAATTGGGATAGATGCTGCCCTCGCAATCATCACAACTTCTCTGCAAGTCTCTAGTGTACTGATCCATATGTCATCAGGATCATGCTCTACCCAACCAGATGAAGGAAAATATTGATTAAATTCTTGTTGTGATTGCGCGGCGATTGAAAAATTTTGATCAAATAATATACTTCTTGAAGAGGTGGTGCCTTGATCTATGGCAAGAATAAAATGCGCTGAAGCCATGGTTATATATCCTGTTTTTAGCTGGCAATTTTGGGAACTACCACAACCTTAGTTCCAGTAATACGATCATGAATGCATTCTTTATTAGGCGGTAATAAACACCATAGGTAACCAATGCCAAAAAGGGCTAATGACAATGGTGCCAATGCAGCCCGCAACCAGCACTGTTGATTTGTAGCAAGTTCACCGCTGTTCTGTATAAGTTTCAGTCGCCATGCTTTCATCCCCATGGATTGACCTTGTTTTCGCCAACAGAGCCAGTAGTAACTAATCAAGACAAAGCTTAGTCCAAACATGATTACAATTTGCAGCCAAATGGGAAATCCAAGCCAGTCACCATTTTCTTGCGGCATCCCATAAAAAGCCATTCTCAGCGGTGTGATGACCACTAAAGCATAGGCCATGACGATAGCGGCAAGTAAAAACAGATCATAGACCAGTGCAGCCATGCGGCGAAAAAGCCCTGCAGAGGTGAATTCATTGCATGATATAGGTAGGTCTGTAGAGTTTGTCATATTGGCAAAGGTTGAAAATCTCGTTATTTTTAATGGTAAGTTGATATACATAACCGAAGTGTGCCTAAAGCCGTTACAATGCGCAATAAACCATCAATAAAATCATGTTTAAAGGAGACGCCTGTGGATTGGATTTATGGCATACATGCTGTTCAAGCCATGCTGAAATCGGCCCCTCAACGAGTGGTTGAAATACATGTTCAAAGCGGTCGTCGTGATGATCGTCTTCAGAAGATTCGCAATTTAGCTGAGCAACATGGCGTTGTTATACAGCCGATAGCGTTAAAAAAGCTTGATGCAAAGGTGTCCGGGCGCCACCAAGGTGTTGCAGCTCTGTGTGCGCCTGGTGAGACTTATGATGAATCTTTTTTACTAACACTCGCCGAACAGCAGGGGGCCAATAGTTTTTTTGTGATGCTTGATGGCGTGACTGATCCGCATAATTTAGGAGCTTGCTTGCGATCAGCTGATGCTGCCGGCGTTCATGCTATAATAGTGCCTAAGGATAATTCGGTGGGTTTGACCCCTGTCGTGCAAAAGGTTGCCTGTGGTGCAGCTGAATCAGTCCCTTTGGTCACAGTCACCAACCTAACCAGGACATTAGATAGCTTGCAACAATTAGGGATTTGGGCTGTTGGTGCTGCGGGTGATTCAGAACAGTCTCTATACGATTTGAGTTTAACTGGTCCTATCGTGCTTGTGATGGGAGCAGAAGGTGATGGGATGAGAAAACTTACTGCCAAGCAATGTGATTTTTTGGCTAGACTGCCGATGGCTGGCGAGGTGGAAAGTTTAAATGTGTCTGTGGCGACAGGTGTTTGCTTGTTCGAAATAGTACGTCAGCGTGGTTTAAATCAATGAGCTTAAGATACTTAGATCGGCGCATTGGGTTTGACAGAATTTATCTTTTTTCTAATAATTAGGCGATGTTAATTACTCGCTATATGACCCTTTGGTGGAAACCTGTATAGCATTGAACCAATCTGCTAGATGAAGTGAGTAAGTATGAAAATACTAACAATGCCTAACTTACTTTCAATTGCTCGCCTGTCATTAGTGCCGGTTTTGATTTGGTTAGCTATTAATGGAAAGGGGGTCGCCTTTTTATGGGTTCTCTCAGTATCGTTAGTAACTGATATTCTTGATGGCTATTTAGCACGCAAGCTGAACGACGTTACAGACCTAGGGGCCAAACTTGATAGTTGGGGTGATGCACTTACCTACGGGGTTATGATATTTAGTTTGTACTATATTTGGCCGCAAATATATGACAAGCAAGCGCTGTTTCTTTTTTCAGCAACAATGTCTTTTATTGTTCCTCTACTTTTTGCCTTAGCAAGATTTGGTGTTTATCCAAGTTACCATACACTGGGGGCTAAGTTAGCGGCTCTGTGTATTGCTCCTGCTTATTATGTGCTGATAATTTTCGACGCTGATGTATTCTTTAGAGGTGTTATTTTGTTTTATTTGGCGGTCGCCTTGGAAGAGATTTCTATTACTTTACTGCTAGAAAAACCACGAACGGATGTTTCATCAGTATGGCATTTAATGTCTGAAAAAAGGCGATAACTGATCTATTGGGCATATTGAAGATCTGATCCCTAAAAGCAAGTTGCAACCCAACGCAAAGGCAACTACAATGCCGCCCTCAAAAGCGTCAGAGAATTTTCTTTGGCACTCCTTGTCTTACTGCCGAACCTAATGTTGAAGCGGGAGACTTATTAACCCATGAGGAGATACAATGCGTCATTATGAAGTCGTGTTTTTGGTCCATCCTGACCAAAGCGAACAAGTCCCAGGTATGGTGGAGCGTTACGCTGCATCTGTCGCCGCCGGCGGTGGTAGCGTCCATAGGTCTGAAGATTGGGGGCGTCGTCAGCTGGCTTACCCCATTAATAAAATCCACAAAGCCCATTATATCCTAATGAATATTGAATGCGGTCAGGACGTTCTTGATGAGCTCAACTCAACTTTTCGATATAACGATGCTGTAATTCGGAGCATGGTTATTCGCCGCAACGAAGCAGTGACTGTTGAATCGCCAATCATGAAGCTTGAAAATGCTGAGAAAGCAGATAAAGAAGCACGTGAACGTCGCAACGCTGCTCGTGCGAAAGCAGATGCTGAAGCTGCAGCTGCGAAGCCTGCAGAGGAAGCTGCGGAAGTAAATGTTGAAGCAGAAGGTGGAGAATAATCATGGCTAAATTTGTACGTCGTAGAAAGTTTTGTCGTTTTACCGCCGAGGGTGCAACGGAGATTGATTATAAAGATCTAGATACTCTCAAAGGTTACGTATCTGAAAGTGGAAAGATAGTGCCTAGTCGAATTACTGGCACAAAAGCAAGATACCAAAGAGAGTTGTCTGAAGCAATTAAGCGTGCTCGATACATTGCGCTGCTTCCTTACACCGACAGCCACAAGTAGTTCAGCGGTTCGCATTATGTATGCCCTTGCTGAGTTTATTATGCGTGGACGTCTTCAGGCGTCCACCATAGCGCTGCTAGGCAGTATAGTGCCATTTGCAAGTCCAGCCACCATTGGTTTGGTAATGTTACGAAAAGGTTCTGTTGAGGCCGGATTAGTTGCCCTTTGGGCATCGTTGCCATTGTTGATAAGCTACTTTTATGGGCAGTCAAGTCCGTTTTTAGTAGCAGTTTCAGTGATAGCGTTGGTACACATTATTGCTCTTGCCTTTATCCTTGGTGTAAGTGCCAGCTGGGCAATGACGCTCGTAGCGTCCAGTTGCTTGAGTGTCGTTTTGGCAGTTATTGCAGGCGCTTTGTTCGCAGCGGATTTTGCGGAGCTAGTGAGTGATATCGGCAATATGGTTGTTTCAGCATCTGAGCAGGCTGAACAAACATTGAACCCACCTAAGGCCTATGATGTTTTGGCAGGTATTGCATGGGTGTTAGGTATAACCAGTATGGTCGGTTTAAGTATCGCCCGTTGGTGGCAATCGCTGTTGATTAACCCGGGTGGTTTTCAAGCTGAGTTTCACAGTATAAGGTTAGATCTTAAGGTAGCAATCTGTTGTATGGTTTTGGTGGTTTTGGGTTTGACTCTACTAAGCGATTTAAGATTGTGGATGCTTTTGGCGATAGTGCCTCTTTTGGTGGCGGGGCTATCTCTGGTGCACTACGCCATAAGTGCAAAAGAATTAGGTAAGCAGTGGTTGGTGTTGATCTACGTAGGCTTACTATTGGGGCCATTTACGCCAGGACTTTTGGCTGCGTTAGGCGCGGCTGATACTGTTTTAAATTTAAGGTCAAAGCTAACTAAAGGCAGCTGAGATCAATGAATAATATTGAACATTGAGGATTAAACGATGGAAGTCATATTACTTGAAAAGATAGGTAAATTGGGAAATATTGGCGACAAGGCCAATGTTAAAGCTGGGTTTGGGCGAAATTATTTGATTCCTCAAGGCAAGGCAGTTTTTGCTACCGAGAGCAACATAGCAGATTTTGAATCTCGTCGTGCTGAACTTGAAGCGCGAGCGGCAGATAGTTTGAAGACTGCTGAAGGTCGAGCTGCGAAGATTGCCGAGGTAGGGAGTATTACTATTTCTGCGATTGCCGGTGAAGAAGGTAAGCTGTTTGGTTCAGTGGGCGCACGCGAGCTTGAGGAAGCAATTACTGCTGCTGGGGGTGATGTGAGTAAAAACGAGATCAGTTTGCCAGAGGGCGCACTGCGTCAGGTTGGTGAATACTCGCTGGATATTCAACTGCACACAGATGTGACCGCATCCATAACGGTGGTTATCGAGCCTGAGTAAATCTAACAGTCTCTAGTATGAAGAATGCGGCACTGTGTCTGAAAAGACACAGTGCCGTTTTTGTTTGTGTGGTTTAATAGCTATAATTAACGCCAAACGGCCTTCCAAACCACCGACTTAGTACAGGAAATTAGAAACCGATATGAGTGATGCTTTATTTGCAGAGCCAAGTATAAGCCAACCATTGCCGCACTCGATGGAGGCGGAGCAGGCTGTTATTGGTGGTTTGATGTTGAAAAATGATGCCTTTGATTCTATCTCTGAAATTCTGGCGGAAACTGACTTTTATAGTCGAGATCACCAGCTGATTTATACTGCAATGTCCAGATTAGCAGCTGATGATCAACCGTTCGACCCCATTACATTGGCAGAGTCGCTACAAAATTCCAATGAATTGGTCACTGTGGGTGGTGCTGAATATCTGGTTGATTTGGCAAGTAACACGCCAAGCTCCGCTAATATTAAAGCCTATACACAGATTGTTTTAGAACGATCAATTGTGAGACAGTTAATCAGTGCCTCGAGTGAAATTGTTCGAAAAGGCTACAATCCCCTTGGTTGGGATAGCGCAAAACTGTTGGCGGAGGCTGAAAGTAGACTCCAGGAAATTATTGAAAACCGTCCGAAAAAAGGCGGATTTAAAGAAGTTAATAGTTTAATCAAAGAAGCCGTAGACCGACTTGATGAATTGATTAAAAATGGTTCTGATATTACTGGGTTAAGTACCGGATTCAGTGACCTAGATACTATGACCTCTGGATGGCAAAAATCTGATTTGGTCATTATTGCGGGCAGACCTTCTATGGGTAAGACGGCATTTGCTATGAATATGGTTGAGCATGCGACTTTAAATCAGGACCGACCTGTATTAGTGTTTTCTCTTGAAATGCCAGCAAATCAGCTAATTATTAGAATGTTATCTTCCATTGGTAAAATCGATCAAACGCGAATGCGCTCTGGCAATCTTGTGGAGGATGATTGGCCAAGGCTCAGTAGTGCTGCACAACGATTAAAAGATAAACCCTTATTTATTGATGATTCGGCGGGTATAACGCCCCTTGAAATGCGTAATAGAATTAAACAGTTTACTCGAGAACGAGTGGAACAATTGCGCCAAAAATGGCACCAAGAACATGGTGCCGATGTGCCAGCAGATAGCGAATCGCTTTATAAGCAGGCTCAGCCGGGCATGATCATGGTGGACTATTTACAACTCATGAACGGCAGTAGCTCTGCTGAGGGTCGGGTACAGGAAATATCGCAAATATCTCGAGAGCTTAAAGGGTTGGCGCGCGACTATGAGTGCCCCATGATAGCACTGTCTCAGCTCAGTCGAAATGTAGAGCAAAGACCTAATAAGCGCCCAGTTAACGCAGATTTAAGGGAATCTGGCGCTATCGAGCAGGATGCTGATGTGATTGCTTTTATTTATCGTGACGAAGTTTATAACGAAGATAGTCCAGACAAGGGAGTTGCTGAGATTATTATCGGTAAGCAGCGAAACGGTCCTATTGGCACTTGTCGATTGATGTTTATGGGTAAATATACACGTTTTGAAAATCTTGCCAGTGACCATTTTGCTGAACAATAATTGAGTTTTTACCATGAAAATTTTTAATACCATTGATGGTCTTCGTGAGGATTTAACAAAAGATCGATTGAAGGGTTATTGCATTGGCTTTGTGCCAACGATGGGTAACCTGCACGAGGGGCATTTGGCTTTGCTGACTCAAGCTAAACTTACCAGTGATGTTGTGGTCTGCTCGATATTTGTCAACGCATTACAGTTTGGGTTGAACGAAGATTGGGATAAGTATCCGCGAACGTATCAAGAAGATTGTGAGAAGTTAAGGCAGGCGGGGTGTGACTATTTATTCCACCCAGATGACACAGAAATGTATCCCAATGGTTTAGATACCCAGTCAAGAGTCATTTGCCCAGTGATGACTGATGTGCTCTGCGGTGCAAGTCGACCGGGACACTTTGAAGGGGTAACCACTGTAGTTAGTAAATTATTTAATATTGTGCAGCCGGATCAGGCTATTTTTGGTATCAAAGATTATCAGCAGTTAGCAGTTATCCGACGTATGGTGGAAGATTTATGCATGCCCGTGGATATAGTTTCAGCCCCAATACACAGAGAAATCGACGGTTTGGCAATGAGTTCACGCAATCGTTATCTTACAGATCAAGAGAGACCAAAAGTTGTAGTGTTAAAGAATACGCTGTACTGGGTTGCTGAACAAATCAAGGCAGGTAGTAGAGACTTTGTAGAACTAGAAGCAGCGGCGGTGAACAAGATTTACCGCGCAGGATTCAAGGTAGATTACTTTACCTGTAGCAATAGTAAAACATTAGAACTAGCGTCCTATGATGACACTGATATTACCGTGCTGGGGGCAATATTTACCGAAGCTGCGCGCTTAATTGATAATGTGACTATCTCGAATTTGTAGGTTTCTGGCAGAGTGTTTATTCCTGCTCGTACACGAGTTTGCCCGCCACCCACGTCTGTAGCACCTTGGTCTTCCAAATATCTTCTGGTGAAATAGTAAAAATATCTTGATCAATTATAATGAAATCGGCCCATTTTCCTTCGCTGAGACCGCCAAGTTTTTCTTCTTGATGAGCTGCGAATGCAGCATCAAGGCTGAATGATAATAATGCCTCTTCCACGTTAAGAGCCTGTTCAGGTATCCAGCCTTGGTCGGGTTGATTCTGATGATTTTGCCTAGTAACCGCTGCATGTATCCCGTGAAACGGGTTGGCTAGTTCAATTGGATAGTCAGAGCCAGAGACCAGTCGGTTGCCTTGTTCTAGGAAGCTTCGCCATGCATAGGCTCCTTTTAAACGCTCAGCACCTAACCGATCTTCCGCCATATTCATGTCACTGGTAGCGTGAGTAGGTTGCATAGACGGAATAACATCTAATGCTTTGAAGCGCGGTATATCATTGAGTGCCACTACTTGAGCATGTTCAATACGATGCCTTAAGTGCCGGCCACCCACGCTGGCATAGGCTTCTTCGATTTCATCCAGAGCGATTTTATTGCCCTTATCACCAATGGCATGGATAGCAACTTGAAACCCAGCTGAAATAGTCTGATTTAGAATCGCTCGCAGTTGTTGTTGTGATGTTAAAAGGAGTCCGCTGTGGCCTGGTCGATCTTCATAGGGTGCCAATAATGCGGCTCCTCGGCTACCTAAGGCTCCATCGGTATATACTTTGACACTTCTAACGCTATAGAGATCATTAGCATCAACTGATGTACCTTCTGCTAAAATAGTGTTAAGAGCAGGGTCTGTGGAAGAAATCATGCCGTACAATCGCACCCTTAATTTCTTACTCTCTGCAAGTTCAGAATAAAATTGATGTTCGCTGGCACTGACGCCCGCATCGTGGGTTGATGTAATACCTATGCTGAGTAAATGGGCGCTAGCAGCCTCTACTGCAGCAGCAAGTTCTTCAGTGCTGGGTGGTGGAATTACTTGATTAACCAGGTTCATTGCGTTATCGATTAAAATACCGGTTGGGTTTCCATCGGCGTCGCGCACAATCTCACCGCCTGGCGGAGCAATTGTATTAGCATTAATGCCAGCAAGCTCAAGGGCTCGACTATTGGCCCATCCGGCATGGCCATCAATTCTCTCCATCCAAATAGGGCGGTTAGGAACTAATTCATCTAAAACTTTAGCTGTTGGGAAATTCTGGCCCGGCCACAATACTTGATTCCATCCACGGCCGCGTATCCAGTTAAGATACGGTTTGTTTGCGGCATATTCAGCGATGTCATATGCCGCCTGGATCGCAGAGGGGGCCTTGCGTAGATCGATCTGCAAAAGGGTATACCCTAGACTGGAGACATGTCCATGAGCGTCAGTTATCCCTGGTAGTAGAGTTTTTCCATGACCATTAACAATTACAGCGTTGGTAAAATTCTTGGCAAGTTGGTTGTCACCAATCGCAATCACTTTTCCAGAATCTACAACTAATGTTTGAAATGTCTGCAACTGCCGCTGGTCATCAAAAGTATAGCCATTGATGTTGGTCAGCACTGTCATTCTAGGAGCGGGACTTTCTGTGCATGCGGTAAGGACAAGCAGGCTAAACAGAGCCGGGAATATAGGCAGGCACTGGTGTAGCGAGAAAGACCATATCTTAGGGTAGTTTTGGGCCAAAATATTCTCCATTATTTTACTGAGGGTGAATCTTTATAGTAGATTCACTGTCGGTGCTTATAGTCACTCAGTCATGGAATTATTGTCAATGGATTTTATACTTAGATTTTTGATTTGGGAAATGACTATAAGTCATTGACTCGCATCGTAAAACTGTTAGGATGCTGCTTGTTGCTTGTATCAGAGCGACGATTTATGGAAGCAGTGCCAGACAGACTTTACCCATGTCCCTGGTCATCACTAAAGATGGTGCTATTATCGGTAGCTCTAACGTCAGTCAAGTACACTTATCGGTGTGACTGAATAAGTCGCGTTTGCGGCGTCTCTCTTGATGTAGGTGTCCTTTCTGTTCTGAACAGTTTCCGCGAAATTTTACTTGCGAGGGCTTGTTTTGGAAAATTTATCAGGTGGTGATGCGTTAATTAGGGCGCTTAAAGATGTTGGTGTCAAGCATATCTGGGGTTACCCCGGTGGCGCGGCACTGCATATTTATGATGCAATTTATCGGCAGGAAGATGTTGTTCATTTACTTGTCAGACACGAGCAAGCAGCAGTTCATGCTGCAGATGGTTTTTCTAGGGCAACCGGAGAGGTTGGTACTGCACTGGTGACCTCTGGCCCTGGCGCTACTAACGCCATAACAGGCATCGCCACAGCATATATGGATTCTATCCCATTGGTTGTTATATCAGGTCAAGTTCCTTCATCTAAAATTGGTCAAGATGCCTTCCAAGAGACCGATATGGTTGGCGTCTCGCGGCCTATCGTTAAGCATAGTTTCCTAGTTACCAAAGCTGAGGATATCCCAGCAACTATTGCCAAGGCATACTATATCGCCTCAACCGGGCGACCAGGACCAGTAGTGGTCGATATTCCAAAGGATGTTACGGAGCCCAACCGTAAGGTTCCCTATAGTTTTCCCAACGAAGTGAAGATGCGTTCATACCAGCCAAGTGATCGAGGTCATCGAGGGCAGATTAAACGAGCAATTAAGGCGTTGGTAAGCGCCAAAAGACCGGTGATCTACTCTGGTGGTGGCGTTATTATTGATAATGCCTCCGAGCTTCTGATTTCAGTGGCTCGAAAGTTAAATTTTCCTGTAACTAATACCCTTATGGGTCTGGGTGCTTTCCCCGGTACTGATAGGCAGTTCGTTGGAATGCTTGGAATGCATGGAACTTTTGAGGCTAATACCGCAATGCATCATGCGGATGTTATTTTTGCCGTCGGCGCACGGTTTGACGACCGGGTTACCAACGAGTTGGAAAAGTTTTGTCCCTTTGCCACCATCATTCATATTGACATTGATCCAACTACTGTTTCTAAAAATATAGTTGCAGATATCCCTATCGTCGGCACCTGCAAATCGGTTTTGGCTGAGGTTTTGAGTCTACTTGAGCAATCAAATGACGAAGTTGACCAAGATGCTCTGTCCCAGTGGTGGCAGCAAATAGACGAATGGAGAGCCAAACATGGTATCTATACGGCGTCTCGCTATGAAGACAGTTACGATGATACCATTAAGCCTCAGGATGTGATTAAGACGCTTTATAACGTTACTAAGGGTGACGCTATTGTAACCTCCGATGTCGGACAGCATCAGATGTTTGCCGCTCAGTATTATCTATTTGATCGGCCTAGGCAGTGGATCAACTCAGGAGGCTTAGGCACTATGGGGTTTGGGTTGCCGGCGGCTATGGGCGCCAAATTAGCCTTTCCTGATACTGATGTTGCCTGTGTGACAGGAGAGGGCAGTATTCAAATGTGTATTCAAGAGTTATCCGCCTGTAGTCAGCATAATTTACCGGTTAAAATCATAAATTTAAATAATGCGGCTCTAGGTATGGTCAGGCAATGGCAGGATATGCAATACAATAGTCGTTATTCGCAGAGTGTCTATGAGGAGTCTTTGCCAGATTTTGTGGCCTTGGCTGAAGCCTATGGTCATGTGGGCATCCGAGTGACTAAATACGAAGAGCTTGAAGAAAAAATGCGCGAGTGTTTCGCTATGAAAGACCGCGTAGTGTTCATGGATATATGCATAGACCGGTCCGAACATGTCTACCCCATGCATATGCCAGGAGGCTCAATGCGCGATTTGTGGCTAAGCAAGACGGAGAGAACCTAATGAAAAGAATTATTTCTGTTTTGCTTGAAAATGAATTTGGTTCTCTATCAAGAGTGGTTGGATTGTTTTCGCAGCGAGGTTACAACATAGATACCCTGACAGTTGCGCCTACAGATGATGAAACACTATCACGTATGACCTTGACTACTCAGGGTGATGATCAGATGGCGGAGCAAATTGTTAAGCAACTACATAAGTTAATTGATACCATAAAAGTGGTTGATTTGACCGAAGGACCCCATATCGAGAGGGAGCTCATGCTGGTCAAAATTAAGGCTTCAGATAATGAAAGCCGCACTGAGTTAAAAAGCTGTGTTGAAATCTTCAGAGGTCATATTATTGACGTTACTACACACACCTACACTATCCAGCTGACTGGTGATAGTGACAAGTTGGACGCATTCATTGAAGCGGTAAATACTATGGGCATTATGGAGGTGGTCCGCAGTGGTGTCACTGGTATTGCCCGTGGCGACAAATTTATTCGCGCTCAGTAACGATGAGTTGTTAGCGTGCTGATGGGGGGCACCCCGACACCATTTTATTTGCCTCAACCAGTGAGTGCTAAGTAACTTTATCTAACTATAAGGGTTAAACATAAGATGACAAAAACCGGTAGTTTTTCTAGAGTAGTTTCACTTGATGGAGGCATAAACTTTCGTGATTTAGGTGGCTATGTAAACCATCATGGCAAAACCATAAGATGGCGAAAACTCCTGCGTTGTGGTCATCTTGCTAATCTTTCTGATCAGGATCTAGATACCTTAGAAAGCATAGATGTGACTAAAATTCATGATTTTAGGCGTAAAGAAGAGCAAATTCAGTCCCCGAGCTGTGCTATTAGAGCTGATTTTGTTGATGATTATCAAATATCGATCGGCGATATCTCGCGATTTTGGGAGTTTTTGTTTGAAGGGGAGTTGACACCTGAGTCTTCACATGAATTGGTGGTGAATTCCTATCGGTCTTGCATTGATGTGGTAATACCAGCATTTAGCCGATTTATGCGTCAGATTCTAGATAATGCTGACCACTCCAGTATCTTTCATTGCTCTGCAGGAAAAGACCGAACTGGCATGGCTGCAGCTTTACTGTTGTCAGCATTAGATATTCCTCGGGAGACGATTATTCAAGATTATCTTCTAACACGTGAGTATTATGATTCTTCCAAACTTATTGATATTATTGAAGGGCATTTACGCGATGCGAATGTTCAGACGTGGGAAAGGGCTTGGCTTACACCTTACGTCTCTGTCCATGAAGATAACATAGTGGCATTTTTGGATGCCATAGATCAGCGTTATGGCTCGATGAACAGATATCTTACCGATGGATTGGGTTTGACTGAGGATGATCTCCATAACTTTCAACAACGGTTTTTGGATGACTAGATCAGATTGACGTATACTCAAATCTGACAATAGCCAAATAATGGGCGTAACAGCATGGTGAAAAGAACAGAGGCGGTAGAGAAAGTCATTAATTTAAATCAGGATGAAAAAACTGAGCCAGCTCGCGCGCCTGCGCGAAAGGGTATTTATTTGTTGCCTAATCTTTTAACCACTGGTGCGCTCTTTGGTGGTTTTTACGCTGTCTTGTCAGGTTTTAGCGGACAATATGATTGGGCTGCCATGGCAATTTTTACGGCGATGTTGTTTGATGGTTTAGACGGTCGAGTTGCCCGCATGACTAATACTCAAAGTGATTTTGGTGTTCAGTATGACAGTCTCTCAGATATGGTTTCTTTCGGTGTTGCCCCAGCTGTAGTAGCCTATGGTTGGGGGGTGAGTGATCTTGGTAAGTTAGGGTTGGCAGCCGCTTTTGTTTATGCTTCTTGCGCTGCTTTACGATTGGCGCGCTTTAATGTTCAAGCCGGCGTATCTGATGGTAGTGTATTTACAGGGCTTCCAAGTCCAGTTGCGGCTGCATTAGTGGCCGGGTTTGTTTGGTCCGTCCACGGTATGGAATACTCAGTTTTTATGACCAGTATTGGTGCCTTGATAACAGCTTCGGCAGGCCTGTTAATGGTATCCAATTTTACGTACCCAAGTTTTAAGCAAATTGATTTTCGCGGCAAGGTACCCTTTATGGTGATACTGTCGGTAGTAATGGGTTTTGTTGTGATTACTATTGACCCACCTCGGATTCTATTTACTATTGCAGTGGTTTTCGCCCTTTCAGCGCCCGTTCTCTGGGTGGGTAAAAAATTGCGATGAGATATTTTCAGCAACTAGTGCGACTCACTCTTGGTTTTAATCATCGGATCTGCTTAAATATAAACATGACTAATTATGAATCACTACACATTTCTTTCATAGGCTTGCAAAGTCGCTCCATACTCAGGTGCCGTCTGCCCTGAGGGGCATCTACTGTTACATCTCAAAAAAATACAAGACTAGGGTGATTCGTGACACAGAGTAGTAAGTGATGTTGCACCCTTGTGTAGTATCCTAAACAGGACACTAAAAACTATACAATATATTGGAAGGTCATTTTTTATCACAGAAGACCTTTTGAGCAGCACGATTTTTATAGGCGGAATACAGCATGATTGCGAAAGAAAAATTGATAATTTTTGACACAACATTGCGTGATGGGGAGCAAAGTCCCGGTGCATCAATGACTAAAGATGAAAAGCTGCGTATAGCCAAAGTATTGGAAAAAATGCGAGTTGATGTTATTGAAGCGGGATTTGCAGTGTCTAGTCAGGGAGATTTCGAAGCAGTCCAACTGATTGCAGATACTGTTAGAGACAGCCGTATCTGTAGCCTATCACGGGCTATTAGAGCAGACATAGAGCGTGCGGGGGCGGCGCTTAAAGGCGCGTCTGCTGGACGTATTCACACTTTTATTGCGACATCGCCTATCCATATGAAGTACAAGCTACAGATGCAACCTGAGGATGTTCTTGCACAAGCCATCGGTGCGGTCAAAATAGCTCGGGATCTGGTTGATGACGTGGAATTCTCACTCGAAGATGCTAGTCGCAGTGATTTTGATTTTATGTGTCGAATTACTGAAGCAGCAATTAAAGCTGGTGCTAAAACTATTAACTTCCCTGACACAGTGGGTTATTCGGCACCTGGCGAATACGGATCGGTGATTAATAGATTGCTCAATTGTGTTCCCAATGCTGACCAGGCGGTTTTTTCAGTTCATTGCCATAACGATCTTGGATTGGCGGTGGCTAATAGCCTTTCGGCAGTACAAAACGGTGCTCGCCAGGTTGAGTGCACAATTAATGGGTTGGGTGAGCGTGCTGGAAATGCGTCCCTCGAAGAGTTAGTTATGGCTCTTCGCACGCGTCAGGATTTATATTCTGTTAAAACTGACATTGATCCATCTCATATAGTCCCCATTTCTCGCTTAGTGTCCAGTATTACTGGTTTTCCTGTCCAGCCAAACAAGGCTATTGTGGGAGCTAATGCTTTTGCCCATGAGTCAGGTATTCATCAAGATGGTATCCTTAAGATGCGCGAAACCTATGAAATTATGAAAGCTGAAGATGTTGGCTGGACAAATAATAAATTATCATTGGGCAAGCTGTCTGGGCGTGCGGCGTTTTCCGCACGTTTAGATGATTTGGGTATCAGCTTTGATAGTAAAGATGACTTTAATAAAGCATTTCAGCAATTTAAAGATTTAGCTGATAAAAAACGCGAGATATTCGATGAGGACCTGCAAGCCTTAGTTTCTGACGTTCAAATGGGGCCAACAGATGATTTAACCCTGATAGATCTCGAGGTACTATCTAAGTCGGGCCAGTTGCCTGTAGCGAAAATTATTATTCGCCATCAAGATCACGAGCACCGTGTTGAGTCTACTGGCAGTGGGGCAGTGGATGCTATTTTCAATGCTATTGAGAGTTTGATGGAAAGTAGCGCTGAGTTGCAACTTTACTCGGTGAATGCGGTAACTCAAGGTACTGACTCTCAGGGCGAGGTTACGGTTAGGCTGCAGAAAGATGGCCGTATTATTAATGGTCAGGGTGCGGATACTGATATTTTGGTGGCTAGCGCTAAAGCCTATTTAAATGCAGTTACGCTTTTGCGTAACCCTGGCGGTATGCATCCCCAGTTGGGTGGTGTTTAGCGGTGGACACTCTTCGCCACCATTACATGAAAACGCTTGGGATTGTTGAATATATTCCAAGAGAGTTTATGGATGATGGTGAGGTTATCTGTGTATCAGTCGAAAAAACTGAGGCTATGTCGCCCTTGGCCTTAGCTAAGGACCAACTCCTTGCAAAGATTTCGACCGATGTTGTGCCTCAGAACAAAACGACCTTAGATGTTTCAAAAAAAGACGCAATAGATACTGATGGTCTTGTAGAAACAGCGCTATCTGATGTTGAGCCCGAGGTGTCAGTTAGATTGTTGCTTTGGCAGGTCAGTGACAAACTGTTGGTCTGCGCTGTTGCAGAAAATGAATTGCCAGATTCGCATCAGATAACATTGCTAGATAATATCATCAGAGCTGTTACCGGCGAGTCAAAGGCGCTACCTCAGTTGGAGGTAGCGCAATGGCCGCCTTTTTCAGGTATTCAAGGGGGCACTTCAGAAGCGCGCGCATTTTTATCAACTCTAATTAGTGCTCGATTATCCAGTTATGGTGTTGAACGAATGCTCTTGCTTGGAAATGCAGTGCGACACTGGATATTGCCGGATATACAAGCTGCTGATGCTAACACTTCAAAATTAACCATTTCATCTCAGACAGAGGCAGTCACTGTGCCTGATTTGAGTAATATGGTTACTGATAGAAAATCAAAAAGATACGCATGGGAGATTGTGAAAGCGTGGTCTCCCATGGCTCGAGTTAAGCCTGCGGCAACTATTTCTTAAGTACGATGTCTGATGATATCGTGGTACGTCAAATGCTTGTTCAGGACCTAAGGTTTGTAGTGGAAATTGAGAATTCAAATACCGCGACAGGCTGGACGGAACGGCAGTTTCAGCAGACTTTAGACTGTAGTCAAGTGCTGATTCTAGATCAACAAATTGTTGGCTTTATTGTGATATCTACTACCCTTGATCAAAGTGAGTTACAAAATATTGCCATTCATAAGAACTATCAGCATCTAGGCTATGGCGAGCTCTTATTACGCTATGGAATAAACGGTTTGGCGCCAGATGCTAGGCAATTATTTCTTGAGGTAAGAGTGACAAATTTTATGGCGATTAGGTTGTACCAAAAAATAGGTTTTACTCAAGTGAGTGTCAGGCGAGATTATTATCCGGCAGCTCTAGGGCGTGAGGATGCGATTGTGATGTCATTACAGATCCCTTGATATTATACCTTAACGATAATCGACACTCATGATTTTGTTATGCTGGTATTATGTAGCTATTATGTAGGTACTAGATTAAAAAAGTGATAATTGTGTGTAATATTGGTAGGAGAGAGGAGTGTTTATGGATATTCAGATGCTTTATTGGCATTGGTTAGTCATTGGTCTATTTTTAGTGGTAGCCGAGATTTTTGTGCCTAGTTTTACCATCCTATGGTTTGGTTTAGGTGCATTAATGGTTGGCGCACTAGCGATGTTTTTACCTATGACGGTAAGTGTTCAAATATTGATTTGGACAGTTTTTTCAGTGTTGTTTGCCATCGCATGGTTTAAATTTATTAAGCCAACAATGGCGAGTGGCAAACAAAATGATCAGTCTCGAGCTGCTGCGCTTGGAGAGTTTGGAATGGTGACCAAATTGCCCGCCGGTGACTCCCTTGGAATGATACGCTTCAGTACTCCTGTCTTGGATCGTGATGAATGGGAATTTACCTGTGATGTGTCTGTAAACGTGGGTGATCGGTTATCCATAAAGGAAATTTCTGGTGATAAGTTAGTTGTTACAAGAAATGATTAATTTGATAGGGAGAGTGTTATATGAGTAACTTTATACTGTTTGGTACGATTTTTTTGGTGGCTTTAATTACATTATTTAAAGCTGTTAGGTTGGTTCCTCAGGGTTCTAAATGGGTTGTTCAAAGGCTAGGAAAGTTCCACAAATCATTGAGTCCAGGCCTAAATGTTTTGATTCCTTATATTGATGTAGTGGCGTTCAAAGCTACCACCAAGGATATTGTATTAGAAATTCCATCCCAAGAAGTAATCACTCGTGATAACGTCGTTATTATTGCTAATGCCGTAGCCTACATTAACATTATTTCTCCAGAAAAGGCGGTGTATGGCGTCGAGGACTATGAACTTGCTATACGGACGCTAGTTCAAACGTCCCTGCGGTCTATTGTCGGGGATATGTCTCTTGATGATGCACTTTCTTCTCGTGATCAAATTAAAGCTAAACTGAAAATTTCTATTTCTGAGGATATTGCTGACTGGGGAATTACCTTGAAAACTGTTGAGATCCAGGACATACAGCCGTCAGGAACTATGCAGCAGGCAATGGAGGAGCAGGCTGCTGCTGAGCGTCAAAGAAGAGCCACCGTTACTCGGGCTGATGGTGAGAAAACTGCCGCTATTCTTGAGGCGGATGGTCGGTTAGAAGCTTCTAGGCGAGATGCAGAAGCTAAAGTGGTGCTTGCTGAAGCAACCAAAACCGCGCTATCAAAAGTAAATGATGCTATCCAGGATAAAGAATTGCCTGCGATGTATCTTTTAGGTGAAAAATATATTGAAGCGATGCGTGATATGTCTAACTCGGACAACTCAAAACTGGTTGTGCTGCCTGCAGATATACCTGCTGCGGTACGTGGGATAATGAATAACACCAAGTAAGTTAGGCTACAAACGCTATTGGGTCCAAACCAAGGCCAGCCCAGCTGGCCCTTCATGGTGATCTTGCCTTAGCTTTTTAATTAGTAATAAACAGGCCCAATTCCAAAATATTGAATTTAAACCTGTCTCTAATTATCTTCTATCATTACTATAAAAGTCATAAATCTTATTTAAAGAGTTAATAACTTTGGTAAAAATAAGGAAATACAACGACTAAATTTGTTTTCAGAACAACAATAACCTGAGTGCCGTTAGGATCTTATTGAAGGTAAGTGTTATGAATTACATTTACTCTTGGATATTAGTCTGTAGCTCAATACTCTTTTCAGAGCTATCCATGCTTGCGGTTATGTCAGTAGAGAGTGATTAGAAAGACGTTGATTTAATCTTTGTCGAAGGTAGTTTGAATGTGAAAGTTAAGCAATGTAGTAATTTTGCAGCAAATGTCATAATCACCGAAAAACAGCATTCCTAAGTTGAAATTTTAATTGAGAATCGAACACTAATTGTTCAATCAAAGGCTCAAAATAGTTGGATTTGGAGTTAAAAAACGCCTTTATTAATGTTGATGTCAATGTGCTGGGTCTTGTTGACGCTCAGTTACAAGGTTTGGGAGCATTAATCTATGTAGTCTAGTATACATGGATGGAGTCTGACGTTGTCTGGTAGCGTTGATGTTAATAGTGACATTTGAAAAGGCACAGATAGTCTGTTTGTCGTTTCTAGTTCTGGTGATATTAAGATTCAACCTCAGGTAGCAGACAGTTTCAAAGCGACTGTCTCTGACTATGGTGATATTCCAGTTATTGATCTTCAATCGATTAACGTCCAATCAGAAATAAAGGGCTCTGGAAGCGTTTTTATTGAGGGTACCTTAGCATCACAGTCAACTTCAGTTAGTGGATCAGGAGATTTTTAGCGTAGTCAATTATCTGTCTATGAATCATCGTTAGGCATACTAGGTTGTGGAGATGTAAAGCGAATGGGCCGGCCGGCTTATAAGCCAAATAATGAACTGTAGTGAGGATGTTTATCATTATGCTGAAGCGATTCTATATTGAATGTTGGGGTGTTGACCTAAAACGGTTACTATGAGCGCCTTGATACAAATAAGGTTTAAGCGGGTCAGTCCTATGCACACTCTATCAGACAATCTTCAAGAAAATTTTGACCGCCTAATTGTTGAATCTCTTGAGGCGGGCTGTATTTGGGGGCTTCAGGATGGCAATGGCAATTGGGCTTTGGTAACCTCGAGTGATCATGATGATATTGATGTTATTCCCTTTTGGTCTGGTAAAGCCTTAGCTGAAGCTCTTTGTAATGGCGATTGGGATGTTTACACACCGGTAGCTATTGAGATTGAAGAGTTTTTAGATGACTGGCTTCCGGGAATGCACTCAGATGTACTTTTAGTAGGCATTAACTGGAGTGTTGATCTTACTGGCGATGAAATAGAGCCCCTTGATTTACTCGAAGAATTTGAAACTGAGTTGGAGTAGTCTGTGTTCATAGATCAATTTGCAAGTCAAAATGGCAATAAAATCACTATTGGCAGCGAACAAGCAAGTTCTTTTGCTAAAACTATCAGCAACGATTTCAATCCTATACATGACCCTACTAGCAAACGTTTTTGTGTGCCAGGTGATTTACTGTTTGCCTTCTTTGTTGAGTACTATGGTCTTTTTAATGCTATGGATTTTGTGTTTACCGGCTTAGTTTCAGCCGACACTACGCTGGTCTTTCCGTCCAATTTGGGTGAGCATGGTCATATTGTCGATGATTATGGTAAAGAATATCTTAAGGTTGCTACGCGAGGCAGTCAGGTTGCTGCTGACGGAGGCGCTGAGGCGTTAGTTCGCGCCTATGTGCGATTCTCAGGCCAAAATTTTCCTCATATCCTGGTTCCTCTAATGGCTGAGAAGAACGTTATGATCAATCCTAAAAGGCCGCTTATTATTTATCAGTCTATGTCGATTACGCTGGACAGATTGGATTTAGACAGTCCTTTGCTGGTTCTTATGAAGAAGGAGCTCGAGGTAAAAGGAAAACGAGGCGATGCTCATTTACATTTTGATATTCACGATAATGGTCGACAGGTTGGTCATGGCGTCAAACATTTAATTTTGAGCGGCCTGAGGCCCTATGATGAATTAACTGTCGACGCCATGGTTGAGCAATATCTATGCTGGCAAAACGAGCATTCGCTTGTTTAAGTTAAACTTTTAGAAGACTTTTTAAGAAAAAGCCAGTGTGCGACCCATCCATTTCGGCAACTTGTTCTGGGGTTCCTTCGGCAATAATTTTGCCTCCACCTGAGCCGCCTTCGGGCCCCAGATCAATTACCCAATCGGCGGTTTTAATTACATCGAGATTGTGTTCAATGACAACTACTGTATTGCCATGATCTCGCAGTCTATGTAAGACCGACAGCAGCTGTTCTATATCGTGAAAGTGCAATCCTGTAGTTGGTTCGTCCAGTATATAAAGGGTTTTTCCTGTGTCCCTTTTAGATAGTTCCTTGGCTAATTTGATACGCTGAGCCTCTCCACCAGATAAAGTAGTGGCGGCCTGTCCAAGCTTGATATAGGAAAGTCCTACATCTATCAAGGTTTGCAATTTTCGGGCAATCGCTGGGATAGCATCAAAAAAGTCTCTTGCATCCTCAATTGTCATGTCTAGGACTTGATGAATGTTTTTACCTTTAAAATGGATATCTAGGGTTTCTCTGTTATAGCGTTGCCCATTGCATACATCACAGGGTACATATATGTCAGGTAAAAAGTGCATTTCAACCTTAGTGACACCATCGCCTTGACAGGCTTCACAACGGCCGCCTTTAACATTAAAGCTGAATCGACCAGGAGCATATCCTCGAGACCGTGCCTCCTGTGTGCCGGCAAAAATTTCTCTAACAGGAGTGAAGATGCCAGTATAGGTTGCTGGATTGGAGCGAGGGGTCCGACCGATTGGGCTCTGGTTAATATCGATACATTTATCCAGATGATTAAGGCCGCTGATTTTTTCGTGAGCCGCAGATTTTAATGTCGTTGCTTTGTTAAGAGCCACTGCTGCTGCTGGATATAGTGTTTCGTTAATGAGAGTTGATTTTCCTGAGCCTGATACGCCAGTGATGCAGGTAAACACACCTTGGGGAATTTTTAAATCAACCATTTGGAGATTATTGCCAGAAGCGCCTGTAATTGAAAGAAACTTACCATTGCCTTGGTTTCGTGTTTTTGGTATTTCAATGGCTCGAACGCCGGATAGAAACTGACCAGTGATAGAATTTGGATTGTTGTGGATATCATCCACCGAGCCTTCCGCAACAATCTCACCACCATGAATGCCAGCCCCAGGACCTATATCGACCACATAGTCAGCCGCTGCGATTGCCTCCTCGTCATGCTCTACGACAATTACGGTATTGCCTAGATCACGCAAACGAATAAGTGTTTTAAGAAGTCGCTCATTATCTCGTTGGTGCAAGCCAATGGAAGGCTCATCTAAAATATACATTACACCTACTAGTCCAGCACCAATTTGGCTTGCAAGCCTAATACGCTGGGCTTCTCCGCCGGAAAGAGTATCGGCACTGCGGTCTAAGGACAAATAATTTAGGCCTACATCGACTAAAAAGGTAAAACGCTGACGGATTTCTTTAACAATTTTGTCGGCAATTTCACCCTGTCTACCGGTAAGTGTTAATTGATCAAAATAGTTCGCACACTCACCTACTGGAAGAGAGACAATGTCTTCAATGCGTCGATTGTCGATAAACACATTGCGTGCTGATTTTCGCAGGCGAGTACCAGAGCATTCAGGGCAGTTAGAGGTTGCCATGTATTTGGTCAATTCTTCACGCACCGATTGGGATTCTGTTTCTCGATAACGGCGTTCCATGTTGTGAATCACGCCTTCAAACGTGTGTTGACGGCGAAAAACAGTGCCTCGATCATTTACATAGTTAAAGGTTATTTCCTCATCATCACTGCCAAACAGTATCTTCTGTTGATGAATAGCGGAAAGCTTTTCCCATGGAGTATCTATGTCAAATTGATAATGTTCTGCCAAGGAGGTAAGCATGTTGTAATAAAAAAGGGTACGCCTGTCCCACCCGCGGATGGCACCCTCAGCAATTGAGGCCTCTGGATGTTGTATAACGCGATCTATATCAAAAAACTGATGAACCCCAAGACCATCACATGTTGGACAGGCACCAGCAGGGTTATTAAACGAGAATAATCGTGGTTCTAACTCATTTATGCTGTAGTTACATACTGGGCAGGCGAATTTAGCAGAGAATAGCTGATCGGGATGATCACCCTCCATATAGCTTATCATAACTAAACCTTCAGCAAGATTTAATGCTGTTTCGAAGGATTCAGCTAAACGCAGTCCTATGTCTTCTTTGACCTTAAACCGATCGACTACAACTTCTATGGTGTGCTTTTTGTTTTTAGCCAAGACTGGCGCTTCGTCGAGATCGCAAATAATGCCATCGATTCTTGCTCTAATGAATCCTTGTCGGCGTAATGTTTCAAAGAGATGTAAGTGTTCGCCCTTTCTTTCCTTTATCACCGGCGCTAAGAGCATGAGCTTAGTCCCCTCAGGCATTTCCATAACCTGATCTACCATTTGGCTAACAGTTTGTGCTTTCAGCGGATTATCATGGTCTGGGCAGCGAGGCTCTCCCGCACGAGCAAATAATAACCGAAGGTAGTCATAAATTTCAGTAATGGTCCCTACAGTTGATCTTGGGTTATGGGATGTCGACTTTTGCTCAATAGAAATTGCCGGAGAGAGACCTTCGATATGGTCTACGTCGGGCTTCTCCATCATCGACAAAAACTGTCTAGCATAGGTTGACAATGATTCAACATAACGACGCTGACCCTCAGCATATAAGGTGTCAAACGCAAGGGAGGACTTTCCCGATCCAGACAGGCCGGTGATGACAATAAACTTGTCCCTAGGTAGGTCGAGATCTATATGTTTGAGATTATGGGTGCGCGCACCTCGAACCTGGATGGTATCCATAGAACCGTCTTTTTGTAAGATTGAACCTTTATTTGTAAAGGTTAGAACACCCAAAGGGCACAGCAGCACAGTATAGACATCTCTGTACGTACATTAAATAATATTAGATTTTTTGAGAGCTATTTTTAGCAATAAATAGTTTCTTGATTAAAAATTCAGGATAAAGATTCTACCGCACCGATTGGGCTGTTATCATGTCAGCGAATTCAGCTTAGCTAATGATGTGAAACCCCATTGATTGATAACCTACCAATGACAACGCTGGAAAGGCGCGCGACTATCTCTATTGCCAGTGTGTTTGGTTTTAGAATGCTTGGTCTATTTATGGTTTTACCGGTGATCGCCATCGCTACTGGGGATTATCCTGATTTTACACCTTTGATGCTGGGTGTCGTCCTAGGGGCCTATGGTCTAACACAGGCGATATTGCAAATCCCCTTAGGTCTTCTGTCTGATAATATTGGGCGCAAGCCAGTTATCATGGGGGGACTAGTAGTATTTATTCTCGGTAGTTTTGTCGCGGCTATTGCTGATACTATGTTTGGCTTGATGTTAGGCAGAGCTCTGCAGGGCATGGGTGCTATAGCCAGTACGCTTATGGCTATGGTGACTGATTACACTGCCGAGCAAAACCGTTCAAAGGCTATGGCTATGATCGGCGGAAGTATAGGCTTTTCATTTATTCTAGCGATGATGTTAGGTCCGCTTGTTACCGGAGTCTTTGGTTTGTCTGGGATTTTTTGGTTAACTGCGGTACTAGGGTTCCTTGGTATTTTAGTGGTTCAGTTAGTGATTCCAAAAACTAGTAAGACAAATTTCAATAGAGAATCTATGGCTGACCTTCAGGATATATCGGCTCTGTTGAAAGATCCAACATTGCAACGCCTAAATGTAGGAGTCTTTGCGCTACATTTTGCTCTTATGGCTGTTTTTATAGGGGTACCGTCTATACTGGCAAATGAAGTAGGAGTGACTGGCTCAGATCTACCTTGGGTTTATTTGGGTTTGTTGGGCGGTGGTTTCTTTCTAATGTTGCCGATGATGATTATGTCAGAGAAATTTGCTATGCAAAAAAGTGCCTTTCTTGTCGCCGTTATGGTCATGGCTTTAAGTGCATTCTGTCTCACTTTTGGTCGTACATCATTAATTACCTTGACTTTATTACTATTGTTTTTTGCAGCATTTAATCTGTTAGAAGCATCCCTACCTTCTTGGTTAAGTAAGGCTTGTCCGGTTGGCAATCGTGGTACAGCAATGGGTGTTTATTCTACATGCCAATTTTTAGGTGCTTTTGCTGGTGGACTAATAGGTGGCTGGAGCATGCAGAAATATGGGCTTAATGGTGTTTTCGGTTCCGTCGCTTGCATGTTACTGGTGTGGTGGGTTTTTGCTCTGGGGTTACAGTCACCCAGACCGCTGAAAACTCTAGTGTTGGCAGTTGGTGATATTGAACATCAAGAATTCTTAAAAATAATTTCAAATGTGGTCGGTGTTGAAGATATACTTCTCGTAGATGGGGAACATCTGGCTTACGTTCAGGTAGACAGATTGGTCGTTGATATGAACAGTCTGCAGCCGTATTTAAATCGTTAATCACTTAGGGGAACAGAATGGCACGCGGAGTTAATAAAGTTATCATAGTTGGTAACTGTGGACAGGACCCAGAGACACGGTTTATGCCGTCAGGTGGAGCTGTTACTAATCTGAGTATTGCAACTTCAGAATCTTGGAAAGATAAAACTAGTGGCGAGGCTCAAGAGAGAACCGAATGGCATCGTGTAGTATTTTTTAATCGTCTCGCTGAAATTGCAGGGGAGTATGTTAAAAAAGGTTCCAAAGTTTATATTGAAGGTTCACTGCGAACAAGAAAATGGCAGGGTCAAGATGGCCAAGATCGTTATACGACAGAGGTTGTCGCTAGCGAAATGCAGATGCTCGATAGTAGGGGTGGTCCAGGTGTATCACAGGGCGGTGGTTATGATGCTCCCCAGCAAGGCGGATATCAGCAACCTGCAGCGCAATCCAAGCCGCAAAATAGTCCTCAGACTCAACAGCAAGCGCCACAGTCTATGGACAGCTTTGATGATGACATCCCGTTTTAGAAAAGCTTTTGATAATTAATTTTATATGTGCTCTGAGAGCTCGCAGGTTCCTAACATTTGTTTGAATTGTTTTAATATTCACAGTAGATAGAGGTAAGTATGTCGATTAAAGTGGGAGATAAAATTCCGGAAGGAATGTTTACAGTAATGGGCGCTGAAGGCCCAGTAGGAATGAGTACTTCGGACGTTTTTGATGGAAAAAAAGTGGTTTTATTTGCAGTTCCAGGTGCGTTCACACCAACTTGCTCGGTAGCACACTTACCAGGTTTTGTGGTACACCTAGATGACATTAAGGGTAAAGGCGTTGATACGGTGGCCTGTATGTCAGTGAATGACGTGTTTGTCGTTGACGCTTGGGGTAAATCAGCCAACGCAGAGCATCTATTGATGTTAGCTGATGGTAATGGTGATTTCGCTAAGGCGTTAGACTTAACTTTGGATGGTCGTGGCTTTGGAATGGGGCTCCGCAGTCAAAGGTTTGCAATGATTGTAGATAATGGTGTGGTGAGCTTGTTAAATGTCGATGCGGGTGCATTAGACGGTTCCAGTGCAGAAGCCATATTAGCGGCTCTTTAAAGCCCCTTTCAAGGCTGTATGCGACGTTTACAGTTTTAGGGCAAGTAACTGGTTAGTAAAGGGTGTAGATAATGGTTATCTCTTCACCCTTTGCTATGTTTCTTAGTGTAGTTAACCCTCTAGTATGCTGGCTCACAGAGCGAATTTCAGCATTGCTGTTATCACTGTGATTGATGAACCCACCTAAAGGGGTTCGTAGCCAATCTCCAGCGCCGGGAACTTTGAAGTGTGTTTCTCCTAAATAATCCCCTTTCTCGATATTTTCCACCGCAAAGAGCCCAAGACCATCAATACCACTTTCCTTGATGGTCAATGTTTTGGGAAGTGGCCGATAGCTGTTCTTTGGAAATATTTTCTCTTGGCCGTATACTTTCGTCTCTGACATTCAACTGTCTGCTTTGTTGTTTCAAAGTAACAGTTTAGCTGAGATTTAAGGTTATTAAATAGCAGGCCTTTATAACCAATAGGGCTAAGCTATAACCTGAAACGCTCCATAACGAGTGTTGCATTGGTTCCACCGAAACCAAAACTGTTACACATTACCCGATTGAGTTGCGCTTCCTTGGTTTGTCGTACGATAGGAAGACCTTCCGCACTTTCGTCTAAATCATCAATATGGGCAGAGCCTGCGACGAAATTATTTTCCATCATCAACATGCAGTAAATTGCCTCGTGAACTCCTGCAGCCCCAAGGCTATGCCCCGAGAGTGACTTTGTAGAGCTAATGTCAGGGCAGTTATCACCAAACGTATTACGAATAGCACCCAGCTCCGCTACATCGCCAACCGGTGTACTTGTACCGTGGGTATTGATGTAATCTATGGGACCAGAGGCAGTTTCCATGGCCATTTTCATGCACCGCTCGGCGCCTTCACCGGAGGGAGAAACCATGTCAGCACCATCGGACGTTGCTCCATAGCCCGTTATTTCACAAATAATATTGGCGCCGCGGGCTAATGCGTGCTCGAGTTCTTCGACAACGACACAG
>OBMK010000090.1_pt1 | contig 82804 bp, 74 predicted proteins | sample 1539081 | NCBI WGS metagenome assembly OBMK01 (sample SAMEA3355528, study PRJEB22509) | marine metagenome | biome: marine; feature: river plume; material: water | place: USA | collected 2010-08-07 | depth 0.5 m | reverse complement strand
TGTATTTCACTCTTCATGATATTAAATTCTCTTTTTTTACTTCCTTTTGTAGTGAATTTATTTAATTAAAAATGAGATTCTACTTTTAAAGGACTGCAAATTTAATATAATTTGCATTCTATCAAAATGCATTTAGGTATAAAAAATATAATTAAAATCTGCGCATTCATTCCCTTGTTGCTTTCTCCTTTTTGGATAGTAAGACTGTTGTTGCTGCTGTCTATCAAAGAGTTAACAATTGACAACCCTGTTAACTACCTGTTTTATGCTGTGAGGTTTGACCTTAAAGCAATGGTTATTTGGTATGCCCCACTATTTATTATCTTGGGTGCGGGCCTATTTATTAAGCATAAATGGTGGGAGAATGTATCGCGGTTTGTCTTTTTACTGTTGTATTTGGGTGCGCTGGTTTTTGGGCTTATTTCTGTTTTCTATTATCCGATTAGCAAATCAATAGCCGGAGTAGAAATATTTCAAATGATACAAGGTCAGAGTTATATTATTATTTTTGGGTATATGGCTGAATACTGGTGGAGTATACTTTTGGTATTGGTTGTATTGTATGGTGTGCGATTGTTAGATGAGCGACTCAAGGTAGACCTAAACAGCAGGTCTGCTGTAGTTTTTTGTTTTGTATCATTGATGATTTTGGGACTCATCGCTAGAGGCAGTTTTAAATTAAAGCCTTTGAATCTTCTGGATGCTTATTCTGCATTGGAGTCACAAGAAGCTGTATCTGCTATTACACCTATATATGTACTTATTGAATCTGTTGGTAAATCAGAAATTCAATACACGGCCTATATTTCTGATTCAGCAATGCAGGTAGAATTAGCTAAAGATGATTTGGTTTATAGTAATTTAGACTATCAGAAGCCTAATATATGTATTATTTTACTAGAAAGTTTTGGTAAAGAGTATACCTCGCTGAATGACGCAAATAGGCCAAGTTACACGCCTTTCTTAGATAGTATGATGTCTGTTAGTATGAATTTTACCAATGCTTATGCAAATGGACTTAGATCTATGGATGCAGTAGCATCCATCTACACAGGTATTCCTTGTTTGATGAAACAGCCATTTATAGGTTCTTTGTATACGCAAAGTAACATAGAATCTATACCCGAAGCGCTGTCAAAAGAAGGATATTTCTGTTCCTTTTATCACGCTGCGGATGAATTATCTATGGGTTTTAAACCGTTTCTAATGGCTAACGGATTAGAGCAGTATGTGGCAAAACAACAATATCCAATTGATGATGATTTTGATGGCAAGTGGGGGATTTTTGATGAACCATTCTTGCAGTTTTTCAAGAATAAGCTTTCTAATCAGCAGCAACCATGGTGTTCCGGTATTTTTACGATAAGCAGTCATCACCCTTATACAGTTCCTGCTCAACATCAGGACTTACCTAAAGGAACTGCCGAAATTCATCAAGCTATAGGTTACACAGACAGATCTTTACGTGCTTTTTTTGAATCTGCTCGTCACGAGGACTGGTTTGCCAACACTATTTTTATTATAACAGCTGACCACACCTCTATTAATGAAACTTACGAGCATCAAGGGTACAGGAGTAAGTACGGCGTTCCTTTGTTGATTTATTCGAAGCTAATGCCCGCTGGTATCAGTGATGAGGTAAAACAGCACATTGATATTTTTCCTACTGTAAAACAGCTTGCAGGTATTTCTAAACAAGTTGCGATGGGTAGATCTTTGCTAGACAAGAAATCCCACAGTGCTATACATTATGACGGATCAATCTACACCTATACTGATGATAGTTTTTGTTTGCAATGGGATGGGACTTCTAAGTATAAATTATTTGCCTACAAAAAAGATAAAGTAGACGCTTCTGACCTCGCATCAATGCATCATATCAAAGGAGATCAAATGCTTCATGAACTGAAGATAGGTTTACAAAAATATAACTATCGTCTTTTGAACAACAAATTCAACTAGGGTAACGTACATTTGCACTGATGCAAAAGCCTTATAATGCACCTGGTACAAGAGACTTTGGTCCAGCAGTAATGCGTAAACGAGATTTTATCTTAAGTACTATTACGACTATATACAAAAAATTTGGTTTTGAATCTTTGGAAACGCCAGCTCTTGAGAATCTAGACACCCTAGAAGGAAAGTATGGTGAAGAAGGTTCAAAACTTATATATAAAATCAGAAGTAACAGTTCTATTTCTTCTGAAATATCAGATGACCAAGCTGTTAAACTTAATGAATTAGTACCTAATAAGTGGATTGCTGGTGCATCTAAATTGGGATTACGCTACGATCTTACTGTTCCATTTGCGCGTTTTGTGGTGCAACATCGCAATGACTTGACGTTCCCGTTTAGAAGATACCAAGTACAAAATGTTTGGAGGGCGGATAGGCCAGCAAAAGGAAGATTTAGAGAGTTTACACAATGTGATGCAGATTGCATTGGGTCAACTTCATTATTACATGAGGCAGATTTAATTCAAATTTATAATGAAGTGTTTATCTCATTAGGTTTATCAAATGCTGTTCTTAAAGTAAATCACCGTAAATTTTTAGAAGCTTTAGTTGATGAATTGCAATTGAATTTTCCGGTAGCTAAATTTACATCTACCTTAGATAAGCTTGATAAGATTGGTGAGGAAGGGGTTATGAAAGAATTAGTTGGATATGGCATTGATGAAAAGAAGTGCATTCAACTTTTTGCCATCATAGGAAATTCAGAACTTACTCAAGCTAACCTACTTCAATTTGCAAATGCCTTTAATAATAATCCTATCGCGCAAAAAGCAATAGATGATTTAAGTGAAATACTAGCTTACTTAGAAGATTCTAATTTAACCATAAAGGTAGAGCTAGACTTAAGTTTAGCCCGTGGGTTAGATTATTACACTGGATGTATTTTCGAGGCAATAATACCGGATAGTGGTATGGGTAGTGTTTCTGGTGGAGGAAGATACGACGACCTAACAGGTGTTTTTGGACTAAAGGATGTTTCTGGGGTGGGTATTAGTTTTGGAATTGATAGACTTTACGAAATCATAGAAGCACAACAGAAATGGCCAGATAATTTGCATGTGAATAATAATGTGCTCATATGTCATTTTGATAAAGCTACTCAACAATATGGAGTAAAGCTGGCTTCACAACTCAGAGCTAAAAATATAAAAACGATCGTTTTCCCGGATGACAAGCGTATTAATAAGCAATTTGACTTTGCCAATAAAATAGGAGTTCGGTTTGCTATTGTGATAGGGGAGAGTGAGATGATTACGAATAAAGTGACCATTAAAAATTTACAAAAAGGAGAACAAGTTACTTTATCTTTGGACGATGCAATAAATTATTTAAGAAATTGAAACGATTTAATTTTAAAGACCAAATCGTTTTTGAAAACGAAAATTATATTGCTATAAACAAGCCAGCGGGAGTGTCAAGTTTGCATGAGAGACTCGGGGTCGCCAATTCGGTTATTGAGCAAGCAAAAAATTACAATGAGCATTTACAACTCTGTCATCGCTTGGATAAAGAGACTAGCGGAGTACTATTGCTTTCCAAACACGCTGCAGCATACAGTCACGCTGCCGTGTCTTTTGAAAAAAGAAGGGTAACTAAAACCTACCATGCAGTGGCAGATGGCGCCCACAAATTTGAGCACTTTGAAGTGAACTTACCTCTTATTACCACTAGAAGCGGTAGAAGTGCTGTTAGCAAACAAAAAGGTAAACCATGTACTACGTTTTTTACTACCATACAGAATTTTAAGCATCATTCACTGATAGCTTGCGAGCCAGTAACTGGACGTCAGCATCAAATACGAATTCATCTTGCTTCACAAAATGCACCTATTACTGCAGATGGAATTTATGGTGGTAAAATGCCTTATCTATCCAGATTTAAGAAAAACTTTACAACGAATAAAACAGAGGAAGAGACTCCTATGATTAACAGGTTTGCATTACACGCCTATTCGTTATCTCTAAATGATATAGACGGAACAGCTCTTGAAATAGTCGCGGAATACCCTAAAGACCTAGCCGTTTTTATAAAACAACTTAGAAAATTTGATACTTAGGTTCTAACTTGTAGGATGACGCTAACATCACTTTTAACTGTTTTTTCATTTTTATAATGCCTAAGTTCATTACATTTACCAAAATGCGTAAGCTTATTTTTATACTGACATTAATTAGTACTATGGGTGCTGATGCACAAATAGCGATTCAAGACGTTGCTCATCAACTTGCCAAGCATAAATATAAAAAAGTGTACAGGTGCTTTGATGCTAATATGCAAGATAAAGTATCTGCTTACCAGCTAAAAAAAATATGGGAACAAATGGAAATGTCTGCTGGAAAACTAGGTAGTGTGGTTGATGTGCGTAAAAATTTACGTGATGGAGGTTCCAGGCAATCTGCCATGCTTCAATTTGAGCAGGCTGCAGTAAAAATGACCTTGTCAGTAAATGAAAGTGGAGACATTAACGGACTGTATATTTCGCAGTTGGCCTATGAGCCGCCATCATATGGTAAAGATCTTGGAGTAGGTAAAAAATATATTAATTTTTTGAGTCATTCCTATAATATATCTGGCGAGTTAGTTGTCCCTTTGGAGTGCCAAAATTGTCCATTGGTTATATTGGTACATGGTTCGGGACCAAACGATAAAGATGAAACCATTGGTCCTAATAAAGTATTCTATGATTTAGCACTTGGTTTTGCAAGTAAAGGTGTGGCTACCTATCGTTATGACAAAAGATCTTACCTTTATCCTGATTCATTCAAAGGACAGTTTGATATATACGATGAAACTATAAATGATGCGATTTCAGCGTTTTATCATATTAAGTCAGATACTTCCTTACATTTTGGTAAGTATATTATGCTAGGACACAGTTTAGGTGCTTACGCTATGCCTATTATTGCTGATTCTTTACAGGATAAGTTAAACGGAGCAATCTTATTTTCTAGCAATGCCAGTAAACTTGAGGATTTAATTACCTGCCAAATGAAGTATTTAACCGAATACGATGGAGAAATAACAAAGGAAGAAGCCAAGATTATAGCGGAGAACACGAAACAAGCAGAAAATATTAGGCTTAACAAGTACACTGCTGAAACAACAGCTGATGAGTTACTAGCCTACTGGCCAGGAACTTTTTGGAAAGGCATTGAAGGTTATGGCCCGATAAGCGCTTTAGCAAAAAACACTGCCACGCAATTTTTTATTGTACAGGGCGAAAAAGATTATCAAATACCCATGACAGAGTTTGAACTATGGCGAGCTGCCGTAGGAGCAAATGCTAACGTTAAGATGCAAAGTTATGCTAACCTTACTCATTTATTCACCCCAACAAAGTCAGGAAGACCAAGCCCTGCCGATTACTTTTCACCTAATAATGTGGATTTTCTGGTTATATGGGATATGGCAGACTGGATAAAACTGGTTGTTCACTAAAGCGAATTTAGCCAGAAGTGAAAAAGTATAGTTTATGATTTATTAAAAAAATCCTAGTTTGAACTAGGATTTTTTTCATCAACCACGGTCCATGTTTTATAACCTTTTACTTTTTGGGTTATTAGGGCATGTTCTAAAACCTCACTCATTTGGTCTACAAAATAAAAGGTAAGGTCAGATATGTACGAGGGTTTAATATCATCTATGTCTTTTTTATTGGCACGACACATAATAATCTCTTTTATTCCGGCTCGTTTAGCCGCAAGTATCTTTTCTTTTATACCTCCAACTGGGAGTACCTTTCCTCTTAAAGTTATTTCTCCTGTCATTGCGAGTCTATTTTTAACCTTACGCTGAGTCATAAGTGACGCTAATGCGGTAAGTATGGTAATCCCTGCACTAGGACCATCTTTAGGTACAGCGCCTGCAGGGAAATGGATGTGTAAGTCGTATTGATCAAAAATAAGCGGATTAATTTGGTATGTCTCTGCGTTTGCCTTTAACCAAGTAGTTGCATTTATTGCACTTTCTTTCATTACATCACCTAACTGCCCAGTTAATGTTAATTTGCCTTTTCCTTTGGTTAGCGAACTTTCTACGAATAAAATATCACCGCCTACACTCGTCCAAGCAAGACCAGTAACAACCCCTGCAACATCGTTATTTTCATAAAGGTCCTTTTCTATCTTATCTGTTCCTAAAATAGTTTCAACATGCTCAGCAGTAATAGTGGCGTCAGGATTATTTTCGTAGACTATTTCCTTTGCTTGCCATCTGCATATTTTAGCCAGACGTTTATCCAGGGTTCTCACACCACTTTCTCGTGTATACTCATCTATTACTTTTTCGATTGTTTTATCGGTAAGTTTTAGTTGTAAAGGAGTTAAGCCATGCTCTTTTTTCTGTTTTGGGATCAGGTGCTTTTTGGCAATTCCGATCTTCTCTTCTATAGTATAACCTGTAATGTCAATGATTTCCATACGGTCCCGTAAGGCAGGTTGAATAGTATCTAGTCTATTTGCTGTTGCTATAAAGAGCACTTTACTAAGATCGTAGTCTAGATCCACGTAGTTGTCATGAAATGCACTGTTTTGTTCTGGGTCTAGCACCTCTAGCAAAGCAGATGATGGGTCACCTCTAAAATCATTACCAATTTTATCAATCTCGTCAAGTACAAAAATTGGGTTACTGGTGCCTGCTTTCTTGATAGATTGAATAATACGTCCGGGCATCGCCCCGATATAAGTTTTACGATGTCCTCTTAATTCAGATTCATCGTGCAAACCACCTAGACTCATTCTAACATATTCTCTATCCATGGCTTTGGCTATTGATTTGCCAAGGGATGTTTTTCCAACTCCCGGAGGGCCATACAAGCACAATATAGGACTTTTCATATCGCCTTTTAGTTTGAGAACAGCTAGATATTCTAGGATTCTTTCTTTTACTTTTTCTAATCCGAAATGATCTGCATCTAAGACTTTTTTAGCTCGTTTTAGGTTGAAGCTATCTTTGCTGTATTTATCCCAAGGCAGTTCTAAAAGCAGTTCTGCATAATTTAAACTCACCGAGTAATCCGGTGTAGCGGGATTCATGCGCATTAGCCTGTCGAGTTCTTTATTGAAAGCCTTACTCACTTTGTCATTCCATTTTTTCTTTCTACCCCTCATGCGCAAACTTTCAATCTCTTGATCCGGGGAGTCGTGACCTAATTCTTCTTGTATAGCCCTTATTTGTTGTTGTAAAAAGTATTCTTTTTGTTGCTGGTCTAGATCTACCTTCACCTTGCTTTGAATCTTGTTTTTGAGTTCGAGCATTTGCAACTCTTTATTCAAATAATGCAGAACTCTATTGGCTTTTTTCTTAAAGTTGGGGAGTTCTAGTAATTCTTGCTTTTCGTCAACTGAAACATTAAGGTTAGAAGAAATAAAGTTGATTAAAAAGTTAGGAGAATTAATATTCTTTAATGCAAAGTTAGCTTCGGATGGTATGTTAGGAGATTCCTCCACAATTCGTGATGCGAGCTCGCGTATACTGTCTATGGTTGCTTTTGATTCTTTGGTTTTGGTTGCTTTTCCGTCTGTAATAGCTACAATGTCTCCCCTAAAATAAGGCTCTTCTTGTGTTATTTCTGTTAGTTCAAACTTCCGCTTACCTTGTATAATAACAGTAATGTTGCCATCGGGCATTTTAAGCATTTTTAGAATAACGCCAAGTGTACCCGTTGAGTACAAATCTGCAGCAGTTGGAGATTCAATACTTTGATCTTTCTGCGTAACAACTCCTATTATTTTATCTTTTTTATATGAATCTTGAATCAATTTGATGGACTTATCTCTACCTACCGTTATAGGGAATACAATTCCAGGAAACAAAACGGTGTTGCGAAGCGGCAATAATGGCAGATTCGTGGGATAATCACTATTGGTATCATCTTCAAAATCACTATCTGCTATTACAGATATGATCTCTGAACCATCCTCATCATTCATAAACTCGTTAGTCAGTTTAAATCTATTATCAAATGTCATTTTTTGTCAAATTGTCACGCATAATCATTTTTATGAGTGGAACCCTTGAATGGGCAAAGCCCATGCCAACTATTACTGAGGGTATAGCTGAATTAAATCTAAGATCAGTCGTAGCGTTTCGTTGAAAGCAATAAAAGAATAAGAATTATTTTTTTCATTAAAAAGAAAAATTATGCATCTATATTTGAAGTTCAAAACATAATACAATATGAAAAAAATTAAATTTTTATCTCTAATTGCTCTAGTGTCTGTTGGGGCAATATTTTTAAGCAATTGTGGACCTGAAACTGTAGAAGCTCCAAAACCAATAGTAAATTTTTTAGCGGATGCTAAGTACGTTTCGGCTAACTCTGCATTAGCTGCAAGTACAGATTTCACTATAGGTCTTACTGCAACTCATAGTTCAACATTAAGTACATTAACCATAACTAAAGCCGTAAATGGTGGTGCTGCAGTTATAGAAAAAGAAGAAGAATTAAGTGGTAATACGCTTGCAATATATGAATACAAGGGTGTAACAGAAGCTAGCGTAGGAACTGAAATTTATACATTTACGGTTGCAGACAAAAGTGGTAATTCTACCTCTAAAACGATAACCATTACGAATATTGGTGATCCAGGATTAGAGTTAATAGATTTAACAGTCGATAATAATGGTGATTTTTTCAGAGTATATAACTTTAGAGCTCCAACAGGATTTTTAGGAGCCTATTACTTGGGCCAAGGTCCAATGGCATACAATGATCCGAATTCTCAGAAAGATATACAAGATTCTACGGAGGCTGGTGAAAAATGGCCAGGTAGATGGACTTCCAGAAATGGATCTACATTCAAAAAAATGTCAGCTGATAAGTGGAATTCTATTACTAATGATGCTACAATAGTTGCAGCATGGGCAGCAGCAACAGGTGAAACTTCTGTGATCGACTTAAAGGAAGGAGATGCTTACCTAGTTAACATAAAAGGAACATCTACCAAATTTGCAGCAGTTTTAATTACAGCGTTGGACAAAACAGTAGCGCCTAAAGAATTTGCTCAATTCGTATACAAGATACAACAATAACAATCGGTAACTTGTGTACTAATAATATTACGAAAGGTCTTGCGATTGCAAGACCTTTTTTATTTTTACACCATAATAACATTAACTAATAATAGTTTGAAAACAATAGGAGTATATACCAGTGGAGGCGATGCCCCAGGTATGAACGCATGTGTAAGAGCTGTAGTGCGTACGGCCATATATCATGGTTTAAACGTAAAAGGAATAATGAGAGGATATGAGGGTATGATATCGGGAGAGATCATAGACCTTGATAGACAATCTGTAGCTAATCTGATTCAGCGTGGAGGTACATTTTTAAAAACAGCACGTAGCGCAGAATTTATGACGCCTGAAGGCAGAAAAAAAGCCTATGATAACGTAATAGCAAATGGAATTGATGCGCTAGTGTGCATAGGTGGTAATGGCTCATATACAGGTGCTAAAATATTTACAGAGGAATATGGAATTCCTTGTATTGGATTGCCGGGTACTATAGATAACGACTTATACGGGACTGATTACACGATTGGTTACGATACCGCAATAAATACGGCTTTGGATGCTATTGATAAAATAAGAGATACGGCGCACTCGCATGAGCGTGTTTTTATTGTAGAAGTTATGGGCAGAGATAGCGGATTTATAGCCTTAGATGTTGCCATTGCTGGTGGTGCAGAGGGGGCTCTCATACCTGAAGATATAGAAGATTGGGATAAAGTTATAAAGCACTTTAGTAGAGAAGGAAAACGACAAAAATCTTTTTCGATTATAGTGGTAGCAGAAGGTGATGAGCAAGGTGGAGCTTTAATTTTAGAAAAAAAATTAGCTGATATTTATCCAGATTTAAAAATAAGAAGTACCATACTAGGCCATGTGCAAAGGGGCGGTAGCCCAAGTGCTAGAGATAGAATTTTAGCTTCTAGGTTAGGATCTGAGGCCGTAAAAGCGCTGATAGATGGACAAAAGTCTATAACCGTAGGTATAATAAATGATCAAGTATCTTATACCGCTTTTGATCTAGCTATTAATGGAAAGAAGTCTGTTTCTAAAGAGTTGATTCAATTGGCAGAAATTTTAGCTAGATAGAGATAAATAGTTTTACCTCAGTAAATATCTTATAAAAAAGCCCATCTTAATTAATTAAGATGGGCTTTTTTATGGGCTGTGACTGTGCTTATGCGTCTATTCTTGCGTATTTCGCATTTGCTTCTATAAATTCTCTACGTGGTGGCACTTCATCGCCCATTAGCATAGAGAAAACTCTGTCCGCTTCAGCTGCATTATCTAGTGTTACTAGTTTTAACGTTCTCCTCTCAGGATCCATTGTTGTTTCCCAAAGTTGTTCAGCGTTCATCTCTCCAAGACCCTTATAACGTTGTATTTTTACACTATCAGGATTGTCTCCGCCCATATCGCGTACTAAAACATCTCTTTCTGAATCACTCCAGCAGTACTCTGCTTTGTTGCCTTTTTTCACTTGGTATAATGGTGGCGTAGCAATGTATAGGAAACCTTGCTCAATAAGCGCTTTCATGTATCTAAAAACCAATGTAAGAATAAGTGTACGAATATGGCTACCGTCGACATCCGCATCTGTCATGATTACAATTTTGTGGTATCTTAGCTTGGCTGTATTTAGCTCGCGTGCATCTTCTTCGGTACCGATGGTTACACCCAATGCAGTAAACATATTTTTTATCTCCTCATTGTCATATATCCGGTGTTCTAATGCTTTTTCTACATTTAGAATTTTACCCCTAAGTGGCAAAATGGCTTGGTAATTTCTGTCTCTACCTTGTTTAGCTGTTCCTCCTGCAGAATCACCCTCTACAAGATATAGCTCACAAATGGCAGGATCTTTTTCAGAGCAATCTGACAGTTTACCTGGAAGTCCAGCTCCACCCATAGGTGTTTTTCGCTGAACCATTTCACGTGCTTTAGCCGCAGCGTGTCTTGCTTGGGCAGCAAGCATTACCTTTTGCACTATTATTTTAGCCTCGTTTGGATTTTCTTCTAGGTAATTGGTAAGCATTTCGGTAACCGCTTGACTTACCGCTGCTGTTACTTCTCTATTACCTAATTTAGTTTTAGTCTGTCCTTCAAACTGAGGTTCAGCCACTTTAACCGAAATTATTGCCGTTAACCCTTCTCTGAAGTCATCGCCAGCTATTTCGTATTTTACTTTTTGTAAGAGTCCAGACTCATCTGCATACTTTTTGAGAGTAGTGGTTAATCCTCTTCTAAAACCGGCAAGGTGTGTTCCTCCCTCGTGGGTATTAATATTATTAACATACGAGTGCAAGTTTTCACTGTATGAGTTATTGTATATCATAGCAACTTCAACAGGTATTCCGTTCTTTTCACCTTCCATTGCAATTACGTTTGACATGATGGGTGAACGAGTAGCGTCAAGGTAGCGAACAAATTCACTTAATCCTTCTGTACTTTTAAAATCGTCTCTTACAAACTCTCCATTATCATCTTTTTGACGTTTGTCGGTAATACTCATCTCTATGCCCTTATTTAAGAAGGACAATTCACGCATACGCAATGAAAGTGTATCATAAGTAAATTCTGTAGTTTGTGTAAATATTTCGGGATCTGGTAAGAACGTAACCATAGTTCCTTGGTCATCGGATGGGCCTACTTCTCTTACGGCATATTTTATTTTACCTTGGCTATACTCCTGTTCATATTCTCTTCCATCCCTATAAACAGTTGCTTTCAGATCTATGGATAGCGCATTCACACAAGATACGCCTACACCGTGAAGTCCTCCTGATACTTTATAAGAATCTTTGTCAAATTTTCCGCCTGCACCAATTTTTGTCATAACAACTTCAAGAGCAGATACTCCTTCTTTTTTATGTATAGCAACTGGAATACCTCTACCATCGTCTTTAACGGAGACAGAACCATTTTCATTTATCCATACGTCTATCTTGGTGCAATAGCCTGCCATTGCTTCATCTATAGAGTTATCTACCACCTCGTAAACTAAGTGGTGCAGTCCTCTCACTCCTACATCTCCGATGTACATGGAAGGACGCTTACGTACGTGCTCCATGCCCTCTAAGGCTTGGATACTATCGGCACCGTAACTTTTGTTTTCTTCGCTCATAATAATGTTAAAATTAAACCGTGAAAGTACGATTTTAGGGGGTTTTAGACGGCATAGTTCGCGGTGTACATATCCACATTAAATTCACATACTTTCAATTGTAAATTGCTGATTATCAGCAATTTAAGTTATGTAATTTCCCCTCTTAAATTTTGAGAGAGTATAGCGCGTCTTTCGGGTATGTTAAAGTTGCCTATTACCCACATTAGTTTGGTTAACGCAGCTTCAGATGTGATGTCTTTTCCGTCTGTTACAATGCTATTATTTAACACCTTACTGCTTTCGTATTGCCCAAGTTCTATTTTGCCGTTTGGACATTGTGTTGTTGCAAGTATAAGCGTATTGGTAGATTCGCATTCGGAAATTAGCGTATGCCAACTTTCGCTCGTGGGCAAATTTCCTGCTCCAAAGGTCTTGAGAACGATACCTTCTATTTTTTTACTTTTCACCAGTTCTATCAGTTGCTTTGGATTATAACCGGGGAATACAGTGACGTTTACTACACTATCACTAAATTTCGTTTTTAATCCAAATTTCTCCTCCGTGGATGTACGATATAGTAAATGTTCGTTAACCAAGATATGTTGTTCTAAGTTAGCCAGATTCTGAAAATTAGGAGAGCTAAAGCCTTCAAAGTCATTGGTACTTGTTTTTACTGCCCGATTTCCTCGTAATACATCATCATTAAAGCAAATACATACTTCGGGTATACGTACTAAGTCAAAGCTCTTGTAACCTGCAATATAAATAGCGTTACTTAAGTTTACAATACCATCAGTACGGGGATGAAAAATAGGTAACTGAGCTCCAGTAAGAACAACTGGTTTTGTTAAATTTTGAAAAATAAAACTGAGTGCAGAGGCAGTATAGGCTAGGGTATCGGTGCCATGAAGGATTATAAAACCGTCATGATTTTCGTAATTATCTTTTACTTTGTGTGCAATTCGTTCCCATATTTCAGGTGTTATGTCAGAAGAGTCAATAACAGGCTCTAGGGTTTCGAATGTAAAGTTGATCTCTGAGAAGTAATGAAAGAAAGTTTGATTTTTTATCGCTGGTAGATAATCTATAATTTCTTCCCATGTACTGGGTTGCAATCCATTTCCTCCAGTATTTTTCATACCAAATGTTCCGCCAGTATAAAGAATATAGACCTTACTTTTCACCTTTTAGCTGTTTGGTTTTCCAGCGAGCAGATACAGGATTGCCATTCTGATAGCAACTCCATTTTCTACTTGATTAAGTATGATACTCTGCTCAGAATCTGCTACTTCACTTGTGATTTCTACTCCTCTGTTGATTGGTCCTGGATGCATCAAGATTATTTCTTTTTTGAGATTCTTTAGCATTGGCATCGTGATTCCATATTGTAGTGAATACTCTCGAAGACTAGGAAAATATTTATCTTCTTGCCTCTCCAGTTGTATCCGTAACATATTGGCGCAATCACACCATTCTAATGTTTCCTGTAGATTATGACTTACCTCCACGCCAAGACTTCCTATGTGCTTTGGTAATAAGGTAGGTGGTCCACAAACGGTAACTTTGGCCCCAAGTTTTTGTAAGCAGTAAATATTACTTAGTGCTACTCTAGAGTGAAGAATGTCTCCGATTATAGCTATCTTTTTGTCTTTCAAATCACCCAAGGATTCCCGTATAGAAAATGCGTCGAGTAACGCTTGGGTTGGATGCTCGTGTGTTCCGTCTCCCGCATTGATTATATTGGCATCTATGTGACGAGAAAGAAATTGATGTGCTCCTGGTACAGGATGTCTCATTACCACCATATCCACTTTCATTGCTAATATATTGTTTACCGTATCAATAAGGGTTTCACCTTTTTTTACGGATGAGTTGGAGCTTGAAAAATTAACCACGTCAGCGGAAAGTCTCTTTTCTGCTAGTTCAAATGATATTTTTGTTCGGGTACTGTTTTCGAAAAAAACATTCGCGATAGTAATGTCTCTAAGCGAAGGAACCTTTTTGATAGGCCTGTTTATTACCTGCTTGAAGTTTTCAGCAGTTTTGAAAATAAGGTTTATGTCATCTATTGTGATGTCACTAATTCCTAATAAGTGTTTTGAAGAAAGTTGAGACATTATTTCGCGTTATCCGTTATTATCCATACTTTACATTGATTATTATCCCATTCTACTTTGACGTAATCATCCGTTCGAGAATCTACATTTTCGCCGATATAATCTGGTTGAATAGGAACCTCTCTTTTATATTTTCTATTAATAAGGGTTACAAGCTCTATGGAAGCAGGTCGGCCATAGTCATTTACAGCGTCTAAAGCTGCTCGAATACTTCTTCCCGTATATAATACGTCATCTACTAGAATAATGCGTTTATTTTCAATTTCGAAATCAATATTAACTTCATTCGGAATCAGTAGCTTATCTGATCTTCTGAAATCATCGCGATGAAAGGTAGTGTCAAGTTCACCGTAAGTAGCATGTATCCCAAATAGTGTTTCTAATTTTCGAACGATAGCTTTGCCTAAGAGAATTCCTTTCGGCTGAAGGGCAAGAATTGCCGTGTGGTTAAAATCTCCGTGATCTTCAACTAATTGGTGGCAGATTCGGGTAAGAATAAGGTCTACCTGTTGATATTCTAATATTATTCTTTTCATAAGGTGGTCTGCGCCAACTTCATAATTTCTTCAAATTCAAATTCTTGCACAGGCCCAACGGATAATCTACTTTGTTTAACTAATGCCATTGAAGATAAATGGTCATTCGCTTTAATAGTAGCAAGATTTACTGGTTTTGTGAGTGGTTTTATAGCTTGTACATCTACGGCGACCCATTGTTCATCTTCTGAAGTAGGATCAGGGTAGTGTTCTTTTATTACGCGGGTAAGACCTACGATTTCTTTTCCTTCATTACTATGGTAAAAAAGACAAATGTCCCCATTTTGCATCGCTTTTAGATGAATTCTGGCTCCATAACTTCGAACTCCGTCCCAAAAAGTACTATCATCCGCTACCATTTGATCCCAGCTGTATTTGAATGGCTCAGATTTTATTAACCAATAGTTCATTTCGCTTCAAAACAACATATTTTTTTTCATTTTGCCGCTATACTTGATAAGAAACAATGGGACAAAAAAAAATCCCGACCAAAAGGCCGGGATTTTTGTATGGGTTATTAAAACTTATTTACTCAAAACTTCTATAAGCTCAGCTTTCTTCAAAGTGGTATATCCTTCTACCCCTTTTTCTTTTGCTAATGCTTTTAGTTGTGCAACGGTCATAGCGTTTAAATCACTAGAAACCTCAACTTCTTCAGCTGCGTCTTTTGCTTTTTCAGCTTTTGGTTCTACTTTTTTTGCTTCCTTTTTGGGGGCAGCAGGTGCAGCTTCCATTTTTGCTTTTAAATTTGCTAGAACATCAAGCTCACCCATTGTAGAGCGTTCTGCACCTTTATTCATTTTCTCAACGAATTTAGAGGTGTTAGTTGATTGTTTCTTTCTGTTAGAATCTTCTTCGGAGTTTTGAGCTCTTTCCGCTTCTTTCCAGATGTCAGTATGTGAAACTAATATACGTTTAGCATCTTTATTAAACTCTATTACTCTAACTACAAGAGTGTCATCCATTGATGGTTCAGTTTTATCTTCTTTCTTGATGTGTTTTTTAGGAGCGAATCCTTCTACACCATAAGGAAGAGTTAAGATAATACCTCTATCATTAATTTCTGAAACGACACCTTCGTGCTCAGAACCTAGCGTGAATATACCAGAGAAAGTATCCCATGGATTTTCATCTATTTGTTTGTGTCCTAAACTTAGTCTTCTGTTATCTCTGTCTATTTCTAATACTACAACTTCTAATTCTTCACCTTTCTTAGTAAATTCAGCAGGATGTTTTATTTTCTTAGACCAAGATAAATCAGATACGTGCACTAGACCATCAACACCTTCCTCTAGCTCTACAAAAAGACCATAGTTAGTTAAGTTTCTAACTATACCAGAATGCTTAGAGTCGATTGGGTATTTCTCTTCAATTTTTTCCCACGGATCAGCAGCTAATTGCTTCATACCAAGAGAAAGCTTGTGCTCGTCTTTGTCAATATCAAGAACGATAGCCTCTACTTCGTCACCTACTTTTACAAAGTCAGATGGATTGCGTAAATGCTGAGACCAAGACATTTCAGAAACATGTATAAGACCTTCGATGCCAGGTTGTATTTCTACAAACACACCATAGTCAGCAACGGTAACTACTTTACCTGTTACTTTAGCACCTTCCACTAGATCGCCTTGCATGCTTTCCCATGGATGTGCAGTAAGTTGTTTCATACCAAGAGAGATACGTTTTTTGTCGTTATCAAACTCAAGAACGGCAACTTGTATTTTTTGGTCAAGTGTAAGAACATCCTCTGGGTGATTGATTCTACCCCAAGAAATATCTGTGATGTGAAGAAGACCGTCAAGACCACCAAGATCTACGAATACACCAAATGAGGTCATATTCTTAACAGTACCTTCTAAAATTTGACCTACCTCCATTTTAGAGATCATTTCTACTTTTTGAGCTTCAATGTCGTCTTCAATAAGAGCTTTGTGAGAAATTACTACGTTTTTATATACTTCGTTAATTTTTACAACCTTGAATTCCATAGTTTTACCTACGTATTGATCGTAATCTCTAACCGGTTTAACGTCTATTTGAGAGCCAGGAAGGAAAGCATCCATACCCATAACATCTACTACAAGTCCACCTTTAGTTCTAGATTGGATGTAACCTTTAACGATTTCACCGTTTTCCATAATTTTCTGAATTCTGTCCCAAGCACCTTCAGCGATAGCTTTTTTGCGAGAAAGAATTAATTGTCCTAAAGCGTTTTCTGTTTCATCTACAAAAACTTCAACAGTGTCACCAACGGTAACGTCTGGATTGTCTCTGAATTCAGTTTTAGAAACTAAACCGTCTGACTTAAATCCTATGTCGATTACAAAGTCGTCGCCAGTCATACCAACAATGGTACCTGTTACAAGTGTTTTTTCATCTACCTGCTTAATCGTGTTGGTGTATACTGATTTCATCTCATTGTTTTGAGAATCATCGTACATACCAAAACCAGCTTTGTCCATGGTCCAATCGAATGCGTTTGGATCGTGAACTGGTGTTTCTGATGTTTGATGGAATGGATTAGCAGATTTAGATTCTGCTGATACTACTGTTTCAGATGTAGTTTCTGCTGTAGCTTCTACTGTGGCATCCTTGGCCTCAGTGGCTTCATTCAAGATTGCATCTTGAGTTTCTTCTGTGTTATTGTTCAAAGTGTCATGTCCTCCTTTACGAAAAAATGACCGCAAAACTAAGATTTATTTTTTAATAACTTGTCACAAAGTCCTGATTTTAGAGATAACAACTAAGTTTATATCTAAAATCTGTTCATTTTTTAAACAGAAATTCCAAAGAGATGGCCAATTAGTGCCGTAATCCCCATGGCCAAAGTTCCCCACCATGTTACCCTAAGTATTGCTTGGAGTACAGAAGAACCACCGGTTTTGGCTGCGACAGATCCCAATACGACCAGAAATAATATAGCGAATGCATACTGTAAGTATATCATCTGATGCAAGTTGCCAAAAACAGCTACTAGGGCAGGTAGCGTTCCGCCAACAACAAAAGCAGCACCGGAAGCCAAAGCGGCTTGAAATGGTTTTGCTTGTGTAATCTCATTAATTCCTAATTCGTCTCTGGCATGTGCACCCAATGCATCGTGTTCGCTTAATTGCTTAGCGACTTCTATAGATAATTCTTTACTTAAACCCCGTCCTTCGTAAATTTTTGCTAATTCTAGCATTTCTGCTTCGGGCATCTCATCTATTTCTTTTTGTTCTCTTTCCAGATCTGAATTTTCGATATCTGCTTGTGAGCTTACAGATACATATTCACCTGCCGCCATAGATAAAGCACCGGCAGCCAAACCGGCAACTCCTGCTAATATTATAGGCTCACGGGTCGAGCTGGCAGCGGCAACTCCTATAATAATACTGGCGGTAGACAGAATTCCGTCATTCGCTCCAAGAATGGCTGCTCTCAGCCAGTTGCTTCTGTTTACGTAATGTTGCTCGAATTGCATAATTTATCCTCTTCGTCTTTCTAAAAGTACCATCATCATAAGACCAAGTAACATTCGCTCATCATCCTCATGTACCGTTTCTGCTAATTTAGTTATTTCAAACTTTCGTCCCCAAAATGAGGCTTCTTTTTTAAGTCTTGCGACGGTTTGTAAATCGTTATTCGTTACTATGTAACTTGGGTTAAAAAAATATCCCGTCAGTAGTCCTAAAATTGGAATCTCAGATAATAACCCATCTAATACTTTAATCCAGCCATTTTCTTCTTGTATCTTGTATTGAGGTCGCTCATTTTGGTCTATTAAGAAGTACTCCGCTTTCCATATGGATCGCCATCCTTTACGAGCTACTTTGCCTAGTTCTGCCCCTTCTTGATTGGTTATACTATATGCAGCAGAAAAATCAATCCATCTATCTGCCTTAATCCTGTAATTTAAAGTCGCTTGTGATTCATCTGTGAAGACAGAAATGTCTTCTTTTAGTTTAAATAATTTCTGCTTTACATAAGCGACGGTTCTACCATTTGCATCACAGGCACTAAAATCGTTATGAAAAGATGAAATATTGAAGACTAGTTTAATGGGGAATTGTAAATCGTTCATTGTCGGTGGATGCAGTAGGTCTATCGGTTTAATTTTATAGCATTCAAAGTTAAGAAAAACAACTAAAGTGATTAGGATGAATTTTATGGGTTGATTTGTTTTTGCATATTTGCCCCATGCTAAAAAAGCTTAATCTGATAATCATTATTTTTTTTATGTCCACAACATCTAAGGCAATTTATTATACCGTAAGTTTTAATAAGGTTAAATCACATTATGTTACAGTTAAGTTGGACTTTGAGATTAAAGGTAAAGATTTTGTTGATTTTAAAGTACCCGTGTGGACCCCAGGTTCGTATAAAATTCGTGAATTTAGTAATGCTTTTGAAAATATAAATGCGGGAAATCTTGCAGTAGAGCGTCGCGATAAAAATACCTGGAGAATAGCTACTAAAGGTCAATCTAAAGTGAGTCTAACCTACGACGTTTATTGTTTTGTGGTGAGTGTGCGTCAAAGTTACGCCGATGAAAATTATGCTTTTTTACACGGAACTTCAGCGTTTGGATACGTCGAAGGATTTGAAAAAGAACAAATAGATTTAGAGATAAAACCTTACCAAGGTTGGAATAACATAGAGGTTTCTTTGCCCAAATCTAAGTTAAAAGGCTATGTGTTTACGGCAGAAAACTATGATTTGCTTGCTGATTCACCTATTGCATTGGGTAACTTTGATACTACATCTTATGTGAGTTCAAAAGTGCCTCACAAAGTGGTAATGATTGGAGAGGGCAATTATGACTTACTAAAAATTCAAGAAGATTTTAAAAAAATTAGCGACACACAAGTTAGCATGATGGGTGAGCATCCTTGTCCCCAATATGTGCACTTTATTTACAATGTTGCCAGTGGGGGTGGAGGATTGGAACATCTCAACAGTCAAACCAGTATGATGAACAGATGGAATTATAACAATCCTTCAGCGTATAAAGGTTTCTTGGGATTGATAGCGCACGAATACTTTCACTTGTGGAACGTCAAACGCGTAAGACCTATTGAGCTTGGCCCATTTGATTATAATCATGAAGTGTATACGGATATGCTTTGGATTGCGGAGGGTATCACTAGTTATTACGATGACAAAACGCTACAAAAAATGGGTTTGTATGAGGATGAAGAGTATCTTAAGATCATTGCGAGTCAAATTAGTCGCTATGAAAACACTCCCGGCAAGGAAGTGATGAGTTTAGCGCATAGCAGTACCTTAGCATGGGTAAAATCATATCTGCCTAATGAGGAAAGCATGAACACAAGTGTAAGCTATTATAACAAGGGGATGATCGCAGCAGTATTGTTGGATTTGGAAATCAGATCTAATTCTGAGCATTCTTTGGATGATGTAATGAAGGCATTGTATATTGACTTTTACAAGAAAAAGGGCAGAGGGTTTACGCACAAGGAGTTTATCAGTTTATGCAGTAAGATTGCTGAAAAAGATTTACAACCTTTCTTTGATGATGTAGTTTTTAGCACCAAATCAATTGATTATAACGCTAAGTTTAGTCCATTTGGGTTAAAGTTAACGGATGAGAATACAGATAAAAATATGTGTTGGAGTGGAGTTGTAAGCTCAAATAGCGGTGGCAAAACAACACTTAATAATATATATGCTAATAGTCCAGCCGTTGAGGCAGGACTTAGTGTAAACGATGAAATTATTAGTATAAATGGGTGGAGAGTGAATGAAACATTTGAGTCATACGATAGTAAATACGAAGTAGGCGATGTAGCTGAGATTATATACTCCCGAGATGGTAAAATATATAGTGCACGCATAGTGTATACCAAGAATCCTAAAGTGGCTATGAAATTAGAGTTGGTCGATAAGACTAGCTTGTACACTTCTTGGCTTCATAAATAGCTCAGGTTACTCCCCTTTCTTTTAATCAAAAAAGAGAGTACTCATAAGGTGGTTGAATCCGCAATTTTTTACGCTTAATAGACTTTTCATAAGTAAGGTTAATGCTTTACATGAAAATCATTAATAAAAATTATCAATTTTATTTTAATTAATTGCGCTTGAATAAGAAACTTTAGGGACTCATGTTCTCTTCAAATTGAGAAGTTTCAGTTTCTTCTTGTTGAGTTAATTATAAAACGGGAGATAGTCAAGGGCGGTCTTTTCGTTTCGTACATGATATTTGAGAGGTGGTTTTATAGGCAAGGATTTTTAGCTTTTACTTGTTGACATTTTAGGGTTGTTTTACGATGATCACTGAGGCCACCTTTTCATCTCTCTTTAATGCTAAATCCTTTGGATGATAAAAAAATAACCGTATGTTTTTTTCTTAAATCATTTTTTAAGCTCGTTGATTAACTTTTGATAACTTATCGAAGCATTGTAATTAACTCTTTGTCAAGTGGGTTACTTTTGCCCAAATCTAAGAATAGTGTCAGTAATTAATCTACAAAAAGCTTATTTAGTGCTGGAAGACGGTACTTTTTTCGAAGGTAAAGCCATAGGTAAAATAGGAACGACCTCAGGAGAAATCGCCTTTAATACAGGGATGACGGGATACCAAGAGGTGTTTACCGATCCATCATACTTTGGTCAAATATTGATTATGACCATGGATCATATCGGTAATTATGGTGTGCGCAACGAGGACGCAGAATCAGGATCTATAAAGATAGCAGGGTTAGTTTGCAAAAACTACTCGCCAATGCATAGCCGAACTATGGCCAATAGCAGTTTGAATGACTATTTTATCGAGCATGGTTTTACGGGTATAAGTGATGTTGATACACGTCAGATTGTAAAGCATATTCGAGATGCTGGAGCAATGAATGCCATTATAAGTTCCGAGATATTAGATGTTGAAGTACTTACTAGAATGGTAAAAGAGGTGCCTAGTATGGAAGGTCTGGAATTAAGTTCTAAAGTGTGGAGTAAGGAGTCATACGAGGTAAATGAAGGTGGTGCTAATAAAGTAGCATTACTAGATTTAGGTTCTAAGAAAAATATTATTGACTGCCTTGTAGAAAGAGGATGTCACGTAAAAGTATTTCCAGGAGATACAAGCTATGCAGTTATGAAAGCTTGGAATCCTGATGGATATATGATAAGTAATGGTCCTGGTGATCCTTCGGCAATGCCATATGCGGTAAATACCCTTAAAGATATCTTGGACGCCAACGAAAAAATGTTTGGCATTTGTTTAGGTAGTCAAATATTGGCGCAAGCGGTGGGTATGAAAACATTTAAATTACACAGTGGTCATAGAGGTCAAAATCATCCTGTTCAAAATTTACTTACCGGTAAGAGTGAGATGACATCACAAAATCATGGTTTTGCTATAGATCCTGAGAGTAACACAGGTAAAGCGGAAATTACACATATTAATCTTAATGATAATACCGTGGAGGGCATTCGTATAAAAGATAAAAATGCCTTTGCTGTTCAATATCATCCAGAGGCCAGTCCTGGACCGCATGATAGTCGATACCTATTTGATGATTTTGTGGCGATGATGTCTAAGTGAAATAATTGATCTACGCTTGTAAAAAAAAACGTAGATATATCGTGTAAATATCGAACAATTAGCCATATCGCTCAATAGGTCATTTTACTCTAAACAAAATGGCTTTTAAATTGAATTATACTATTTAAATGGCTGGTAATTTACTTTATTTTAATTATTTCGCCATCCAAATAGTGGTTTCTGTTTAGGTAAAGACAAATCGATTCAAATGAGCAGAGAAAAATACTAAATTCACTATCATTGTATCTCGAAAGAGTAAGATTGTAACAAGGGTTAAGGTAAAAATTGAACAACTAATAACAAAACTAATCAACTAAATATGAGCGAAATTACACACATTCACGCAAGACAAATTTTAGACAGTAGAGGTAATCCAACTGTAGAGGTAGACGTATTTACAGAAGGCGGTGCTTTTGGTCGAGCAGCGGTTCCTAGTGGAGCTAGTACAGGTATTCACGAAGCAGTAGAGCTAAGAGATGGCGATAAAGATAATTACCTTGGTAAAAGCGTGATGAGAGCAGTTACGAATGTAAATACAGAGATATTTGATGAAATCGTAGGTGAAGATGTTTTTGAGCAAGTACACATAGATCATAAAATGATTATGATGGATGGTACTGAAAATAAAAGTAATCTTGGCGCAAACGCAATGCTTGCGGTCAGTCTTGCCTGTGCTCATGCTGCTTCAGAAGAAAGCGGTCAACCATTATATAGATATTTGGGAGGAGTAAATGCAAATACATTACCCATTCCTATGATGAATATTATAAATGGGGGTAGCCATGCGGATAATTCTATAGATTTTCAAGAATTTATGATTATGCCTGTGGGAGCAGACACCTTCTCTGAAGCCTTGAAAATGGGAGTAGAAACGTTCCACCATTTGAAAAAAGTACTAAGCAGCAAAGGGTATAGCACGAATGTAGGAGATGAAGGAGGTTTTGCTCCAAATATTAAATCTAATGAGGAGGCAATTGAGATAGTATTAATGGCAATTGAATCTGCTGGATTTAAACCAGGTGAGGATATTTATATCGCTATGGATGCTGCTACATCCGAATTCTATGATAAAAAAACAGGACTTTATACCTTTGGTAAATCGGATGGCAGACAACTAACCAGTGAGGAAATGGCTGAGTATTGGGCAAATTGGAGTAGAAAATACCCTATTCTTAGTATAGAAGATGGACTTGACGAAGATGATTGGGCAGGATGGAAATCTTTAACGGATAAAATTGGAGATAAAGTACAGCTAGTAGGTGATGATTTGTTTGTTACCAATGTAAAAAGATTACAACGTGGTATAGATGAAGGAATCGCTAATTCAATACTTGTGAAAGTAAATCAAATTGGTACACTTACAGAAACAATTGATGCCATAAATTTAGCAACTCGTAATGGCTATACAAATATTATCTCGCACAGAAGTGGAGAAACTGAAGATAGTACAATCGCAGATCTTGCAGTTGCTATGAACAGCGGCTTGATTAAAACAGGTTCTGCATCCAGAAGTGATAGAATGGCGAAGTATAATCAACTGCTTAGAATAGAAGAAGAGCTTGGTCATACGGCTAAGTATTTAGGAAGAAGTTTCAAGTTTTTGTAAGGGTTTAGCTCCTGGCAAGCTTCAAGCTAATCAAAACTAACGTTTTGTAAATACTTAACTTTTGATAGACGCAAGATTACAAATGTGTAATCTTGCGTTTTTTGTTCGGTGTAATTTCAAGTTACATCTACCTTTAAAATCAGCTTAAATAGTGATATAGTTTTGATGCGAAACAGCTTGAATGTATTAGTTTATATTTTATAGTACACTCGAGAGGCACTGTTCACAAAAGCTAATCGACATTCTTTATCATTGTTTTATTTTCGAAACTTTAAACACAATGGCATTGTTCGGTATAAAAACAAAAAAAGAAAAGGAAAAAAGTAAGCCTGATACTTCTAAAGATAATACGCTTAGAAATAAGGTGATAGGAGTTTTATTACTTGTTTTTACGGTGTTTATAAGTGTCGCATCATTGAGCTATTTAAGCTCTTGGCGCGCTGATCAGAGTATATTAAACTCAGGAATTTCAGAATTTGCATTCGATATTAAGGACAATATCCCAGCTAATATTATGGGTAAGTTGGGCGCTCTCGCTGCTCACTTTTTTATCTATAATGGTTTTGGTATTGGCGCTTTTTTCTTATATCCCATATTCGGAATCCTTGGATATAATCTCTATTTCAGCAATAAATGGGCAGTACCTTTTACTATAGTTAGTAAACTGATGGTCACTGCTATATGGGTTTCTCTTGTTTTGGCACTCCTTTTTTCTAAGTCGTTTCCTTTGTTAAGTGGATTGCTAGGATACGGTGTATTTGTCTTTTCTAAATCATGGATTGGGACTATAGGAATGATTCTGGTTCTTGGTTCAGCAACGATATTCTTTTTATATGTTGCCTTTAGTATCGATATTCTTGAAAGTATTAAGAATAGGAAGATGCAGAAAGTGGATGGGAATTTCGACTCTTCAAATGAGGCTACTCAAAATGGCAAACCTGCTTTCGGAAGCGAAGATTCACTTTTTGAAAAAGATAAGATCGGATTTACAGAAGAGGATACGAATGATGACGATGAAGGGCTTCCGGAGAATAATGATTTAGAACTGACTGTGGAAACATATGAGCCAGATGGTGAGCCGACAGTTATAGCTAACGCTATGCCTGCAGCAGTTGAAAGCGATCATGAAGAACTGGAGTTAGTAATTGAGTCTGCACCGGAGGAAGAAAAAGTAGGTAAAGTAAAACACAAGGAGCACTATGGTATTGATGAACCGTTTGATCCAAGACTTGATTTACGTGATTTTATCTTTCCAGAAATATCGTTTCTGAATCAATACGGCGAAAGTGGTAAAACGGAGGTAAGCAAAGATGAGCTAGAGAAAAGCAAGAATATGATTGTAGAGACGCTGAGTAACTACAAAATTGGTATTGCATCTATTAAAGCTACCATTGGTCCTACGGTTACACTTTTTGAAATAGTGCCAGAAAAAGGAGTGCGTATCTCCAAGATAAAAAATCTTGAAGATGATATAGCACTTAGTTTAGCTGCACTGGGCATAAGAATAATAGCGCCAATTCCAGGAAAAGGAACTATTGGTATTGAAGTGCCGAATAAAAAACCTGAGATCGTAAGTATGCATTCTGTAATTAATAGTGCAAAATATCAAAATAGTGATGCGGCCTTGCCAGTTTGCTTAGGTAAGACTATATCTAATGAAGTCTTTGTCGCAGATTTAGCCAAAATGCCTCATTTACTTATGGCAGGGGCAACGGGTCAAGGAAAGTCCGTAGGATTAAATGCAATAATCATTTCGCTTCTGTACAGAAAACATCCTTCTGAGTTAAAGTTTGTAATGGTTGATCCTAAAAAAGTTGAATTAACGTTATATCAAACTATAGAAAGACATTATTTAGCGAAACTGCCTGGAGATAGTGAAGCTATTATTACGGATAATAAACAAGTCATCAATACACTTAATTCTTTATGTATCGAGATGGACGAACGTTATGCTTTACTGCAATCAGCTATGGTTCGTAATATCAAGGAGTATAATGATAAGTTTATAAAACGTAAGTTAAATCCAGAAGAGGGACATAAATTTTTACCTTATATTGTGGTTATAATAGATGAGGTTGCGGATCTTATTATGACGGCAGGAAAAGAAGTGGAACATCCCATAGGACGTATTGCTCAGTTAGCTCGTGCAATTGGTATCCACTTAATATTAGCAACCCAACGTCCGTCAGTAAATATAATCACTGGAACAATCAAGGCTAACTTCCCTGCTCGTGTAGCATTTAGGGTGTCAAGTAAAATAGATTCCCGTACTATATTAGACGGCAATGGAGCTGATCAGTTAATAGGAAAAGGAGATATGCTTTATTCCACCGGAAGTGAATTAATTAGGTTGCAATGTCCATTCGTGGACACCCCAGAAGTAGATACAATAACAGCGTTTATAGGAAATCAGAGAGGATACCCAAGTGCTCATATGCTTCCGGAAGTACGTGAAGATTCTGACGGTGAGATAGCTAGTTTCGATCCAAACGATAAAGATGATCTTTTTGAGGACGCTGCTAGAATTGTAGTACAGCACCAGCAAGGAAGCACTAGCTTAATTCAGAGACGATTAAAAGTAGGATATAATAGAGCGGGACGCTTGATAGATCAATTAGAAGCAACTAATATTGTAGGCCCTTTCGAGGGAAGCAAAGCTAGGCAAGTTTTAATTCCAGACGAATACGCTTTGGAACAATTCTTGAACAATCTGCATTAATAATAAAACAATAAATGAAAAAAGTAATGTTACTCCTGTCGGTTTTAAGTTTAATGCTTATCAACCCGGCGACATCAATTTCGAGTGCTCAAGATAATCAAAGCAGTGCTCTACTAAGTAAACTGAGCAAGACCTACAAGACCTATAAATCTGTAAAGGCAACTTTTACCATAGATGTAAAGAATAAACAAACAGATGTAGGTGTTAAGCAGAGCGGAATTCTTTATCAAAAGGCAAAGAAGTTTAGAATTACAATGTCAGGTCAAGAAATATATTGTGATGGTAAGACCATATGGACCTACTTAGAAGGGGCTAATGAAGTGCAAATTTCAAAATTTGATCCCAAAACAATGGATATAAATCCTTCGGAAATTTTTACCATTTATGAAAAGGGATTTATACATAAATATAGTGGTCAGGTTACCAGAGGTTCGCAAAAAATTGATGTAGTAGAACTTACTCCGATAGACAAAACCAAAGGATATTTCAAAGTGAAGTTAGGCATTGATAAAATGGCTAATAAAGTTAAGGAAATGTCTGTATACTCAAAGAATGGTATGGTAACTACTTATGATATCCAGAAATTTGAACCTAATGTGGCCATAAATGATGCTTATTTTAAGTTCAATCCAAAAGAAAAACCTGGCGTTATTGAAATCGACTTAAGATAAGCAAAATGAAAAATAAAATGATTCTAACGCTGCTATTCGCAGCGTTTTTTATTTCGTGTCATTCAGGCAGAAATATTAGTGAAAACATCTTTTCCAAGGACTTTATTTCCATTGAGAAAACACCCTGCTATGGCACATGTCCCATTTATACTATGTCTATTGATGGAGATGGAATAGCCTTGCTTAGGGCCGGAGATTTTATGGATGATGTTGGTTTTTTTTATGCTACTCTAAAAGCAGATTCAGTAAGCTCATTATTCAGACATGCTAAAGTCTGCGATTGGGATAGCTACGATAGTTCTTATATAAACCAATATCTTGATCTTCCTTCTACTATTATCCGCTTCTCTATGAACGCTAAAGATACAATAACTATTCAATACAATACAGTTAATGTACCACAGGAATTAAGGTTATTAGGAAATAAGCTTGAACTGCTCCAAGAACAAAGTGATTGGAAACCAGTGGATAAATAAGTCTAGTAATGGACGACCATTTTTAGCTGTCTAATCTTTCATAGATAGAATTATTGCTGATATACTCAGGAACAATTTTTTTCATCGTCTTGACTAATATTTCATTTTGCAATGAATCTTTGTGCTCATATAGTTCGGTAATTAGGCTATTTACCTCTAAATAGTTATACTCTGGCACTCTTGCTACCATTATTTTGGGATTGTGTGTACCGATAGTATTCTCATTATTATTTAATAACTCCTCTCTTAGTTTCTCACCTGGTCTAAGCCCAGTAAAGGTAATCTTGATGTCTTTGTCTACTTCAAAACCTGAGAGGTTTATCATTTTGTGAGCAAGATCTATTATTTTAACAGACTCGCCCATATCAAATATGTATATCTCACCTCCTTGTCCCATAACACCAGCCTCCAGCACCAGTTGACATGCTTCGGGTATAGTCATAAAATAGCGTGTGATATCTGGATGAGTAACGGTTAGTGGTCCACCTTCAGCAATTTGTTTTCTAAATAGTGGAATAACGGAGCCATTACTTCCTAATACATTACCGAATCTAGTAGTAATGTACATAGTGTGATGATCAGACTCTAGACTTAATTTAGCATTGAGTGATTGTACATAAATTTCTGCAATACGCTTAGATGCACCCATTATATTGGTAGGGTTTACTGCTTTATCGGTGCTTACAAATACAAATTTCTTAACTTGGTATTTAGCAGCTAGATTGGCAACGTTTTGCGTGCCAAAAACATTGGTATTTATGGCTTCATAAGGGTTGTCTTCCATCAAAGGAACATGCTTATAGGCGGCAGCGTGAAAAACATAGGATGGTTTAAAATGCTGAAATATTTTCTCCATTCTGGAAGCATTTCTTACGTCTGCTACTACTATCGCTATATTAGCCCTGGATAGTTCATTTTCTATTTCGTAAAGTGGTGTTTCACCTTGGTCGACAAGTACAACGAGTTTTGGGTCAAAAGAAAGGCATTGTCTTACGATCTCGCTTCCAATAGATCCCGCCGCCCCTGTAATTAAGATTACTTGATCTTTTAATTCTTTGCTTATTTTGTTCTTTCTTAATGTGATAGGCTCTCGCTCTAACAAATCTTCAATTCTAACAGCTTTAATGCTTTGAAGGTTAAATTCCCCATTAATCCATGCATTAACGGGAGGAATAGTTTTAACGAGCATCTTATTTTGTAGGCAACGCTCAATTATACTGGTTTTACGAACAGTGCTCAATTGGTTTAAGGATATAACTAGCTCTGCGTTAGAAGGGTTTTTAAGGATTTGATTAAAATCTATATCTGGAGAATAAATTTTGACGCCCTCTACTGTTTTTCCGTGCAATTGCTTATTATCATCCAAAAATGCAACTACTTTTTTTCCTAACTTCACGTTTCTTTCAACAGATCGCTTAACAATTATCCCAGCTTCCCCAGCACCATAGATAATTAATTCTGTGCTATCTCCGGATTTGAAAGGTGCATACTCATTATACAGTAATTTAAATACAATTCTAAATCCAGTTAGAGCAGCAAGGGCAATCAAACTATCTATTATTATGACCGCAGGATTTATGAAAGTATGTATGGAGTTAAACTCAAAAATAAGCTCTCCCGTAAGCAGAATAGCTGTACTTAACGCGATTGCCAAAAATATTCTAACGGCATCTTGTGTGCTGGTGTATCTTACTATGCCTGAATAGGATCGAGTAATCCGAAATGCAATAAGCCTAACGAAAAGAATAATAAGTAGTGGTCTTAAAAAATTAAAAAGTTGAAGTTCTAAAGATTTAATAAATACTTCGGTAAGGATACACGCAAAACCAAATGACATCCCCGAAATTATTAAGTCGATAATTAATACTACCCATCTAGGAGTATTGTTTCTGGTAACTAGTTTGATCGATTTTATCATGGCTTACGTTTCCTGCTTTAGATTTTATATTAGTGAAACAAATGTATGCAAAATCAGCATATTTATTTTTTGCGCTTGGTGAATTGCCAGTTAAATTTGAAATTAACTCCTACGCAGCTTGGCGAATTTTAATACCAATGTTTTTTCTCCAAATTCTTCAAAGTTTATGGTAGCTTTCTCACTTCCAATGTTCCCTTCTAGGGTGGTTACAGTTCCTTTTCCGAAACGCTGGTGTTCAACACACATCCCTACAGATATATCTTTAAGGTCTTCAGCAACAAAGTCGGTAATAGCCGGAGGTCTGTTAATTATTGGCTGATTTTGTCTCGCAATAGTTCTACGTAAAGAACTTACCGGCGGATTGGTGTCGGATTCTCGGTCTGTCCCTATAGTTTGTTTTTTAGACGTCATTAGCCTTCGGTCTAATTCTAAATAGGAGCTATCTATTTCATCAATAAATCTACTTGGTTCGCAAGGCAGTAGTGTGCCAAATTTAAATCTTGAAGTCGCAAATGAAAGTACTAAATCTTCTTCGGCTCGAGTAATGGCAACATAAAAAAGTCGTCTTTCTTCCTCTAAATCAGATCTGCTGCCAAGCGACATTTGTGATGGGAATAAGTTTTCTTCTAATCCGGAAACAAAAACCTTTTTGTACTCTAGCCCTTTTGATTGATGAATTGTCATCAATGAGACAGTATCTACATCATCTATATTCTTATCAGAATCGGTTAATAAAGCGATGTCTTGCAAATAACTACCTAAATTCTTTTCAGATTCGTTAGTATCATCTTCTACAAATTCTTTGATGCCGTTAAGCAGTTCTACCACATTCTCGTATTTACTAATACCTTCTATCGTTTTATCTTCGTTCAGGGATTTAAGCAAGTTTGTGGTTCGTGAAACGTGCATGGCCATGTCGTAGGCGTTTTTCGAATCGTTCAAGGTGACAAAACTTTGAATCATGTTAACAAAGTCTCTGAATTTTGGAATGGCAGATTTTAAGTCCGAGTAATAATTTGCGTTAAAAATAATTTCCCAATAACTCTTATCCTCTTGAATTGCCAACATGCCTACTCTGTCCATAGTGGTTTTGCCAATTCCACGGGCGGGGTAGTTAATAATACGTTTTAAGGCTTCTTCGTCATTGTGATTTATGACCAATCTGAGATAGGCAATAATATCTTTTATCTCCTTACGCTGATAAAAACTCATGCCTCCATAAATCCTGTAAGGAATGTTTAACTTTCGCAGGGCTTCTTCCAAACTCCTTGACTGTGAATTGGTGCGGTAAAGTATAGCAAAATCACTGTTATTTTTCTGCTCAGTCATTTTAGTCTCAAAAATATTTTGAGCAATTAACTTTCCCTCTTCATTATCCGTTACGGCACGAATAATTTTTATCTTGCTACCCAATTGATTACTAGTCCATACTTTTTTTTCTAGCTGATCTTTATTTTTGGCAATTACACTATTTGCAGCACTTACTATGGTCTCGCTTGACCGATAATTTTGCTCTAGTTTAAAAACTTTAAGATCAGGGTAATCTTTCTCAAAGTTGAGAATATTTTTAATTGTAGCACCTCTAAATGAATATATACTCTGTGCATCATCGCCTACTACGCAAATATTTTCAAATACAGAGGCAAGTTTTTTAACAATCATATATTGACAGTGATTGGTATCTTGGTACTCATCTACCATCACATATTTAAACTTATGTTGGTACTTGTTCAGTACTTCAGGAAAGTTATTGAGTAGCTTGAAAGTATTGAGCAAAAGGTCATCAAAATCCATTGCGCCAGATTTAAAACAACGTTTGGCGTACTCACCATATATTTCTGAAATTTTGCCTCTCCCTGTAGTTTCATCATAAGCAATTAAGTCCGCTTGTTTTTGATATACATGCGCTTGAATAAGGTTATTTTTGGCATTGCTAATACGAGAAAGTACGTAATTTGGTTTGTATATTTTCTCGTCCAAATTCATCTCTTTTACAATGGTTTTTATCAAACTCTTACTGTCGTCAGAGTCGTATATTGTAAAGTTTTTGGGATAGCCTATTTTGTCTGCTTCCATTCGGAGTATTTTGGCAAATACAGAGTGAAATGTCCCCATCCATATATTTCGAGCATCAGCTCCCACTACGCTCTCTATTCTGTGCCTCATTTCTTTAGCTGCTTTATTGGTGAAGGTTAACGATAGTATATTAAATGCATCTATCCCTGTAGCAATAAGATGAGCTATGCGGTAAGTTAATACCCTCGTTTTACCAGAGCCAGCACCCGCAATTATCATTACAGGGCCCGTGGTTTGCAAGACGGCAGCCTTTTGTTCTGGATTAAGCGAGTCTAAGTATGGGGCATCAGAATTAATCATTAATTACGTTAAGCTCTTTTAAGTGCTCAAAAATCGCCTTTTTTTATTCAGTAAGGGTCGCATTTTTGGAAACATTTTTTTCACAGCTAGCTAAGTTTTTATAATATTGCAGGAGTATTTTGAAAATAGAGAAAACACGCATAGACGGTCTGCTCGTGATTACACCAAAGGTATTTGGTGATGAAAGAGGTCATTTTTTTGAAAGTTTCAGAAAAGACATCTTTGAAGAGCATGGTGTTGCAGAGGATTTTATTCAAGATAATCAGTCCCTAAGTAGTAAAGGAATTTTACGTGGCCTTCATTTTCAAAAAGAGCCTCATGCGCAAGGTAAGCTTGTGCGTGTGTTGCAAGGTTCCGTATTAGATGTTGCAGTAGATATTCGTTCCAATTCAATCACCTATGGTCAGCATGTAGCAATAGAGTTGAATGGTTCGAATAATACCATGTTTTACATTCCTCCCGGTTTTGCACATGGTTTTTTAACTTTAGAAGATAATACCATTTTTGCATACAAGTGTACCCAATATTATCATAAAGACTCGGAAGGTTGTATTTTATGGAATTCACCCTCTCTAGGAATAAACTGGGGCATAAATTCTCCTATCTTATCAGAAAAAGATAAGATAGCTAAAGATTTTAGTAATTTCGAAAGTCCATTTTAACTGGCTTGAACTTCGCGCTGTTTCTCGGCTACAAATAAATTATAGATTACTTCGATTCTAAATTAACTTTTTTGTAAACTAAAATTTAACATATCGGTTTAAGGATTAGGTAAAATTTACATTTGCCACACATATTTTAAATGATGTATAAAGAACGCTTTTCTGATAGACACAATAGTATCTCTACTCAAGAAGAAAAAGAGATGCTTCAAATGCTTGGTTACAATGATATCGAGCAACTTATTTCACAAACTATACCTGATGAAATAAGGTTAAAAAAAGAACTAGAGCTGGATCTCCCGCTTACAGAAGTAGAGCTGTTAGAAAGGTTAAAGCACATAGGTAATAAGAATATTGTTGCTAAGAATTACATTGGTATGGGGTATTATGGAACCCATACGCCAAAGGTGATTCTTAGAAATATACTTGAAAATCCAGGGTGGTACACACAGTACACTCCTTACCAAGCTGAGATAGCGCAAGGAAGATTACAAGCATTATTAAATTTCCAAACAATGGTTATGGATTTAACCGGCATGGAAATGGCTAACGCAAGTTTGCTTGATGAAGCGACTGCTGCGGCAGAAGCTATGTTTATGCTTCACTCTGCAAGACCTAAAGGGCAAGGCGAAAAGATTTTTGTCTCAGAAAAAGCCTTTCCTCAAACAATAGACGTTATACAAACTAGGGCGGAGCCTCTGGGTCTTGAAGTGGTTATAGGAAATCCATTTGAAGTAGAGTTTACCAATGAATTCTTCGCTGTTTTTGTTCAGTATCCTAATGGAGAGGGCGCTATAGAAGATTACGAGGATATGACCGCTCGTGCAAATGCAGCGGGTGTTAAAACCATAGTTGCTGCGGATCTTTTATCTTTAACCTTACTCAAAGCTCCTGGAGAATGGGGCGCTGAGGTGGTGGTAGGTACTACACAACGTTTTGGTATTCCAATGGGAAATGGTGGTCCACATGCCGCCTATTTTGCAACCAAAGATGAGCATAAACGACGCTTGCCAGGAAGAATTATTGGGGTATCAAAAGATGCTAATGGTAATCCTGCATTGCGAATGGCATTACAAACTAGAGAGCAACATATAAAGCGTGACAAAGCAACTAGTAATATTTGTACTGCTCAAGCTTTACTTGCGATCATGGCTGGTATGTATGCTGCATATCATGGCCCCAAACGAATTAAACATATTGCTGAAAAAATAAATCAATTAACCAGCATACTGGCTAACAATTTAGTTACTTTGGGATATGAACTAAAAAATAATAGTGCGTTTGACACCTTAGCAATTGTTGCAGATTCAGCCTTACAAGCCCAAATAAAAGTAGAATTAGAAGCGAATGATATCAATGTAAGATATGCGACTGATTTTATAGGAATTAGTTTAGATGAAACTACAGAAATAGAAGATATTCAGACTTTAGTAAATCTACTTGCTAACATAAGTGGAGCTCAGGCATCATTTACCGATCAGGTTTCGAGCATGTGGGATCTTCATTTATCTAGAAATTCAGATTATCTTACTCATCCCGTATTTAACTCCTACCATACAGAGCACGAAATGTTGAGATATCTAAAATCCTTAGAGAATAAAGATCTTTCGCTAGCTCATTCTATGATCGCATTGGGAAGCTGTACAATGAAGCTAAATGCCACCACCGAAATGATTCCTGTTACATGGGAATCATTTGGGAACATTCACCCATTTGCTCCTAGATACCAAGTAGACGGTTATACCCAAATGCTTCACGAACTAGAGCGAGATTTAACCGAAATTACGGGATTCCATCAAGTGAGTCTTCAACCAAATGCAGGAGCACAAGGTGAATATGCTGGATTAATGACCATTCGTCAATATTATCTAGATACCAATCAGGCTCATCGTAAAATAGTATTAATCCCTGAATCTGCTCATGGTACTAATCCTGCGAGTGCAGCTATGGTGGGTATGGAGATTGTTATCGTAAAATGTCACACCAATGGTTACATTGACCTGAATGATTTGCGCGAAAAAGCGGAGTTGAATAAAGATATTTTAGCAGCAGCTATGGTGACCTATCCAAGTACCAATGGAGTTTACGAAGAAACCATAAAAACAATTACAGCCGTAATTCATGAATTCGGTGGTCAAGTATATATGGATGGGGCTAATATGAATGCACAAGTAGGATATACGAATCCTGCAAATATCGGAGCAGACGTGTGTCACCTCAATTTACATAAAACATTTTGTATACCTCACGGTGGTGGTGGTCCAGGTATGGGCCCAATTGGTGTAGCAGAGCACTTAGCTCCCTATTTGCCAGGTCATTCTGTTGTAGAGGGTATAAGTTCGGATAAAGCTATGAGAGCAGTAAGTGCAGCTCCTTTTGGCAGTGCAAGTATCTTACTGATAAGCTATGCTTACATAAAAATGATGGGTACAGAAGGTTTGAAAAAAGCTACGGCAACTGCCATTCTTAATGCAAATTATATGAAACATAGATTAGCAGAAGGGTATGATGTGCTTTTTACAGGCCAAAATGGAACGGTTGCCCACGAAATGGTAGTGGATCCAAGACCTCTTAAAATTACATCAGGCGTACAAGTAGAAGATATTGCGAAGAGACTTATTGATTATGGCTTCCATGCACCTACAGTAAGCTTTCCGATACCAGGTACGCTTATGATTGAACCTACTGAGAGTGAAAGTAAAGCAGAGCTAGATAGATTCTGTGATGCTCTTTTAAGTATTCGAAAAGAGATAGCTGAGATAGAAAACGGAAGTGCAGACAAAGAGGATAATGTCCTCAAAAATGCACCGCATACAGCTGAGTCAGTAATTAGCAGTGACTGGAATAGACCGTATTCGAGAGAGAAAGCAGCCTATCCATCAGAAGATGCGAAGCAAAATAAATTTTGGCCAAGTGTAGCTAGAGTAGATAATACGTACGGAGACAGAAACTTGGTTTGTAGCTGCCTTCCTATATCGGCATACGCTGAAATGGAATAATGCCCTATTCTGAGCATTATTTTGTAACTTAGCCGCAAAATAAATGACATTATCTCTAATAATAGCTTTGATTCTTGTGGGTATTATCTTAATACTGATTGAGATTTTTATTACTCCGGGAATCATTGTAGGTACAATCGGATTCATTTTGCTAGGTATTGGGGTTTATGGAGGTTATAACACTCTTGGGTCAAGTACAGGTAACGTTATTTTGATATCTTCATCGGTGTTTGTAGCGATAGCTTTGTTTTTCTCCTTTAGAGACGGGGCATGGAATAGATTTGCGAGCAAGGATACTATAATTGGTAAGGCAAATAACCTCGACCAAATAAGTGTTAATGTCGGAGATACAGGAATAACTATTAGTGCATTACGACCATCAGGAACTGCGTCTATCAATGATCAAAAAGTAGAAGTAATAGCTGATGGTGATTTTATACCCGCCAATCAAACTATTGAAGTTGTTCAACGTATTGATCATAAAATTTTCATTAAAAAAATAAATATTTAAATTAAAAAAAATTATGCCATCATTTTTGCCATTTTTAGCCGGAGGAATTTTACTTTTTTTCCTGTTCATGTACTTTGTCCCAGTGGGACTATGGATTACAGCTCAAGTATCTAATGTTAAAGTTGGGATACTACAACTTGTATTCATGAGGATAAGAAAAGTGCCACCTTCATTGGTGATAAATGCACTTATAACTGCAAATAAAGCAGGTATTCCTGTTACAGCTAATGACTTGGAGACACATTTTATGGCTGGCGGTAATGTAAACAATGTAGTTAGAGCATTAATCTCTGCAGACAAGGCTAATATACCACTGGGCTTTAATATGGCAGCAGCTATTGATTTAGCAGGAAGAGATGTTGCAGATGCAGTCCAGTTGTCAGTAAACCCAAGAGTTATTAATACTCCACCTGTGGCAGCCGTGGCTAAAGACGGTATTCAGCTTATCGCAAAAGCAAGAGTAACCGTTAGAGCTAATATCGCTCAACTTGTTGGAGGAGCTGGGGAAGATACAATTCTAGCCAGAGTTGGTGAGGGTATAGTTACTACCATAGGATCTGCTACAAGCCATAAGGCGGTGCTTGAGAATCCTGATATGATCTCTAAGACGGTACTAGCAAAAGGACTAGATGCTGGCACAGCATTCGAGATTCTTTCTATTGATATTGCAGATATTGATATAGGAAAAAATATTGGAGCAGAGCTGCAGACGGATCAAGCTGAAGCAGACTTAAAAGTAGCTAATGCAAAAGCAGAAGAGAGACGTGCAATGGCTGTGGCTAGTGAGCAAGAAATGAAATCAAAAGCTCAAGAAGCAAGAGCACAAGTTATACTGGCGGAATCTGAAATTCCAAAGGCCATTGCGGATGCTTTTAGAAGCGGCAACCTAGGTATTATGGATTACTATAAAATGCAAAATATTCAAGCAGATACTGACATGCGCGATAGTATATCTAAACCTGGGACTAAGAAGAAATAGTTTTATTATTATTTTTAAAAACTGAAAAAGAGCTACTTAGGTGGCTCTTTTTCAGTTTACAGTTGGTTATTGTAATATATATGTATATACATGTATATTTGCACTGAAATTAAATACCCAATGAAAAAAATAATATTACTATCAGCCATTGCAGCTATGTTTATGGCTTGCGGAACAGGATCAACTACAGAAGCAGGTGATGCTCAAGACGCTGCAAATGCATCAGAATCAAACACAACATACACGGTTTCAGCATCAGAAAGTGCTGTTAAATGGAATGGTACAAAACCTACAGGATCGCACGTAGGAACTGCAGCGGTAAAAGAAGGTACTCTTTCTACTGAAAATGGTATCGTTACTGCCGGAAATTTTGTAATTGACTTAACAAAGCTAACTGTTAATGATGAAGGAATGGATGCTGAATCAAAAGCAAAGCTAGCTGGTCATTTAACTACAGGCGACTTTTTTGAAGTAGAAAAATATCCTACAGCAAGTTTTACAGTGACTGCAGGAACTGCTGATAGTTTAACTGGAAATTTGACCATTAAAGATGTCACCAAATCTGTAACTATACCATATACCATGACAACAGACGAGAATGGTGTAACGGCATCTTCTACGTTCACTTTTGACAGAACTATATGGGGAATCACCTACAATAGTGGTAATTTCTTTCAAAACTTAGGAGATTACGTTATTGATGATATCGTTACTTTAAGTGTTTCTCTGAAAGCAACTAAATAATTTCGTTTCAATAGAGCAATTGAAATATAAGGCTGTGTGATTTAGTTCACACAGCCTTTTTTTTGCGTAATTGTATGGATTAAGCATGGTACATTTGTTATTATGAAAAAGAGCACTATCACATATATTTTCTTATTAGTCTTTACTATAGGCGGTATATCTGCTTGTAAAGCCAAGCATTGCGCCACATTTGACGATAGTATGGAAGGGTTTAATCCAAAAAAAGTCAAAAAAAAGAAAGGTAGACAAGAAGGGCTATTTGATACAAAAGTTAAAAGGTAGTAGCAAGAAATCCCCTTAGGAAGTAAATGTCGGGAATCAGCGCTATACTTTTCAGTAATTGTGTCTTCACTTTAGCTATTTCGATACCTTTTTTTACAGATCTAAATCTAATTTAGCAAAAATCTGTTGTTATATTATGTTTGGATTATTCAAAAAGAAATCAGAAAAAGAAAAATTAGAAGAGCAGTATGAACAGTTATTAGCTGAAGCATATAAATTAAGTACAGTTAACAGAACAGCGTCAGATGCTAAAACAGCAGAAGCAAATGCCGTTCTTCAAAAGATAGAGGCCCTAGATTAAGGTACTATTTATGAATGATTTATGAGTAGTATGTTGTATTAAAAATTTAGCATGCTACCCAATAAATCCTTAAACTCGATTCCTTCATCCATATTATTTTTACTAAGTTTAGAGTACTCCGCAAGTCCGTGAAGCACAAATTCCATCCACAACATTTTTTCAATAGGTCTTGCATCCGGCATATGTTCATCAATAAATAAGGCTAAACCGTCGACCGAATTTAAGATTCTACCATACTCTTTATCGCTAGCATCATTATGAAGTTCAAGGGTCTTACCGCGCTCAAACCAAGCAGTAATTCTTCCAAAAGCGTCTTCATTGTTTATCTTCCCATCGCTTAGGTCATTTTCCTCTTTGTTTTTTTTGCGTTTTAGCTTCTCTGGATTTGGAAAGTGTTGGATGAATTCTGATCGAATTGCTTTTCCAATCAACTGATTAGCAACGTTAAGTGATCCTTCTTGTTCTCCTTCGTAAACCATTTCTATTTTACCAGTAATAGCAGGGATTATGCTAACTAAATCGCTAATTCTAACCAAAGATTTTTTGTCACCGTTTATAGCTACTCGTCTTTCTACACCACTATAGATGTTCTCTAACGCAGATATGGCTAAACGAGCAGAAACACCACTCTTAGCATCTACAAACTCGCTGGTACGTGCTTCTATAACCACCCTTTCTATGAGGGTTGGAATTAAGTCATGCATAGAGACTACCTTCTCTTTTTCTACATCCTTTTTAGCTTCCTGAGAGGTTATCAATTTACTCATGGCTAAACTCTTTGGATAGTGAGTTAGAATTTGACTTCCAATTCTATCTTTAAGCGGCGTTACTATACTGCCTCTATTGGTATAATCTTCCGGATTAGCAGTAAACACAAATTGCATATCTAAGACCATCCTCATTTTAAAACCACGTATTTGAATGTCACCTTCTTGCAGAATATTGAACAAAGCGACTTGTATTCTCGGCTGTAAATCGGGTAATTCATTAATGACAAAAATGCAGCGGTTTGCTCTGGGTATTATGCCATAATGAATTACTCTTTCATCGTTGTAACTTAGTTTTTCATTAATAGCTTTTATCGGATCTACGTCACCAATCAAGTCAGCAACAGAAACATCTGGAGTTGCTAATTTCTCCACATAGCGATCATCTCGATGTAACCAAGCAATGGGCGTATTATCACCTTGTTCTTGCAGCTGAAGCTTGCCGAAATATGAAATAGGGGCGAAGGGGTCGTCGTTAATCTCACTTCCTGCTATGTAGGGTATGTATTCATTTAGTAATCCTGTGAGTTGACGTGCCATTTTGGTTTTGGCTTGTCCACGAAGACCTAGTAGGTTGATACTGTGACCACTTAATATTGCGCGTTCAAAATCTGGAATCACGGAATGCTCGTATCCCATTATTCCCGTGAATATCGGTTCTTTCTTCGCGAGTTTTTTTCTAAGATTTAACCTTAATTCTTCTTTTATGGTAAGGGGCTTGTAGCCGCTGGCTTTTAGTTCGCCAAGTGTAGTTTGTTTCATTAATATATTTTGTGCTTTTAGTTTGAGGTATTGATTAATTTTTGCTTCGATACTGGATTTAATAATGAGTATCAATTCTTATATCTCGAACCAGTAATCTTAGATGATTCTTACATTCTCTTCCTCTTGTTCTTCGCGTAATCAGTAAATACAATCTCTCCTAAACCTTGGAGACCTGTAAAAAATGCTTTTCCTTTATTTGTTTCCGTAAATTCTTCAACAAACTGCTGAAGATATGGATCTTGTGCTATCATAAACGTGGTGATGGGTATTCCTAATCGCCGACAAGCAGCAGCTTCATTATAGCACTTGTTCACAATCTTCTTGTCTAACCCAAAACTGTTTTTATAATACTTTATACCCTCTTTTAAGCAGCTAGGCTTGCCATCAGTTATCATAAATATTTGCTTGTTTGGATTCCGTTTTCTTCTCAGAATTTCTCTTGCCAGTTGTAATCCTGCTACGGTATTGGTGTGAAAAGGACCTACCTTTAGGTAAGGTAATTCTTTAAGCGTTATTTGCCAAGCATCATTCCCAAAAACAATGATGTCGAGTGTGTCTTTGGGAAATTGAGTTTTGATATATTCGGCCAGAGCTAGGGCTACGCGCTTAGCGGGTGTAATTCTATCTTCTCCATAAAGTATCATACTATGGCTGATGTCAATCATGAGTACGGTACTAGTTTGTGTTTTGTATTCTTTTTCAGTTACAACTAAATCTTCGGTGCTCATAAAACCTGAATCTCCGCGCGTCAGCTGAGCATTTTTTATACTTTCAGTCAATGCGATTTGATCTAAACTGTCCCCAAATTGATAGTTGCGCACATCTCCTGTATTCTCATCACCAATGCCTGTAAATCGTGTCTTATGATTTCCCTTTCCACTTTTTTTGAGCTTTCCAAAAACTTCTTCGAGTGCATTTTTACGGATAGCCTGCTCCATTTTAGGTGTGATTTCATATTCACCTGTATGTTCGCCTTCATCTAAAAAGCCTTTATCTTTTAAATCTTGAATAAAGTCACCCATACCATATTCGCTATTGGTTACGTTGTGCTGTTTATCCAGTTCATTCATCCAATCAATAGCCTCAGCAGGGTCACCACTAGTATAAAGAAGTAATTGCTTGAATAGGTCCAGCAAATTATCAAAATTGCTGCCATCAAGCTTGGTTGGAATATATTTAGAAAATTGAAATCCGATCACTGTATATTAGATTAACAAATTAGAGTTAAATGAGTTTATAAAACCTTTCACTAAGCATATAATTCTGGGGAGCTACAGGTTTAAGCGTAAAATAGCTATGGACAAGATCTTATGTTTAAGCAAGTTTAACTATCCTTTTATTTATTAGAATGTTTATTCTTCATCTGCATCAAGTGCCTCCTTTAAGACCTCACAAACTTCTCTGATCTGCTTCTTGGTAATGATAAGCGGTGGCGCAATACGCAAGCAATCTGTGTTATATAAAAACCAATCAATGATAACACCTCGTTCGATGCAACGCTTCATGGTACGTTCTACTTCTTCAAAATTTTCGAGTTGAACGGCCAGCATAAGTCCCACGCCGCTGATTCCTTTTATTTTGGGGTGTACGAGTAGTTCGCGGAAGAGTGCTTCTTTCTCGGCTACTTCGTCCATCAAGCTACTTGTAGTTAGAAACTTAAGAGCAGCATTTCCCGCAGCACAGCTCACTGGATGCCCACCAAAGGTGGTAATGTGACCAAGTATAGGATTATCACTAAGACTCTTCATTATTTCTTTAGATGAGATAAATACGCCAATCGGCATTCCGCCGCCCAGAGCCTTGGCACTTAGCAGTATATCTGGCACCACATTATAGTGCTCAAAGGCATATAGTTTTCCGGTACGTCCTATACCGCTTTGTATCTCGTCAAAAACGAGAAGAGTACCTGTTTCATTACACTTGGTACGCAGTGCATTTAAGAATATTTGGGTTACGGGGATATAGCCTTTTTCAGATTGGATAGGTTCTATGAATACGGCTGCCGTCTGCTCATCTATTATATCTAGAGTAGCTAGCTCATTCAACTCTGCAAAATGGATGTTGGGTAACAATGGCTTGAACGGTCCAGAATAATACTCGTCACTCATCATACTTAGAGCTCCGCTCGTACTGCCGTGGTAGGCATTTTTCATGGCAACTAGTTTAGATCGTCCTGTATATTTTTTGGCAAGTTTGAGCGCTCCTTCAACCGCTTCACTGCCGCTGTTTAGAAAGTAGAAGGTGTTTAGTGTATCAGGTAATAATTTAGATAGTCTTTTCGCTAATTTTATTTGCGGGCCGATAACATATTCACCGTAAACCATTTGATGGCTATACTTGTCTACCTGTTTTTTAATAGCACGTATTACTTTCTTGTTATTGTGTCCCAAGTTATTTACGGCAATACCGCTAATGAGATCCACATAAGCATTATTTTGTTTATCAAACAGGTATATTCCATCTCCTCTCACAAATTCATACATTGGAGGAGTAGGAGAGGTTTGTGCTATATGGTTTAAGAATGATTTTTTGATGATGCGAAGATAAGGTTTTAATAGCGGGTTTAGGTAAAACCTAAATGTTCTGTGTGTTATAGAGCGGGCAAAAAAAAATGCGATTTGCTTTCGCAAACCGCATTTTAGATTATTTAAACCTTCAGAATTAATATTCCCAAAGATCGTGTTCTAAGATAAATAAATCATTTTTGATTTCATTATTTTTCAATAGTGCCTCAACTCCATCATCCTTGTATTCATCAAATTGCGCAATGTCAATATCGTAATCATTGCTTTCCTTTACAATATAGCTACTAAATTGTCTAGTTTGAAACCAATGATCAAAGCTCATTCGTGCGGCATTATTTTTCGAGTTAAAAACTTCTTCCTGCGATAATTTTTCACGGATGTCATCCATTTTTAACCAGTATAATGGTACTTCTCCAAGTTCTAATCCTGACTCTGTTAGCGGTCTCCACAAAGGAGCGATGGCAATAATTCTAGCTCTAAAGTCAGAATAATTGTAATCAAATATCCAGTCTTCCATGATACGGTACTTCTCTATTTTAGAGGGACTATAAGTCTCTGTAACGGTGATTTGTATCAAATCGTATGGATCATCAGGATTATCTGGATTAGGTACACTAACAGTACTTTCGATACTAGCCATTTTGGTAATATCTTCAGGAGTTAAAATACTTGTCAATGAATCATCGCGATAAGCAGGTACACTTCCATCCATGGCTGCATTCCATACTATTAAATAGAAAGGATTACGTGGCCAATGAATAATTTTATTCTGCTTTTCACGAACATCAATAACTCGCTCGATACGTTTACTCCACTTTACATTAGCTTCTCTAATATAACGATACGGAACGGCTTTACGTTCCTTAACAGCGGTGTGAGGATATGTATAATCCTCAAATTTACTTGATTGTGCTTGAGCTGAAAGGACAACAAGCAATAAACTTATAAATATTACAAATGTTTTCTTCATATCTTTATATCTACTATGCAAAGTAACGAATAAATGTTTAATTATTTATTTATTTAATTGTGATGATAATCGGGCTTAGATTAGCACTAAAACCATATTTAGCTTCAACAGCACGAATACCTTCTATAAGGATTCTATCGTCAGGAGCTGCGTTTCTAATAAGATTTTGCATTGCGGGAGTTAGTACACCGCTAGAGCTACTTTCCATAACTGGAGGTTTTCTCTTATAGGCCATAATCATCTTGAAACCTTGTACTCTATACTGTAAGTCATAAGCAAATCCAGCACCCATAGAAGCTAAAATAGAAGTTTGTGCACTTACAGCTGACTTACCTTTAGGTAAACCATCATTAGGAATACCGCCTAATTGAGCTGTAGGTTGAGGTAAACTTCTTACCCTAAATACTTGTGATCCAACAGTCTTGGTTTTACCATCTTTGGTTATAGAAACTGAAATGGTAACTTCTTTATTGGTAGAAGCAGGTACGGTAGCATTATACACTCCACCGCCTTTAGAAACTAAATTAATGCCAGGAGCAGAAACTTTTACTTCGGAAGCAGCGAAACCTGGTACAGATATAGACATAGGATTTTCGATGCCTTTATACAATAGATTCATTTGAGTAGCGGCAATTGTTGCTGCTGGTTTAAATACAGTATACTCGTCATTGAAATCGAAACTTTGTGGTCCCTCGGGTCCATCGATAACTATTTTACCTGCAAAGGTTTTAATACCTATGCCATTAGCAGATCCACGATATTTTCCAACACCACCTTCTACATTAATGTTAGCTCCGCCAACTGTTATAGAAGGAGCTCCTTTCGAATTTGAGGCAACCAACAAAATATCAGCTTCGTATGCTTCACCTTCCATAACATAGGTAGATTTGGCAAGAACTTTAGCTTCAAGTCTATCGAACTTGTAATCCGTTGCATCTATACGTGTAGCCAATTTCTCCAAAACATCAGATTCCATGGTTCTTGCATCGTTTTTAATACGCGCGATGAGGGCCATAAGACCTGCAGCAGGGTTATGTTCTAAGTTTTCGTTAATCCAACTAACCCCAGAAACACCATTTTTGTCATCTTCTGCAATTAATTGAGAAGCGTTTAGCGCACTTTTATATAGATCTAAAGTTTCAATGTTAGTAGAATCTTTAGCCATACCCGGAACCTGTGGTTTTAGGTAACCCGCAAGTTTTTCTCTGGTTTCGTTTATTTTAGCTTGAAATTCTTTACCGTTAGCACCGTTGTTATCCACTGTAAAGAACCTAGCATGGTCTTCCATTTGATCTGGTGAAACAAGAGCTCCTGTCTCTGGATCTCTACCATCATACCATCCTTCTACTTTTTTAGTAATTCCATCTAAATAATCAACGAATTCCTTTGTAGTTTTTTGAGCAGCTTTTGCTCTGTCCATGTATGGTTTTGTTTTTTCAGGTTTTTCACCAAGTGCTTTCTCTAAAGCCTTAATAGTACCTTGACTTTTAGAGTCGATACTCATTGCTGCAGTATTGAAACTTCTTTCGAAAAGGTAGAAAGATTTAAGAATCTCAGCAGATACGTTTAGGGCAAGAAGAGCCATGAGTACCAAGTACATCATGTTAATCATCTTCTGCCGTGGGGACATTTTTCCTCCAGCCATAATTAATTATATAATATTAAATTGGGTTAGAAATTAATTAAGAATTTGGACGCATAGCGCTTAACATACCACCATAAACTTTGTTCAAACTTTGGATATTTTGATCAAAACTTACCAGGTTATCATTTAACGTAGCATTAATGTTAGCTACTTTAAGCGTAGTTTCTTTAAAAGTTTCTGTAGTTTCTGACAGGCTATCAAGAGCATTAACCGCTCTGCTGTAAGAAGAGTTCATACCTGTCAATTGCTCATTGGCTTTTGTTATATTATCAGCATATTCTTTTGTTGCAACTGTAGCACCAGAAAGGTCTGACATGGAACTTACGTTAGAAGACAAAGATCTTAAACCTGAACCTAATCCCTCGATTAAATCAGGACCTATCTTAGCTTCGGAAAGCATTTTATCTAATTGTTGAGATACTGCGTCACCTGAACCTACAGCTTGTTTTGGTTTAGAATCGCCTTCCATTCCAGCTAATTCTGGATGTACAAGGCTCCAATCCCATTCTTCATGTATCGGCTCAAATGCAGAAATCATAAAGATTACAGCTTCAGTTCCCATCCCGAGAATAAGCATCTCGTTCGCTCCTGGCCAGTGCATAATTTTAAATAGTGCACCAACGATAACTACTGCTGCGCCTAATCCATAGGCCTTTGCCATAATGTTTTTTCCTAATTTTGATTCAAAGAAACTTGCCATAATTTTTCAGTTTAAGTTTTTGTTTTTGTGTTAATTGAAATATAATAATTTGTTGTCAAATATATAAACGTATTTGAGTATACCTATAGTATAAAATAATATTTTGAATTATTTAATGCTATAGGTATATTGTTGATTACAAATAGAATAAAAGTTGGTGAAACTGTATCTACTACTGGCGATCGTTAGCCGATCTACCTATGTAGGTTTGAACGCATCTAAAACCAATAGATGATTTTGAGGTATCTTGATATTCATACGCTCTTGAGCCGTTTTGAATAAAGTATGCTATATCTTTCCAGCTTCCTCCGCGTATAACTTTTCTTTTTATTGTAAGTGGTCCATCATCAGAAGCATCAATTTGAAAATCAGAGTTTAAATCGTGTGTAAACTGATGACTTGTTTCGTCATAAGCAGACATGGTCCACTCCGCAACGTTACCTGCCATGTTATATAAACCGTAATCATTTGGGAAGTAAGAGTCTCCTCTTACTGGGTACAAACCACCGTCAGACATGTAATTACCTCTATTTGGCTTAAAGTTTGCTAACAAACAACCTTTGCTATTTCTCGTATACGGTCCTCCCCAAGGATACATATTGTTGTCTCTTCCGCCACGAGCTGCATATTCCCACTCATATTCTGTTGGTAATCTCCAGTACTCAGTAATAGGCATATCTTGAGCTTCCCAATATCTATTTAACCAACGGGTTCTCCAATTACAAAAAGCGTTAGCTTGATGCCAATTAATACCTACTACAGGGTAATCATCATACTTGGGGTGGTTATAATATTGGCGGGTCATTGGCTCATTGTAAGAATAAGTGAAGTCACGGATCCATACCAATGTGTCAGGGTATATATTATACGTTTTAGTTTTTAGGTAATCTGCTCTGTTGCCTTTTAGATAACTTCCATAAGCAGCAGCTCTAAAATCAACATATGTATAGGTATAATCTAATTTACGGATATCGAATTCTTTTCTGTGCTCGAATCTTTCTCTATTTTGATAGAAGTATTTAGCACCGTGCTCATTGTAGAATTCTTCTCGATCCACGTCTTCATTGTAGTCTAAGATGGTGTAGTCATCATGCTCATCTTCGATTTCGATTTCCATTTCCATCTCGTGACGCATCAAACTGTCTCTTACATATTCTACAAACTGGCGGTATTCATTATTTGTTATCTCAGTATCATCCATCCACATAGCGTGAACAGAAACCTGCTTATTGGGTGCTATGTATGTGTGGAAAATATCTTCATCACTTTGACCTGTGTGGTATGATCCAGTTGGGATATAAACTGTACCAAATGGTTGAGGATGAAACCAAGGTCTTCTGCCTTGTACTCCAGTTAACTCTCCGTTGTCTCCCATGCCACAACTCATCAACGAGATGATTGCGAACATTACAAACATTTTAGCTATGTACTTCATATATTTTATACCTTATTGTATTAAAAGTTTGACAAATTAACAATTAAATGTTGATAAATGCAAAAATTATTAATTTGTGTTATTGGTTATTAACGTTTTAACTGTTTTGTTATTGTGTTATTTAAATCTTTACTCAATTACAAAAACCTAACACTATCAATGATCAGTTTTTCTTTAACGCTTGTAGCTATTGGAATGCAATATTTTACAAGTATCTCGTGTGTTCCATTACTCACAACTTGAACGTTACTTAATGTGATATCGTATGAATATCCTATTTGTAATGGACCTTTTTGATAACCTAATAGAACAGATAACGCGTCACTGGTGCCCCATTGTCTGAAAGCCAAACCCCCTCTAAAGGTTTGTGCAAATAGTGCAGTCATATTTAAATCGACTTGCGGTCTAAATCCTTTACTGAATAAACCGTATTTCAGAAGTACAGCTGGCTCAAGTGTCATATTTCCCATTTCGATGTCACCGCCTGCGATGGTGTAATAATGAGGTACGTAATTGATTTCTATTGTGTTTTGTATTCCTGCTTGTGATTGAACGGCTATTTGGTATTTTGCGCTCGTTAAATTAGTTACAGAGAGTCCTGCATAAAAATTCTTAATATTACCAAGTGTTTGCTGCTTAAACATAGCTCCTGCGCTAAGGTCGAATAGCATTTCATTTCCTCCTAAAGCAGGAATTTCTGGATCGAGTGCTTGGAGTGCTTTAAAATCAGGTTTTACCCAACCCCATTGCTTCGCACCAACCCCTAAACCACCTGAAATTTCTTGAAAACCACCTTGTAATTGCAACTTATAGTTAAGATTCGCTTTGATGGCTGTTGACTTTGTGTAACCAATTTTATCGTCAACAATGGTTAATCCAGCACCTAAGAATTGATTTCCAGTCTTACCCAAATTAAACACTGTAGCCACGTTTAAGTTATAGGTTACAGGTGCAACATTTCGGTTAACATCTTGAAGGCTTCCTGTTCCGTCAGTCCCTTTAATTCTGGTTTCGTCGTTATAATCTCTCCATTGGTGATGTGTAAGTGCAGAAAGACAGATTTCTCCTTGCTTGTGACCTGCATTTGCGGGATTGAATGCTTGAATAACATCCTTAAAATGAGTATAATAAGGATCTTGTTGAGCATATGAATGCACACTGGCTAAGAGGGTGAGAATGGTAAGGGTTTTTTTCATATAACTTCCTTTGTGCTATTAATTAAGTAATTCGACAGGTACAATATTAACTATTTCTTACAAAGTTTTATTGTCAAAGTTAAATTGGAATAGGATTTCATGAAATTTGTTTGTGTACCGCTTCAACAAGCGCTTGTAGCTCACCTTTAGATTCTTGCAGAAGATTATGGGCTTTTTGATTTAATAAGTCTGCAAAATTAGTATCTGATAAATCTTTGGTATTAACTCGAATATTCATGTAGGCTCCTTCAATTGCGGTAATGCAGCACAAAGCGCCAACGCCTGCATCTGTGATGGACGCTTTATTGCCGTTTTCGATCATGGCTTTAATAATGTCAATGGTCCTTGCGGCGGTTTGCATAACTTTGAATGGAACTTCAGCGGCATATTGACTTGCGTTTTCGATAGAATCTAGGCGAAATTTCTTTTCCTCTGCTGTTTCTTTTGGTAAACGAATTGCATCAATAATAGCATTAAATGATCGTGTATCTTCATCTACTAAAAATAGCATTTCGTTTTTAATTTCCTGTCCTTTACAAGCCCAATCAGAGAAGAATTTTAGCTTTTCTTCCCATCCTGGTTTATTCGCACTTAAGTTAGCGACCATAGTGGCTAGTGAAACTCCTAGGGCTCCTACATAGGCTGAGATACTCCCACCTCCTGGCGCCATACTCTCGGAAGCCGTTTCGTTTGCCAAGCCTTTAGCGGTGAGCTGTATTAATTTTTCGTCTTCTAGTGATTGAAGTTGGTATTCTATTATCTTTTTCTGAGGATCAAAAGGACCTAACTCATCTAAGCCCAGTGATTTTACGGCAATATGAATTAGCTCTGCATCGTCAACACCCAGAGACCGTTCCTGTTTTTTTAGAAAATGACGACCTGCGTCTAGCATTGCTTCTAAGGGGATTAATCCGACGAGTTCACTGCCCGTAATTCGAACACCCCGCTCTATGCAACTATCTTGCACTGCATCAAAAAAAGTATGAATAGGGGTGATATTGAAGTTGGTTAAATTGGCACTTACTTGTGCTACCTTATACTCATCAATATACCAACCTACAGCCTGTACAGCTTTACAAGTTCCTGGTATTCTAACTGGTTCTCCGTATTCATCGGTTTTAATTTTTCCTGTAAAAGGATTTCCTTCTCGAACTACTCTTCCTGTTTCGCGCACATCAAAAGCAATTCTATTGGCAATACGCGTTGATGTGGTATTTAAATTAATGTTATACGCTATTAGGAAGTCTCGAGCCCCAATTACAGTTGCGCCACTTCTAGCGCTGTAAATAGATGGTCCAAAGTCAGGCTTCCATTCGGGTCTTTTTATTTTTTCAAAAAAACCTTCGTACTCGCCGGCGCGAATGATAGAGAGAACATTTCTTTTGGTATCCTCTTGCGAAGCACCGTACAAATAAGTAGGTATGTGTGTTGTTTCTCCAACTTTTTTTGCAAGCTTAACGGCCCATTGAGAAGTTTCTTCCATACTTATATTCGCAACTGGGATAAGTGGGCAAACATCTGTAGCACCCATTCGCGCATGCTCTCCTTTATGTTTGCTCATATCTATTATTTCGCCCGCCTTAACTATTGCCTTATATGCAGCCTCAATTACTGCTTCAGGTGTTCCTACAAAGGTAACTACTGTTCTATTGGTGGCTGCTCCTGGGTCTACATCCAGTAATTTTACGCCATCTACGCTTTCGATTTCGTTGGTTATTTGCTTGATTATAGCGAGGTCTCTTCCTTCACTAAAATTAGGTACACACTCTATGAGTTGTTGTTTCATTTTATTCTTGTAATAGATGGCAAAAATAGAATTCAATCTAAATAAATAACACTATCCAACAGATACAAAATATATTTGCCGTGCAAAGTGAGATACGCATTAGAACTAGGATATAAAGGCACAGAGTATAGAGGGTGGCAATCTCAGTTGAACGGCAATACGGTACAGGAAGAATTGGAACTTCAATTGGCTCGCTTATATCAGAAAAAAACCAATGTTTTAGGATGTGGAAGAACGGATGCCGAAGTACATGCTACTTATTTTGTAGCCCATTTTGAAGCTGAAAGTGAGTTGCCAGAACGTTTTTTGTTTCGCTTAAATCAGATGTTACCTCCTGATATTGCTGTTTACAAAGTTATTGCGGTTAAGGATGATTTTCATGCGCGATTTAGCGCAACTTACCGGAAGTATATTTACAAGACCACTTTTGTGAAAAATCCATTTAGAAAGGATGAGATGCTTTTTCTTTTTAAGGAACCTAACATAGAGTTGATGAACCTTGCTTGTTTGGAGTTGTTGAAACACCATGACTTTGCGGCCTTTTGTAAAAGTAATGCTGATAACAAAACTACTTTGTGTGACTTAATGGAGGCTCAATGGATATTAAATGACGGATGTTTGGAGTTTCATGTAAAGGCAAATCGTTTTTTAAGAAATATGGTTAGGGCTATGGTAGGCACCTTGTTAGATATTGGTAATGGGACAACTGAATTAGCATCCTTGCCTGGTATATTAGCAAGCGGGACACGTAGCGCCAGTGGTAAAAGTGTTGCAGCAAAAGGGCTTTATTTAGTGGAAGTTGGATATAATTGGGATGAGTTCAAAAAGTAAGAAAGTAGGAGCGGCGTTCGACCTCGAGTTAATCGTCCGTATTATAAAATTAGCAAAGCCACACCGAAAGCTGTTGTGGCTAGCAGTACTGTTTACTTTACTGCTAACTGCATTAGCACCGATACGGCCTATGCTTGTACAATATACCTTAGATCATTTTGTGGAGAATAAGGATAAAGCAGGAGTTCAACTGTTTAGTATCTATATATTACTTCATATCATCCTTAACAGTTTGGTACTTTTTGGGCATACCTATGTAACTAATTTATTAGGTCAAAAAGTCATTAAAGAGTTGCGAATGAGAGTCTATAATCATATCCTGTCATTATCTTCTTCTTTTTTTGACAATAGCAAAGTGGGTATGCTCATTACCCGATCGGTATCCGATGTAGAGACGGTATCTAACTTTTTTTCTCAAGGGTTTATTTCAATTATTGGAGATCTAGCACAAATCGTAGCTGTATTGATTATTATGTTTATAACGAGCTGGAAATTAACGTTGATATCCCTTGCCGTTATGCCCTTATTACTCGTTGCTTCTGAGATTTTTAGACGAGGGGTGAAGTCTTCTTTTCAGAAGGTTAGGGTTCAAGTTTCACAATTAAATTCCTTTGTGCAAGAACAAATAGTAGGCATGGAAGTGGTGCAAGTGTTTGGCAAAGAAGAGCAAGAATTTCAAAAATTTGAGAAAATAAACAGAGAGCATATGGATGCTCATAATCAGTCTGTTTTTTATTATGCGGTATATTTTCCGATTGTAGAGATTGTAAGTAGTTTAGCTCTTGGACTTATTGTGTGGTGGAGTGCAGGATATCCTACTGTCGCTAGTGCAGGATTAATTACCGCATTTATTCTCTATGTTAATTTAATTTTTAGGCCTATTCGTTTTATTGCCGATCGATTTAATACCATGCAGATGGGGGTGGTAAGCAGTGAGCGTATCTTTGAGTTGCTGGATGATGATACAGAAGTGGAGCAGAAAGGTGAAGTGGTTTTACGTGATTTTCATGGAGATATATCATTTGAAAATGTTTGGTTTGCTTACGTAGACGAGGAATATGTCTTGAAAGATGTAAGTTTTAAACTGGAGGCTGGAAAAAGTTTAGCGATAGTAGGTGCTACCGGAGCGGGGAAATCAAGTATTATTAGTCTTATAACGCGTTTATATACTATACAAAAAGGTACTATAAAAATTGATGGTATTGAGGTAAATGCGCTAGAAATAGAATCCTTGCGTAACCAAGTAGCCGTGGTATTGCAAGACGTCTTTTTGTTTGCGGGAACTGTATCAGAAAACGTTACCTTAAAGAATAGTAACATTACGCAAGATAGAATGAAGGAGGCTGCAGCGTCTATTGGAGCGTTAAGTTTTATAGAAAGCTTAGAAGGGGGTTGGCAGTATGAAGTTATGGAGCGGGGTAATACACTTTCTGTAGGGCAACGGCAATTAATAAGTTTTATACGCGCTATGGCTGCAGATCCCAAGCTATTAATTTTAGATGAAGCTACTTCTAGCGTGGACTCAGAAACGGAAGAACTTATTCAGCAAGCGACGCAACAGCTCATGAAAGGACGGACAAGTATCATCATAGCGCATAGATTAAGTACCGTGAGAGAAGTGGATACAATTATGGTGCTGGATAAAGGTAGGGTGGTTGAGCAAGGTAATCATGATGAGTTAATGCATCTACAGGGTGCATACTACGAGTTATTTCAAAAGCAATTTGAGCTGGCGTAATACTTAAAAAAATAGCTAAGAATCATTTAACTATAAATATCCACATGATTGGTATAATGTATTAGTCCTTCTATTTTTGAAGCTTATTAAATAATGGCTAGAGTAGTATCAGGAATTAGACCAACAGGAAAATTACATTTAGGTAATTATTTTGGGGCAGTTAAAAGCTTTCTTCGTATGCAAGAGGAGCATGATTGTTTCTTTTTTATAGCTGATATTCACTCACTTACTACGCATCCTACACCTGCGGATTTACACGCAAATGTACATCAAGTACTCGCTGAGCATTTGGCAATGGGCGTAGATCCTGATAAATGTGCCTTGTTTGTACAGAGTGATGTTCCAGCTATTTCGGAGCTTTATACGTATTTTAATATGAATGCGTATATAGGTGAGTTGGAGCGGTCGGTAACCTATAAGGACAAAAAAGCAACACAACCCAAAAATATTAACGCGGGATTGCTTACCTACCCTGTGCTCATGGCGGTAGATATATTAGCTCATCATGCAGAGTATGTGCCTGTGGGGAAAGATCAGCAGCAGCATTTAGAAATGACGAGAACCTTTGCTAACCGCTTTAATCACATGTTTCACACCGATTATTTTAAAGAGCCTCAGGCTTTTAGTAATACAGGTGAACTGGTAAAAGTGCCAGGACTTACGGGTCAAGGTAAGATGAGTAAATCAAGTGGTGATGCAGATACTATTGTATTTGATGAGCCGGCGGATTTTATACGTAAAAAGATTATGCGTGCCAAAACCGACGCAGGGCCAATAGGTGCTAATCAGCCAAGATCTGAAGAGCTTCAAAACTTATTTGATATAATGGCGCTGGTTTCTGATTCAAGTACCATATCTCATTTTGATGCAGAGCATGTTAAGGGAACTATACGTTATGGTGATTTAAAAAAACAGCTAGCGGAAGATGTGGTCACTTTTATTGAGCCTGTAACCGAGCGCATTAATCACTATAAAAAGGATACATTAGCCCTGGCAAAAGCAGCAAAGCTAGGAGCGGAGAAAGCCAATGAGAGTGCTCAAAAAACATTAAAAGAAGTACGTGAGATCATAGGATTTAAACGATTTTTCTAAGAAACAAAACTAACTAAGATAAAATAACGAAGATGCATATAGCTATAGCAGGTAACATAGGATCAGGTAAAACAACACTTACGAGACTCTTATCAAAACATTTTGAGTGGGAACCTCATTATGAAGCCATGGATAATAATCCGTATATCACTGATTTTTATGACGACATGACTCGTTGGTCGTTTAATCTACAAATTTATTTTTTACATACCCGATTTCATAGTTTGTTACAAGCCAAAGATAGTCCAAATACTATAGTGCAAGACAGGACTATTTACGAAGATGCATACATATTCGCGCCTAACTTACATGCTATGGGCCTTATGAGTACACGTGACTTTGATACGTACCAAGCGTTGTTTACCAATATCAAAACGTCGGTAGATGCGCCAGACTTAATGATTTACCTTAGAAGTTCTATCGGGAATTTGGTTAGCCAAATACAGAAAAGAGGAAGAGAATATGAAGACAGTATTCGATTAGATTACCTCAAAAGGCTAAACGAGCGATATGAAGCTTGGATAAGTACCTATAAAGAAGGAAATTTATTAATTATCGATGTAGATGACATTGATTTTGAGAATAACCCAGAACATCTTGGAAGCATTATTAGTAAAATTGATGCAGAGATTAATGGATTGTTCTAGATTAAAAATGTAAACTACAGCAAAAAGGCTCAATTAGTTTATACTAATTGAGCCTTTTTTGTTAGTCTTTTTTTCAGTTAGATTCTCCCAACAACTTTAGCACCGTCCAAGCTGCTTCTTCGCCTTTGTGGCCGTGTTTGCCTCCTGATCGCTCTATGGCTTGTAGTTGAGTGTCTGTAGTGAGTAGCCCAAATGCTACAGGAATGTTGTGCTTGATGGTTACGTTGGCTATGCCGTTGGCCACCGCATCACATATAAAATCAAAATGACGGGTTTCACCTTGTATGACTACGCCAAGACATATTACAGCGTCATATCCGTCGGTAGCCAGTTTGTTGGCTCCAAATATAAGTTCATACGATCCAGGTACATCCCATACTTTAATGTTTTCGGAAGGAATACCTGCTTCGGTTAACGTTTTGAGAGCCCCGGCTTTTAGTTTGGAGGTAATTTCACTGTTCCACAAAGCCGTTACTACACCAATTTTAAAATGGGTGTGAGGTAGATTTATTTTTTGATTCAGAAATGTTTGACTTGCGTAGTCTGCCATTAATAGGGATTACTGTGCAGTCATTTTAGCCTTAGCACGAGCCATTCTGAGCTCGATATTTTGGGCGTATTTAGAATCGCTATAGTCATTAAAAATAAGCTCATATGCCTCATAAGCGTCGTCATATGCTTTTGCTTCTTCGTATGCCATACCAGCTTTTAATAGTGCATATGGTGTTGATACACTATTGTTTCTGTGATTTGCAGCTTTCATATATTTATCTGCAGCATCTTCATATTTTTCTAGCTCAGAAAGACAGTCACCTTGTAAAGTTATAACCTGTGCAGCCATTATTTCATCTTCCATGGTTACATCTTCTAAATAGTCCAGGGCTTCATCGTATTTTCCTTTTTGTAAAAGAATACGACCAGCAAAATAAGCAGCGCGTTGGCCTACTTTGGTGCCACTATATTCGTCGGAAAGTTCTATCATGCCCATGAATTTTGCAGCATCACCATTCAATGCCAGGTCAAGTGAATCCATAGCATAGTATCTTTCAGCCATAAAGAAGCTATCGTTAGCTTCTTCTTCTAATGCTGGCGTATATATGCTTTTGTAATACCAAATACCTGCAGCTAATACAATAAGAGCAATACCTGCAATAGATACGTTCTTTTTGTTTTTTTCGTAAAATTCAGATAGTGACTGAATGCCCTTTGAATCGATGATTTGTTCTTCTGTACTCATTTTCTTTAAAAGTGTGCAAAAATATACTTATTCTACTATAAAAGGGTATTCTGTTTCATATACATCTGTGTATAGCTCAGATGCATCAGGGAATGGTGAGTTGTCTGCAAATTCTACAGAGTCTGCTACTTCTTTTTCAATCTCTTCATCCATAGCGTCCAATTCCTTTTGAGTCATATATTTATTTTTTAGAATGGTTTCTTTAACCACCTCTATTGGATCAATTTTTTGATATTCTATGACTTCGTCTTTTGTTCTGTATTTAGCAGGGTCTGACATAGAATGCCCTCTGTATCTATACGTTTTAAGCTCTACAAATGTTGGTCCTTTGCCTTCTCTTCCTCGTTTAGCGGCGCGTTCCATGCTTTCATGTACGGCTTCGCAACTCATGCCATCTACTTGTTCAGCTGGCATATCAAATCCTGAAGCTATTTTATAAATATCAAGTACGTTCGTGGTACGTTCTACAGAAGTTCCCATTGCGTAATTGTTATTTTCACAGATGAATACTACAGGTAAATTCCATACCATAGCCATATTGAATGTTTCGTGTAAAGCACCTTGTCTTACAGCACCATCACCCATATAGCAGAAACACACATTGTCTGTACCGTTATATTGTTCGGCTAGTGCGATTCCAGCACCAAGTGGAATTTGACCTCCAACAATACCGTGTCCGCCAAAGAAATCGTGTTCCTTGCTAAACATGTGCATACTACCACCTTTGCCTTTGCTACAACCGTCTATTCTTCCAAATAGCTCAGCCATAACTGCATTTGCGGGTATCCCCATTGCTAAAGCATGACCATGATCACGATATGCTGTAATTACTTTGTCGCCTTTTTGTTTGGCTGATACCATACCTGCAACAACTGCTTCTTGACCTATATATAGGTGACAAAACCCTCTTATCTTGTTTTGTCCGTACATTTGAGCAGATTTTTCTTCAAATCTTCTGATGAGCAACATTAATCTGTACCAATCAATGTAAGTTTCTTTGGTGTGCTTTGCTTTTGCCATTTTATATTTGGAGCGGCAAAAATAACAATTTAAATTCCGTAAAAAACACCTTTGAAGCTACAAAGTCTTTCTCTTATATTTTTTAAAAATCATTCCGATTTCAAATGGGAAGGGGTTGATGATGTCGTTGCCATAGCAGGATTAAATGGTGCAGGTAAAACCTCAATTCTGGATGCTATTCATTTTTTGTGCGTGGGTAAATCTTATTTTGCTTCCACAGATGTGCAGTGTATTCAAAATGATGCCTTACAATCTGGTATTATTGCTAAACTTAAAACGGACAAGCTTACCGACTTAAAAATAAAGTTAAAAAGAGGTGGCCGAAAAGTAATAGAGCGTGATGGGGTGCCCTATAAAAAAATGCTGGAGCACATCGGCCAGTTTCTGGCGGTGGTTATTGCTCCTAGTGATATTGAGTTGGTTTATGGAGCTAATGAAAAACGAAGATCATTTATTAATCAAATACTTTGTCAGGTAGATGGCGGTCATTTGATAGATTTGATGACGTATAATAAGTTACTGGATCATCGCAATAAACATTTGAAACAGGATATGATTGACGATGCCTTAATTCAAACGTTGGACACTCAAATTGCTCCACTCGCGCAAGCTATTTACGCTAAAAGAGAAACGTTTTTAAGTAAATTTAGTGCCGTTTTTGCAAATGAATATCACCGGATTTCAGGAGAACGTGAACGTATTATTTTGCATTATACGAGTCAATTGCAATCTAATTCATATCTAGATGTAGCGGCCCATTGTAGGTCGAAAGATTTGGTATTGCAGCGCAGTAATGGAGGTGTTCACAAGGATGAATTGGAACTCGAACTTGGAGGATTGAATTTGCGTAAATATGGCTCACAAGGTCAAATTAAGTCTTCACTAATTGCACTAAAATTGGCAGAATACAAGTATTTACAAAAGCATACCTCAAAGAATCCTTTTCTGTTGTTGGATGATATTTTTGAAAAAATAGATGAAGAAAGAGCGCAAGTGCTTACACAGATTATTAAAAATGATAACTTTGGACAGATATTTATAACCGATACGAATGAGCATCGCCTTACCGCTTTTTGTGAGGCTATTGGTAAGCCGTACACTACACTATTATTAGCTTAAATCAGAACATTGTCAGAAGAGAAAACCATACAAGAACTGATGAAAAAATTATTTTCATCGTATCAGCAGGGAAATAAATATCAAGAAACCGCAGTGATCAATAGCTGGGAAAGTGTGGTTGGAACTATGATCGCACAGAAAACGGTCAAAGTATACATCGCTAAAAAAACACTTCATTTAACCTTATCTTCTGCACCGCTCAAAAATGAATTAAGGTACCACAAACTTGTATTGATAGAGAAGGTAAATACATTTGCCGGCAACGAAATAATAAACGACATAAATTTTTATTCATAAATGATTCATAAAATAGCGCCATCCGTTTTAGCGGCAGACTTTGCCAACTTACAACGCGATGTAGAGATGGTAAATGAAAGCGAAGCAGATTGGTTTCATATAGATATAATGGATGGGGTGTTTGTACCTAATATTTCATTCGGTTTTCCGGTGATGCAAGCTATTGCCAAGCATGCTACCAAGCCACTGGATGTGCACTTAATGATTGTAAATCCAGATGAGTATATACAAGCCTGTGCCGATGCGGGTGCCGAAGTCATTACGGTTCATTACGAAGCGTGTACACATTTGCATCGAACGCTATGCGCCATTAGAGAAGTGGGCTGTTTAGCTGGTGTTGCTATTAACCCGCATACGCCAGTACACTTACTTAACGATGTTTTTAATGAAATCGATCTTATCTGTGTGATGAGTGTAAACCCAGGATTTGGTGGCCAAAAATTTATAGAAAACACCTATACCAAGCTGCAACAACTCAAAAATATTTGTGAGCTAAAGGGGCATCATCCGTTTATCGAAGTGGATGGCGGAGTGAATGTAGAAAACTACCAGAAACTACTGGAATGCGGTGCTAATGTATTGGTAGCGGGTAGTTCGGTATTTGCAAGTGCCGATCCTACTAAAACCATATGGGAACTAAAGCAATAGATCTAGACTTACTACGTTAGAACTTTTTTGACACGAATTTTATCGATATTCTTTTTTGTACTTTTAGCTATTCAAGGCTTTGGGCAATCATATGCCACGGTATCAGGTAGGGTTTATGATGATCAATTTGCGCCGCTACTAGATGTATTGATCAAAATTGTTGAAACAGGAAGAGTAACCAGAACGGACGATAAAGGTAATTACGTGATACAGGTTCCGGCGGATCAACAAACGACTATACAAGTCACTTATTTTGGGGAGCGTATAGAACGTGTAATTTCTTCAACATCTGCGGGGTCTAAACTAACTAGGAATTTTACCTTACAATCAACTTCATTTGGTACGGCGGTAGTTACTCAAAAAGTAGATCGTGGTCCTATTATCAAGATTAAGCCAAAAGAAATCGAAAGATTTGCTAATACGGCTGGATTTGAACAACAACTTAAGTTGATAGGTTTGGGAATAAGTACTTCTGGTGGAGATCAGTCATCCGCTTATAGTGTGCGCGGAGGAAACTTTGATGAGAATCTAGTATATATCAATGATATTGAGATATACAGACCTTTTTTGGTACGAAGCGGTCAGCAAGAAGGATTAAGTGTTATTAATCCCGACTTGGTTGAGAGTGTTTCATTCTCGGCGGGTGGTTTTCAAGCAAAGTATGGGGATAAGCTAGCCTCGGCTTTAGACATCAAGTATCGCCAACCCGATTCGTTTGCTGCCACGTTTCAGGCAAGTTTATTGGGGGTTAATGTGCATTTTGAAGATAAATCAAAAAACAAACGCTTCACCTATCTCACGGGTCTTCGCTTTAGAAGTAACCAGTATTTATTAGGAACTCTGGATGTTCAAGGCGAGTACAAACCTCGTTTTTTTGATTTTCAAACATTATTGAGGTACCGAATAAACTCCGCATTGAGTTTATCATACTTAACTACTTTATCTCAAAATAGATACGCCGTAACGCCTGAAAGCCGACAGACTAGTTTTGGAAGTATTAATAGTGCCCTCAGTCTCAATATAGCCTTTGGTGGTGGTGAGGTAATGCAATATACCACGTGGATGAATGGTCTGAGTTTGGAGTATCAACCTTCGGAACGATTAGAATTAAAACTAAATACCAGCAGTTATACCACCAGTGAAAGTGAACATTTTACGGTAGAAGGTGCTTATCGATTATCTGAATTAGAAACAAATCTTGGGTCGGTAGATTTTGCCAATGAAAAAAGGCTTTTGGGTGTAGGTTATTTTATTGACCATGCACGAAACGACCTTCAGGCTCAGGTGTATACCGCTTCGCACAAGGGGCGCTACATTATCAAAAAATCAACTATTAACTGGGGAGTTGGATACACCAATGAGCGTATCAAAGACAAGCTGAAAGAATGGAGATACAATGATAGTAGTGAGTATAATATTACCACACGAGAGCGAACTGGAGATCCCAATGCTATTATCCTAGATGAATTTGTAAAAGCCAATATTAATCTGGCCAGTTACCGTTTTAACGGATACATACAAAATGCCCAAGTTTTTGATCGGACCAATAATTTTAGAGCGACATATGGTATTCGTTCCAACTACTGGAGTTTTAACCAAGAAAATGTTGTAAGCCCTCGCCTTCAGCTTTCTTGGGAACCACATAAAAGAGCTAATGATACGCTGCGCAAACATTTGCAAGATTCCTTGTCAAGGGTTGACTTTAATTACAGCATAGATACGTTACGAAACTTAGTACAGTTAAGAAGTAAACGTGATTGGTTAATGCGTTTTGCCACAGGGTATTATTACCAACCTCCATTTTATAGAGAGTTGAGAGATCTCAACGGCGTTATTAATGCCAATTTAAGAGCACAGCAATCTATCCATTTTGTGGTGGGAGGAGACCTTAATTTCTTAGCGTGGAATAGGCCTTTTAAATTTATATCAGAAGTGTATTACAAACACTTGGATCGTATGGTGCCGTATGTGGTAGACAACGTTAGAATACGCTATTTAGCGGATAATACTGCTCAAGGATACGCCACGGGAATAGATGCACGGGTGAATGGAGAGTTTATAGAAGGAGTGGAGAGTTGGTTTAATATGTCTATTATGCAAACCAAAGAGAGATTGTATTACCAAGACGAAAACGGACAGGAGCAACTGAGTGATTGGTTAAAACGACCAACAGATCAACGGGTAAACTTCTCGATTTTATTTCAGGATGAGTTGCCAAGTAACCCGAGTTATAAAATGAATTTAGGTCTTGTTTTTGGGAGTGCGATGCCTTTTTATTATGATGCAGAGAACAGACAAAAAGTGGGCTTTACAATACCAGCCTACCGACGTGTAGATATTGGGTTTTCTAAAGTATTGATTGATGCCAAAAGCGAGAGCAGACCCATGTGGTTAAGGAATACAGAATCGTTATGGATGAGTTTAGAGATTTTTAACCTTTTACAGGTAAATAACACCAGCTCCTATATTCTCGTTAAAGATTTTGCCAATACGGTTTATGGTGTGCCAAACTACTTGACAGGAAGACGGCTGAATTTGCGATTTATCTTGAAGATATAAATCGTTACAAGAACAATTACTACTCGTGATTGTGTCCGGTATGATCTTCTTGTTCTTCCTCTTTTATTTCTGCGGGGGAAGTTTCGTTGGGATCTATTACATATGCCTCAAACACCAAATGAATTTCACCTATGTTACTTTCTATATTAATGCCTTTTGCGTTATATCCAATGCGTTTGTCCGTATCAAAAGTCGCAACAATACTATCTTTTTGTCCTCCTTTTATGGCGTAGGTAGGATACTCAGCCACGGTGCATCCGCAGGTAGGTTTTACTCTTGTTAGTACTAAATCCGCATCGCCTGTATTGGTAAAATAATAGACTACCCGCAATTTGGAACCTAAAACTACATCGTTAAATAGCTGTGATTTTGTCTCAAATGTGGCTTCTGGTCGTTTTTGACCATTTGCTAAAGTAGTACCTATTAAAAAGAAAAATAAAATGGTGTATTTCATTACTACGAATATAGACTAATACCCTAATAAGAAAGTTGCATAACTTACGTTTAACGAATTGTTTGGGTCAAAATGATTAGATTATTGTCTGTTGAAATAAGCGTAAGCTGGCGTAGGGTATGTTCGTTAAGTGGCCTCTCTTGTACATAGAAAGTATACGGTATGTCATCACTTACAAAGGATAGCTTATTCCTTTTGTAGCGGTAGTTTACTTTTTCTGATTTTGCAGAATCCCCGATATAGAGATTGTTTGAATCAAAAAAAAGCTCTAGTGGTCCGATATCCAAAGTGTTATTAGGTGTTAAGTATACCAATGGACACAGTCTACTAATGGTAGATTCTTCCAGTAATGATTTGCTAGACCAAACGCACTCTGCTATCCATTTTCCTTGTATGTTTATGGTTGGAGAAGCGTTAAATCCAAAACTACTAAAAACGATGAAGGTAGCTATTATTTTATGTCTCATAGGTTAAAAAAAACTACATAGGATCTACATCCACAATTATGCGTGCTTGGCTAAAATCTTTTTGTTGGTTGAGTTGGTCTACCGCCAACCCCAGGATTCTTTTTTGTTCGCGCACTACAGGTCCGTTATTTTCTATTTTTAGCACAAAATTAAGGATGTACCAATTTCTAATTTTACTCACGTAGGGTTTTTCGGGTCCCAGTAGGCTATCCCCAAAATAAGCGATGAGCTGCTGTTTTACCATACTTCCCAGCCGCGACAGTAGGAGAGGGTCTTTGTGTTTGAGGCTTATTTTTACGAGTCTGTAGTAGGGTGGATAGTCAAATGATTTGCGCTCTGCAATATCGTTATTGTACATGCCTACATAATCGTGATTTACGATTTGTTGAATCACAAAATGATCAGGTTTAGAGGTTTGTATATATACTTTACCTTGTTCCTTACGTCTACCTGCTCGTCCTGCCACTTGGGTCATGAGTTGAAAAGCACGTTCATTAGCTCTAAAGTCAGGAAAGTTAATGAGGTGATCTGCATTGAGTATGCCTACGGTGGTTACATTTTCAAAATCGAGACCTTTGGCCACCATTTGAGTTCCGATAAGGACGTCAATTTTACCTTCGGTAAACTCGTGTATGAGGTTGCTGTGTGCGTTTTTTAATCGCGTCGTGTTCTGGTCCATTCGCTTTACACGAAGCTCAGGCATATAGAGTGTAAGTTCGTCTTCTATTCGCTCGGTTCCATACCCAATGAGTTCAATTCCTTTGTTGTTACAAAGTCCGCACTGACTCACTACTTCTTGTGTATACCCGCAGTAATGGCAGCGTAGATTTTCTTGGTATTTATAAAACGTTAGTGAAATGTCACAGTTTTGGCATTTAGGTGTCCAGGCACATACGTTACACTCCAGCACGGGCACATACCCTTTTTTGTTTTGAAAAAGGATTACCTGTTTATTGTTTTTTTTAGCTTCTGCAATAGCGTCTAGAAGTGTGTCACTAAAAATGCCTCGTATGCGTTTTTGCTTTTTTTGCTCCTGCATATCGACGATTTCTATATGTGGCATTATAGCGCCGTCATAGCGTTTGGTGAGTTGCACAAGTGCGTATTTACCGTGTGTGGCATTATAGTAAGATTCTACCGCAGGTGTTGCGCTGCCTAGCAGAATATTAGCACCTTTTTTACTTGCGATGTAAAGGGCAGTGTCTCTGGCATTAAATCTGGGAGCAGGCTCATTTTGTTTGAAACTACTCTCGTGTTCTTCGTCTACGATGATTAATCCGAGATTTTGAAAGGGCTGAAAAATAGCACTTCGAGTACCCACTATAAGTTGAGGTTTGCCGCTATGTATGGCTTTATATACTTCAACTCGCTCGTTGTTGCTAAATTTAGAATGAGATACGACCAAGTATTCTCCAAAATATTTTTGCAGTCGATCGATAAGTTGGCTGGTAAGCGCTATTTCCGGCAAAAGATAGAGTACTTGCTTGCCTTGTTCGATATTTTCTTGTATGAGCTTGCTATAGATGTGTGTTTTTCCGCTTCCTGTAACGCCAAAGAGTAAGGCTGGTTTTTGGTCTAAAAAAGCAAGTTGTATTTGTTGATACGCCTCTTCTTGCTCTGTTTCAAGCGCTTCAATCGCTTCTCGGTTTTCAGAGTAGTTAAGGCGTGACTTGTTTCGGCTTTCTTGCACAAAAACACCTTTATCAATCAACGCATTTATTGCACTATTGGTGAGGTCGTGTTTGGCTAAATCTGTTTTTTCTGCTTCTCCTGTTATGCTGTATTTGGCTATAAACGTCATCAATGCTTGTAGCTGCTTTTTCGCTCTTTTTTCCAGTTCGTCAAACAGCACGTTAAGCTGCTTATCGTTTTGTACATCAGGATTAATGGTAATATAATTAACTACTTTAGGCTTATAAACTTCGTTAATGTCTTCTTTTAATAATATGCATCCTTTTAGATATAATGAATGGATGTACTTATGTATTTGTTTTAGTTTAAGTAAGCTCGAAGCTTGAGCTATGCTAATTTCTTTGTTCGCCTTTAATGTTTCGAGTAGAATAAATTCATTTGGATCTAATTCTAATGAAGGCTCATAGTCGGGGTTTAGAATTAACTTGGATTCACCTTCTAGTTTTAAACCTGCAGGCATGGCCGCATTGTAAACTAAGCCAAGAGAGGTCATGTAATAACTGGCCATCCATACCCATAATTCAAGTTGAAAGGGGTGCACAATAGTTTCGTTATCAAGGATATCAAAGATATACCTTGCTTGATAGTCTTTGGGTGGCGTCTCTTGAATACTGAAGATAAGACCGGCCATCACCTTGCTTTTTCCGAAAGGAACACTTACCCGTTTTCCTACAATCACCTCTTCGTTGAGCTCGTATGGAACCCGATAGGTGAAGGTATTACTAAGGTTTAAGGGAAGTAAAACCTCAATAAACAGTGTTTGACGAGGGTCGAAATTGTCCAATTATTGTAATTATTATGCTAAAACTGTTCAAAGCTAATTTAAAAGATAAGAAGTGTCACTAAATTCGCCCATCAAAATAGCGTGAAAATAGCAAAGAGAAATATTTTTATAAGTTTGGTCATACTTACTACATCTATGGCAGGTTGTAAAGAAGACAACCTAATAGAAGTGTCGATAAATAGTAAGTCTACCGAGGTTTCTCTTTCTCTGCTAACGGAAGTTTTATCTACGTTTGATATTATTTCAGATCTGTCATCAAGTAATGTTTTATTCTTAAAAAAAGATCAATCGTTATTGCCAAATGGTTTAATTATCAATTATATAGACACTACATTTCAGGATGGGAATGGGTTAAAAATTGAATTAGATTTTGGCGGTTTGGGTGAAGAACCTCATGGCCAATTGTGTAAGGATAACAAGTATAGAGCAGGTAAGATGATGGTAGCGATAAACAGACCAATGTCTCAACTGGATGCTAAATTGGAAGTTTCTTTTTCGGAAGAATTTCCCTATTACACTGGCAATGGTAAGAAAATGACCAAGCTAGTAGGTCAAATGGCATTGTTGCGTAAAAGTGAAACAGAGATTACTTTTAGCATAAAAGAATTAAAAACTTCTTTGGAGGAAGAAAAACATATGATTGCAGCTAATTTTTCGGTACAAACGCTGCAGGATGGGGGGCTAGGAATAGTGAATGACGAGCTTTCTTTTTCAGGAACTATAAGTGTCAGCGACTCTACTTCAGCTCTTTTATTCAGCACGACGAATCCATTAATTAAAAATTACGCACTAGCGTGTGCTAAATACATATTGGCTGGAGACATGGTAGCTGCATTGCCCGAAACAAATTCAATTATGGAGGTTGATTTTGATCCGGATAACGACAGGGCTTGCGATAATAAAGTAGCACTCATTGTAAATGGCAAAAGAGTGATTTATACCTATTAGTACATTTTAGGATAAATAAAGTACTCTAAGCGTGCATTATGCGGCGCAATATTTTTAAAGCTATCTACTTCAAAAGTAATACAACCTACTCCCGCTGTTGGTACATTGTCTATACTTACGTGTGCTAAGTCATAAAACGCCTCTGTTATTCCTGGATTATGTGCCAATACCAAAACTGTATCTATTAAATTATCTGTATTCTTGATATGATCGATAATTGTTTGTGCACTGGCCATATATAATGTTGCGCTGAATTGTGTGGATATTGCAGGTAAAAATGGCATTATCAATTCACGTGTTTCTCGTGTTCTAACACTATCTGAAACGAGCATAAGTTCTGGTAAAAAACCTTTCTTAATCATCTGGCTTGCCATGTTTGGCGCGTCTGTTTTCCCGCGTTCATTTAATGGTCTTTCGTAATCAGAATGCAGTTGATTATCCCAGCTAGACTTTGCATGGCGCATAAGTAAAACTCGTTTCATGCTTTTCGTACACTAAAAAAATAAACCAACCATCCCGCAATAAAGCATAGTCCACCAACAGGTGCTATCAATGCAAATACATTGATAGCAAAACCCAATAAGTGACGAATAGCGTGTATAATAAGACTCCCTGAAAACAGTATGATCCCGGCATAAAATAAGCGAATGGTCCATGAATTATAAATAGCTAACTGATGGTATGAAGTGTTCACGAGGATTATTCCAAGGGCATGAATAATGAGGTAACGAAGGCCAGTTTCATAGGTTGCTAAATCTAAGACGCTAAGCTTATCTTTAAGGCCGTGGGCACCAAAGGCACCCAGTGTTACATAGATTGCACATAGAATACCGGCTATCTTAAAGTTTCTAATAACTTTCACGATTATCATTATATTTTTGTCCAAATATATGAGCAAATTATTCGTATTTCCTATGTTCTTTAAAGTTATACTTTTCGGGTATATCCAAGAATTGGTTGACACCGTTGATGAAAACAATCGAGCTAGCAGCAATAAAGCTAACTTGCCATGCAGATTAAGTAGATGAAAAATCTAATTGTATTCATCATATTATTTACCGCCGGAATGGGAGTACAAGCGCAAAGTAATCTTACGCTGTATAATATGGAGCCTATCCCACAGCGGCTCAGTGTGAATCCTGCATTGTCTCCAGACTGTAAGTGGTATATGGGTACACCGGGTTTATCTTCAAATGACTTTAGTTTTAATAGCAATGCTTTTTCAATTCTTAAAATAGGTAACTCATTGGGCACTAGACCCAATGGAGCCTATGTGCTTAATCTGATACGCTCAAGTGAATTCTTAGATCAGCCAACTTTTGTGCATATTGATATGAATCAAGAGTGGTTTAATGCAGGTTTTAGGGTCAGGAAAAGCATGTTTTTCTTAACTGTTTTGGAAAAAGTAAAAACAAAGATTTCTTTACCTAGTGACCTTCTAAAGCTCGCTTTTCAAGGGAATAGTGGTCCTAATGTAGGATACGATTTTAATTTTAATTTCGGATTAGATGTTCTTCATACTAGGGAGTTAGTATTAGGATTTAACCATACCTTTTTAAATGATAGATTAACTCTAGGTGGAACGGCTAAGTACATAAGAGGTCAGAATGTGATACAAACGGTGAATAACGATTTGCGATTTAGAAACAATGCTGCCGATCTTACTTTTGATGTGCAGGCCGATATTGAGATAAATAAATATACTCCTTTTTTAGAAGACCAAATGGGTGTTAGTACAAAGCAAAGGATATTTGGGAATCCAAATAATAGTGGATTTGGTTTGGATTTGGGCGCAAGTCTGGATCTTAACAAAAGAATAACATTGACTGCCAGTATTATAGATTTAGGACAGATTTACTGGAATGATGCTCAAAAAATTAAGTCAAAAAAACCTGGAAGTACTTTTAGTTACCAAGGAATTGAACACCTTATCAGCGATTCTATCGGTTTTCAGAATAGTTTTCAAAATCTATCTGATACGTTACTCGATATTTTTGCATTAGAGACTACTTCTACTTCCTTTTCTACAGGCCTACTTGGTGAGTTTTATATGGGTGCCAATCTTAGTTTAAATGATCGTCATAATGCTGGAGCATTGGTTTACGGAAGTTTTTATAAAAAGCAATTTTATCCGGCTATCACTTTTTCGTGGAATTCTGAATTTGGACGTTTTATGGCATTAAGCTTAAGTTACACTGCTATGCGCGAGAATTATTCTAATTTTGGATTAGGACTGGGTTTGAATTTTGATGCAGAACAGTTTTATATTGCGAGCGATAATGTATCTAACGCCATATCGGGTGATCAACAAAATTTAAGAATTAGGTTTGGGTGGAATCATACGGTAGGGCGCAAAGAATGGGAAGAAAAACAAAGAAAAAAGATAACTAAAAAATGAAAAATATAGTAATAATAGCACTGGCCGTGGTACTTGGCATATCGGGTTGTAAGGAAAAAGACTACGTAATCTTAGATGATCAAACCATACGGGATTATATAGCTACTAATGGTCTTACAGCTGAAAAAACAGAAGAAGGGGTGTATTATGTTATTACCAAAGTGGGTAACGGGGAACGAGCAAGTATTGCAAGTACAGTTACGGTTCATTACAAAGGGTACACGCTTAATGGCAATATTTTTGACTCGTCATATGACAGAGGTAAAACATCTACCTTTCCTTTAAGTGGAGTTATACAAGGTTGGCAAATCGGGATACCTCAGTTAAGTGTAGGTGGCTCGGGGACCTTGCTTATTCCCTCTCATCTAGCTTACGGATCGAACCCTCCAAGAGGCAGTGTTATTGGCAAAAATGAAGTTTTGGCATTTGACATCGAACTGTTTGAAGTGAAGTAAGATTAACAGTTAGGAACAATAAAGCAGGAGACTGAGCAGTGGCTACAAGCATCAACAAAAAAGAATATTTTTTTGCTCGTCTTTATTTTCCGAATTGGGGGAAGTGTTATTTATTAATCTCAGCTAAGACTTTGGAAAAATTAGCATCTACCATGGTGTAATTTCCTTGATTTCGGAACCAAGTAAGCTGTCTTTTTGCGTAGTTGCGCGTGTGTTGTTTAATCTTTTCTACGGTATGATCGTAAGTCCATTCTTTATTAAAGTACTTGAACATTTCCTTGTAACCCACTGTATTCATTGCGTTAAGGTCTTTGTAAGGGAGTAGGCCTAACGCTTCTTCTTCTAGTCCTACTGCTAACATGCTGTCTACACGCTTGTTAATACGGTCATACAATTCATCACGATCTCTGTCTAGATATAAATAAGTAGTGTCAAAAAAAGGTTCAGATTTAGCGGTCTGTTCCATTTCTCCACCTTCTTTTATCTCGATAGCACGCATAAGACGCATTGGGTTGGTAAAATCTACTTCGCTGTCTGAAATTTCTAATGAATTGGCCACACTTTGTAATGCTTCAATGCCCTCTGTTTCTAGAATATAGCTTAGTTGCTCTCGCAGGTGCTCGTTTTTTGTCGGGAGTATATCTAAGCCTTCCGTAGCTGCTTTTACGTACAAACCTGTACCTCCAGTCATGATTACTACTTCATGTTTAGTAAACAGTTTTTTAAGTAAGTAGTGTACATCGCGTGCGTAAATACCCGCATTGTATTCATCATGAATAGAATGAGATGCAACGAAATGGTGCTTGGCAGCAAGAAGTTCTTTGCTAGACGGTCTGGCTACACCAATATTGAGCTCTTTATAAAGCTGTCGACTATCGCAAGAAAGAATTTCTGTTTCAAAGTACTGGGCTAGACGTATGGCAAGTTCTGTTTTGCCTACGGCTGTTGGTCCTGCTATAACTATAAGTCGTGGTCTATTCTGTTGGGATTCCGTCATTTATCTGCGATTCGTCAATTTCAGATTCATCCACTTCATCACCGAAGAGGTTAAATTCATCTTTTTCATCTTCAATTTCATCCTCATCCTCATCTTCGTCAAAGTCGTCATCTAGATCATCCTCATCCTCGATTATTTCATCTTTTATTATGTCATCTGTAAGGCCACCAATGAGAGAATCAGCTTCTTTAAAAAGTTTAGCACTCGGATCCGAGATAATTAATTTAGGGTCGATAAATTGTTTTGGTGCAACACCATCAATCTTAAAAACATGAGGGTAAGTATTTCCAGCTTCAGCTCTAAAGAGTTTTATCAATTCTGCCCTAAGGTGCCAATCTCCATTTTTAGGATCATAGATATAAAGAAATTTTTGATGAGGGTCATCTATAAACTTACCTAGCTCGCAAGCTCCTGCTTCTCTGGCATCTTCCTTTCCTTCTGTGCAAAATTCATCACCATCTTTTCGCCAAATATCGTTGGCTTTAAAAAAGGATGCCTCCTGGATATTGTCAAAACCAATAGCCTCTTGAATTTTATGGTGAAAATCTTTAAATGTATTACTTGCACTTACGTCAATTACACGGACTACATTGTCTACATCTTCAAATGTCACTCTAAATCTAAATACCAAACTCATTGCACTTGCAAACCTAATTCTTTTCCTTTTTCTATCACAAATTTTAATGCCTCTTCCAGATTGTTATCAATAATTCCGTCCAGAATAGCATCTTTTAATTGCGTTTTGATTATTCCTATTTCTCTACTGGGGCCTATTCCAAAAAGATCCATAATGTATTGACCATCAATGGGAGGCTGCCAGTTTCTTATCCGATCGCGTTCTTCTACTTGTGCTATATTATCTTCTACAAGAAGCAGGTTTGCTTGAAAACGTTTTTCTTTTTCTTTGTTTTTAGTAGTGATATCACTTTTGCACAAGATCATAAGATCTTCCAGGTCAGATGCTGCGTCAAAGATTAATCTTCGTATGGCGGAATCGGTAATTTGCTCCTTGGTGAGTGCTATGGGTCTTAAGTGCAGCCTTACTAGGTTTACCACTCGTCTCATGGGCTCACCTAAGGGTAGTTTAAGTCTTGTAAAGATAGGCTTTACCATGCGAGATCCTTTGTCCTCGTGTCCGTGAAAAGTCCATCCTTCCCCAGGAAAAAAACGTTTGGTAGCAGGCTTTGCGATATCGTGTAAAATGGCAGCCCATCTCACCCAAATATCCTCTGTTTTTTCGCATGTTTGGTCAAGCACTTGAAGCGTATGGTAAAAATTGTCTTTGTGACCTTTCCCTTCTCTTACTTCTACTCCTTGTAATCTTACCATCTCAGGAAAGAATAAATGAAGCAATTTAGTGTCAAACAAGAGTGTGAATCCGATACTGGGTTTGGCAGATTTTATAATTTTTTGTAATTCATCGGTGATTCGTTCTTGCGATATAATAGATAATCGATGAGCTTCTGTTTTTAGTGCTTCAAGGGTCTCAGGAACCAGGGTGAAATTAAGTTGTGTTGCAAATCTGGCTGCCCGCATCATCCGCAATGGGTCGTCACTAAACGTTATTTTGGGATCTAAAGGCGTTCGTATTAAACCTTTTTTTAAATCTTCCATACCTCCAAATAGGTCAATAAGCTCACCGTATTTTGGTGCATTTAAACTTATAGCAAGGGCATTGATTGTAAAGTCTCTTCTGTAAATGTCATCTTCAAAAGTGCCGTCTTCCACTTTTGGCTTCCTGCTGTTTCTATCGTAGGATTCCTTACGGGCTCCTACAAATTCAAATTCCCAATCGTCGGTTTTAAGTTGCGCAGTGCCAAAGTTTTTAAAAACACTCAAATGTGCTTTTTTTAATCTTTTTCTAACAGCTGTAGCTAATTCGATACCACTTCCAACGGTTACGAAATCAACATCTTTTGATGTTCGCTTCAAGAAAATATCTCGTACAAATCCGCCTACCACAAACGTTTGAAATCCCAATTTTTGAGATTCTTCGGATACGATTTGAAAAATAGGATGATTTAGTTCTTTTTGAAACAAGCAGCGAATGTAAGTTTTGAGTTTAATTTTTTGACCATAAGTTTCATGATTTTAATTTAGTGGACACGTGGTTCAACTAAATTATCAATTACCCATGTTTTTATACCTATTTCTGCTCGATTAAACAAATATTTGCCGTCATGAGAAGAGTCGGTTTTATAGCCTTGTTAAGTTTTTCTGGAATGCTCTTTGGTCAAAATTTAGAACTTCTAAACGGTAAAGATTTTAAACAACCAGGAAAATTAAATCCGGCTTATGCGGGATCTCAAGAAGATTTAATCCGAATCATATCAGAAGTAGATTACGGAAAGAGCCTGCAGCTTATGGTAGAAGGTAGATTACCCTTAAGATTAGGTAATTATATGGTAGGCATAGAACGTACGTACACCCCTGACGCTTCTAATAACATGGTAAATATTACTTACGGAAGAAAACGAAAAGGATCGAATAAAAATATAAATTGGAGATATGGGGGGACGTTGCAGCTTAATCAGCGCAGTATGACTATTCCTGGTTACGATAGTGGATACAGGTTTCAAGATATCAATGGCCAAATTGGTTCAGGAAATAATGTAGATGATTTTCGATCTAGTTTTGATTTTATAGATTTAGATCTTGGAGTTAGTATAAATAGTAAAAATTTATTTGCAGGTGTTGCGCTCCAGCATATTTTGGGTCAGAATGTATCATTTGTTAAAAGTCAAAGTAGATCTATTCCAATAGCAGCAAATTTTTCATTGGGTGGTTTTTTAAACTTAGGTCCCAAACTCACCATTTTTCCTAGCGTACTCATGATGGTTAATACGAATCAAACTTTCAGTAAAGCTTCGTTAGATTTTGCGACAACAAAATTTAATATCTCAGGATCTTATATTAAAACGGACTATTTCGAACATATAAGTGGATCTATTGGGTTTAAACTCAAGAAGGTATTTACGGGGTTTAAATACACTCATTCTGTGTCAAACACATCGGTGGGAGTACTGCCTAGATTTGGCCTTTTTTTAAATTCTACGGTGTTTAAAAGTCGTGATTTATTCAAATCGGATTATGCTAAGCAAATGAAGAAATTCTATTAGTTTAGATTATAACTAACATTCTTTTTGGGCTTCAATAGGAGAGATGGTGCTTTTTAATATAGCCACTTCTACTTTTATACATTTTGTAATTCATTTCTTACTTGCATCTTTGTTCTAAATGAAAGTGACCTTTTTAGGAACAGGAACATCGCAAGGAGTGCCCATCATAGCTTGTCAGTGTGAGGTTTGCTCATCATTAGATCCAAGGGATAAAAGGTTGCGTAGCAGCATTCTAATAGAAACGGATAATACCAACATCGTAATTGATACAGGGCCAGATTTTCGGCAACAAATGCTGCGCGAAAATGTACAAAAGGTAGATGCTATTCTATTTACCCACGGACACAAAGATCATACTGCTGGATTTGATGATATACGTGGTTTTAATTGGAAAAGCAAAGAAGCAATGGACGTGTACGCGAATGAAGATGTGGAGAAAGTGCTAAAGAATGATTTTCATTACGCTTTTGCCGAAAATAAATATCCTGGAGTGCCTAATTTAAATCTGCATGTGATTCGTAATGGTACTTTTAAAATCAACGATCTTGATGTGATGCCTATTGAAGTAATGCACTACAAACTACCTGTTTTCGGGTACAGAATAGGCGATTTTTCGTATATTACAGATGCGAATTTTATCAGTGATACCGAAAAAGAAAAGCTTAAAGGGACTCGTATTTTGGTGCTCAATGCACTTCGCAAAACCGAACATATTTCACATTTTAGTCTTGATCAAGCTGTTGCCTTAGCGCAAGAAATAGACGCTGAAGAAACGTATTTAATACACATGAGCCATCAAATGGGATTTCATGACGAGGTACAAAAAGAGCTTCCGGCAGGCATATTCTTAGCCTATGACGAATTGCAGGTGGTTGTAGAGTAAAGATGTTGACTAATGCACGACTAGTTTTTTAGTTCCGATGCCCATATCACTTTTTACCTGCAAAAAATAGATTCCTGCATTTAGTTCTCCTAGGTTAATCACATTACTGGAGTGCTCCCATTCCTTAATTAATTGTCCGTCGCTGGCAATGAGCAGAAGCTTAACTGGACCTGCAATGTTGGATACATTAAGGTAAACTACCCCGTTAGCGGGATTAGGATAAAGCTCAAATTGCGTAGAAATGTCTGCAATATCCAATAGGTATATTCTATGGCACTCCGATGTATCAATGCAATTATTTTCGGTTATTTCTAAGGCGTAATAGCCTGTTGTATTAGCTATAAATGATCTAGATGTTTCACCACTTATCGGAGCGAAATTATTTTCACAATCCAACCATTGGTAAGTGCCAGAGGTGGAATTAGCGACTAACTCATTGTTGTTTATCTCATAAACCGCTGTGTCGGAATAATGTACCACGGCATTAATCGTTAAGAAACTATCGCATCCAGAGGCATTGGTTAAGGTATATTTATAAACCCCAGACGAGGTAAAAGTGTACGCTCCTTCGGCCGTTGTTACTGATTTACAGCCTTCAATACGAATACTGTCTGAAGTAGAATTAGAGAGGGTTAAATAGATAGTAATTAAGTTAAAACAACCATTCTTATTGATTGTGGTATCGGTGTATTGACCGGTGTTAGTAAATGTTTTTTTACTAGGGCTAATGTAACTATTGCAGGCAGACGGATATAGCGTATCATAGGTTACCCAGCTTTGCACACTTATGCTCAAAATACTGTCACATCCGCGATAATTTACGAGGGTATCTAAGTAGGTGTTGTTGGCTTGCATCCATTTTCCAGAAGGACTTACAAAAGAATCACAGGTGTAATAGGTTGCAGAACTAAATGTAGCTCCTTTTATTTCCAAGTTAATTTGAAGTATACTATCACAACCTAGGCTATTTACTGTGGAGTCAAAGTAAGTGCCCGAGGTGGTATAGGTTGTTTTGCTATACGGTGTAGTATATGCATAGCAAACCGCTGTATCTATGTGCAATGTGTCTGCACCTACTTTTAAGTTTATGGTGATTACACTGTCACACCCATTTGCAGCAGTCAATATATCATAATAGGTTCCAGAAGTTTTAAATACGTTGCCTTTGGGACTAATAAAACTGTCGCATACGGCAGCAGAAATACTAAAGGTGCTCAAGGTGTTAATAATAATAACGGTGGTTACCGAGCTGTCGCAGCCATAAGAAGTATTGAGCGAACGGCTAAATGAAGTTGAGGATGTATAGTATTTATTAGTTGGGGCATAATAAAAAGGACCGCAGCGTTTTATGGTGTCTCTCGTAGTAACAGAAGATTGGCTGAGGCTAGCTCCGGTTACCCAATTAGAGCTTGATCCAGCCAAAGCAAAGTTGATAAGATTAGCGGTATTGTTATTTCCTGAAAAATCGGTCACCGTATTTATGCCTGTATTGGTGCTGTTTGCTGCGCCGTGATCAAATTTATAGTAGGCTTTTAGATTATTTACAGGCCCACAAAATTCCGCATCTTTACTAGCATTGAGTTCAGCTTTTGTTCGTACTACATCCCAAAGCCTAACCTCGTCTATACTTCCGTCCCAGTTTCTTCCATACACAGGGTGATAACCAATTGTGAGTGGCGTGGTGGACGAAACACCGATGTTGATAGATGAACTGGTGGAGTCTACAAGATTCCCGTCTACATAGGCTCTTAATTTATTGCCATCGTAGGTTGCAGCAACGTGGTGCCAGGTATTAAGGCTTAAGACACCTGTAGATGTATTTATTTCATACCAGCCAGTGTTTGTTCCTGCACCTATACCAAAACCCAGCTTTCCTCCAGATCCGGCGCGTAGCATAAAGCCACCGTCGTTTGAATTATTTTCTTTATTTACAATGGTGCCGTCGTATATATTGGTCTTCCAACTATTGGCGTATATCCATGCCTCAATAGTGATGGAATCTCCTCCAATATTAAAGGCAGACTTGGTTCCGCAATTTACATTATCATTTGTTCCGTCAAAGTTGAGTGCATTTTGCGCCGATAAGCCGAAGGGTAGAATTAGGCCAATTAATAGAATAATTTTTTGCATTATGTGGTAGATCTTGAATAACGAATATACCATAATTTACGCCAGAAAATGAAAGAAGGAAATAATTCGTCGTTGTTTTGTTTAACTTTTACTATTTTTTCTTGTCAAACATCCAACGTAAAAAATCTGTTTCTGCAAATGCGTTATTCCAAGATTGATGGTCCGCATTTGGATACAGGATTAATCGGTGCTTGGTTGAGCCATCGTTTATGGCATCGTAATACAATTGGCTATTGATAGGGAATACAACGTTGTCCTGCACTCCTTGAAACAGTTGTGTGGGAGTTTGGCGAAGCTGCTGCACATAATCCAGCGGCGCTGCGCCGCAAATAACAGTAGCCGCCGCAAAAGTATTTGGGCGCGTTGCCAATATTTGTGCGGTGCCCATACCACCCATCGATAAGCCCGCAATATATATTCTAGCTAAATCAGTGGTAGGTTCATTAAGAAAACTATCTACAAGCAAATTTAGTGCGGTGGCAGACGGTCCTGGTTGTTCAATTTTTTGAAATAAAATTAGTGTATCATCAGGTAAACTAAGTTGCGTAGGTTCAATATTTGCCCAATAATCAGAGTGGTTACATTGAGGAAAAATAACAATACTAGGATATTTATCTATCGAGTCTAAAAATAATTGAGCGCCATGAATCAGTTGCTTTTCGTTATCTGTTCCGCGTTCCCCAGATCCGTGCAAAAAGAACACTAAGGGGTATTTTGTGGTCCCATCATATCCTTTGGGATAAAGGATTCGGTAAGGTAAGGTGTAATTGGGGCTCGAAAAACTTTTTTTTAGGTAGGTTGTGGTAGGAGGAAGGGTGTGTGCTGGTTTAAAGGAAACACAACTGATAAAAAGTGAACTAGTAACTAGAAACAGAAAAGATTTCCATGCCAAAGAAGGCGTATCGTGACTACCAGTTAACATAAGGATGGGTTGCTAAGTTTGAGTTATAGTACCTTGAGTCTCCAGATACTTCTTCTCCCAGCCATTGGGGTTTGACAAAATAATCGTCTTCAGAAGTCAATTCTATTTCGGCAATGATAAGTCCGTCGTTGTCTCCTTCAAAAACGTCGATTTCCCACGTATGATTCTCCTGAGGTATGCGATAACGTGTTTTCTCTATAAGTGGTCCGCTGCAAAGCATGAGTAGCTCTTTAGCCTCTTGTGCTGGTATGGCGTATTCAAACTCATTTCTGGTGATACCTTTGGTCTTACTTTTAATAGTAAGTGTGCCAAGGTTATCTTCAAGCCTGACCCTTACCGTAGCCTCCGCCGATGAACTTAGGTAACCTTGTTTTAGGGATGAAGAACTGCTGGCCATTGCTCGCCAATCATCATTTGCTACTCGGAATTTGCGTTCAATTTCTTGTGCCATTTATTTTGAAATACGTGCTCTATTTTTTCTATCTTTTAATACGTTATGGTTATTCGCGCCCCGGTTTGACTTCGTATATTGGTTACGCCGGAGTCAAGTATCAGGTATTGGCCTTTTATTCCCATAAGTTTACCTTCTATTATCTTTTCTTTTTCTAATTTCATGCTTTTTACCTTGTCTGGAAACTCCAACACGGGATAATTTATTTCGGTAATTTCTGTTGTTTTGCTTAGGTAATGCGAGAGTTCTTTGGGTACAAGAGCAGCCATTTCATCGCGTACTTCGGTTATGGTTTTGGTTTCGTTTATAACTCCTTTTAGCATTTTTTGCCAAGCAGTTTTATCGCTAATATGTTCTTTTAAGCTTACTTCTATAAGTCCTGCAAGTTGGCGATAAGGCACTTCTGCAAGTACAATCGCCTGCGTGGCGCCTTGGTCTATCCATCGGTAAGGCATATTGGTGTCGCGTGTTACGCCCACTTTGTAATTACTTGTAAGTGAAATATATACAACGTGTGGTTGCAAGTGGTGCTTTACCTCCCATTCGTAATCTCGAAGTGCTATTCCTTCATGTATTTGGCTAAGTTCTGGTCGCATGATACTGGGACTAGCCATAGGACTTTCCATAAACTCTCTATACGTTAATCCATCACCAAAACACTTCGTCATTTTTTCGCCAGAGATAATAGAGTTGAAGTGCCCTTCAAACTCTAGTCTGATAGTTTGACCAATTAGGTCATTCATATCTACCACCTCTTTGAAGTCTATTACATCATATATAGGGAGCTTGTATTGGGGCACCGAATGGAGTAGTTCGGTATCCATCATTCTGATATTTCCAGTGATTTGCATTCAAGGGCAAATGTCAAGTACTCGCATTCAAATTACAAGTTATAAATTTTGTTCAAGCTATAAATACAGAATGAAGTTGCAATTCTGTCGGTCAAAATTCAAATTGTCTAGCTTTGCAGTATGAAGAAATTTTTATTTTTAGTCATGGTTGCAGGATTTATTTCTTGGGATAAACCAACGTCTAAGAAACCCGTTACCCTTTTCGAAACTTCTAATGGCACACAGTCGGCTTCATACCACGAAGGCATTCAATGGTGGAAATCACTTGCATCCTCAACCGAAAATGTGCAAATAGCGGAATTTGGAATGACGGATGCAGGGTATCCATTGCATGTGATAACACTTTCTAAAGAGGGACTCTCCTTCGATAAAATTAAAGATAGCCACAAGACCATAATCCTCATTAACAATGCCATACACCCTGGCGAGCCAGATGGGGTAGACGCCAGTATGATGCTTTTTAGAGACGTAGCTTTTGGTAACAAAAGGGTATTAGACTCTTGTATTGTAGTATGTATACCGTACTATAACATTGGTGGAGCGCTCAACAGAAATAGCCACAGCCGAGCCAATCAAGATGGCCCTGAGGAATACGGTTTTAGAGGAAATGCACAAAACTTAGATTTGAATCGGGACTTTGTAAAATGCGATAGCCGCAATGCAGAGAGTTTTGCCAAATTACTGCAAGTAATAGACCCAGATATGTATATCGAGACGCATGTGAGTAATGGTGCAGATTACCAGTATACCATGACCTATTTGGCTACGCAACCAGATAAATTGGGCTATTCAATGGGAACCTATTTGCGTTCTACACTAATTCCTGAAATGAACTTGAAAATGACGGCTAAAAATCAAACAATGGTGCCTTATGTCAATCATTGGGGTGGTCCGCTTAAGGATAATTATGCTACTTTTTATGATTCTCCTCGCTATAGTAGTGGTTTAACCACACTGCATAATATGTATGCTTTTGTTACGGAAACACATATGCTCAAACCGTTCAAGCAACGGGTGGAGGCTACGTATGATTTTTTGCGCAGTGCGATGGAATTTTGCAATGAAAACTCGGCAAGTCTAAAACAAACACGTGCTGCACAAAAGGCTTACATAGCGCAAGCAAAAGTATTGCCTATAGATTGGACCTTAGATAAAATTAGGGCGGATAAATTTACCTTTAAAGGATATGAATATGGGTATAAAAAAAGCGATGTAACGGGAGAAGAAAGACTGTTTTACGATACCCAAAAACCCATAGATAAAACCATGAGCTATTACGGGTATATGTCGCCTTCTAGTCAAAAGGATAAACCTAAAGCCTATCTACTTCGTAGAGGATTTATAGATGTAGAAGAACGACTTCGTTGGAATGGCGTTAGCCTACAAGAACTGCAACACGATACGGTATTGAAAGTATTAGCCTATAAAATGGCGAGCTATGAAACAGTAAAATCACCCTATGAAAAGCATTACCTGCATCATACATCAAAAGCGGTCGAGGATACTGTTTTATGGCACTTTAAAAAGGGAGATTACCTGATTAATACAGGCACAGATAAAGACCGATTTATCCTTGAGTTACTGGAGCCAGAAAGTCCTGATAGTTATTTTAACTGGAATTTTTTCGATGCTATTTTACAGCAAAAGGAGCATTACAGCGACTATGTTTTTGAAGATAAGGCTGCAAGTATGCTGTCAGTAAACAGCGAGCTCCGGTTAGCATTTGAACAAAAGAAGCAAAATGAACCCCAATTTGCTGGAGATGCCGAAGCGCAACTCGAATGGATATACGCGCATTCTGCGCATTACGAAAAGGAATATAACAGGCTACCCGTTTTCAAAATTTATTAATCTCACAAGGAAAGGTAACAGAAGTCACCTTTTATATGATTTAGCGAGCCCACCTTTGTTCTATGAAAAAGAATATGGGATCTACGGATAGGATTATTCGGCTAAGTACAGCGACACTTATAGCAGTGCTTTATGTTACCAATGTGATTGAGGGTACGCTCGCCATGGCGTTAGGTGTAGTCGCAGTCATTTTTGCAGCAACAAGTTTTGTAAACTTTTGTCCGCTTTACAGTATGTTGGGAATAAATACATGTCAAACCAAATGATTTCTGAAAAACTACACATCGCCAATATAAAGTGCAACGGTTGCGCTACGAGTATTACTGCTAAGATCAATGAGATTGAAGGTGTTTACACGACAGAAGTAAATATAGAAGAAGGGACTATAAACGTAGATTACAAAGAAGACAACGTTAGAGAGTACATAATTACCAAATTAAGTGCAATGGGTTATCCAGAAGCTACTGCTGAAAATGGTTTACTTATGAAGGCTAAGAGTTATGCGAATTGCATGATAGGTAAGGTGAGTTAGTGATTTGGTTCACAGTCGAAAAAATAAAAACAACAACAATTAAGAAAAATGACAATACAAGAATTATTAAAAAATGGAGCGCAAGTAGTAGATGTGCGCTCTGCGGATGAATTTATGGGTGGAAACGTTTCGGGTTCCATTAATATTCCATTAAACGAAGTGCCTGAGCGAATTGCTGAGTTTAAAAACATCGAAAGACCCATAGTACTTTGCTGCTTAAGCGGAGGCAGAAGTGGTCAAGCGACAGGCTTTTTACAAAGCCAAGGAATTGAGTGTTTTAACGGCGGTGGCTGGATGGACGTTGATTATGCAATGAGTCAAACGTCTTAGTAGATTTAATTTTTTTATAGTTAGAGCCTCCTAAGCACGATGAATGCTGGGAGGCTTTTTTATTTTTGCCGCACCAAACCCTTGGTTAATCCTGCAATCAATAGGATAAAAGAGGTTGTACCGCAGCCAATTATAAAGAATAGATCTGGTCTAGGCCAATGCATTTCTTTAAATACAACGCCAATCATTAAAAGTACCAAGCCTACAATTCCTCCTTTTTGTATAAAAGGTATCTCAGATTTACCTAAATAGGTGGGCATGGCAATATGATAACCCACATACATTACAATTAATCCAACAATGACAAAAGAGTTGGATATACCAACTTCCGCCGTGCTTAAAATAAGGAGAAATACCAGAAAACCCATCGGAAATAGGATGCGAGAATCTTTGTCAGGAACCAATGCGGCATAGCCTAAGTATGCACCAATATGCAACCAAAATAAGCCAATATTCACCTCGCCTAATCCTGGCCAACGCATAACTTTAAATAGGTATGCCATAACCAAGGTGGCAAGTGAAATGTAAATAAGACTGACTAAAAACTTTTTCATGACTTAATTTAACAGTGTGGTTAGTTTAATAGCTTCCTCCTTCACATTTTTATTCTCGTAAATTACACCGTACACAAAGTCGAGTATAGGCATAGATACACCTAGTTCTTCATTGAGTTGATGTATACTATCGGCAGCATAATATCCTTCTGCAATCATTTGCATTTCCATCAGGGCAGATTTTGTCGAGTAGCCTTTGCCCAGCATAGCGCCTAGCGTTCGGTTACGGCTGTATTGCGAGTATCCTGTAACCAATAAATCACCAAGATACGCAGATTTGTTCGTATCTCGCTTGATGGGGTAATACGCTTTAATGAATTTTTTTATTTCGCGAATAGCATTACTCATAAGTACCGCTTGAAAATTATCTCCATATCCTAAGCTATGGCACATTCCTGCTGCGATAGCGTATACATTTTTGAGTACCGCGGTAATCTCTGTCCCGTAAATATCATCGGTTTGGGTCACGCGTATGAAGGAGCAACTTAGTGCTTCGGCTATTTTTTCACGTTGTTTTCTACTTTTGCTCGCTACGGTTAGGTAGCTAAGTTTCTCTTGTGCAACTTCTTCAGCGTGGCAAGGTCCTGTTATTACCAAGAAGTTTTTAGTTTTAACTCCTTTCACATTGATAAGGTAATCGGCTATGATTTGCTTGGTGTGCGGAATAACTCCTTTAATAGCCGAAATGACAGTCTTGTCTTTAAATTTTGCTGCATCAATAGGATCGAGTAAATCAAACACAAAAGCAGAAGGCGTTACCAGTAGAATATGATCATTTTTATCTATGAGTTCTTCTGCATGGGTACTTACGTGCAGTCTTTTCAGGTCAAATTTTACCGAGCGTAAATATTTGGGATTGCGTCCATTGGTGTTAATAGCAGCAGCCATATCAGCGCTGCGTACCCACCAGTCTACATGCATATTGGGGTCTTCCAGCAAAATTTTTACCAGTGCAGTACCCCAACTACCGCTTCCCATGACTAGGATTTTATTCATCAGGGTCAAAGCAACATCTTTTTTTTCATTTTCGGGTGCTATTTTCCTATCAAAAAGCAGAATTACCTCTTAAATTTGAATCAATCAATGAATCCAAAAGTAGACGAGTTTATCCTAAATGCGAGTAGATGGCAACCTGAGATTAAGGCTTTACGTGCTATTTTACTGGATTGTCAATTGCAAGAAGAGCTTAAATGGAGACAGCCGTGTTACACCTTTCAAGGCGCTAACTTGGCGATAATTGCCAGTTTTAAATCACATTGCGCTTTATCGTTTTTAAAAGGAACTCTATTGCAAGATGCCAACCAACTCCTGGTTTCACCCGGCGAAAATTCGCAATCGGTCAGGTATCTTAGTTTTACCAACGTGGCAGAAATTAGGGAGTTAGAAGCTACCCTAAAATCCTACGTTTTTGAAGCAATAGAAATAGAAAAGGCTGGAAT
>OBMK010000087.1_pt1 | contig 83203 bp, 56 predicted proteins | sample 1539081 | NCBI WGS metagenome assembly OBMK01 (sample SAMEA3355528, study PRJEB22509) | marine metagenome | biome: marine; feature: river plume; material: water | place: USA | collected 2010-08-07 | depth 0.5 m | reverse complement strand
GTAGCACTACCAATTATCATCGGAACATCTATGGGTTGGTTTAACCTGTTTGGAATATTAGGATTATAATGTGTTTTATGTAGTGAATATAAAGTCTGGTGGCATCATTGATGTCTACGACAGTTTGGGTGAAGCAAGTGAACTTGTTGATAAACATCCAGAATGGACGATCATGATAAAATACAATGATCGATCAAGACTTAGAAACAAATATGGAAATTGATGATGAGTGATAAAACATATTATTGTACTACAAAAGGATTAGGATGGGCATTCTTGTGTATCGTCCTGTGCTTTACCGCCGTTCCAGTGTTAATGACATTAGCAATGGTTGGAACAGAAGACTATGCCAAGTATTGTAATATGGCAATCCACTTGCCGTGTTTCGGAATTGGAAATTGATTATGCGTACCAAAGAAAAACAAATTCCCCTAGAGGAACATGAATTTGCAGGATGGGGAAGCTAATGCATATCATTCGAGGAAAGAATGGTGATATCGTTGCAATCGCATCTAGATTAGAGGATGCCATTGCAATAGCCGATTCTGCTAAGATCGACAAAACAGAATATGTCGTTCAAGTTAATGTAGGTGTCGATCAAGTTGACCATCACTAAACAAATCACAGACCACTCTCGTTGCTTACGGATGAATAATGATGTAAGTCTATCGAAGTGGTTTGATCTTTACCAGATGTTTCAATCAAAACAACCTAGACTCGTCAAGATAATTAATTTTGATGGAGACAGAACAATTGAAATGGAAAAGATTGAGGGTTTTGATTTAAGAGAAACTCATCTCATTAAAAGAATGACTAAACAAGAACGTAGACATCTGATGTATGAAGTCATATCTCTATGGGGTCTTATTCAAACTTTTACTATAGATGATCAGAGAACATTTATCCATCGTGACTTTTGTATTTCAAATTTAATGTACGAACCTTCAACGAAATGTGTAAGACTTATTGATCCTGATGCGTTTGATATTCAAACTCCATCAGAAGATGCACCTACATATCTTGGTAATTTTGTAGATACGTTATATAACATGAAAAGATGGGAGAAACTATGATCCGTTGGTACGATATACTTGCAGGAATAAGTGTTGCACAACTGATGATGGTTGCGTTCTTTAACTTACCTATTATAGGTGCAGTTGTAGCTTATGGGTTATGGGTTGCCTGGAGAGATTACTATTGTATTTGGAGAAAGGAACAGGAAGATTTTCACCGTTGAATTTGAACACGATGAAGTGTGTATTACTTGTGTAGACGAAGAAGCAAACCACGAAGATCTCATTGTCAACTCTTTTGATGACATTGTGTTTATTAGACAGTGGAACCAAGACATCGAAACTTTCGAAGTTGTTACCATCAGTCCTAGTCAGTGGGAAGAATTGATCGAGTCTATAAACTCTACAGAGGGTGCATTCATAATGCCTCGTCATCGTAAGAAAGTACCATAAAAAAAGGGAGATCCGAAGATCTCCCAGTTTCGTAGTAAAGTGGGGCGGTTTGATCCGCCCTTCTTTTTGTCTTTAGAACAAGTTCTCAACTTTAACACGTCTGTAGTACTTGTTAGTGTTCTGTGTAAGAGCACCTTGAGTAGCTGCAGCAGTACCATCTGCGAAAGGATTCGATACCATACCGTAACGAGTTTTGAACCCGATTTTCGGTTGGAATGAATTCTCACCAACGGCACGAACCATTTGCAATGGTACGTATGGGCAGTAGAACAATCCTGCATCGAATGCAGAAGAACCTTTATAACCTACAACCATGTAGTTAGAACCTGCATATGGATCGATGTACACTCTGTAGCGTCCGTTAAGAACACCTGCGAATGTGTTACCAGTTGTATCAACTTCTAGTGAGTTGCTGTTAAGAGCAGGTGTGTAATCTAGTACACCAGCCATTTGCAATGCAGAAGCAACGTCTGAAGAACAGATAACGATGTTACCTTTACCACGACGAGTTTGGATTGCGATAGCGTTTGCTTCTTGTTCAATTTGGAACATAAGTCCTTTGAACTTCTCAACAGACCAACGACCATTTGCGTCTACGTCTAGATCGAAAGTACCACCGACTGCAGTATCTACTGCACCACCGATTGCAGTTGCGTAGATTGTACGTACAACTTCACGGTTGATTTCTGTCAGAATTTCAGTTTGCAAGATGTTTGCAAGTTCTGTTTCTGCGTCTAGTCCATGAACAGCTTTCAAGTCTTGTGCTAGTTCAGTTGTGTATTCCGCTTTCAGCGCACGTGTCTTAGCAGCGACTGTTACTTTCTCAATTGAGAACGCCATCTCTGCAAAGTTAGTTCCGCCACCGTCACCGAGAGCTTCACCTGCAGCAGTACCCATACCTGCACCAGTATCAAATACTGATGTGTTTGGAACCGCACCACCCATGTCACCGACTTGTGTGCCAGCACCAGAGAATGTTGTGTCTGATTCGTTGTAGAACGTTTCCGCACCCGCTTGAGATGTTTTACGTGAACGCATTGCGAAGATCAGTCCAGTTGGACCAGTCATTGGTTGAACACCTGCGATGTCATATGCAATTAGGTTTGGCATAGAACGTCGAATAAGTGAAATTAATACTGGATCGTAGTTGTCGATGCCAGCGCCTGTTGCGTTAGCAGGTGCTTCTGAAAGCAATGATGTCATGCTTACGGATGCGTCACCCTCTTGAACTAGAGCACGCTCTGTGTTCTCAAGAATGCTTGCAGTTACGCTTTTGCGATGCTTATCTGCGATAGGTGAAAAAGATTCGTGCTCAAGGATTGGGCCCCACTTTTCCACAAGTTTTTGATAGTTTGACTCAGTCATTTTTACCATCTCCTTAGTGTTATTTTAATTACTGAATGTATTTATAAAATTTATTTTTTCAGTTTAAATTTCATGTTTTTCTTGAGTTGAGCGCCTCAACAAGAGCATTAATTGAAGAGTGATCTGAGACAGGTTTTGTCACAGTTTCTTCTTCGATCATTACTTCGTCTTCCTCGTCAACAACATCTTCTTTTGGAGAAACATTAGTTTCTTTGAAGAACGACTCTTTGATTGTTTTCAGATTGTCTGTGTATGTGTCTAGATCAGTTGAGTCTAGGTTCTCAGACAGTGTCTTTAAACGTTCACGCTGCGACATATTCAATTCACTTGTCATTTCTTCGAAGACTACACCTGCACGAAGTTCAGCAATATCTTTCGACAAACGAATATTTTCGTTTACGACAGCATTTGATTTCTCTTCAAGGGATGTCATCTCTTCTTCAAGATCAGAAACGATGTCATATGTTTCTTCATCTACTTTGATGTTGTGTTCTCCGAACAATTCTTTCAAACCGTCCATCAAAGATTCCGCCATCTCTACTTTAATACCAGCTTCGATTGCGACTTCATTCTCTTCCATCCATTCTGAAACGACATAATCAAGATATGCATCCAAGTTTTCAACCATTTCCGAAACTTTGGATTCAACAGCTTCAGTCAAATCAGTTTCCAGTTGAGTATTAAGTTCTTCTGTGATCTTATCTACTTTACCTTTAACTGCTTCTGTGACTGCAGCTTCAAAGACAACTGTTACCTTACCTTTGAATTCTTCTGAGAGATCCATGCCTTCGAAGATGTCAGCGATTGACTCTTCTACAACGATCTCTTCTACTACTTCCACGTTCTCGTCATCAACAGGTGCTTCTGCAATTGTTGCGTCAACGTCTACGTCAGCATCTTCTGTTTTCTTAGATGCTTTGATGTAACCCGCTTTTAGAGTTTCAGGTGACTTCTCACCTTTGTCGTGGTCAGCTTTTCTTTTTTTGTTTGTTCCGCCTTCAGGTGCAGTTGCAGTAGCTGCTGTTGAAACACCATCGTCGGAGACAAATTTCTTTTCATCTGCCATTGTTTTTCTCCTTAAATCTGATTATAGATTTTCTTTTATTACAAAAAGTATTTAGTAAAAATTCATTTTCTTAACGAACTAATAAATGTTTCAAACATTCTAGCTGCTGTGGATTCATCAATACGCTTATAAACAGTGCGGTATTGCTTCTCAACTGCTTCTTGAATTTCTTCAATTACTTCTTCAACTGGTTGCTGTGCAATCCAATTACTAGATGCAACATCATAGTAGAATTCTGTATTTTCCATAATACCATTTACAAACGCATTCGGCGCTGATGGGTCTGTAACAATATCTACTGTTGCCAAATGGAAATCGTCTTGAACTTCCATAACGCCATTTTTTTGTTTCACGGAACCAAGTCCACGTGTGGATACACCACAACGAACACCCTCTTCAAGAAAAGTCTTAACAATCTCACCCATTGGTGTGCCAAGAATTTTCGCTCTACCCATGAAATTATCACCTTCTCTTTGCATCGAAGTAATCAAGTGTGATACACGATCACCATTGATTTGTGGTCCGTCTGGATGTCCTAGTTCACCAAGTGCACGTTTCGTATCAATGAATTGTGTTTGATAACGACCCATCTCTTTTTCAAGTGTTTCAGTTTTATAGACACGTCCATTACGGTTCTTAAGGTTACCTTGCATGAAGATACCCTCGATAAAGAAACTCTTTTTACCAGTCTCTTCATTCAGTTCGGATGTTACTCCGACATCTTCTGTAATTTCTGAGATTAGCTTCATCTCTGTTTCCTCTCGAATTCTTTACTTTATTTAGTAGTTCTAGTACTTATTGCGCATCGTAGTAGTTTTTAGACAATTCTGACCAAGGTCCTGTAGCGTTAGTACCTGTGTATATCTTATTAGTCGCACCAGTGATTTTCTTACACTTGACATATGTCTGTTGTGCGGTTCCACCAGGCGGTGTGAAAGTTCTTATCCCTCCACTCACTGTTCCATTCGCTCTATAGTATTGATCATTTTCATGGGCTTTTGCATTTCCATTCACCAACGTACCAAGAGTAGGACTATTGTCATACTGCCAGTTTCCGTTTGAGCCTGGAACATTCACCCACGCCATTAGTCTTCTACCGACTCGCCATAACCATATGATGCCGCATAGTAATCGTTATCATCTGAATCATTGTACTGACTATTATGTCTTTGTGCATGACGCATAGAACCCTCTGCATATGCATGTAGAGTTTTCATTTGATCGAAAGCAGAAGAGAGTTTATTCTGATACCACTCTGCAGGATCATTAGTCTCGTGCAAGTAGTCCATCACTTCCTCTGCCGCATAACAGATGAATTCTAGTTGGCGAACCATCATAGGAACCTCTTCCTGTGGGTTTTCTGCCAGTACTTCATCATCAGTATCGGTTTCTTCCATTGCAGTTGCTTTGTCATAAGCTTTTTCGTCTTCATCTGCAACATAGTCAGACAGACGTTTTACTCTTGACTTGCCTTGGATCTCACCAGAGAATTGTTCTGGTTCGGCAACAGGATGATCGAACACCTGAATGGTGTGTTGATCTTTAAACTTTTGTTCTTCAGGGTTGTTAGGTTGTGCAACCTCTGAAAATAGATCTTTAAAACTTTTCATTGTTTTATTCCTATATTATCTGTCTGATAGGTTTATTTATGACTCATCAAATTCGTCTTCGGCATTTCCGAATTGTTCTTTTTCAACTTCAATCTGTTCTAGTTCATCTTTAAAATCATCTTCGTTCATTTGAAGGATGTTTTTAACAACCCAGTTACGTGAATAGTAAACACCAACGTGCTCTTCAACATCTCTTAGAGTTGTCATACGTTCACGAATAATCTCAGACTGCTTAAGTTCTTCGAAGTAATTATCTTTTACGAAATCATAACGAATTTTGTTCTTGATTAATGCAAACTCTTCTGGTCCAATGATACCCTTGAGGATAAGTTGTTTTTCCAGAATATGGTTAAAGATGCCTGCAAACCTAGAACGTACTCTACGAATGAACTTACCAAACTTAAGTTCGTCACGTGTTATCTCAGAAGTACGACCAAATGAAGCCATAGTTTCTGGTTCAAGTCTTGAGATCGGAACCTTCAAAGACTTGTACACTTTTTTCAAGAAGTACTGCATGTTCTCATCTGTAGATAAGACTTGTGCACCACCACCTGCAAGCGTGTCCACTTCTGTAGACCTCTCACCACCACGGCGAGGGAACCAGAAGTCTTCGGTCATAGTCATCATTTTCTTCGCATCTGTAATCTCACCAGTTGCAGAGTTATACTGCAATTTGTTTTTATGACGAACCATCATATCACGTAGGTATTGTTCTGCCTTCGCTTTTGGAAGGTTACCCACATCGATATAAAAGATTCGACGTTCTGGTGCACGTGTCAGTGCATAAATGATTGTTGCGTCTTCCAACATACGTAGTTGGTTCAGCGGTTTAATTGCAGGATGCAAATGTCCAAGAACCATAGAATTACTTTCATTCATCAATCCTGAAGTAATACGTGCAACAGAATCTTTTGAGATCCTGTGTTGGTTCTGTGATCCGTTCCCACCTAAGTTAGAGGAACTATTGCCAAATCCTTGATCTGAGTACAGGAAGTACTCGTTCTTTACTTTCTTAGTAGGTACACCAGAAGGATCTTTATCTTTTTTGTCGATTTCTCTTACGAGTTTAATCTTTCGTGGATCGACGTATCGTAGTTCAATAACGCCTCTCTTAAGATCTTCTTCATCAATGATAATGTGAAAATTAAGTCTTCCATCTACGTAAAACCTACTGAATAAATCATATGCGGTGTTGGTAAAGTCTAGAAGAGATAGAACAGTATCAAACTCTTCTGCAATTCTGTCTTTAACTTTATCAGGAATTTCATCCGTATCATCTAAGACAATCTCAACGACTTTTTCATTAACATCAACACTAATCGCTTCGTTAATAACTTCATCAAGTGCCTGAGAGATTTCAGGCTGCATTGCCATTCCACGGTATTTGGTTACAAGTTCAGATTCTGTTTTCGCAGAACCTTCCATATCCAACATGGTTCCATAGAACCCACCCATAGCGTTACCAACAGTGATAGCGCCGTCTTCATTAGAGGGCTCGACAAAAGAAACAGGTTGTGCCTGTCCCCCTTGTCCGCCGTCTCTTTTTATTTCAAAACCAAATAATTTCACTTTAATTCCATTCTATATTTAAGATGTAGAGATGCCAGTCGATCCCTCTACACGCCAGAAGTCGTATTGGAACGTAACTGTAAACTCTTCGATTTGATCTGTAGATGACCAGTCCATTGCGATTTCACTTACATTGATTGGGTACATACCCTCAAAAATGTAAGAGCGCAAGGATGAACCATCCTTCGAATATTGTGTAATCAAACCGTTAGATTTATAGTCTTGCGGCAATGAACGGACGTTTGCATCGTGAGATGCGATACTATTCATCCATGCTTCCATTGCGTTACGTACAATAAAATCTTCATCATTGATAATTGTAATAGTCCAGTCAGCAAAAGTCCTATCACCTGCGTACTTGATTTCCCTACCAAAATATGGAACGGTATATGCTCCAATAGTTGATTCGGGAATTCCCGCTGCCCTTGCCATGAAGGGCACCTTGAAGTCTGCCGCAGGTACGATTGGGTTTGTGACCTGACATTGAAACAGGGTGGGACGTGCGCCCCCTCCTGTAAGTTCAGATTTAAACTCGTTTATGTTAAAAGCCATATCTTACCTCTCCTTAAGTCAATTGACCAACGATCTCGTCGAATTCGACACCAGACCTAGTTGCGACAAATGTGAGTTCGATTGTGTTAATAGAACGTGCAGGTTTGATGAAGATACTCGCTTTAAACATGTTTGCATCAATGACTTGTGGTGTATTGACAGTTGCATCAGATACAACTCTAAAGTCTATGATACCACGTCTACCTTGAATTTCACGTAGGAACGGTTCTACAATATTGCGGAACTGTGTCTGTGTAAATTCGTCATTCAGTTCAAACAAGAACGATTGCGCTGCAGTTGCGATTGCTTTTTCGACTGCGATGAACAATCTACGAACGTTAATTCTATCAAATGCACTTGCAAAACCTTGTCCAGTTTTATCACCAAACAACAAAATACCTTGTCCTACTTGTGAGATAACTGGGTTAATCTCTGAACTGTATAGTTGATCTCTTTGATCTTTGTTTGGATTGAATGCCAGTTTAATAACATTCTTGATAACACCTTTACGATAACCTGCAGGAGACTCAAATGGTTGTACACGTGAACAAAGACCTGCCATGTCACCATTCAATGGTGTCCAACGATACAAATCATTGTATTTGTCATACCTATATTTATAACCACTGTCAAGAACCATATATGAACTTGCAGTTAGTTTGTTTCGGTATGCAATTGCATTTGTCATCTTCGCATTTGTTTTGACTTCATCTACCACCGCTTCTTTGGATGGTGAACAGAATGCAACACAATCTCTACGACTATCTGCAATGTTACCAATAATGTAGTTTGCAATCTGACCATTGTCGTCACCTTTACCCTGTAGGACAAAAGAGATGTCAATTTCGTTTGCATTTCCAAAGTTATCGTATGCCAATGCAGTAGCACCAAACGATGCAGAACCTTCTGCAGTACCGTCATTACCATCTGTTAGCGTTTCGTAATTAGATGTACCTAAAAGGAAAGCTGCAGTGTTTGCAACATTTACCCAAGAACTTAGGTTCTCAATTACTGTTTCGTAATAGTTTGTTCTACCATCTGATACAGTTGCGCCTGGTGTAGTTGAGATATTCTCAAACTTTTCTAGGACTGTACCTGCAGTACCACTTACGCTACCACCACGGTCAATAACTGCAACGTGGTAGTTGTTCGTGTCTGGTGCTTTACCAAACAAGTTACCATGTTTCCATTTACGTACCATGGAAAGTTTGTTAAGTGTTCCATCTGCGAGAGTAAATTTGTTTTCAAAACCCATTGTGTATCGGAACGCACCGAACAATGCAGTGTTTGCAGCATCGGCACCTGTTAAGATCGAACCGTTTGCACCGATTGTTTCTTTTGAGAATGCAGATACAGTTAAGGTTTGATATCCAACTGAGTCGTTACCGAGTGTTACATTATCACCTGCGGCGATTTCTGTAATGTCGACTGCGTCTGTAGTTTGGAATTGTGTCGTAGTACTTGCGAATGCCACGTTTTGTGTAAATTGAACGCCGAGATCACCACCAAATAAAATCTTTTGGTTAGGAATATCGCCTTCATCAAAAATGTCTGATTGATATGAGGATGATTTGACATATGCAACGTCGATTGAGTTACCTAAATCACCAACATATTTTGCTTCAAATGCACCGTATACTGTGTTACCAGTATCTAAAGCGCCGATTGAACCCTCAGTAGTACCTGCAACATAACCGTTTGCGGATGTGTTAGCATATGCAGTGTTTGCATCAAATAATACTATAGTATCAGAATCTGCTTTCGCAGAACCAGTAGTTTCTGCACGATGAATAAACAATGCATTAGAATATGCAAGGTAATCAGCAGCAGTGAACCATGTTTCATAATTGGATGCGCCAGGTTTCCCATAACGATCCACAAGTTGTGTTTCGGAAGTAATAAGAATTGTTTCGTCGGTAGGACCCCAACCAAAAACGCCTGCGATTGCAGCAGGAGGTGTTGCAATAGCCGGGACGACTTGGCTTGCGTCTACTTCACGAACGATTACTGAAGGACTTACGGAAAAAGCCATATTTTTCTCCTTTGAATAAATTTATTTTTTATCAGTTCATATCACTGTTTTTATTTATAAAAACAAATGATTGGATCACATTATCCAATCGTCCTCTGTCTTTACTGGTTGAAAACCACCTTGCGGCAGATCTTCACCCACATCGATGAACCCAAAAGGAAGTAAGTTATCTTCAATTTGTTCGTCTGTTTTTTCTCTTAACATCATCATGGTATTGATATCAGTCATATCTTTAAAATATGTCTGATCTGTTAGCCATGCAAAAATGACCAAGTTCATCACTAAGTCGTCATGAGTTCCAGACTCTGCCTCGTATGAGTTTGCTTTTTTGGAAAAACGTGATAATTCCTGAATTGTGTTAAAATCTGATAAGATAAGTTGATTCTGTTCTATCAACATTTTCAATATAGAACAGCCAACTGACTTTACGCTTTTTGTTGTTCTTATTCCATTGTCAACGCTACGTCCAAAGCCACTTGAAATCCTTTTGCCGAGTCGTCCTGCGTTTTCTGTATACAGAATGTTTTCATAACCATAATCCATCAATAGTACATCTGAAACTTGTTCACCAATGTCGTTTATCTCGACGAGAACCGCTGCTTCATTGTACATCATTCCTACTCTATATATGATTGACGCAAAGTCGACAGGTCCTATCATGTTATCCCTGAAGACGCATACTTGTTTGTAAGGCATCTCAGTAATATCAAGTACCGTGAAAGTAGAATAATCCAATCCTTTACCACGAGAAACATCACAAGTCATACTATATGTGTGACCTTCTATTGCCATTTCGTATTGATAAAGGTTCTCTTGTTCTCTAAGTGGTCTTGAATATGCAAGTTCTTTTAATTTCTGTCCACTAATAAGTGTACCAGAACTTCCCAAAAATTCACAACAGTACTCCTGTCTGAATTTTTGATCATCATAATCTAATGCGGCAAGAGTTTCGTCGTGCCATTTTTGGTCTCGCCCAGGCACGTCATTCCACATCACCTTAACAAATTCATAACCATTTGTTTTTTCTTCAGCACCTTTACAGGTTTTCCAGAAGTGGTTTAATCCATTTGGTGTGGATGTCATTAGAAGTTTTGTTGACTCGCCAGACGAAATAGTAGGATAAACGGAAGCGAAAAATTCGTCATATCCTTCGATGAATGCAACCTCATCAAGATAAAGAAAGGAAATCGACTTACCACGAATTGCACTGGAAGATGTAGTACCTGCATAGATCTTACATCCGTTTTCTAATGTTATGTTTCCCTTGTTCCATTCTTCAACTCCTTGTTGCATCCATTTTGGAAGTGCTTCATATGCAAGTTGCACACGACTGAGAACTTCTCTGGCGGAATCACCTTTGTTCGCAAGGATTGCGACTGTCTTGTATTCATTAAAAAGAATGTAATGAAGAATAATAGCTGTTGCTGTGGTTGTCTTACCAGACTGACGTGCAGTGAGAACTGCGACACGTCTACTGTCTGTTATCTTATTGACAATATCTTCTTGGTAATCATACAGTTTAAAAGGTATGAGACCTCTATCAACGTGTACAATCTTAATGTATTTCTTTGCAAAGTAGATTGGATCTTGTGCACACTTCATATACTCTTTGAGCATCTTCTTAGTGTATTCTATTTCTTCGCCAATCCTTTTGAGATTGTTATTACCAAGATAACCCCTAGTTAGTGGATTACTTATCGCTACCATCCGCCTCACCTTTTATCATACTCAACAGATCTGCAGTAGAAACAATCAAGTTATTATTAGTAACGTTTGTTTCTGGGCGACCATACTTCTCTTCATCTTTCACTAATTTCTTTTTAGAAGAGATATCTACGAATTCTTTGTTGGCATCCAACAATGTTTTCATGAGCGTAGAAACCACCTCGAATGCACGAGGTGATTCCGATTGTTTGGCTATCTCTACCATTTCCTTCACTGCGTCATCACCTAGACTAATAATGTTCTGGACGTTAGATCGGGCAAGTTCGAGATCCGTTAAGTTCTCATCGTCGTTCGTTGTTGCAGGTGTGAGTACCTGCTCTCCAACAGTTTGCAGATTGTTTTCCTGCGACGACGATCCTTCTGCTTGCGAAGTTTTCTCCAATTTAGGTTTCGCCAGTACCTGTGCGCTCTGTTGTCTATTCTCGTCAGTTTGACTTTGTTCTCCACTAGATCCGAGTCTTCGTAGAGATCCAACATTTTCATGTGGTTCTGTAATGTCTTCTGCTTGAGTTTCTGCAAGTGAACGTACCCCCATTGATTGTGAAATTTGATCGTTTATCATGATATATTCACCTCTGTGAGATTGATGACTCCCCAATCGTCGTCAAAGTCAATCTGTGTATATGGTATAGTTTCATTAATGTCCACAGTGGGCGCACCGTTTGCGGTTAACCCAGGCTGTGACGTGTATCGTGATTGATACACTTCGTCAATATCGGCGGTAGGACTAGTATTTTGTGTTACCTTCACATCAACAAATTTGATCATAGGTTTGGTTCTATTTGGTCCAAAGTACCACGCTTTCATAGTAAAGCTTAAAGTATAAAGAACACTTTGTCTTTCGGTAAAGTCTCCCTCATACACTTCCTCTGTACTTACACTGTTAAGTACGAGCGGAATATCGATTGGATCTAGATTGTCAAGTAACTTCACGGTAGATGTAAATTCAGGATTGAAGAATGGGACAATCTGTTCCATAATCTTTGCTGCATCCTCTGAGTACTTAGTCATTATGTACAAAGAGAACTCTAAATTATATGGAACGCCAGCATAAACAAACCCACGTCCGATTGCACCCTCTTCGATGGTGGACTTACGGATCTTCATGGTGTTGTTGATTTTGCGTTCCCCATCATATGTCATACTGTTCAATTCGAATGACATACGTGGTAGTGTAATTGCTGCAGGACGATCAAGACTTGCGTCCTGAGTAATCCTAGCAAGGACTTTTTGGAATGGTGAATAAGAAATCGGGACAATCATCTCCTGCTCTGTGGTAGAGTCGATTGTTCTCTTTATCTTAAGTTGGTTGAAATACGTACCAAAGATGGCAACATATTTTCTTGTAGTTTGGTTGTAGAAATAATTTGCGATTGCCATTATGTGTTCGCCTCTTCTGGTTCATCATCTCCAAACGCTATTGTTTCACTGAATGGGTCCATCTCTGAGAAGTCTATGATATCGTCTGCTTCTTTCTCAAAGAAGAAATTGTCTGCGATTGGATCTGTGTTAGATAGAGCTTCAAGTGTATTAACGTTTGCAGTACCACCAACTGTTGATATATGATCTCTGAATATTTTATCTATGTGTTCGTAACCAGTCTCAATTCTCTCGTTACTATATTCCATTAGTTCACATCTCAAGTCATAGACCTGCAATCCACCACTCTGATAGAACACACTCTCATGTTCAACATACATTACAGAAAAGATCTTACCATTAAGTGGGAAATAAATTAGATCTCCCTCAAGAGGTCTTGTCTGTTGTGGTTCATCTTTTGTGACATAACGTTCGAATGTTCTTATCGCAACAGTGAAAGTAACCTGATCTCTGATCTGCAAACCAAACTTAGAAAGGAAGTCACCTTCACCTTCGAAACCATCTACACTCTTAACATACATCTCCATTTTAAACAGACGATTGTAAAGAGGCGTGGTGTCTTCGTTAAGTATATTATCAACTTGTCCTTCAGTACGAGGCAAGTATTCGCAATCCACACCATAGATGCGAATTGATTCGATTACTAGATCATCGATGAGTTGTTGTTCATTGAAGTGATCAGTATTGCGGAAGAATGTTGACGTTGCCATATTTTAACCAATAAAGTTATATACAAGTGGTTGAAGATTTTGAATGGACTCTTCTTCCATACGTTCTCTTTCGGTACGTGCCTCTTGTAAAATTTGTTCTCCGTTGAACTGAACTCCACCAACAAGTTGCATACCTGTGAACTTAGTTAGGTTGAGACCCCATTGTTCACGAACTAGTACAGAGGAATAGTTTTGTAACCAACGATCACCCCAGACATCAGGATAAGTTCCTTCATCAATGATGTCATATGCTTCGATGATAATATAATCACCAGGCACAAAGAATTCTTTGGTTATGTCTATAAAGAGTTTGTTTACATGTTTATTGTATCTAACCATTGGTTGACCAACAAGCATGTCTTGGAGTAATGTCATGTGCGACATTGTCATGTAATAATTTGCAACGTCATACCCACTAATATCGTTGACGTTGTTTAAAACATATTGATATGGAACATTGAACATACCTGCACCTGCAGACATGGATGATTTCATATCAAATACTTTTGAAATACCCAATAGATTTTGTGGTAGAGGAAAATATCCGTTGTCGATATCGTCTTGTGTGATTTGATGTTTCAGATAAACGAGTTGACTTCCATTGTAGTGGTAGTCTCTCCAAAAAGAAACAGCTTCATCTACACGATCCTCGACTTGTTCGTCTGAGACGTTAACCTCAATAACTGGTGCACCAATTTTTCTTAAGATATATTCGATAAATTCTTGTCTAGTTACTGGCTGTGCCATGACATGTCCCTTGTGAACTTTTAGTTTCAGCCATTATTTATAAAGAACGGCGCTCTATGTCCTCTTCACTGAGAGTATTTCCTTGCCATACTTCAATAACTTTGACAGGAACAGAACCAACATTGGTTGCTTTATGCCAAGTTTTGACAGGTATGTCAATACTGTCACCTCTTTTATATATCTTTGAGGTTTTGTATTGATTTTGAAATTCCAAATCCATTTCAAGTTCACCACTAACAATATGCCAGTGTTCTGAACGAATAAAGTGACGTTGATCTGATAGAGATTTACCAACATCAATTGAAAGTTCTTTAACTCTCCAATAACCGTTTGTATCAAGAACAGTATAAGTTCCCCACAATCGAGTTACCTTTGGGTTTTTCCATTCCTTTAAGATCCACGACGAAGAGTTTTTCTTATCTTCCCCACCAATACCAAAAGCAAATTCTACTTTATCGTAAATCATTTCTGGTATATTTTCTTTTGTACGATCTCCACCATTGGCAAAGACTACAGTGTCACTTCCTCTTTTAGTAGATAGTATTTGAAAGATTGCATTACATGCTGTATCGTCATCATCATTAAATCCAATCACTTGATCGACACAACCCAGTGCTTCAATAATATTACATCGTTCATGGAAGGGCATAAATGATCTACCCTTTTTGCGTGTCAACCATTCATCTGAGTTTACTGCAACCACGAGTTTGTCTCCAAGTTCTCGTGCCGATTTAAACATCGCAATGTGACCCGAATGAAGTGGATCAAATCCACCTGATACGATTACAATCTTACTCATTTCTTTCCTTTCATCATGTAGTCCCAAAAGAAATTCTTTGCATCAGACTTAATAAGTCTTTGAGGAATGTTATCAATGATGTCTCTATGAACAAACCAATCTTCGTATTCTACGTCTGGTCTAAAGGATATATTCTGTGCTACAATTTCATATCCTGCGTCTCTCATTATCTGTCTAGCTTCTTGACGAATTGCATCATCTAACCTATACGCATCATGTTCAAACTGAACCACATTGAATTTATATCTATGGAAAGGCATATTGCGCAATACTTGGATAGATGTTTCATCAGTATCTATCTGTAAGAAGTCAATCGTATTTTCCATACAATGTTTAACGAGAAGATCTTCAAAATCGATCTCTAGTGCATTGGCATTGATAATAGTATTGGATCTACGTTGTGCGAAGTCATATGCAAGGTGCGCAGACCATTCAATAGAAATACCTTTCCAATCAAATTCAGTTTCTAAGAGTGCAGTGTTGTTGTGAGTAAAAGGATTACCTGCACCAATCTCTAAGTATGTACCTTTACGTTTACCATCAAGACACGCAAGAACAAACATATCTTGGAAGTGTTTAGAATAGTTTTTCTCAACATCTTCTATACCTTTAAACGGTGCAACAAATAAATCTTTGTCATTTTTACTGTAAGTCGTCGCATCTGGCCATCCAATGTTATTCAGAATACCAATGATGTATTCGTCAAATGATTTGTCAGCACGAAAGGGTCTTCTATAAAGTAGATCAAAGAACATCTGTCTACCATATTCAACTCCTGAGATTGACCATGACGCACTCGCCCGTAAGAACCACAGTTCTTTTTCACCAGGCCAATCAATACCAATATCTTTCTTGTCTTTGAATTCAAGACCAAGTAATGCATGGTTAAGACACATACGCCAATCTGTAGTCTTCTCTCCATGTTTGGAAAGAAAGTAATGCGCTTCTGGTCTAGTAGGAAGGATACTCACTGCGTGTTGTAACAACCCTAACACAGTGTAGTTGCGTCTCTCTTGCCTTGCATATGCAAGTCCTGCGTAGATCATACACTTATATTGTAGTTCTTTATCGTCATCTTCAAGATCAGCGCATCGAATATAAAACGATATTGCTGCCGCACCATTCTCTAGTTTATCATACTCACGTGCAAGATCAAACATTTTATAGGTGTTCTTTGGATCGAATACATGTTCATTAACTAATTGTTGCAAATTCATAATCAAGCTCTCTCCAAAAATTCTGTAAATACGTTGCCAGGAATTTCAAGAATGAAAGTTGCATTATCCTGTAATCCATAAGAGATGTACACTTTATTATTGTGGAACATCATTCCAGTTGCGAACTCAATATGAAATTGATTGCCTGTCACTGGATCTGTTTGTGTTCCCATAAAGTGGAATTCTTGAGTGTGATGTACAATGTTCCAATCATTGTCCCAAACAATCGCACGATGGACGTAGTGACCATCCTTACGACCAAATACATCTTTACCTAAATCAACTTCATGTGATATTGTAATTCTTTGTTCATCATTAAGACGAAGAACTTGCGTACCACCACGAAGATCCCTTGGCATCTTTCTTTTATTTTTCTCATCAAGAATGACTGTCTCTGTAGTACCTTCATCAATGTTAAACTTGATGACTTCTGTGGGATTAGTCCACTTGACAAAGTGGTAAGGCATGTCTAGAATAGGAACCCAGTTCTTTTCACAATAAGTTTTATCTGGTGGTGGTGCAGGAATTGGATGACGAGAAATTTCTTTCCATTCTCCATCAATCCAGTCAATCTCTTGCATTTCCATGCGACCCTTACCATGTTCATCATAGCAATCACGACGAACACCACAAAGGAAGAGACGATCATCCCAAGAGAACAAACGACCATCTTCCAGTCCAATAAATGTCCAAGTGGGATCTGTGTCTAATTCAGATGTGTTGATACGACCTGCATGTTTGATCTGCATATTCTCATCAAGTTCAACCATAATGTTATAAGTTGTAAGAGTAACATCATTTTCTGGATGAATATATGCAAGAGGTCCGAATTGGTGTGGCCATTTCTTACCTTCACTGTGATACAGAGTATAATTGACATGCCGAATATTCATGAGGATCTTTCCATTATGCATGTAAATGGAAGGATTCATGATCCCTGTTTCGCCAGTCAATTCTGAGGGTAAGGTAATGGGGTGGAGTTTACCACCCCTCTTTAGGGCAAATGTAGCAAGCCCATATAGATGCATGTCGTGCATGACACCTCCATAATTTAGTGTTCAAATTTATACCATTATATCACATCAAATGAGGTTTGTCAAGACCAAGGTGCTTGTCTAACAATAGTATTTTTCTTATCAATTCTGCGTTCGATAATGTTGTCAATTTTGAGGATCTCACCATCAGTAAGTTTGTCAGTCAACCAAGTAACAACTTGATCTTCTGTCAGACTAAAGAAATTAACAAATTCATCTGTAGATTTGTCGACTGCGGTAAACCATGAACTGCCTAGGAAACTGTGAGTGACCCCATCAGAATCTGTGCCTACTCGTTTCCAAGTAACACGCACAACAGAGTTTTGAAGGACATCACCATTTTCATTGGTCTCGTCCTTCGTCTCCATGTTCACAATTTCCCAAACATAGTTGATTGACATGGTTTATTCCTTAATCAGGTGCCGCTTCACTAGCTGGATCTGGTTCTGCATCAGCATCTGCTTCAGCATCAACAACTGGTGCCCAAGGAAGTGCTTTTGCTTCAATTTCTTCACTTTGACCGAATTCACGTTCAATTTCTTCATCCAAACGTTCGGTGATGTGGGCAAGATAAGCACCATCTGCTTCTACAATGGATTGAATCCATCCTGTGACCGTTTCCTCTGTCAAATCGTCAAATGCGACGAAAGATCCTGCAGGCACGTTTGCCGCAGAAAGAGGTGTTGCACCAGACCAAGATGCAGATTGACCTGCAGAGTTAGTACCTGTGATTGTCCAATAGGTTTGATATACGGCACGTGCTAATGTTGCGCCTTCGTGGTTTGTCTCATCTTTAAGTTTGAGACTGTTAATGCTATAGCTATAAGTGTATGACATAAGATTTCTCCAATTTCCTTTAATTTACTGTTTATTTATTCAAAAGCATGTTTTTCAATTCTGCAATCTCTTCACGAAGTTCTGAGACTTCTTCCTTGTATTTATTATCAACTTCTTTAACTGCTTCGATAAGTAATGATGTGATTCGTTCGTAATCGACTGTTAGGTAATGATTATCATGTACCGCAGCCAGTTCTCTTTGTTCGTCATGTGAGAGTTTTTCGAACTCTTCTTTTGCTTCTTTCTTGTCCCATTCTTTACCGTCACGTTCTTCAAGTGTCTCTTTAAATGCAAGACGTGCTTTCTGCATGTTGTAATTGGCATTGAAAGGTGCTTCGTTGACGACTTCTGGAAGTACTGCTTCGACCTCTTGTGCGATAACACCAACTTCGTGCATCTTAGTCGGGTGGAAGTCGTATTCCTCTGTAATGTTTTGTACCCAGTCGTACTCAACACCACGCATCTTATGAAGTTTATCGAGCGCTTCGGTGATAGGTGTTACGTTTTCTTTCAAACGTCCATCAGATGCATATGCAACAATGTTACCAGTCGCAGAGACTGCACCGTTTGAACCAGACAACTGAACACGAGCGTCACCGTCTGCAGAAACATAGAAACCCCAACCAGACTGACCAGACAAACTAAAGAAGGATGCGTTGGTGTGCGCATAACCATAACCATAGTGGTTTGATAGACCAGTACCAGACGGACGATAGTTGTAACCGATAGAGTAACCAGGCGATGGATACGCATCTGTGTTTAGACCACCAGAGTTTGAACCGTGACGACCAATGAAACCACCACGTGATTCTGCGTTGGTTGCACCAAAGTGGATAGCACCATTGACTCTCATAGATGTATCAGACGCAGGGTTCACATAGTATGAAGTACTGTTCAGATCGTAGAAGATTGGAGAACGTGATGATCTCTCTGCACGCCAGTAACCTGAGTCTGCACGAGCCTCCCATCTACCATTATAGTATAGGTAGGTATAAGAGTTCTCATACATGTAAACTGCCCACTCGCCGTTGGCATGTTGAAGTCCAAAGTGTTGACCATCATCATCCCAGTAGATACGTCCACAAGCGGTAGAGTTACTATCCCTAAAGATAAGTTCACCGTGGTCAGAGTTGTTGGAACGAAGACTGATAGTGTCAGAATCATCATCATACATATCGAAACCATCGTTCCATGATATGTTATTGATGTTAACTGAGTTCATACGAGAAGTTGACGCAGGATCTTGGTAGTAACCTGTGTTGTTTCTATCATAGAAGATTGTCGCACGAAGATCAGTTGGCCACAGATCTCTGTTGTTTGATGCCATTACGTATGATGCAGTACGAGACGTACGCTGAGTACCATAGTTGGTTGTACGGAACCCGACTGCCCAACCGTCACCCCAGCTTGTAGAGAAACTACTGTAACCAGTATGAACGTTAGTAACTTCTACCTGTGGATATGTCCAGTTAGAGTTTGTATCACCAATACAAACCATATGACGAGAACCGTCATCACACCAACGAATTGTGTATGGACCATCATCATCCTCAGAAAGCTGTGTACAAGAAACGTTTGTCCAACGACCACTTGAATATGCGTAACCACCAATTCTAAACTGATGCATACGACCAGTATTGTATTCGTAAATGTTAACAGTGAAGTGCAACATGGTGTTACCACCACGTCTGCTAGTTGGTAAGTAAATAGTACATGCACCGTTGATACTTGAAGACGAAGTAGTATATGTACCACCATTTGGCATAGCAAATCTACGTTCGGCACCATCATATAAGTTACGTACTCTTTGATAGTTGTGGTAAGATGTACTTGCTTGGTTGGTGTAGTAACCAGTATTGTTTAGATCATAGAAGATTGGAGCACGTGAGGATCTCTCAGCACGCCAGTAACCTGAGTCTGCACGAGCTTCCCATCTACCATTGTAGTAAATGTAGGTATACGAGTTTCTGTTTGCATACAAAATCCACTCATTATCGACATCGTTGTAGATACCAACTTGGTTACTATCTGCAGACATGAATACATATCTGTCATTAATAGAGTAACCTTCCCATCCACCACGACCACCACCTTGAACTGCAACAGTACCGTAGTTACCATTTGGAAAATCCATATATGCATCATTGGCATTATCATACGCAAAGTACAAACGGTTTGTACGTAGTGTGTTCAAACGTGAAGTTGATGCAGCGTCGATATAATACCCAGTGTTGTTTCTATCATAGAAGATAGGTGAACGAACATCAGAAATGTGATCAAAGTAGTCTGTGTTTAGAGTAGCATATTTCGTAGTCTGATACCACCATCCCATCATCTCTGAGTTATCAGAGGAAGAAAGGTTTGAGTGAACTTCCATACGACCTTGCATACGGATGTAGTCAGAAGATCCTGTACCATCGTTGTCAACACCGATAACCATTGCGGCGTTTTCACCAGTGTTATTGAAGTCTGGATCAAACGTGATGTAACCGTAATCAGATGGTGCGTTAACACCAGAACGGAAGTACAGTGTTACAGGTGCATCATTACCTGACCAGAATTCTGCGGCAACGTTGTTTAGATAGTCAGTACCTGTAACGTCATAAGATGAGTGAGAACCTGCAGAGTCATTTTGACGTGCTTTAAAGTACGCTTTACCGTTAAAGTTAACAGTATTGAATGTAGATGTTCCTGCAAAATCACCGTAATAACCTGTGTTGTTCAAGTCATAGAAAATAGGCGCACGAGACGAACGTTCTGCTCTCCAGTAACCGTTATCCGCACGGGCTTCCCATCTACCATTATAGTAAATGTAGGTGTATGAGTTACGTGCTGAATAAAGAACCCACTCGTTTTCAATACCAGTTCTTAGACCGAAGTGATTATCATCATCCCAGTAAATACGTCCACACGCAGTACTGTTCGAGTCTCTGAAGATGATCTCACCGTTGTCACTGTCATTCGAACGAATAGACAATGTGTTTGCGTCATCGTCATAAATGTCGAAACCATTGTCAAACGATAAGAAGTTCATCGTTACGTTTGCGAAACGTGAAGTCCCTGCAAAGTCACCATAGTAAGCTGTGTTATTGCGGTCATAGAAGATGTTTGCACGGAATGATGATTGCGCATAAGAGTTACCATCTGCCATTGCTTGGAATGCCCAACCAGAGATATTACCTGTTGCGGCACCATGTTGACCAACGTAGAAACCTGTTGACCCAGTAGAGTTATTATTGTTCGAGTCTAGGTTAAAGAAAATATCGTGATAAGAGTTAAATCTCAAATCATCAGTAACACCACCACCATTATCACGAGATGCAATTCCATGATATGTTGAATCGTCACCATAGAATGTAATCCAGTCACCACGATCTGCCATGTTGATCTGATCAACAGTGACAACATTTAGACGAGAAGTAGATGCAGGATCTGCGTAGTAACCTGAGTTGTTTCTGTCATAGTAACGTTGTGCATATGCGTTTCTGTTTGTAAGGACATCACCATCACCACGGATGATCATGTTCCATGCACCAGCCATACCACCGTCACGGAACGAGATATCTTCACCACCAGATGTGGCGATAATGAAATGCGCATCATTTGTTTCAGTTGCACCAATGTAACCACGATGGTTACCAGAACTTGTGTAGAAGTGCGCTTGACCACCTGACCAGTATTCTGTTTCGTTAACACGGTTCACGTTCATACGTGATGTAGACGCAAAGTCACCATAGTAACCAGTGTCACTTGTGTCATAGAAGATTGGGGATCTCATAGATCCTTTTGCTTCTGAGTAACCTGTACGGATTAGGAAACGAGTAAATGAAGACTGTGACCAACTGACACCAACACCATAGTGTGGGTTTTCTTGGTTGTCATAGTAACCAAAGTCAAGTGAGTTCGCTTGATAGTTCGCAGTACCAATGTTCCATCTACGACGATTGTTAGAAGAATCTTTTCTTGAACGGAAAGAAATTACCGCACCGTGATTGGTGTTTGTACCCCAAGAGTTCAGAGTGAAATGTGGATACGCATGTTGGTTACCAATTTCGATCTGTGGTCTGTTAGTATCCAATGTTGTAACTGGATTAGAGTTAGACCCAACTTTCAGATACGAATCACTTGCACTTAGTCTCAGTCTATTGAAACGTGAAGTTGACGCAAAATCACCATAGTAAGCTGTGTTGTTGTAGTCGTAGTAAATCGGTGAACGAACACCTGCAGCTTGTGGGAATTCAACTGCACTATTGTCACCAATAAAGCTGGCAAGAACTGTACCTTCACTGTACCAGTTCCCACCAAACGCAGTACCACCTCTCCAACGAAGTTCCATACGTCCTTGACCAGTATCATTTGCACCCCAAACAAAGTGTTGATCACCAGAAGAGTTGCCTGGCGCACTGTCACTAAATTCAAGTGCAGGGTAACCTGCTGGCATAATAGAACGAATACGTGCATTACCGTTTGACAAAGTTGGTGCAATGTCAATGTTCGCAAGACGTGATGTCGAAGCTGGATTTACATAATAGTTTGTGTTGTTTCTATCGTACAGAATATCTGCATCGATACGAGTCATGACAGAAGTACCTGTCGGATCTACCTTGTAAGAAGTATTGTCTGCATCGTAGAATACATTTGCAGTAATATCACCATTTACGATGATATCATCACCACGTAAACGTCCATGATAATTAGAACGTTTCAGTATGATACCTGCAAATTCTCTCAGTGCACCACCAGTGTTGTAGTTCATCAATACACGAATACGAACAAAATGACAGTTCGATGGAATTGTAGTGTATCCACGTTTGGTTACCCAACTAGTAGATGTATCATTCGCTGCACTAGATACGAAGTAAGTTGTACCTGCGTTACCTGCAATAGCAGTCATATTCTGGTCATAACGTTCGATACCATAGTAAAGAACACCACCAGAACCAGAAACACGACGAACAGCCATTTCACCATAGAGTTCTTCACCAGGCTCAACAGGCATGTAGTCAGAATAGAAGTCACGATAAGCAGCAGTTCGTAGAACATATGAACCTGCAAATGGTCCAGTTGTCGCACGAACAAATTCTGCTGTGTTGGTTGTTAAAGTATTTTCATTTGGTGCGAGTGCAGTTATAACTCGTTTATCGAAGTATGGTGTACCGTCAAACATTTTGGTATCTGCCATACCAGAACCATACGCAGGCGATAGGTTAAGATTACCATTACCACCGTTGAGGTTGATCTCTGGTGCAGTTACAGATTTAGCTGCCTTGAAGTTACCTTGACTATCGAAGTGGAATCTATCTGCAACACCATTAAAGTGAATGATGAACGATGATCTATTTGTGCCATCATAACCATTCCAGTTATCATGTACTAACCAAGGATAATCAGAGTTCGCACCACTGTTACGCATACCCAACATATATCTGTTGTTGTGATACAAGGACATTGCATAAGTGTTGTTTGCAATCGCACCTTGGTTACCAACTGATATAGAATTAATACGTGAGTGACTATTTGGATCAACATAGAAACCAGTATTGTCTCTATCATAGAAGATAGGAGAACGTGCCTGGTTAAGCATGTCAAAGTAACCGTTTTGCGTTGATGCTTGGATACCACCATTATAGTGTAGTTCCAGACGGTTGTTTCTATAACCTTTCAACATCCATTCGTTGTCAGTGTCATTGTAGATACCAACTTCGTTAGTACCATTTGACATGAAGACATAGTCGTCACGGATTGCATAACCCGCCCAACCGTTTTTAGCACCTTCAACTCTGATTGAACCATAATCACCAGACGCAGTATCAATGTAGAAAGTAGATCCATCAACCTGATAACGGTTGGCTCTCATTATGTTTGTAATAGATGTAGAAGCTGGATCTAAGTAGTATGCAGTATTATTTGAGTCATAATAGATTGGTGAACGCATTTGGTTAGGTGCAAGGAAGTAACCGTTTTCTGTACGTGCTTGTTCTACGTTGTTGTACATCAGACGCAGTGAACTTTGTCTGTCTGCATACATGAACCAATGGTTATCTACATCGTTGAAGATACCTGTTCTGTTGGCATTGTCATGCATGAATACTGCACGATCACCAATTGAGAAACCTTCCCATCCGTTACGTGCCTGTCCATCAATTCTTAAAGAACCATAGTCTCCATTTGGAGAACTAAGAACAACACCATCTTCAAGTTTGATGGTTGCCATTCTGGACTCGCCAGCGAAGTTACCAAAGTAAGTATCGTTGTCTTGATCATAGAAGATCGGTGATCTCATAGATCGTTTTGCGTATGCGTCACCACGATAGTTTACATAGAATGTTGTTGCGAGTGCACCTGCACCTGCGCCACCAGTACCTTCTGCAGTCTGAACGATGAAGTTACCAGAACCTTCTTTGTCTTGCGTGTCTGAAGATGATCCATCATTGTAACCAGTTGTCGCACCGATACGAACTTGTGGTTTAAAGTTTGCGTTACTGTCTTCAAACTGGAAGTTAACCCAAGACTCAGGTGTATCAATGTCACCAGTTGCACCAGTACCGTTATCAATCCAAAGGGCATTGAAGTCATTAACTGGCGCTCCTGACCTTCTCAGACGGAGAGTATTCAATCTTGACTCAGAGTTACCATCAATGTAGAATGCGGTATCATTTCTATCATAGTAAATATTACGATATGAAGTTGTACCATAGTCTGAGACTGCAAAGTCTACTGAGTCATTGTCTACGTTAACTCTTTGAGTACCACCTGTGAAGATACGGAAAGTATCAGCGGCAGTAAACCCAAGGTAAGTATTTGTATCACCATTGTGACGAATAAAGTCATCGATGTCAATACGGTTCATTATAGATGTACTTGCAAAGTCACCATAATAACCATTATCGTTTGAGTCGTAATAACGAGGAGCATAAACATTTATTGCAAAATCTGCAGAGTTATTGTCTATGTTTAATCTTTGCGTTCCATTCGTCCATACACGGAATGTATCATTCGCTTCGAAACCAAAGTAAGTATTTGTATCACCTTTATGTCTAATATAGTCATCAAGGTCAATTCTGTTCATTACTGATGTACCATCAGGATCAGTAAAGTAATTCGTATCAGCTTGTGATACAAACTTACTACCTTGATATTCACCAGTTGAATAGACAGTTGTGTTGTTACGAACACGCAACAACGTTGCATTGTCCATATACCAACCAGAACCCCAACCAAATGCAAGTTCTTCATCCTTTAAGAATGACGCAGTGCCACGGCCAAAGATAATACCATCATTAGCACCGTTGAGGTAGATGGAACCATTGATATGGAGTTTTGCATTGCTTGGTGTTGCAGTGAGTGCAGTGTTATCACCACCATCATTGTAGGTTGGTGATTCTCCACCGATAACAACATTATTATTGTGGTTAATAGTTAAGATATTGTCTGCGCTGGCATTCCAGAACCGAACCATAGTATTGTCAGTTGCAGGAATAAAGTCGAGGTTACCAAACGAATCACCACCAATGTATTGAGTGTCTGAACCATCAGCACCGAATTGAATGTATCTGTTTGACGCATTGAATGGGTTGTTACCAACATCAATACGATTGAGTTCTACAAGTGCAGCAGAACCATTATTACCAGAGACTTGAATAGATGGGTTTGTAGTTGCACCTAGTGAACCATATGCACCAAGTGTAATACCACCTGTTCCTGTACCATCATTCGTACGGTTTGTGTCAGTGACATTACCAATTTGGACACGACCATCAAGAGCGAGAGATGTGTTCTGTCCAGTTGCAGTCGGGTTTAAGAAGTAAGTCGTACCAGATGAACCGTAATAGAGTGGCGCACGGACATTGTTAAAGGATTGAGTAATAGCATTAGTGACATTCAGTTTGAGTGTCGAACCAATTGTAACTCGCCAGTCATTAGCCTGTGCGAAACCCATGTAGTCATTGATTGATTGTGCGTGATAAATGAAGTCATCAATATAGATGTGGTTCATAATAGAACTAGATGCAGGATCTACAAAATAGTTCGTATCTTCACGATCATAGAATCCAGAAGCTTGAAGTTGGTTTGTAAATATAGATGTACCATTAGTGACAGTAAGTCGTGTGGTTCCACCAGTATCCAATTTAATAGTATTATCCTCAAAACCTACACTAGTGTCTGTGTCACCGTTATGGAAAAGTTTTGTATCAATACCAATAGTATTTGCAACAGTTGTCTTATCACCATCGAAGTAATAAGTGTCATCATCGTTATCAATGAAACGACCAGAACGGATATCCGAATCTGCAGTAATATTGTTGGCAAAGATGTCACCAATGATTGCACTGTTCGCATTCAGTGTCTGAGTGATAATGTCGTCTGCAGTCAGATCATTTGTAATGTACGCATTATTTGCGGTTAAATCATTCGTAATATCCGCATTTCTACCTGCAGTAATATCACGTGTTGCAATAACGTCTTGACCTGCAGTCACATCACCTGAAGTCGCAGTGATGTCGTTTGCAGCAGTTACGTCATTACCTGCAGAAACATCGTTCCCTGCAGTTACGTTTCCTACAGTCGCTGCAACATTACCTGTTACTGCTGTTACATTTGTTTGTGCAGTGACTTGACCTGCAGAGGCAACGATGTCACCATTGACTGCAGTTATATCATTATTTGATTGTATATCACCGTCTGCAAAGATATCATCTTTCGCAGTGATATCACCTTCTGAAATAATATTACCTAATACTTCATTATTACCAGAAACAACCCAGTCTTCATCTGAATTTAGATATGCACCATAGTTGAAATTCTGTTTAAGGAAACCGATTTCACCTTGGTTTGAATAGATTGTAGAGTTAAGTCCTTGACCATCAAAGAAGATTGATGCCGCACCATTGTTGTCACCAACTGTGATGTCACCTTTTACTGCGAGGTTTTCAGTTGCTTCAACACCACCTGATGTACCTTTAAGTTTTGTGGAACTGTTGTAGAGTACTTCACCCCAACCTTCAGAACCGTCTTTTGCAGCTTTCAATCCGATGAAAGAAGTACCGTATCCACCAGTGATGTTTACGTTTGCAGATCCTGAAGTGGCGGCACGGAATAGGAGATCACTATCTGCAGGAGATCTGATCTCAACAGTTTCAAGTGCGTAGTCGCCAATTGTCCACCAGTCTGCCGCTTCATTCCAAATCATACTGACATTGTCAGATGTACCACGTACAATCTCAATACCAGAATTTTCTGTAGGTGCGCCTGTAACATTACTATTCAACTGTAGAATATTATCTGCAATCGTTACGACTTCTGAATTAATTGAAGTGGTTGTACCAAAGATAGTCAAGTTACCTGTAATAGTGTAACTACCGTCCATAGTATCGTCTTGATCAGCACGTACGAATTGTAATGAGTCTAAACCATCAAGTGTTGCGGCATCGAAAGAACCGCCTTGACTTGACTGATCGTCTGTGGTAATAATACGACGACCTTCGATATTTGTTGTTGACAAACCAGTAAAAGATGTGTTACCATTTTCAATAGTCAGTCTGGGGGAGTCTGCCTGTTTGAAAACGAGTCCATCGTTACCGTTGTGGAATTCAATACCGTTTGTGTTATTAAAGATACCATAGTCGTTCGTTGAGATGTTTCTCACATCCAATGCACCAGAAGGTCCAACGAATTCAACAATTGGTGAGTCTGTAGTACCAGAGTCGTTAATTATCTTAACTGTAGGGTAGGATGGGAAAGTTGCTTCGAATTTGGACGCACCATCAACTCGAAGTGTACTAACACCGTCATCTACTCCATCGACACCGATGAATACGTCTCCCTCAGTTTGGAGTCCGTTCTTGACTATAAATTTTTTATCGTTCGCCATTCGGTTCACTCTCCCCAGAATTCGGCTTGTAATGCTCTTCGCAATTATTTATGCAGTATCTATATGTCCAGTAACGTCAGAGTTGCTGTATATTTTGTATCACTAGTAGATAGTTGAGGTTGTACCTTAAACACCACATTCCCACTAGTTATAACAAGATCAAACAAGGATACTGTTGCACCAGTGGTTACTAAACCATATTCTGTTGCAATTGGAGTAGATCCATCATGTGTGATAAGAAGTTTTGTTATCTGTGTTGTAGTTCCATGTTTGGCACTGATTGTTACTTCTGCACTTTCGAAAGTTGCAGTTGCGAACGAGAATAGATCAGCGTAAGTACCTGCATTTGCTGCCAGTGTTGTCAATCTAATAGATTTTGTTCTGTGATATTCTTGAATAATGTCTGCATTGACCGTTAAGTCACCAGTCATTGTATCACCAGTCTCGTTTACATATCTTGCATCAGCTTCCGCTTGAGAGATGTAGTCGAGAGTTTTTGTGTTTGCACTTACTACGTGACCGAAGGTATCAAAAGTTACTTCATTAATAACATCTTTTTCTGCAACACCAGAAACATTTGATACACTTGATGTATCGGTATGAGAAATCTGAACGTTTGCATTGATCGTACCACCAACGATGTCCAAACCATTACCGACACTGATGACAGTCTCAGAGGATGTGAACATTGTACCGTTTGCAAGGTTTGGTAGATCAGTGAAACCGTTGACAAAACCATTCAAAGTAATACGAGGATCACGGTTGATCGAACCATCAATCTGTACGTTTGCACTGAATACTGCATCTCCAGTGACCGTATCACCAGTTAGATTAAAGTAACGTGTATCAAGTACACCGTTATCTAATTCGTTTTCAGTATAATATCTGTTATCAAGTTGACCTGCGTCTAACTCACTCTCTGTATAATAACGATTGTCTAATTGACCTGCATCTAGTTCTGTCTCAGTATAATAACGAGTGTCAAAATCTATATTTGCGTGTGATTGAACGTGACCGAAGGTATCGAATGTCAACCCAGTAATTGCACGACCACTTGCCAAAGAAACATCAACCACACTAGATGTGTCACTGTGTGCAATTGAGAATGTAAAGTTGTTTGATGAGTTTAAGTTAAATCTATTGTTAACAGGTGCAATGATGTCAATACCAGTGTTGGCAAGGATGAATACTTCACCATCACCAATCAAGGACTGTGCGTTATTTGCAGCGTCTTCTAGGATTTCTGCGGCAGAGTATCCATCAATACTGTCTGCATCAAGACCTGAACCATCTCCATCTACTGTAAGAAGTAGATTAAGAATTTCTGTTGCAGTCTGATCACCAGTAGCACCTGCTTCGATACCGTCTAACTTAGTACCATCTGCACCAATGTCACGGCTATCTACCGTCCCACTTACAGTAATATTCCCAGTTACATCAATTCCTGCACCGAAGTCTACATTCTGATCGAATGAGGTAATCGGCTGTAGGAATACAGATCCGTCACCAGTGAAAATTGCAAGTGTGTTGTTTGCACCAGTATAAACGAAATCATCAACACCTGCGACTGCAGTGTTAGACATTGTGGTGATACGACCATCTGCAGCTACAGTGATAACTGGAATTTGAGACGCAGTACCGTAAACCCCTGCGACTACACCAGTGGTAGAAATATCAGTTGTAAACTCTACTGTACCATTCGACGATGTCGCAGTACCTGTCACATCACCTAATAGGTTTACAGTGGTTTGAGTTCTAACATGTGATATACCACCGTCACCTGTAACCAACGTGATTGTGTTGTTTGCAGGAGTATATGAGAAGTCATCAACACCTGCAACTGCAGTTGTGTTTGCGAGAGTAATACGACCATCATCGTCCACAGTAAATACTGGGATCTCAGTAGATGAACCGTAAGATCCTGCAGTAACACCTGTGTCTTCAAGTTCTGTTGAAACTTGGACAGTACCATTCGAAGAGGTTGCAGTACCAGTAACCTTACCAGATAATTCAACTGCAGTAGTTGTCTGGAAGTCAAACTGAGAACCATCACCAGTAATAAGAGTAATAGTGTTATTTGCAGGTTCGTATGAGAAACCATCTACACCTGCAACAGCGGCAGTGTTTGCAACGGTAATTCTACCATCATCATCAATTGTGATAATAGGAATTGCAGTAGACGAACCGTAAGAACCAGAGACAACACCAGTGTCTTCTAACTCAGTTGCAATTTGTACTGTACCATTAGAAGATGTTGCAGTACCTGTAACTTTACCAGATAGTTCTACTGAAGTTTCTGTTTGAATGTGGAACTCAGAACCATCACCTGTCACGATTGTGATTGTGTTGTTTGATCCTTCGTAACTTACACCGTCAACTCCTGCGACACTTGCAGTATTTGCAAGAGTGATGAGACCATGTTCATCAACTGTTAGAATTGGGATTGCAGTAGAGGAACCATAAGTGTTTGCAGTTACACCACTTGTAGCGAGTTCAACAACACCATTCGAAACAACGAAGTCTTCGTCAACGAATGCGGCAACACCTCTGTTATCATTCGATGCATATTCAGTTGCGAGTTCTGCAGAGATTGTAATCGTGTTGTTAGTTACTACAGTGTTAATACCTTCACCTGCGGCGAACGTAATCGTCTCACCGAGGTTGATATTCTCTTGTGGGGTATATTGTTCTGAAACGATAATTTGACCAGAACGATCTATATCATTAATATCGATGTAGTAGAATGTACCAACAGTATCTGGAACAAATGTAAGTGTTTCACCACCAGTTGCACCTTGGTTTGTTACACCAAAGGCTGCATCACCAGTACCTGAAGTTTCCGATGTCTTAATATAAAGTGAAATAGTGTTCGCACCACTCACTGAGAGATTAAGAGTATCACCGATATAAGTTTGGATTGTTGGTTCTTCTGTGAACGCATATGTATCGTCACGCCACGTACCATTTACCTGCCAATTATCACCATCGAAAAGAGTAAGAGTTGCGTTGATGAATGATGGTGGTACAGGTTCTTGTGTTTCAGCAGCAATTGTAATGAAAGGATTTGCAATCTTCGCATTAGTAATACCTGCGTCTTTAACACGAGTAATATCATTGACGATTTCAAGTGTAGAACCATCAACGTTAACATCAATTGTAAATGTGTTAGAAAGACTTGTACCTTCACCACCTTGGATTGCAGCTTGCATAAACCCAAGTGTTACTGCATCATGAACTTCAACTGGAATACCAACGTTACGAAGTTTAGATCCACCAAATTCAACGATACCATTGTTTGCAACGATACCAGTGGATGTCAAGAAGAGGTTGTATCCAACCCATGCAGTATCTGTTTCTAAATCATTAAGGTTAGTAAGTGCGGCAGGGTTAACAACGAAACTCGTATCTTGTGAGTCTGCGAAACCACCTGCAATCAAGTTACCTAGAACTGTAAAGTCACCAGAAGATCTGTTTGCTTTCGCAAAGAAGTTGAGTGAGTCGTTAACAAACCCAATCTCTCCACCAGTTGAATATATGAATGACTTATCTGTTGGAAGAGGACCATCTGACATTTCGATGAATGAAAGTGATTTGTCGTAACCCAAGATCAAGTTATTGATTCTTGAAGTACCCTCTGGTTCAATATAGTAATCTGTATTTGCAGAGTCTGCGAACCTTGGGGCAGCAATTGTATTGGCGGCATGTACTGCACCATCAAGACGTAAGTAAATCCCATCGGTGTTTGCAGATTCGAGAACAGTAACATGACCAAAATCGTCGAACTTCAAGTTCTGGATCATCTCTCCCTCTTCAAACTCAGTGTTTGTGATAGGAGATGTGTTATGACTAATATTAATTGTGTTTGCGGCATCGTCATAGAGGACATATACACCAGTGTGTGTACCATCTCTGAACATCAAACCAGTGATGTCCATAGACACCTCTGTAAAGTTTGGAATACCGTTCGCAACGATTTCGATTGGAACTTCTGTCGCAAAGTCGACACGTCCATCAGTACCGATTCGAACTCTAGGAACCTGACCATCGTTACCATAAACGCCTGGTTGGACACCTGTTTCATCCATTGCGAGTTCAAATGCAGTTGTATTTGCGTTCTGGATCTCTAGACCACGACCAACAGTGACGACTGGATCTTTTAAGAGTGCAACTAAGTGAGTATTTGCACTATCTTTAAGTGTAAGTGTGCTCGCAAAGCCACCCTGTTCCAAATAAAACTTCGTAACTGCATCTTGGTCATTGACAGGGTCTTGTAGATTTGTTATAATGGCATTGCCAACATTAAGAAAACCACCAGGCACTGTTAAGAATGCATTGTTTCCTGCTGGCCATTGAAGAATACCATCATCTGTAATAGTAAGTCTTAGATCACCTGAAGTGAAGAACTGTAGTTCATCATTGTCTGCATTAGGTGAAGACTCTGCAGTGATCTTTGTATCCTGATCAACGTCAATAACAGATCCTGCAAGACCTGCCCAGATGTTTCCATCATAACCTTCAAATCGACTGTCGTCAGTGTTAAAACGAATTTGACCTTCAAAAGATGGTGGTCTCTGTGCAGTTGTACCAACTGGAAGAGTTAACGCACCTTCTGTTTCAATGATTACGACATTACTGTCATGTCCAATTCTACCTGCAAATAGTTTATACCAGTTCTTACCAGTACCACCAAGCATGTATGTGTCATTATCATTAGGTAACAAGTTACTTGTGAAGTCGGCAACGACTTCGATACTATCGACTTCGTTGTCACCAAGTTTGATATTACCACCGATAACAACGTTACCTGCGATATCCATGTTACCGTAGAAGTATACATCTTTGTTTGCATAGAACTGAGCTACGTGGTTTCCACCTGCATAGAAGTTCAGTTCGTCTTGATCTCCACCAGGCGCATACTCTGCAGTAATTCTTGTATCTTGGTCAACATCAACAACGCCACCGAGACCTTGCCAATTGTTTCCGTTATAACCTTCGAACTGATCGTCTGAAGTATTGTAACGAATCATACCTCTACGGAGCGTAACGAGTGCATCACGTTGGGCAGATGTACCATCTGGAAGTGTTAATGCACCAGTTGTGTCAATGTTGATATCTGTATTTGCAAGGATACCATACTGATCTATTGTCAGTCTATTAACATCACCAGTGATAAATTTAAGTTGATCGTTGTCTGCGCCTGCAGAATCTTCTGCGATGATCTTTGTGTCTTGATCTCCATCGATCACTCCACCTAGTCCAGACCATGCCGCACCATCATATCCTTCAAACTGATTGTCCGTTGTGTTGTAACGAACCATACCTCTAATATTATTAGGTCTATCGTCTGAAGATCCTACTGGAAGGATAAGTGCACCTTCTGAATCGATGAATACTGTGTTAGAAACAATTGTTAATGTCTCTAAATCCAAACTCGTGATAGTATCGAATGATGCATTTGAGTTGAGATTAAACTCACGTCCACCCACAAGGGTGATATCTTTCCCTGCAGTAAAGTTTCCTTCACCAAAGAACTGTGTCCATGTAACTGCGTCTTGGTTAATGTTGTATGATTCTGCATCAACAACTGTCGCAACGAACGCTTTGTTGCCATTTACTGTACCATCAGTAACAAACTCGAATGAGCCTGGGATCTCTGCACTCTCATTGGAGTAATCAGATCTTTTTAGTACCCATGGAAGGAAATCGTTACCCAACATGATAACGTCATAAGAACCGTTCTCTGCAGGATTAGTCTGATCTTTAACAAGTACCTGATCACCAATTCCCCAAGTCGTAACTCCGTCAATGTTCATCGTGCCATATGCAGGAAGAACAAGAGTATTGTTTGCAGAGTTGAATGTACCTAAGAGATCTGAAGTTGTTGCAGCTAGTGCAGACGGTTTGACATTAAGACCTTGTACAAGATTGTCAACATACCGTTTGTTGGTTGCATCATTTGGCCCTTGAGGGTCCGCAACGAACAAAAGACCTTGTTCCAAACCATCAATTGCATTGTCAACATAGGATTTTGAAACTGCATCTTGATTGAAAATTGGATCTGCAAGATCAGAGATACGTGCAGTGGCAACTGATATGAAACCATTTGCACCAGTTTCAAATGTGAGGTTTTCACCTGTTGCAATAGTATTGTTTGCAAGAGTTAATTCACCAACGATAAGGGAAGTCAAACCTGCTAGATCAAGAGTTGATTCGTTATTACCAATAACTGTATTACCAATAGTGATATCATTTGTGAAAATGACACCATTACTTGCATAGAACTGATCTGAATTGAATTCTGTACTTGCGAATACTGTAACGTGACCGAACTGATCGATCTCTACATTTCTTACGAATTGCAGTACGTCATTATTCGAGGACACACCAGAAGATGTGTTTGCGTGAACGATAGTGATGTTTGCTGTTTCAATGTTGCGTGTATTCGCATCATCTGGGAATAATATAACACCATTACCCGATGATAGAGTTGCAACGTAAGGACCTACAGTATCAACACCAAGAGTTACGGAATCTGGTGTGATGAGAGGTTTTTGTTCACCTTCTAGTACGGTTGTTACCGTTCTTTCTGGTGCACTTCCTATTACGACTTTAATTGCCATGCGCCTAAACCTCTGTTACTGTATCTACGACAAAAGCAAGTCCTTCAAGTATCTTAGACATTTCCCCAGATTGTTTTCGCATTAGTACATCATATTGATATTTACCTGGCTTGAGTGCTCTAGTTTGCGTGTCAGTTAATACAAGTGTAATTAACCCTGCAATCTGAGTGCTCTTTTCTACTGTGAAACTTGTAAGGGGATTGCCTTCTGAATAAACTTTACGAATATCCGCAAAAAAATCTAGAACAGTGATGGGTAAAGCATCCTCGTCGCCGTCGAATAAATTTAATTCGACACGAAAATCTGAACCTTTGTCTATGTAAATATTTGCTTGAGAGGCCATACGATTACTCTTTTTTCTTTTTATTTATATAATGATCTCAGAGCAATTAAGTACCCCACACAACCGATCCCGCTGCATCCCTAATAATTAATGTTCTGTTCGAAGGATCTTGGTGTGAACCAATCAACGCACCTCCTGCAAATAGGTTACCATCAGCGGTTATATTTTCTAGATAAAGTGTATCAGCATTGGTATTGTAGAAGAAGTTCTGTTGTGAACCAGTATTAGGACCTGTTGTCGCATATACTGTTCTACCACCTGCACCACCAGGCACGAATGTGACAAACATGTTTGATGATTCAAGACCTGTACCATAAATGTTATTCACATCTAAAGTAACAGCGGAGTTACCTGGCCCTGCTGGTCCTTGTAGACCATCACCACCCTGTAGACCAATACTACCTGTTTCACCTTGGAAACCTGCACTACCTTGAACGAAGTCACCCTGATCCCCTTGGATACCAATATCACCTTGGACACCTTGGAAACCTTGGACACCCTGTACACCAGAAGGTCCTACACCGACACCACCTTGAGATCCTGGCCCACCTTGCACACCTTGGTAACCTTGTTCACCTTGCGCACCTGAACCTGCAGGTCCTTGCAGACTTTCACCTGCTCCACCTTGGAAACCTCTAAATCCTTGGAAACCATCTTCCCCAGTACCTGCGGGTCCTTGGAAACCATTATCACCTTGTACACCTTGGTATCCTTGAACACCCTGTACACCACCTTCACCAGTACCCGCCGTACCTTGAACACCCTGTGTTCCTTGCGGACCTTGGACACCCTGTGTACCTAAAGTACCCTGTGAAGTAGGACCTTGTGTACCTTGAGGACCTTGGAAACCTTGCGCAGTACTATCTGCACCTGTTTCACCTTGAATACCCTGCGGACCTTGATAACCTTGGACACCTTGTCCACCGCCACCACCGTTACCACCTTGGAGACCCTGCACACCCTGTGTACCTTGAGTACCTTGGTTACCACGGACACCAACACCAAATCCACCTTGGATACCGCCGCCACCTTGGACACCTTGTATACCTTGAGGACCGATTGGGCCAACTCCACCACCTACACCTTGAGATGTGGGACCTTGGGGACCTTGAAGACCTTGTGCACCATCTGCACCTTGAGGACCTTGAACACCTTGTCCACCTTCACCGATATCACCTTGGAAACCACGTTCCCCTTGAATACCTGCAACACCTTGTGAACCAAATCCATCAGCACCTTGGAAACCGATACCACCTTGTGCACCAGCTTCACCTTGGACACCTTGAGGACCCTGTGTTCCCGATCCAGTACCACCTTGAGCACCGTCACCACCTTGTATACCCTGAATACCTTGTGTACCCTGTTGGGAAATACCTTGAACACCTTGGATACCCTGTGCACCAAATCCGCCTTGGAGACCATCAGTACCTTGCGCACCTTGTGTCCCTGCACCTGTTGAACCTGCACGTGAGAATGTAATAATGACATCGTCATCATCAGCAAATCCTGCGGCGGAACCACCTAAGTATGCAACATCAAATTCCCAGTAACCAGTTTTATCAGTAACGTCAGAATATTCGAATACAGCGAAAAAGGTTGGATCTGCCTTTTTCATAATTTTTATTTGACCTTTGACAAGACCAATAACTGTATCTAATGATGTAAAGTAATTATCTAAGTTGACAAAGTTGTCATCTCTTTCGTCGATCCACATGAATGTAGAACTGGACAAAAAGTTGTTGTTAAACTTAACTTTACCAACGCCTGGATCAGAATCAGTGAATGTATCTTCGAATGTGTAATCAAATGATGCACCACCGAACGATCCTGAGTCACCTTGGATACCTTGAATACCCTGTGTACCCTGCGGACCTTGAGGACCTTGAGGTCCCAAATCGGAAATATTAAGTAGACCAACCATACCACTGTGTAAAGAACACTGGTAGTACAAAAGATCTGGTGCGTTAAATGGAACTCTGAATGTTATCAGACCATTTTGTGCACCATTGTTTGTTACACCACTGTTATATTGGTTACCTGTACCAGTGCCTGGCGCAGTTTTGATAAAGAATGGGTGACCAGTCGCACTTACATCGAATGTGTAAGTGAAACCTCTTAACAATTGTAGTGATGGGTTATTCACACCATCGATTTGGTATGCAATGTTACCTACATTAGTAACTTCAAAGACACGAGATCCTTCTTGACCCTGTATACCTTGGAAGCCTTGATATCCTTGAATACCTTGGAAGCCCTGTGTACCCTGTACACCTTGGATCGCCTCACCTTGAATACCTTGGAACCCTTGGAAACCTTGAGGACCTTGAACACCCTGTATTCCTTGACCGCCTTGCACACCCTGATTACCGAGATCACCCTGAATACCAGTTGTACCCTGTGTACCAGTCGCACCAACAGGACCCGTAGGGTTGAATGAAACGATTGCAACGTCACCATATCTTGCAGTAGTGTCTAACCATGAGTTAGTGTTTGCACCTGCCGCACCTAATAGTGATTTTTCAATGAATTCAACATCAAACCAACCATTATCTTCACCACCTTGCGCCCATGTCCAGTCTAAGATAGAGAAAACAAGGAATTCGAAATCATTAGTTGCAGAATCACGTGGAGTCTGAATTACGATTTCACCTTTAGGACTACCATTAACTCTGTCAATATAGTTGAATAGATCGTCAATACGTCTGTTTGAATCATATGGTTTGTCGTCAAACCAGATCTTATCAATGTTAGATACAACTCCTGAACTCGCAACTGTACCATCAACGAGACCAAATTTACCAACGCCTGGGAATGCGTCACCAGAAATTGGGTTTAATTCCCATTCGAATGTTAGACCACCATAAGTTCCGTCAAAACCTTGTACGCCTTGGAAACCTTGTACGCCCTGTACGCCTTGAGTACCTTGCAAACCCTGCAAACCAGTGCTACCAGTACCACCTTGCGTTCCTTGAGGACCTTGTCCACCCTGTACGCCTTGAGTACCTTGGTCACCTTGTAAACCTTGGGGACCCTGCAATCCTTGTAATCCTTGAGGACCTTGTAGTCCTTGGATACCTTGAATTGCTTCACCTTGCCAACCTTGTGTACCTTGTACACCCTGAGAAGCTTGGGGACCTTGAACACCTTGCGTTCCTTGTACGCCTTGATCTCCTTGAAGACCTTGAGTACCCTGAACACCTTGACCTGCGAATGCACCGTCTGTACCTTGTACACCTTGATCACCCTGCAATCCTTGGGGTCCTTGAGGTCCCTGTAGACCTTGCAAACCTTGAGGTCCTTGAGGACCCTGCACACCTTGTGTGCCTTGATCGCCTTGTAAACCTTGCGTTCCCTGCGCTCCTTGGATTCCCTGATTACCTTTGTAACCTTGAATACCTTGGAAACCCTGCGTACCTTGAACGCCTTGTAAACCTTGGAAACCTCTAAATCCACGGAAACCTTGTACACCTTTTTGACCGAGGTCACCTTGTGTACCCTGTACGCCTTGAACGCCTTGGAAACCTTGTACACCTCTAAATGTACCGATATTAATCCAGTTAACACCGTCATAGATCCAAAGTTCTTCATCTGTGTCATCAATAACACCTTCACCCACAGAAGCGGATGGGAATGCAGTGTTGAGAGTTGCTTGTGGATCACCACCTGCATCTACATCTGCAACGGAACCAATGATTGTAAAACCAGGACCGTAATCACCTTGTAGACCTTGTGCACCCTGTGTACCGTCTGCGCCTTGAAAACCTGTAGTCCCTTGAGGACCAGTACCCATGTTTAACCAGTTAGTACCATCCGAATAACGCATTTCTCCGTTATCCGCATAGACAATAGACCCCTCAAAGGGGGCTGGATCAAGGGTAATAGGGAACGCTTGTGGTATCCCTTTCCCTAGTGTGACTGTGCCACCTCTGAAAGACTTAAACCTAGTCGACATCGTATTCCTCGCTCTGACCTATGGTATATGACAACGTTGCAGTAACTGCAAGATTTGCACTACATTTTGCTTGAAGTATGTCACCCGATACAAAGAACTGACCGTTAATCGGAATTGGTATTGTGTCGTAGGCAGGCACTGGAAGATTTTTAATCAAATCAAATGTCAATGAATTCTCATAACGATAAATGTTAACGTCAACTGTTACAGTATTTTGAGTTGTGTTACAAAGGATCAATGGGGAAATAACTTCCCCGATACCAGGCTCAATAGTCTCACTACCACCAAATACAAGTTCTGGAACCATAAACTGAGGAACAGTAATGACTTCATCAAATTCTGTGGTTAAGACTGCATTAAAACCGATTGGGAACGCATCGGGTGCCTGAGATGTCCTTATTACGGTAATCCCAGTATTTGCGTCTACGTATGATTCAACTGCCATTATTCTTTCCTTTTATACTACAGCTCTTGAGTTCGAAGCACGTCTTGCGAGTTTCCGAACCGAAGATGTAAATGGTCGACCTTCGATACGACCTGTTCTACCGTTAATTCTCAAACCTCTTGCGAAGTATTGGTTATTCAATTCGTCTGCACCAGACCATCTTACACGACCACCGTCTTCAGAAAGAACCGAAGAAATCGCAGACGTTGCAGGTCCGAGGTTTCTAAAGTTCAATGGCAACGCAGTTCTGTTAACACCTGCAGCACCACCGTTGAACTGGTGTGCGATTGATTCAACAAGTGAACCGAATGTCAACACGTTTGGTCTCAAAATGTTGTCTTTTAGACATTCATTAAACAAGATCTCAATAAATGAACTATGCAGTGCATCTGGTGAGTAGTTCGCAATGATAAAGTCTCTAATTCTATCCCATGTTGCATAGAATGCATAGAGAAGATCAGTATTGTTTGCGCCATCATCGATCCATGCTGAACCGTTCCAATAGTATATAGTTCCTGCGTAGAAGTTGACATTAGTGTCAGTAGAAACAATATATGCGTGGTTCTTTTTCAAACTTACGTTTGGATCTGACTGCAACGCATTACGTGCAGAGATATCTGGAACCACTCCTTTGAAAGACAACCCAGATGTTGTAGAATTGAACACTGGGAACACATGTTGACCTTTTTGGTCGAAGAACGATTGCGAGAATGTTCTTGTTGCTTTTGTTGAACCCCTTTGATTAGTGTTCGGATTTATGAATTTAACATCATTCACAATAGTCTGCAACAAGTTACCTGCGTCACGTCTTGTCAAATTAATATCAATAAACTTATAAGTTGCGTTAACAAATCTTACTGTATCATACTGAAGAGGACCACGTTTGGATAGTAGAATATCTGCGGCATCTCTAAATGGTTTTTCAACCCAGTCATAATCAGGTGCAATAAGTGTTTGTAACTCTTTTACATCTTTATTTATCTGACTTAGATAAAACATTCCTGCGAGTTCTTTAACTTTAGTTGATTCTGCTTCTGTTGCAGTATCAGCTTTTACAACTTGTCCTTCGTACTCACCCTGTAGGATATCCGCACAAATTACACCAAGTTGACGATAAGACTTCGCAGTCGCTTCACGTTGGTCTTCTGGGATACGATATACTGAGTTCCAGAAATAGAACTCTGCATTCCAACGAGAAGCAGTGTTACCACCGTAGTTCAAGTCATATGAGAATGCGTCAATAAGGTATCCTGTATCACGACGACACTTAGATTTGTTATAGTCAAGTACGTTGAACTCAGTATTGATGAAGTGAATAAGATCATCTGCAAGTTCTACTTTACTTTCTTCGATCTGATCAAATGCATCCTGTAGATCTCCACCAATCCATGTCATGTTTGGTTCGACCAATGCAGGGATAGGTGCAAGACTATCTTCACGAATGACATCTTCAACGATACCAATCAAGTTCTGTACTTCTGTACCTTCGGTAACACCTGCGGCAGTACCAGAGAAGTCTTGCGCAGTTGTAGTGAATGTTGTATTCTGAGTATCGATCTCTTGAACGATGTTACCCATCAGAACTTTCATAGTGTTGTAAACATCTGCAGTTTGTCTGCGAGTATCTTGTGGTAGTACAGACACACCGTTTTCAAAGTAAATCTGTGCAGAGATACGAGATGCGTGGTTTGTTTGATACTGAACATCGTGTGATGTGGCATCAATCAAGAAGCCCATGTCACGACGACACTTGTTACGTGGGAATGATAAACCATTCCACTCACGAGATACGTAGTCTACGATTTCATTTGCGAGTGCAACACTATTGTCTTGGATCAATGATTTTGCGTCCAAGTAGTTTGTAGGTGTCCATGACACATCTGGTGAGATACGTGCAGGGATATTTGAAACATCTGTATCATCTACTGCGTTTGCAACGATCATTGCGAGATCCAATGCGTAACCCATAAGGTCTTTACGTTCTGGATATACTGCAGGTAGATGACGTTTGTCCTGATGTACCAAGTTACCTTGAACCATCTGAACCGCATCGTTTACTGCAGATACGAATGTGTGTACACCGACATATCTCTCAACTTTACCAACTTGCATAGTGATTGTATCATCAGATACTGCAATAATCTCTACTGGTTTATTGAACCATGGATCTACTGGACGTGGGTGAGAAATGTTAACACTTGGGACACCACAAGAGAATGTGATACCGTTCGTTGCGAACAATGCACCGTCACCAACGTTGAACTTGTGATTTACACCAACATTTACAGTAAAGATACCACTTTGTGGATCGTAAGTTGCACCAGTCGGAGTATACTTGACACCTTTTTGGATTGTTGGAGTTACATCAGTACGTGTAAGTACTGTTTCGATTGTTTCTCCAAGGTGCATGAATGCACGACGAGTTGGTTCACGTTGACCAAGTGGTAGAATGTTAATTGCATTCTCAAAGTAGATCATTGCGTTTTTGTGAGTTGCAGAGTTACCATCGTATTGGATATCGTGAGCAATACCATCGATGATAGCACCCATGTCACGACGACACTTGTCTTCTTTATATGCAAGTCCGTTAAACTCTTGTGCAATGTGTCCAAGGATTGCAGACTGCATTGTAGGTGTTTTTGTTTTCAGAAGTGTACCCTCTGTTGCATATACACTAGTTTTTGGTTCTACAGATGCAGGAAGTCCTTCTAAGTTGTCAGCAGCGATTGCTTCTGCAACAATTTCCATAAGAGTTTCGGCTCTTGCACCAGTTGCAGCATCTGTCGCAACACCAGACACATCCTGTGCGACTGCGTTACCAAGTGATGGAGTATTTGCAATATTCTGAACACAGTTGTCTGCAAACTCTGCAAGTCTTTGGAAGACTGCGGCAGTTTGTGCACGTTGACCTGCAGGAAGAACACTACCTGCACCTTCGAAGTACAATCTTGCATTAGACAATGCGGCAGTGTTACCACCATGTTGAAGATCGAATGAGATTGCATCAACCAAGTGACCAACATCTCTTTCACACTTCGCAACATCGTAAGACAATGATGGGTATGTAAGTGCAATGAATGCAGTTGCTTCTGCAGCAAGGAAGGATTTGTTCAGTTGCAGATTAATTCTTGCATTAAGACCTTTACCATCAATGAAGTTATTAGTACCATCAGAGTAATCGATAGTTTCAATTTTTCTGACCGCTTGTTCATCTGCACGTACGAATGTGTGTGTACTTGTGTATCCACCTGCGTTACCAACATTAACTGTGATTGTTGAATCAGTCACGGCAACGATCAATTGTTTTTTCTCATATACATTAACATCAGAGATACGTGGATGTGCAAGTTCAATTACGTCTGAAGTTGCAGTATTCACACAAGACAATGTAATTGACTCTGGTGAGAACATGATGTATTCACCTTGAACGAAGTCGTGTTCACCAATTGTGATGTCCATGAACCCTGATGTAGGATCGTAATCAACACCTGTTGGAGTATAACCTTTTGCCATACCGTCTACGAGTGTATCAAATGCAGATTTTACAAGTAATCTAGCTTCTTCATTAGTTACTAGTTTCTCTAATTCAGACTGGATGTAACGTACACCACCGACTGTTTCAGATAATTCACCCCAACGAATTGCATTTGTACCTGCAGTACTTGTACGATAAGACGCACCTGCATATACTGAGTTGAAGTTAGAACCAGTGATTAAGTCACGACGAACTGCATCGATGATATAACCTGTATCTCTGAAACACTTGTCACCATCGTATGTGAAGTATTCATCATTCAAGTATGCAACAACCTCTTCAATCAAGAACTTACGGTTTGCAGCGATTTGATCACGTGCGAATGTACGTAGTGGATTGTATGTTGGTGCATCAGCAATTGCAGGAATGTTTTCATTTGTACGATCATCTGCAATGTTTGCGATAACTGTAATAAGATCTTGTACACGTTGTGCAGTTTGAACTGAAGCAGCAGTACCAGACTTGTCTTGTTTCAGAATGTTTCCTGTAACTTCTTTGACACTATTTGAAACTGCACTTACAAAAGTATGCGCACCTGCGTATCCGTCTGGGATTGTGTATCCAGTAACAGTGATGAAATCACCATCTACTTGAGTAATCTTAGTTGGTTTCTCGAATGCAGGGTCTGTTGGACGTGGATGTGAAATTTGTGTCACAACACCTGTCGCAGTATTTGCACATGAGAATGTGAGTGCATTCTCATCGAACCAGATGTAATCACCAACTTGTAGAGCGTGAGTACCAATATCAAGTTTCAGTGTACCCTGTGCGACATTATAGTCTGCATCTGTTGGGGTAAAGGCACTTGGCCCGAAGTGAGGTGTCACTGTATTTTCGAGTACAACACTTTCTGCAGATGCAGCGAGGTGCGTGAATGCGGCACTTGTAGCATCGTACTGATAAGATGGAAGTAAGTTGATAGAGTTGATGAAGTATGCACGTGCAGCTTTCACTGTCGCTTCATTACCACCGTACAGAAGATCTTCTGTTACTGCATCAATCAGATATCCACTGTCACGAATACACTTAGACTCTACGAAACCAATACCATTGTACTGTTCGTTAATGTAAGTTGTGATCTCTGTTTGTAATTTCTCTGTAAGACCATTGATAAGTGAAGACGCATCTTTGAATTCTTGTGCGTATCCAGTTTCACCTGGCCCAAATTCGAATGGTGAGAATTTGTATGAAGGATCATCCATTTCAGGACCACCCACATTGTAGGATAGAAGTCCAGATTGTGCACCATCGATACCACCAGAACCACCTCTTACAACAGCTTCACGTGCAGTAGATCCACCACCAACGATTGTACCTTTTGCGGCACTTTCGTAGAATGGAGTACCAATATCATTTGGTTCGACTACTGGTGGAAGGTTAAGTTGTTCATCTTCTACACTGTCTGAAACGATGTTGATCAAGTCTTCTACTCTTTGACCCATAAAGTCAGAGAAGTATTTCTTGACTGCATTTGCAGTGGCAGAGACAAAAGTATGTTCCTCTTCGTATCCACCTGCATCACCAACATCCATTGTAATTGTGTTTGCAGTTACTGCAAGGATTTTGTGTGGTTTCTCATATGCAGGATCTGTAGTACGAGGATGTACGATATTTGTAACTGGATCACCACATGACAATGTGATTGACTCAGGTTCGAAGATCATGTAATCACCGATTGCGAAAGAGTGAGCAGCACCCAGATCGATTTTCATGATACCAGAAACTGGGTTGTAGATCGCATCAATAGGTGTATATTCTACATTAGTCCATGCTACTGGTGTTTCTACGTTACCAGTTGTTGGTGTTACAGTCTCGTTACGTGCGAGTTTCTTCGCAACATTCGCAATGTGTTGGAATGCTTCTGCAGTTGGTCTTCTTTGATTGTAAGGCAATACAGTAATTGCGTTTTCAAAGTAAACTTTTGCGTTATTGATAGATGCAACGTTTGAACCATGTTGAATGTCATATGAGACAGAGTCAACGAGGTAACCAACATCACGTGGACACTTAACACCAACACTCTCTGAGTTTGGATGATTAATGTTCAACCATGCAGTAACTTCTGCTTGTAAGAATGCTTTGTTGGACTGAAGGATACCACGAGTGTTCAATGCATCGTTAGACACATATGAGTCACCGAAGTTGATTGCATCTGCGGCACCTGTACCGTTTGTGATGATGTCAATCAGTTCATCGAAAGATGCTTCTGCACGTGTTCTTGCAGTACCTGTAAGATTTGAAGATACTTCACCTTTTAACCATGTGAATGCACCAGTTGTTTGTGTCAACTGTTCTTCTACAACTGCATTTGCACCTACAGTACCAGAACGATATGCAAGTCCACTGAATACAGCGTTATAGTTAGAACCAGTAAGAACATCACGTTTGACTGCATCAAGCATCAAACCTGTGTCTCTTTCACATTTTGCACTGTCGTAGATGAAGTAAGTATCTCTTAGATATCCTACAACTTCATTTGCAAGGAATGCACGGTTTTTCTGTAGTGTTGTTGCAGTGTTGACTTCGTCTGTATTAGACCTTAAGATTGCCAATGCATTGTCTGCACAACGGATGAATGTGTGAATACCACCTTGACCGACACCTACATTAACCTGAATTGTATTGATATCAGGTGTTGCAGTGATTGCAAGTGGAGTACGATATGGTGGATCTGCAGGACGTGGATGCGAGATCTCTTGTAGATTGTTGTCAGAACCACATGTGAATGTGAAAGATCCAGGCATCAGTTCTACACGTTGACCTGCACTCAAACCATGACCTGTAATAGTCATAGACATGATACCAGTTGCGGTATTGTATGCGACACCTTCAGGAGTTTTAAACTCTTTGTACATTGCAGGATCTGAGAACCATACAACATCGTCACGGATACAACCTTCTGCGGCACTTACGAATGTGTGTGCAGTACCACCTGCATAACCACCTACGTTAATAGTGAATGTGGTTTCTGTTGCAGCTTTGATCTTAACTGGTTTTTTGTTCCAAGGATCTGTCTTACGAGGATATGCATGTTCAGTTACATTACTGTCCAATGCGCATGTAAAGACGATACTCTCTTCTTCCATTTCAATATACTGACCAAGTTCAAGATTATGAACACCAACAGTAACAACCATATCACCTGTTGCAGGATCGTATGTCGCAGTTGTTGGAGTGTATGTTTTCTTACGAACATCATAGTACACTGAAACTGCATTCTCGTCTGCTTTGTAGAATGTATGTGGTTGAGTGTAAGAACCTGCGGAGCCTGGGTTCACTGTGATTGTTGTCAATCCAGTTGCAAGGATCTGCATTGGTTTTTTGTATAGTGGGTCTGTACGATTTGGGTGAGACTTGATACCTTGATCACATTCGAACTGGAATGAGTTAGGTGCAAGAAGTACCTTATCATCTGTAGTCAAACTGTGAGTACCGATGGTGATAACCATTTCACCTGTAACACCATTATATGTTGCAGTCGTAGGAGTATAAGCACGACCAGAACCATTCATGATGTGAGTGATTTCGTCAAACGCAGCGTCTGTTTTCATTGTTACAGAACTATCGTTTGCAAGGAGATGTACACCATCACCTCTACCAGACACCCAAGTGTGAGCACCAGTGTAACCACCTGCATCACCACTGTTGAATGTAATAGTGTTTACAGTAACTGCAGTGATTGGGATTGGTCTATCGTTAAGTGGATCTGCAGGACGTGGGTGAGAAATCTCTACCACATCTGAAGTTGCAGTATTAACACAAGAGAATACCAATGCTTCTGGTGCAAGTTTGATTGAGTCACCGACTTCAATGTCGTGTTGACCAATAGTAAGAACTGTTTCTCCACTTAATGGATCATATGTACCAGTTGTTGGAGTATATTTTGCAGATGCAAGTGAACTTACCTGACGTTTTAGTTCTTTTACAGAACCAACAGTTTCTGGTAACTGATCACTAATAACTTCTTTTGCATTGTTTGTGTGATATGCAATACCAGTTTGAACTGAGTTAAAGTTAGTTCCAAGGATCATATCTTGGTTTACTGCAGGAAGAATATATTCTTGAACGTCACGTAGACACTTATCACTGGAGTAGATAAAGAAGTTAGTATCGATCCAACCTAACATGTAGTCTTGGATGTACTTTCTGTTTGCCTGAAGTTGTTTACGAGCATTCTTCTTGTCTGCACTGAGAGTTGGTGCATCACTGAATGTAATACCTCTAGCAACCACTTGAACTGCATTGTCCAATGTACGTTGATATGCATGGACACCAGTGTAACCACCTGCGTCACCTGAGTTAAAGGTAATTGTCTTAGGTGTTACTGATTCGACTTGCAATGCATTCTTGTACCACTTGTCAGATTGACGTGGATGTGAGATTTCGATAATCTCAAGAGTTGCAGAGTTTGCACAACTATATGTCAAACCGCCTGGTGCGATTTCAATCATATCACCAACTTTGATGTTATGGTTTACATCAAATGCGATTAGTGTTTCACCAGATACTGGATCATATGTAGAACCAGATGGAGTCCAACAGTTTTCTTCAAGACGGACACAGTCTGCATCCGCACTTACGAATGAATGAATACCCAAGTATCCACCTGCATTACCAGCCATAACTGTAAATGTTGTTTCTGTGACTTCAATAATTGGTAGTAGACGGTTCGCAACTGGATCAGTTGTACGAGGATGAGTAATGAAACCTTTGTTTGGAACACACTCGAAAGTGATACTATCTGTTTCAATAACAACTTTTTGATCTACTTCAAGACGGTGAAGACCAACTGTTACTTCCATAAGACCAGAAATTGGATCGTATTCTACATGAGTAGGTGAATATGTGTAACGTTTTTCTTCTAATGCGTCAATAATGTTGTCAAATGCGACATCAGCACGTTGAGAACCAAGGATAGAAACACCATCGATAACTTCGTTGGTCTGTTCTTTCAGTCTCTTGTATGATGCAATTGTTTCGTCACGTTGGTTATTGATAACCTTTGCGGCAGCGTTCATATAGTACGCATTACCTGCAGTAACGGAGTTGTAGTTTGTATCAAGTAACATGTCATACTTGACTGCAGGAAGGATATAATCCTGTGTATCACGACGACATGTGACACTGTTATATGCAAAGAACTCATCGTTATCTTCGATCCAGTCGATTAACTCGTCTTGGATGAACGAACGATTGTCCTGAAGTTGTTTTCTAGCTGCAGTGTATTCGTTAGAAACTTCATTGTTAGAAACTTCTGTCCAAATGATTGGACTTGCATACTCTTCACCGTTCTCAAGAATATTCAAGAGTTCGTCGTAAGAAGTGTTTGCACGATCTAGGATTTCTGAGTTCGCATTACTGAAGATACCTTCAATTTTACCTTGCAAGTAACGGTTCGCACCTAGTGTTTCTGTCAACTGTTCGCCAGGCACAACATAGGAGATTGGTGAACGGTATGTAATACCAGACAAACGTCCCCAGTAGTTTGAACCAGTTTGAATGTCTTGTCCAATTTTGTCAATGATGATACCACTGTCACGGTAACATTTTTCTGCGTCATATCCTTGATATCCAAGTCCACCAGAAGCAGTATTAGATGTCAGATAATCAACCATGTCATCGATGATGTTGTTCGCATTCGAAAGAATGGTATCACCGAACGCAGTGTTACCACCACCCATTAATGAAGTGATTGGCGTAGCGGTATCTTTTGGTGCGTAGAAGGTTGTAGTACCTTTCGCTCTCATGGAGATGTCACCAAACTGAGTACCAGAGTTGTTGAGTGTAACCTGTCCACCGTTCAATGCGTAGAACGCACAACGTGTAAAGATTGACAATGAACCAATACCGTTAACACCTGCACCATCACGTGCAACGTAACCGATACCGTTCTGTGTACGAGGTGTGAAACCAAATGTCAAGATATATGTGTAGAGTGAGTCTGGGTCAAGAACACGTCTGTCTGCGAGCACACAACCACCACCACGTCCAACAAGTGGGTTCGGGAAGTCGTCTATACCAATGACTGCAATGTTACCTGTACCACCTGATTCTGAGATGATTGTGTCACCTACGTTGATGTCACCTTTAAGGTTACGAACATAGATACGATCTTCTGTAGCAACGTCAAGATCCCAAGAGATAACACCTGTCGCACCAGAACCGAAAGTAACTTCGTCAAACTCAATAAAGTCTCCTGCGTGACCAACTTCCATGAAGATCTCACGACCAAGGTCTGCTAGTGTGCCTTTAGAGTTGAATGGTTGCAGCGGGGGTTCTACATCTGCACGAAGGAAGTTTGATAACTGTGAACTGTCACGAATATATGGCGAACGTCTCATTTTTGCGCCTGGGCGATATGCAATCGCAAAACCACCTTCTGGGAAGTCGAAGTTGTCTACTTTCCAGTTAGTGTATGAGAAACCTTGTACGTAACAACCAGATCCCACTAGGACTGCGTTATTAAATTCATATCCAGGCAACGCTTCGATAACTGTTGCATACTGACCAGAGGTAGATGTCAATGAACAATCGTCTGGGAGTGCAACACCACCTTTAGTATAATAGGTTCCAGGCCCACATGAGATGTGAACCGCATTGTTTACGTCATTACGAGAGTAAACACCACCTGCTTTTTCAAGTGCGATTTCCGCACCACGTTCTAGTGTGCGTACTGGTTGAAGAACGGTGCCTGGGTTTCTGTCATCACCAGAAGACGCTTCAACGTGTACCTTCAGAGCCTTTGCAGTAGATCTTGAGATCTCATCAAAGAATTGACGGTATGTAATTCTTTCTGTTTCACCAGTTTTAACATTCTTCAGTGCGAAGTACGAGTCTTCCTCAATACGTGGTTCAAACGCTTTGGTAAGATCCATATCGAAGTCTGCAAGTTCAGAGTTCTTAATGTTTGCATTACTGATATCGGTCTGTTCAATCGAACCACCTTCCATCCGAGATTCGGAGATACCAGTGTTAGACATTGTAGACGACGAGATAATCGCATCATTCAATGTGATGTCAGTTAGTTCACCAGTGAAAGATGAGTTAGCAATGACACTGTCTTTGATAAGACCACGATCAATAGTAGTGTTGGCAAATACGTTATTGTTACCAGTACCATTATTGAATGCAGAGTTTTCGATAGTGATATTGTTTGCAGTACTATCGAAGATCTGACCATCTGAGAAAGTAGATGTCGTTATCGTAATATTATTCGCATCAGAATTGCCAATGACACCGTCATTAAACTCTGAGTTGTCAATATCGATGTTGTTTGCAAAACTGTCATAAAGTTCATTATTCGACAATATCGAATTGGTGATCGTCATGTTGTTTGCAACGGTATCTAAGATAGTACCGTTAGAGAATAGTGATTCGCTGATGTCTAAATTTTCACCAGTAGAGTCTCTGAGTGAACCATTTGAGAAATCTGAGTCTGTAATGATTAGGTTGTTTGCAGTCGAGTCTTCAATAACACCGTTTGCAAAAGATGAATTAGTAATTTCTGATTCGTCAATCGTACCATTTGCGAAGGATGTGTTAGTGATTTCACTCTCATCGATAAAGGAGTTGATCAAGGTAACGTTATTACCTGACACTGTCTCCATAGTACCGAAGTCGAAAGAAGAGTTTGTGATCTCTACATTATTTGCAGTACCATTATCGAAAGAAGAGTCATCAATATCTGCACGATTAATGTCTGTATCATTAACAGAACCACGATTGAACTCGTTATCGTTCATTACGTTGTCGTTAATGATGTTCTCAAAGATAGTCGTGCCAGTAATCGACCCACCAGTGATGGTGATTCGATCAAATATTTCGTACTGAATCGCTTGGACGAGTTCTTTTCTGGTAATGTTCTTTGTACCGTCATCACCTTGTACAAGGTTTACGATGACGAATAGGTCTTCCGTTCTAGTATTTGCACCAGTAATCGAACCTAATTCAGAAATTTTTGACATTCTAGTCTACCTTACTAATATGTTATTCTATTTTATTTATTCAGGATCATCATGTCAAAGATTGTTTTTTTCCAAACGTTCAACTTTATCGCTTAATTCCTTGATCGCTTGAATTAAGAGTGGGATCAAATTGTCGTATCGAACACCTTTGTGTCCAGCTTCATCCACTTCAAAGGTAACATTAGGTAAGACTTTCTCGACTTCCTGTGCAACTACACCTGCAACTCTTTCATCTGGATCATTGATATAGTTGAAAGTATAACCATTAATTTGTTCTACTTTATCTATGGCATTCTCAATGAGTTCTAGATTTTCTTTCAATCTATAGTCAGAAGTGGTGTATTTCGTAACAACGTCACCAGAAAAGTAACCGTTACGTGCGTATACGTCACCACTAAGAAGTAAGTCACCTGCAAGAGAGTTGTTTCCACCTGGCCCTGTTAAGGCACCTTCGTAGTTGATGTTGTTTGCAGATACATCCCCACCGATGAAGTTATTAAAGATTGCATTGTTACCAGATGCATCTTCGTCTAATACTAAGTTAACTGTATCAATCGTACCTGATGGGGATAATGAAAACTTTCTTGTCCCTACACCAGTGTCTATGATAAAGTTTGCGTTGGTGGAATCTTCCATTCCAACGTCCCAAGCGATGTTTCCATCTGTATATCTAGTTTTACCACCACCTGCACCAAACGAGAATGTAGAACATATACCATTAGACAATGCACTATGAATGGTTGGGTTGGTAAATGTTACACTACCACCATTTGTTACTGGTTGGATTTCATCAGTGGATACGTCACCGACAAGATTAGTTGCAGTAAAATTTCCTACAAGTGTTGCGTTACCTGTTGTAGAGTCACCACCCGCCGAGGCAGTCACCGCTTCAGAGCGAATGATACCAGATAATTCATTTGTTTTATCAAACCAATTTTGAAAGGTTTGAGTCACCGTAATGTCGGCTAAGAGTGGTTTTGCCATTACTTATTTTCCAATTTAGCTATTCTCTCACACATACTTGCGAGAGAGTCTTGAATGTCTGCAACATCTATAGAAAGTTGATCAACTTTTCTGTATAATTGTCTTTCCATCTTATATTTATTCAGAGCTGTAGTATCAGTAGACAAAACTGCATTAGAATGTCTATCCCTAGTCATTTCGCTTGCAGGTTTACGTGTCATGTCAATGCTATGCCTCTATAATCTTTCACCATTGGTGCGTCATACACATTTGGTGACAATAATTCGATACGTACCGCAAACTTTCGGTACGACTTGAAGGTTCCTGCGCTACTCACGTATTGATAAACACCAAGTCCATCTTTGTTTGCGGCAGCGATTCTATATCTGAATTCACGATAATCATCTAAGTTTGTTGAAGACGAATATGTCTCAACACCTTCAAATAATTCCATTTCCACCCAAGGAACATCTGCGAAGTCTTGACTATCGAAAACGTTCTGTGCACGAATGTAAGTTTTGATAGTTGTACCGACTGGTCTGTGTGCGGTCAAAATCAAATTAAAGTCCTCAGCATCAAAGTCTTCTGCAAGTTCTACTGTCTTAGAGACAAACCCTGCAGAGTTGTCTGGTGTGTTCGTTATATCGTATTTATAGGCCATCAACTTAGCAACTTCAAGATCCACAAATGGACTTGATGTAACGTTACCACCATTGGTCATATTTACCGTAATATCAAACGCAAGACTACCGTTCACGTTACTTGATCTACTGTATATAATTGCACCCTGTGCGTTGAAGTTGTTGTTATCATTAAACTTCATGGGCATACTATATGTAGTACCAACGTTGGCTGGTGGGATGAACACACCAGATAGTGAAGTTTTCGTTACACTATCGTTAATACGATTAATGAATGGTTGCACATAACTTAAGTTCATGTTATCAATACTTACGATATCTGCAGTAGATCCAGAGTCCACACCTTGTATCGTACTACCGTTAGAGAATACCACTCCTGATCTCGCAGTAGACCCCTCTAATATCATCTCTGTTGGGTTCGTTGGGTCATAGTGGATCAAAGTACCTGCAACCACAGGAGTACCCTGTGCACCTGTCCATAGGTCTGTTGCATCCTTGTTTGTTGTGATTGTTTGTGAATCAACCGCAACAACTTCGAAAACATCTAGGTATGAAGTGTTCGATGATAGGTTAACTTTGATAAAGTCACCAACTGCATATATTGTATCGAAGTTCGCACCACTGGATCTTGTAATTACATTACTTCCGTTTGGCATACCGATAGTTTGAACTGAACCTGTATCTTGGAAGATTTGTTCACCAACTGAGAACGGACCTGCGATATCTGTGATTGTAAAGAACTCATGATCACGGTTTGTCATTGTGACAGAACCTGTAGACTCGTTGAAGTCATGACGGTAAATTCTAAACTTAATATCTTCGTCTTGGTATGATTTCCACGCAGAGTTGTTTGTAGATGTGAATAACATCCCATCACCCCAGTCTTGAACAACTGGTTTACCTTGTGTCGCACCAGGCGTTAGATCTTTCTGACCAACTTTTGATGTGAAGGCAAGATAGCCTGGATCGTTCGCATCTGGTTCAATTACAAATGCATATTCTTTTTCAGTTTCAAGTGCAATCGGTGCATCAAATTCAACTGTTGTTGCGGCACTTGCATCATCTGAGATATTAACTTCACTAGCTTCTAGGTGAACTTGAGAGAATGGAATAACTTCTGATGAAGGGTATCCATTGATAACTTCACGCAACATAACAGTGACACCGTTAATACCACCACCACCTGCGATGGTAGATGTTGATTTACGTTTGAAATATAGATCTAATTTAGATGCAAAGACCGTATTACTTCCACGTCCCATACCTTTCTTAATGAAGAAAGTCTGCGCAAGAGGATCACCACTGTTATCTCTTGGTTCTGGTGGGGGTGGTGGACGGAAGGTCACACTGCGAGTAGATGTTGATGTTGAGTAATCAACTGTAGGCATACGTGTTGACATACTTGATTTTGTTACATCAAAGTTATATGCAGAATATTTCAGTTTACATCTTGACGTACCTGCAGAATTTCTTGCAGAGTACTGCTGAACGTCTAGGATTTGTAAATCTCTTTCACCAACAAGGAATTTTTCTGCAGGCAATTTGAAGACTGCACGTAAAACACCATTGGCATCTGTGGAGATTGGTGCGCCAAATCTACCTTGTCGACGTACCTTACTGATTTTGTTTACTGTAGTACCATTACATACATGCTCATCTACGTTTACTTTATCAAAGAAGAAGTAGTGTTGAGTATTCGGTCTCAATCCAGATACTAAGATCTTGATGTCAGTAGAAGCCATGTAAGGTTTGAACTGGAAGTTAGATACAAAGTCACCAACTTTACTGGTTTCTGTACCACCTTCAAATTCAAGATTACCAAATGTGTCAGTGAATGTTACTGTACCACCATTTGAACGTGCACGGCGCATCTGTGCTTGTATTTCTGCACTAAATTGATTTGTGTTAATTCTTGCATCTGTCATAGGAATGAACTTCTGCAATGCTTCTGCGAAATCTACGAATGGTTTTTCAAAATCAATCTCAATTGGATTGGTTGTTGTGTCGTATGCAGCTTCGTATTGTGGTCTAATGTACCCACGACCACGATAGTTATAGAAGTTAGATACGCAGTTTCTGTATCCTGTTGCATACTTCTGATTAATGATAGACACGTGGGCGTTACGACTTAATGTTGCAACGGCAGGTTCTTCAGTAGCAGACGGTGCAGGGAATGCAGTCGCACCTGATGAAGTCTTGTACTTAAGATCTAATGGGAATGTTGTAACTGCAGGTGTCATTATTTTCTTAGAGAAGTGCACTGCAGAATTAAACTTTGGATCTCTTGTGTTTGCAAGATGCATGTCATTAAATGGATCTACAATAAATCCATTCTTAAATCTTGACAATCCGTTCTCGTCAAGAACAGTCATGTTGTTTGTTTCTTGTTCCAACTGGTTCAATGATGTATAGTATACCAGTTTATCCAGTCTCTTTTCGATATTTTCGATGTCTTTCATCGTATATCGTTTAATGCCTTTTGATTTCGCACGTACTGCGTACTCACGTTTACCTTGTTGACTTGCTTCCTTGGGTGAAAGGATTGGCGCACCAGGCACGAAGATTTCAGAGATGACCAATTGATTTTCGTCAACCATTGGTGGACGTGGTTCTCTTTCTTCCTCACCTTTAATATAGTTGAATTGACCATAAGAGTCAATAGCAATAATGTCATAACGTGGTAAATAATATTCAATATCTGCAGATGCATACTGAGTTGTCGCAGGTAATGTGTAATTTCCTGTGAATGAAGGAGCCTGAGCATCAATTGTGTTTTGGTTTGCGATTGATACGGCAGGTGCACCTGCAGGGGCAGCTTGACTATAACTTAATGCGGCGAGTTTGTCAACCTGTGGTCTGAAGTCCAAACAGTCACGTAGGTTATATTTGTATCCTGATTCTGAAACATATACTGGGATATCTTTTTCGTCAACACCTGTATAAGATGCAACGTGATAGAAACTTTCCGCACCAACTGGTTTGAGAGTTTCAAATACATCAATGCGAATAGTAAGTTGTTCGTTAATTGGGCGTTCACGACCTTGAATATACTCAATAAAAGATAGATCGTAATATTGATCTTTTTGGTTCATGTTCAGTCTGAAAGATTTTGTGTAATCTTTACCAGAAGAATCTACAATAGAAGTAATTTTATAAACGTCTGGGAAACCCAATGAGAATTTTGTTCTAGTAGTAACGTGATCAAGTTTTAAGTATACATCTCTTGCAGACTTAGTAAACACTCGTGCATCGATTGCACGGTAGTCGTAGTAACAAATTACACTTACACCATCACCTACTGCGGCGTTTGGTAATGTCACAGTCAAGTTTGAACCACCAAGTGTGACTGCAGTACCTGTTGGAGTTACTTTTGTACCAGTAGAAGTAATAACAAGGATGTTATTTTGAGTTAAATTGAAGTCTGTTCCCACACCTGTTGAAGATGTAGTAATAGTAAATTCATTGCTGTTTACCACGTGAGATGACTGACCTCTGATAGGTACAATCAAATCATCTTCGTATACATCGTAAAGATAGTCCATACCTGTATCAAAGATGTATGCACGTTTGTCAGTTCCCTTAAGGGTACTTCCAACTAGGATTTCACCAGTAGTTGCACCGTCAATCTTCGCAACGTCATTGAAACCTTTACCTGCGTTCATATCAACACCAAAGAGGTATGCACGATCTTCTGTTAAGTTAGAAACGAAACATTCACCAATCTTTGCATTACCACCGTCTAAAAGATCCTGTGGAGTTGAGAGATCAATGTTGATGTGTCCAGAATAACCAGTGACATCTACATAGTTACCATAATTAAAGGACACAGGCTGCGATGTCTGAACTTCTGTATTAGTCGTAGGTTCTACTTCGAAAGACTGTGTCCCAACTGACTCGACACGAAATCCTTTAACGTATGCCACGCCTGGATCTACTAGTGCTTCGAGTGCAGTGTTCGCAACATCTGGATTTCTTTCTACAGAAACTGGGAAGTCTCTTAAGATATAGTTACCAGACTCTTCATATGTACGTCTTGCGGTAACATCACCAAGAATGTTATATTGAGATATGTCACGAATGCGAACTGCGTTTCCGTTTTGATAACGAATTAATGAGAAGAACGTTGAGTCTACTTCTGATTCTGCTTCAGTTAGTTTCGAGAGAATAGGTGTGAGTTTTAATCTGTCTGCGCCTGGCGCATTTTCGTTTGTCGAACCGTTTGCGTTATCATACAGACTATCGTCTTGAAGATATGAAACAAGTGCTTCGTCGATTTTAAAACCAACGTGCGCATCAGCAGGTTCTGCGTTATATTTTTCAACAACAAGGGTTTGTTCTTCTGCATAGAGGAAGTGTCCCTTTTGGAATAAGATGCCTGGAGCGACTTGAATACCGAAAGATGAACCTGTTGGATCGTATGATGCACGGGCAACATCGATGCTATCAATACCAGTTTCAACAGGTGTCAGTGGTTCAACTGTACCAGCTTTGTATGTGTACTTGTCAATACGAATTGTTTCACCCGCTGCAAATTCTTTTGCAGTACCCTCTGTATTCAGGTAACGGATGAAGAAAGTGTTTAGATTAGGTGGACGAGTTGTAAAACCTGCACTTGCAGCGACAACTTGTGCACTCACCAAAGAGGTTGCACCAACTAGAACGTATACGATATCGATCTCAGTTGAAACACCACCTAGAGTGTCTGTAGTAGTAGTTCGTTCACTTACATATGCTTCTGGGTTGAAATATGTCTGACTAAGAGTTTCTGATGCTTCACGGTTAGCAGTCTTTACGAATTTAAGGTCTGAGATGTCAGTAAATGTACAACCTTTAACGATACTACCTTCTTTAAAGACGTTATCACCAAATTGTTCCACTTGGTTCTGCATAGAAGTTTGAAGTTGTGTAAGTTCACGTGATTGGACTGCGTAGCCTGGTTTGAACAGTACACGATAGAACTGGTTTTCGATGTCGAAGTCATCGAAGTATGGTGATACATTTAAATCTGTATTAATCGGCATTCTATCTCTTCCTTAAAATTCCATCACGAATTTAAATTCTTCTCGTGAGTTTTCCGTTCTAGGCAATGCAAAAAAGTCTTCAACAAAATATGTTCTTCCTGATCGCTGCACGTAAGTCGGTTCAATTACATTAGACGCTATAGGTGTATTTATTCGCATTAACTGACCAGTCTCATTACGCAAGTTTAGGTTCAAGTCTAGTGAGTTACTTGAATTTGCTTGATTCTGATACTCACCCATATATTCTGCAAGATATAACGTGTTACTCGAATAATCGATATCATGAACAACTGCTTTAAATACGACCTCTTGGTCTGCGTTTAACTGTTGAACGATACCGTTGACCAATGTTTTATCAAAATCATCGGTAGTAACTGCAATCCTATTGTCAAAGACTGATGGAATGTCATTACTTGCTATTAATACGTTGTTTCCATCCCTAAATTCAGGGTTTTTGACCAGTCCGATTGTCGAGTATGTGTTATTTGCACCAATAAGAAGATTATCCTCTCCTGTTATATATGCATATATGCCGAAATGGTGGCATTTAAACTCATCAATTAGATCGTGTCCATGTCCATCTACTGGTGAAAGGATGGGTCTAAGGATAGCACGAGTGTCTGTTCTTGTTGGATCGTTGGGTGAAAAGTCGTAAAGTGGATCAACAACTCTTGCGACGACATTGTTATATGCACTACCACGTGATAACAATGTTGTATTTCTAATTCTACCTCTACTATCGATGACTGGGATCGCTACTGCGCCTGTACCATCACCATCGATTTGAATTCTTGGTAGGATTTGCCAACTAGCATTCTGGGAAACCCCTGCGAGTACTGGATCTCTATCTACTCTGAATTGTACTTCACCTGTTGTGGTGTTATATTGATAGAATTCAATGTTGAATAGGTTAGTTACCGCATTGTCATTATTTGTAACGTAAAGGGTTTGACCATAATAGTAAAAGAAAATCTGAGAGATATCGTTGACATCATTAGGTCTACCAAATAATAGTCTTGTACTATACGGTGCCTGGGATAATGAACCTGTTACTTTAGTGTATCCTAAGTTATCATCTAAGTTTGTCACAAAGATGTCTGATACTTCACCACCAGTTGTATTCGCAACTGGATCAACTACGAAATCAGAACTCTTAATTGGAATATACCCAAGTGCGTTATATGCTTCGAAGTTCAAGTCACTCAGATCGTACATATACTTCCAAAGGTATCCATCGGCAGTTTGATAGATTTGAGAATCAGTGTTTGCGTTCCATGCAGGTGGAGCTTCTACTGGTGCATTGTCATTATTGAATAGACATTTGAATATTCTGTAGTCACCAGTGTCGTTGTTTGTCGGACCAACTACGGCATAAAACTTCTGATCTTCCAAATCAATTGCATCATCATACTGAACAAATACTTCATCTCTTTGCCATGGGTAATACTTGATCATGAAGTGAACATCATCATTGTACACTTGTTTACCAAAAAGAATTCGCTCTTTGAACTCATTATCTGAGAACTGAGAGTTTTCAGCATCAATACGTTCAATCGCAGAACACATAATGTACATGTCACTGTTCACGATGTCTTCAATAAACAATCGTGTCGTATCGGATTTGAATTGTGTAGTTAAGATTTCTGCCATTGTATCTCTCTGTTTTTCATATTTCTCATAATATTTATGGTGTTAACCCAATCGGATTTTTCTGCGTGGATATAGTTGTCTTGAGTCTTCGTTATTATCAACAAAGAAGTTGCGTCTAGTTTCTGACGAAGATCTGGACTTGGTATTCATTCTAATATAATTTGGTATGAAAACACGTTTTGTTGTGGAACCATATAAATCGGAAAGATCAGATCCACCGTTCTGTGGAAATCCTTCAACGATCTTGTTTACTCTGTTTGAACTGTAGAGCATATCAGAGGTTGCAGTTGCTCCTGCAGTACCTGCATTTGTCCAGTCAATTAAGTTTTCACTGATCATTACTTCTTTTGCAGTTCTTTGCATTGCTTCTAGTAATTGATCATGAGTTGGATACTTACCAGTTGTGTCGAAGAACCAATCTACAAAGATGGCACCTGCACCTGCGGCGACTGGAGCGGCACAACTTGTACCTGAGAAGAAACCCCATTTGTATCCACCTTCATAAGTGGAGCTTGGATAACTTGTCCAAGTATACGCACCATGCGCCCATAGATCAATGTAAGGTCCTCTGTTACTGTAGTCATCTGGAAGTCTGTTGGTACTACTGTGTTGACATGCACCAATTACATAACAGTTTGAAGATGAGGCAGCATATGCCCTCAATGGGTAAATGGTTCTGGCGGTTCTTCCTGTTGTTGTGAACATATAATCACCACTACCGTCTAGATCTGTATCAACTGTATCGCCAGCATCTGTTGCGCATCTAGTATTCCATGCAGGATCACTGTACTTAACACCAACACCTGAATTGTTACCTGCACTCTTAAAGTGGTATATACCGTTAGTACTTGCAAAGTTTCCAACGAGAGTATCGAATGTCGACCCAAAGGATGCAGAACCAACACTAATGAACCACTTCTCTGTCTGATCTACAGGATCTTCTACGACACGAGGTGAAAGGTTCGCCGCAACAAATGCAGAGTAATCACCATTCCAACCGCCAGCGGGTCTGTTTGTGATAACTTCATCACCGTTTGATTTTACATCAGTGATTTGATTAATGTCATCTATTTTATATTGAACTTGATGCTCAAGACCTGAGTATCCCCATGCACCAGTAGTTATGGTAGCATTTCTCACACCTGTGGTGGGATTGACTGGTTTGTTTTGATGAAAGTTTAAAACTGCATCATATGCTGTTGTAACACCATCTGAAAGATAGATCACTCGTAAACTTGAGACCTTTGCCCAACCACAATACAAACCACCTGCGGCACTCATCACACCAATCGCATGTGAAGAGAACATTGTGTTACCATTTGTCGCTTGTAGATTTCGAGCACTTGTTATTGAATTATTATAGACATTCCAATCAGTTCTCACAAACCTAGAAGACCCATTATCATCTAATGCATCTACATGATTTTCCCAAACATCGTTTGCCACAACTGGTGATCCAGCTTCAATTGCAACGATATCAACATAATTACCTGCGTAGTTCTGTGGTATATCTAAGAAGGGGACGGATGCATCTTCATTTTCGGGTGATCCTGTAAAGAAACCAAGAGGACCTGTATTCGCAACGAGGGGTTGACTTGTACTTCTCAAAGACATATCACTCTGGAAAGAGAAGAATGTAGAAGTCTGTGTCTCTCCAGGCGTAGTTGAAAGTGGTGTAGTTCTTGTTCTAATAGTTATATCTTGAAGGTTTCGTGGAAACTGTGCTTCTTCGATAACATCAAGTTCTTTTTCTACTGCAAGAACGTTACCCTGAGATTGAAGTAGTTCTGCTTCTTCTTCAGTGAGGTTCATTGACACGACACCATTAATCATCGGTAACGAATCCAAGACTTCCATATTAACAACATCATTAGTTGCAAGAGTTTGCTCTTGCATTCCACCGTCTTGTAGTATAATGTTGTATCTTGATTTCATTTTATGCGCTTTCTAGTTTAAGACCAGTAAGTGTAATCGTGATAGGAGAAGTTGAACCAGATAAGTTAGTTACTCTTACAGGGATCTCAGTCTCTGTAGGTCTATTGTCTACAAATCCAAAGATTGCAGGAGTAGTAACGAATGTGTTCGCAGAAGATGTAATGAATTCTGCAATAACACCACTACCCTCAGTAGGATCTGTACCTTGTGGACGAGATTGGTCTGCAGTACGTGATGCGGCATCCTTGTAAATTCTTACTCTTGATGCATAATCAGTTTGCATTGAATACAGACAATAAGAAACACCTAAGTTTGCAAATGCAATGTCTGCCTCTGCATCGTCTGCAATACTTGCAGATGAAACTGTCTGAGAGATACGTGAGGGAGTGAAACCTGCACCACCAGATGCGGCAATAGTAACCTCGTCTGTTGCGGCATTTGTTGTAATCGCAATACCAGTACCTGCGGTAAGATTAAGAGTGTCTGCAGTTGAATCTGCAACTACACTTGTTTGACCTGCAACTGCAATTGTTGAGAATGTATTTGCGGCACCACCTGCACCACCAACTGCTGTTGATGAGAATGTAATAGAATCTGAAACTGAGTTTGCACTGATCGTCATACCAGTACCTGCAATCAATGTCAAGTTGTCAGTAAGACTATCAGCAACAACATCTAAAGAACCTGCAACTGAGATTGTACCAAAGGTGTTTGCACCTGCGGCACCACCACCTGTTTGATCAACGAAGGTGAATGTCCCCGAACCATCTGTTGAAAGGACCTGATTAGATGTACCATCAACAATACCATCAAGATCTAAGAGATCAAACCCAGAGTTATTCGCATCTGTCAACATTCCAGTGTATGCAAGATTTGAAAGACTGTCGTCATAATCTCCAATATCATTGTTCGCATTATCAGATAGCATCTTATTCCACTTCTGATGAGCGTAATACATTGCGCCTGTTTCATGTACGTGTGCGATGCACCCATGATAAGCACCAGGCGAAAGTGCCCATAGTTCTGCTTCTGTATCGATCTTAAATGAAATAGGGTTCCACACGTTTTGAACAGACAAAGTTGGTGCAGTTCCACTTGGAGCGTTTGTAGCTACCATGTTAAGAAGTGTTGTTGACCCAAGACCACCGATAGAACGATAAATTTCGTTCATGTTATCGTTAATCTTATCCATGGCGATTCTTAACGGATCACCAGTTCCATCATTTGGGGCTTGACCGATGTCTACCGTTTGTTTTGCCATTGAAAGTACCTTCCTGAAGTGTTTTTAAATATTTATGTTACTGTGATTGTGTTGTTCATCGATCCATGGACAGAACACTGATAATAGTACACGCCTGCAATGGCAGTCCACTCTAAGACTGCACCACCTTGTCCTGTGACGTTTGGTACTTGATTACCTGTCCCACTTCCTTGAGATGTTTTCAAGTAGAATGGGTGAGAGGTTTGTGTCCCACTGTCGATAACAAATCTAACCTTATCACCTACATTAAATGTGAGTGGTGGTTGTGCGGCAGGTAGAGTAAATACCGCACCACGATGTGAACCAGTCATGACATAATCAAATACAGGTGTCGATACACCAATTATATAATCTGGTGCAAAGTTGAGTGACGTATCATTGATTGTATAATCTGGTGAAGTGTAAACAACAGTACCCGAACCACTACCCACTCTGAGTGTGACGTGCCATGTTTCTGTACCTTCTGTCAATGCATCTGCAGCGACTTGAACAGAGAAACCACCTGAACCATTACTCATAACAACATTACCACTTTGGAAGGTGAAGTCATCATCCCTAGCAGGTGTCGGACCAATTCTCCAATATATTGTTGTTCCATTTGGCCAATTAGGAATTGACACGTTAAATGTTTTTGTTTGACCTTCGTCTACACTCGTCCCACCAATAGGTGTTATTGAATATGTGTACGAGCCAGGGTTAGTTGCAGATGAATCGTTATCAGATGTAATTGGTGTACTATCCACAAAGATGTTTGACATATCAGATGTAAGAATAGATGTGTTACCAATATCCAGTGGTGAAGTTGACTCACCATTGTCATTAAAGATACGTAAGAAACGTTGTTTGACACCACGTTTTTCAGGACCTGCAACGAATTGTCTCTGGTAATAGAAACGTCCAAAGAGTTTTGTACCTGCAGTGTGCATGTTTTCTTTTAAGAAGTCTTCGTATGTTTCTAGACCCAACATACTACGGATTTCATATGAGTACTCTTGATAGTAATCACTGTCTTGGAGTTTCATAGAAGAGTCGAAGTATGCATAGTTGTTTGCACTATCTACTTGGTATCCGTTGAGATGAGAACTGAAGTTTGACCAGTATCCCTCTGTCGTACCTTGAGTTTCTGCAGTGATCGTTCCTTTTGCAACACGAATGGAGTTGTTCGCAAGGTATGCGGTTTCTCCGTTGACATATCCAAATCCTGAGTTGAAGATCCTGACTTCGTCAATTTTACCTGTGGCGAATTGCACTTCTGCATCAATCTCAGCATTGTCACCAAAGTTACGTGATCCGTAATCTCTTTCCACACCAAGAATGTTAAAGACTTGTTGGTTTGGTCTGACAACGTTATTTGTTCCACTAAATCCATAGTACGCATAGGGTGTAAATGTAACCGAACCAACCTGTGTATTCGAACTACGGACAACACCTCTGATGCCTGTGTTTGCTTCAGTGATGATCTCATCGATGTTGAATGAACCTGCGGCGGCAGGAGATGCAAGTTGAATGATCTGATCTTTACGTTCAAATTGCTTCATCTGACTATCTTGCGCAATAGCCCAAACATCGTTAGTATAGTTAACGCCAGGATCTACGTTTCTAAAGATATCAATGCGACCAATATCAAACGGTGTTAAGTCGAATGCAAGGTTCAAAGGTGTTGCAAGAGTAACTGGATCTGCAGTACCAGACATAGGTTGACCTGCAGGAGGCACTGCGTTATAGTTTGCGGAGTTAATTGGTACAGTGACGAAAGGTGCAATAGGATCAGTGATAAGAGAAACTGTCTCTACGTCATCAATAACTGCAATAACTTGATCATCTGCGATTTGTGGACTACCATCTGGGTAGAGAATGCCTGGCGAAGATGAGTTCTTATTTGTAATGTCATTATAGAATATCGCAGTGTTACCATAACTTCTGCGTTTTAATTCTGGTGTAAGATCAAAGTCAAACTCTTCACCTGCGTTAAGTTTAATTCCAAGTGCAACCTCGTTAAACCCTGTCACAATACCTTCGTTACCGAAACGGTCACCGATAGTTTCACCGACTTCCCATTCAGTTGAAGTTGATGTACCATCAAGAATGATAACTTGATCACTCACAAGAAGTCTTGTGTTCTCTACTGTGTATCCGAACCCACCGTCAACCCATTCGTATTCTACGAAACCTGTTATCTCATCAGATATTCCAGTAACGATTGCACGTCCACCGTAACCATACGTACCTTCTACTTCATAGATGTCACCGACTTGGTTACCTGTTGTCGCCCCTGACCATCTGGTATCCATTGTCATTGCATTCAATGAACCATTGACTTTACCAAACGAAACTGTTTCACCACCAATTTGACACAACACGTCATCGTATTTGATGAAACTACCTTGAAGGTTGTCAATGTAGAGGATTGGTGTGAGGATACCATTCAAGAGAACAAAGTTAATTTTGTTCACAGAAGCCTTTGCACCTGTCGTAGAACCGATAATGTTTCTACCAAGTAAATCTAGATAGGTGTATTCTACACCAGTCTTGGAAAGAAATTCACCATCATTTGGGAACATTTGTAGAAATGTACCTGTTCTCCAAGTGGAGTCAGAAGGTTTGAACATTTTCTGCGCAGGATAATAGACACCAATGTCTTCCTGATAGAATACTCTGAAGAATAGTTTGATACCTTGTTCCGTACCCTTGGCACGGTATAAGTCCATAATATTCTTGATTACAAAAACAACTTGATCTTCCTTAAGGGGAAGATCTGCCATATACTTTCTTTGCCAATGAATAACCATACTCGACAATGTCGTAGAGACATCACGATACTCAAAGATACGTCTGATGTTGTAGACGGACTGGTTTGTATCAGTTTCTAAGAAAGTATAATAATCTTTTACTAACTGCACCAGTTCAGGACCGTACTCTTTATAGAGTGCAGGGAACTGGGCATCAATGAAGAATGATACCTTCTTTAGAATTTCTCCTTGGTTATAATCGACCATTTATTAGTACCCCGATGACCCTGATGATCCGACTGATGTGCCACTGTATACTGATCCACCTGCGCCACCAGAAGATCCAGATCCACCTGAAGTCCTGAGAGTTACACCACTCTCAGCAGGAGCAGTCAATACCACAGGGACGTTATCGTCTGTTGATTGGGATGCCACTAACTTACCATCCAAATAGATGACAGTCTTAACGTCTTCGTCACGCAACAAGAACACACGTCCATTAGGAGAAGTGATATCATCTTGTTGAGTATTTGCGTAAATCTTAATTGCGGAGCCTGGATAACTTTCAGTTTCGAAGTTTACTAGTTTCACGTCACCTGTCACATAATCAACTGTTCCTGCATTAGGTTTAACGATCTGTGGATTTGCAACGTCATCAGTCACAATTTGAATATTACCTTTACCATCATCTTGGAAGAACACACAGATACCATCAAGATCGTAAACACTTGATACGATTGCAGGTTTGTAGTTAGTAAACCCTTCTGTAGTCGTGTATGCGTAAGGACGAATAAGTGGAGCACCAAAAACAAATCTTGGATTGTATATTTGATTAATTGTTGGTGAGAATTCAATAATTGGTTTTGCTTTAATAGAATTACTATCAATTGCAGTATCAATGTCGTTTAATTCTTTTGATAATCTTGAAAGTCTCAACTTAGATTTGAATTTATTAAGATTAGTTACGGAGAACCTACTGACAACATCTCTTGCCAATGCTTCAATCTGCATTGGAGACTTCTCTGTCTCTTTAGATGTGTATGATAATGTGAGAGTTAAGTCTGCATATAAGAATTCAGTCTTAACAAAGAACGGTTCAATTGTCAATGGTGTTCTGTTTCTCAAGAAATCGATATATGAGTTTGCAAGTGTTTGAGAAATCAACTGTGCGTTGTCATTAAGATACACACTGATTGCAACTTTACCAAACTGAGGTGGTTCCAATTGATCCCCACCATATGCAGAAACTGCATTGATCTCTGGGAATTCTTGTTTTAAAAGGATCTCGTAGTCATTGGTTGTAATCGCACGATCTTGGATCTGCAATGCTTTAGGTGCATTACTTTTAATGCTTTCGAGTGTTTCTCTTTCAGCACCACCTGCGGCAGCTTGTATAGTAGTAGTGGTAATCTGTACGTTTGGAACGAATGCAGTAGTAAATTTATTTGCACCATTTGCTTCCGTACCACTTGTAATACGATATCGGACTTTAACGTCTTCGAACTCACTTGGTTGGAGACCAAAAACATTGTTTCCGAAATAAAGATTGTATCTGTTATCAAAGTATGGTTCAACATAGAACACTTTGTCTTCAGCACCCACACCGAAAATACTTGATCTAAATGTAAATACGTTCTGGTTTTCTGTTGCTTCCGCATCAATGAAACAAACAAGAGAGTCTGTATCGATTTCTGGGTTAGAGAGTGCAACTCTTAGAACACCATTGTCATCAATGATAAATCCTTCACGTTCGAAACTTGCAAGTACTTCACCTTCGAAGATCTCAATGTCTTCTGATTCCCAAACATTAGGTGCAGTCTTTCTGGCAACATATGTTTGGTTTGTAATGAAGTTAAATGTCTGTCCAAGAAAGGATGTTGTGAATTCAGTATATGTTGGAATAACAACTACCTGATCTTCAATGGTTCCTTGTGGATCATCAATACGTACACGAACAACTGCTTTAGGAGACTTACGAGAACGAGGAAGATAGTTCAACTCTTTTGCATGGGATATAACACTGTTACGCAACATTGCAGAGTCAAGGAACATCTCGTTCATTGCCATGTTGGTATAGAAGTTGTTATGATATGTATTGTATGCAAGAACATCCAACATGACACTCATGTTAGAACCTTCAAAGTTATAATCTTTGAATTGCGTTTGCGACTTTAAGTATTGCTTTAATTGCGCTTTAGCGGCATCAAAGTCAAGTTCGACTATTGGTTTGGGTGTCGCCATTATCGTGTCCTCTCTAATATCACGTCAAGTGTGATAGGCTGTTCTCTGTTATTGATAAAAAAGACTATGTTAACAAAAACTGAGCCTTCATCTAACGAACCAGAGACTGTTATATCAATAATGTCTGCACGTGGTTCATATATTTCTAAAGTAGACTTAACTCTTTCTTTAATCAGTTCAAATGTAGAAGGTATCATATTCTCAAAGAGTAATTGTCTTAATCCTGCCCCAAGGTTGGGTTGCATCAAACGTTCACCACGGTCTGTCATAAGGAGATTACGAATCGCTTCTTTAACTGAGTCTTCATCTCTTAGTACAGAGACATCGTCAGTTAAGAGATTTACTTCTAAATCCTTTTTAAAATCAGAATAAAGACTAATCTTTTTCTGAACTGGTGTAAAAACGTTTAACGTCATATTTCTTTTCCTTAGTTACCACGCCATGCAACATGCATACCCCATCCGTAGTTCAAGATCTCTACTGCATTCAATGCAGCAGCTTCTGCTCTAAACACATCCCTGTTGGGAATAGAACTACTGGCAATATCAAATGCAAGACCCCGAAGATGGTAAGAACTAAAGGCAACCCCATAGTTCCACTGTCCATTTACAAGTTTTCCTTTGGACTGTCCTTTCGCCGCAGATTCTCTTCTCAATTGCGCTTGAAACTGTTCATCTCTATATGCACTTAATATAATAAACTTAGTACCAATCTTCTTTTGCAACTCCGCCAACTTAGCTTTCGCCCTTGGTGATGCATTAGTCCATCCTCTTTCACCCATCCGACTTTGGTATGCAAACCTTGGATGGTCACCCATTTGAATTTCAGACCAACTCGGTACTAGACCGTAAGATGATGCATCTAGGTCAATATCGTTTGCAGGTTGTTCACCAGTCGGTGTGTGATATTGCGTCCCTGGCCTCGATTTAGGTCTCACCAAGTTCGCAGACTGTCCCTTCTGAGTCCATCTATCAGGAATGTGATCCTGTCTTGAACTTTCTGGGTCATTTAAAATTTGTTCAACATTATCTAATACCTGATCAAAGGTTAAGGTAGAGTTAGTGACTGATGTTGGAAGGTCCTCTAAACTGCTTCTTCTTATTTCATTCAGTGCCGATTGTTGTTGACTTAGTGGTGGCATCCATTGCTTATGCATACTATTTATTACCGCACGACGAGCATCATCAGAATAACGTGTTGCACCATCACTTACTGCAGATGCAGTTGCAAGACCAGAGATGCGTTCCAGTCTATCAACCACTCTTTGGTATTTAAATGCATAGTTATCCATAGGTGTTTTTACATCTTGGATTAGTGCCTCTACTTGTCCTAACATTCCACAGAAACGTGAGATTAAAAATTGGATCTTTTGTAGGTTAGGATTAGAAAACAGACTTACACCGTAATCAAATAATGATTTTACTTTGTCTATTAGATTTTGTTTTAAATCATCAGTAAGGATAGAAGCAATTTTATCTTTTATTGCCGCACCTGTCGCAATAACGTTTTCTTCGATGAAAGTTTTAACGTTACCAATGATCTCTTCTACATTAAAGTTATTAACTACTGCTACTACTTTGTCCCATGTCTCTTCAATAATCTTACCAATCTTCTCTTTAATGGCATTAATTAAAGATGTTACTGTAATTTTCTCGATTATAGCTTTGATAGGATCTTCTAGGTTTTTTAATTTGTCCAGAAACGATAGTGCATTGTTAATTAATGACCCAATTGCACCAATGATTGTAAAGAAACCACCGATTGCACCGAAAACACTGGGTAACATGGAACAAAATCCACCAAGGATTGATCCGTTACTATCACGATAAAATGCGTTGAGGTTTTTGAGACAAGTTAAGTCACCATTATTACAAGCATTGATAAGTGATGGGGGAGTGTAGTGATAATCTTTCTCGAAGAGTGCATACTCTAAAGGAGTGATTGCACCTTTCTCCCATCTATCAAGAAGTTCTGGGTAGTCTCTTAACTGTTCAGAACCTAAAAATGCATTTGCAGTGGTTACTGATTGATAGAATACATTACCATACTGATTAACCTGTGCTTGGACAGGATCAATAGACGAATCGTTTTCTATGTTTTGTAGAAAGTTTTTCTTGAAGTCTTCAATGGCATAAACATTCAGTTCTCCATTCGCATCCGCAATAGGAGACGTACCAATCCGCAACTTGGACTGGGTTATTAAGTCATTTCTGTCGATACAATAGGATGTCATCGTCTTTTAACCTTTGAACTTATATAATATGTATTACAAATCATTGTGGACCATCTGGGAATGCTTGATCTTCTACTGCATCATCTGTAGCTATGATGCCTGGATTGTTCATTGAAGAGATCTTTGCAACAGCAATTGCAGTACCCGCTGTTGGTGGTTCTGGCATTTCTGATTGATCCGCAACTTCTGCAATCTCCGCTTCCGCCGCAGATGCATTACCTGCAGATCCACTTGCAAGATCAACCAAACCAGAGCCTGGATCTACATTCACTGCGTTTCCTGCACGAATAGAAACTGTCTCATCTGTTTCCACGAAGATACTTTCCAATGTTTTCATATTCAATCCACCTTCTACAGAGTTAATCCACATACCATCAGTAGATTGCAACTTGAGAAAACTATCTGACACAGCGTGCCATTCTTCTGCGGCATGTGAGAATATTTTCTTTGCAGTCATGTTTAACTGAATACCTGCAGTGATCTTTGTTTCTTCTTTCGCAAACATCTCTAATGCACCAACGTTTGCATCAATCATTATGTCAGCGGCACGTGCCTGTATTTGTTGTGTTGAATTCAAGAATAAACTTTGACCCACACCAACTTGATAGTTACCGTGAACAATAAGATTGTAATCGCCTTCAATCTCTTCTGTCTTATTACCTTTAACATAGACATATGCATCACTGTCAATAGTCACAATACTTGGACCACCAACATAGACGTGCTGTTGTTTATCGTTTATTTCGTATTTGTCACCAACAGCTTTGTTAGTTGTTGTACCACGGTTATCAATTTGAACATAAGAACCAGATCCATGATGAACCATAATACGTTCTGCACCAGGCGTGTCATCGATTTCAATAGAGTGTTTTGATGTTTCAATAACACGGTTGTGTGGATACTTTGCATTATATGCGGAATTGGGTTCACTAAACTTAAGTGGTTCACCATCCTCACCTTTGGGATCTCCTGCAATCTTAATGTCTTCTACACGTTTCATTTCTTGTGCTGCGACATACGTTTCATTAATATATTCACCACGAGCAAGTTTTGAATTTTGTGGGTTACCATAATCTTTTGGTCTTGCGCCTCTCGCAACTAGATCACCGTCTTTATCTGGGATCACACCCCAACCATTTAAATCTGGGTTGACTTCTTCGGCAAACATAGATGGAATAAGACCCAATACAATAGGATGTTGCGCATCTCTACCATCAAGGAACATACCCCACACAAATGAATTGAGAGGTGGTACTACACCATTGGGATCGTAATCACCCTTTGCGCAGATCGCCCAAGGAAGATCAGTCGCAGGTACTTCTTTGTTATTACCGTGAATAGAAAATGCACGTACTTTAACACGACCCTCTACATGAGGATCGTTGTTGTTCTCAACAACTCCAATAAAGAATAGTGGATTTTGTAACCCGATACCAGTTTCCATTATACACTTCCTCGCTTCGGTTCATAACTACCAGACCAATCATACTTTATAAGTGTGAGAGTGGTATTTAAAATATTTTCTTTAAAACTACTACCTACTGAATAGATTAGATAGTTACCAGAAAGTTGCTCATTATATGGACTTTCTGGATTTGTCTGCACTTTGAATGACGGTACTCTTACTGAAATTAAATTGCCTGGTCTCAGATCCATTCTACCTGTAATGGTAGCTGTAACCATAGTGTTCATCAAATGACTAGCGTACATTGATTGGTTTTGGATGATCTCTGTGAAGTACTGATTGGACCTCAAAGTTGGACCACTCTGATCGTAGTAATCTTTATATACAATAAATCTCTTGGTATTTTCTTCTGTAAAGGTATCTCTTATGAACTCTGGACTATGACGACCCTCTTTGGGTTTAACTCTTTGACCTGACATATCAAAATATTTGGCATTGTCTAGGTAATCAAAACTCTTAACAACTGCACGTCTTCTTGTAAGATCAATCTCATGGACTTCGTTTTTGTATGCACCAGATCTCATGTCCGAAGCTGTATCAACTCTACTAGGAATTTTGAAAGTTCTGAATGTATTGGTTGACATCTCTGGAAGTGATGGGTCCATAGAGTTCAATGGGTTAAATGAAAACTCTTCTACTATTTGATTGTTTTCCGTACCACGTTTAACAAGGAACTCGTCTGTAACATAGAAGTATCCATCTATCGTCTCGAAAAATCTAAACGAACATGATGGGGAATCTTTACTGTAAGATCTGTTCGCCAAGAACTTCATTGCACCTGTCGGGTCCATATTTGGAATGAGACATCTCAAATCACCTTCTGTAGGTTGAAGGTAGAAGTGTCTTCCATCAGTACCTGCCATTTGATACTTGGTTGCACCAAAGGGAACAATTTCGTTATCTCCTGATCTTCTCACTTTAGAAAGTCTATAGAAATACTTCTTAAAAATTGATTCTACAACGTCTGACGCTTTCCTGTCTTTAAATGGTGCACGTACACGTCTCTTACCTACTTTGTAACTACTTTCAGATATCCACTGTAGTGTGTAAGTTACACCTGTACCATTTTCCGTTACATCAACGTTCTCAACACTAATAACTTGTGCCCGTATCTCTACTAAACCGTTTGGACCACGTGACTCTTTTAGATCTTTTGTTTCCAAAACAAGTTCTAAACTTTCTTCACCTCTTATCTTAAATCCTTTATTCTCTAACAATCCCACTGTATCGAGCACACGTAAGCTACCACGGTAGAGAGGACTACCCATGCTTTGTATAATCTGTACCTCAAAAACCATCGCAGTAATATCCATTTCGGCTACACCGTCAAAGGATTTTACTATTACTGTTTTCCAAGATCCATATGAAGGATTGAAATCAGACATTATTCTTCATCTGCTTTAATTGTTTTAAGAAATTCTTTAGTAAGTTGTGGTAGAAATCTGTTATCAAAAAGAAATATTTCTTTCTTAGATTCATTTCTATCTCTTTCGAAGTCGTAAATACGATATTCCTTCCATTCATCTGGAATAATACGTTTAATAATAATCTTACGTCCCCGCTCTGTACGAAGAATTACACGGTCTTCTTTTCGTAGATAGATCGTTCGAAATGATTCGGGAGCAAGAATAACCTGATCAACTGCCATTTGTTATACTTCCTTATAATAGTAAACGATGTTGTCATCGTTATCTGGATTTCTTGACCAGTCTACTACATCATCACCTTTTTGACCAGAAACCTCTTGGTACTTTGCGATAATGTGTTTGTTAAATGTCTCTTCATCCATTGGCCATTCATAGTATGGATCAACAATCTGATTTGCCATATAAACTAACCAATCGTAATCAACAGATCCATAATAGAATAGAGCTACGTCTTCTGCACGTTCATTTTGTTTTATTGTATAAGGTAGGAACAACATTGGATTTGTGGACAAACCCTTAACGAATTGATTTCGTCTTGTAATGTCTCTTACTCTTTTTCCATCGTATTCTACAATTGGGAAGTTTTCAAAATATTTTGCCATTAGAAAGAACCTTCCTGATCAGATAAATTATTTGGAACTTGATTTGCGATATTTCCATTTGAAAATCCTGATGCACCATCCACATCTTCTCTTGTACGTGCAGACATCTCAGTAAAGTTCACACCCAGTGTGACAGATCCAGGCGCACCACCTTGCATAATAGGAACAGATCCTGCGGCATTCTCAAAACTAATATCGACACTATTCATCATACACGGTTTATATTCTGGGAACATATTTGGAATGACACCCAGAAGTCTGATATCAACAGTAGAAGGATATTCAAGGAAGGTTCTTTCAAACAATCCAGGCACCAAGTCTGTTGTCGCTGGCAATGCATGTCTTTGGAAGGTTTTGGCAATTCTGTTAATTGTTTGAGACTCTTGTTGATTATGAGGATATAACTCCCAAGTAAAACCAAACGATCTTAAATTAACACCTTCAAATGCAAGTGCTTCTTTGGGGTTAAGTGCGGCACCAGTTACGAGATCGATTGTTCTTGCAACATCTCCACTCATAGCTCCACCAACTTGTCGGAGAATGTATGCAGCGGCACGAGTTGACTGAGCGGTATCCATACCACCGACTGCACTAACCGCAGATTGAATTGCAGCCTGCATACTCTTTACCATATTCCCAGTGCCACCTTCTTTGGCCAAATCTGACCCGATACCATTCAATGCATTTGCGCCGCCTGCAATAATACCCTGAACCTTACCTGTAATATTTGATATTGATTCAGCAACAGACGATCCCTTACCACCACCTACTGATGTTATTGCATTCGCAACTGCTTCTGAGATTGCTTCTCTTTCGAAACCATTGACCCTCAGTCCAGTGTTATCAGACAATTGTTTCGGAAAAGGCAACTCAATACTGTTGAAAGCATTCAGTGATCTTGATACGGCATTAGTACTACTGCTAACTTTGTTGCTATAGTATCCACCACGTGATCCACTTAAATTAGTGTATCCACGGTAGTCGTATTCTTTAAACACAAATAGTATAGAATGACCAGTTCTATTCTCTGGAAATCCTAGTACGTTTGTCTGCCCTCTGGAGGCGAATTTTCTTCTAGCCATTTCTGGACGATTATTCAGATTGGACATCGTGCTTAAACCTTATAAATACTATTGCATAAATCTATTTATAACCAAGAAGTGAAATTGATAATGGCATACAGTGGCAGATTTCGTCCAAAGAAACCAAATAAGTACAAAGGTGACCCAAGTAACATCATATATCGTAGTCTGTGGGAATTGAAATTCTTCAAGTGGTGTGATGAACATCCAGACGTAAATTGGTGGCAATCAGAGGAAATGTTCGTTCCTTATAGATCACCAGTCGACCAAAGAATACATCGATACTTCCCAGATGTAATCGTGAATAAGAATGTACCAGATGGTGGAAAGTCTACAGTTATGATTGAAATTAAACCATATAAGCAGACGATACCACCAGATCCTAGAAAGAAGAATGCGACACCAACAGGACGTGTGTCTCGTAGATTTCTAAACGAGGTTAAGACTTGGGGAGTGAATGATGCGAAATGGAAAGCTGCGAGAGGTTATTGTGAACAACGTGGTTGGGAGTTTGTTATCATGACAGAGAGAGAACTAGGAATTAAGTAAATGATAAGATTAAAACATTTTATAGAAGAGGGTGTGAAACTCAAACTCATACGTGGTCCTAAGATGGACATTCTAAAGATGTGGAATAAAGGTGACAAAAAATGGGTTGAACTCAGAGGAAAATCTGGTTTCGAAACAAAGTATGATCCTAAAGATCCTTTGCATAAAGCAATTACTCAATTAGGTAAAGCGACAAACATTTCTGATTTTGTCAATGGTACTGAAGTAAGTATCAATCCTAATCACCCAGATGGAAAACGTGCACTTGCTACAATAACGAAGTTGATGAGTGAATATGCAATCAGATAAACCCATTTGCAAAACCTGTGGACACCCATGTCATCGTGGTAAAGATTGTCCAGATTGTGTGAATGACGTTTGTTTCAGATGTAAATGTAAAGACTGTAAGGACTAAACATGGCAGCAACATTATTTAATGATATCCTTTTAAGAGGTATTCGTTCAGGACAGGTTCCTGCACGTACTGACACGGCACGTGATTGGTATCGTGCCTCTGCGCAGAAAGCAGTGAAGAAAGGTCCTATCAATGCAGAGAAAGTACAGATGCAATTGAAGGATAGAGGACAAGCGGGTCTTGCATTTGGTGATATGTACTTCTTTGCATACGATGCAAAACACAAATCAACACTTCCATACTTCGATAGATTTCCTCTCATCTTTCCTATCGGACCTGCACCAAAGGGGTTCATGGGTATCAATATGCACTATTTACCACCTATTTTACGTGCAAAGTTAATGGATGGACTGTATGATTTGGTTTCGAATGATAAGTATGACGAGAGTACAAAACTAAAACTATCTTATAAAGTGTTGAATTCCGCATCTAAGTTCAAAGAATTCAAACCTACAATCAAACATTATTTGAATAGTCAAACGAGATCTAAGTTCTTTTATGTTAATCCAGTCGAATGGGACATAGCTTTATTTCTACCAACTGCAAACTTTGTTGGTGCATCTAAGAATAAAGTATACGCAGACTCAAGAAGAATTATAAGGAACGGCTAATGCGCATATCAGAGTTCAAATCAACGTTCGACCAATTCGCAGGTCCTGCACATGCAAACCTATTCGAGGTAACTATATCAGGTTATCCAAATACGGTCAACTCTTTGATGGGTTCGAAAGAACTTACCTTTCTGTGTAAGAGTGCACAGATCCCATCCGTGACGCTCAACACAGCAGTCTACGAATCAGTTGCCGCATTACCAAGACAATATCCCATCAGTGTACAGAACACTAATATCAATACTATCTTCATGGTTGACAGTGATCATGAGATATTGAAGTTCTTTCACTCTTGGATGCAGGGTGTAATCAACATCGGAACTGCAGGTGGTAACCTATCTGAGTTTGGTGGGAAATTACCATATGAGATCGGATATAAAGACGAATACTCATGTAGAATATCAATTAAACATTTCTCAACAGATCAAGATCCTTCAAGGTTCTACGAGGTCATACTTGACAAAGCGTGGCCTAGTGCAATTGGAGACTTAGATCTCGCATGGGAATCAAACGACTCGTATTTGACATTGCCCGTTGCATTTTCATACGATAGAATAGAATACTCTGGACTACGACAAGGTTCACCAACATCAAGACTAGGACGTGGTTCTGGTTTCTTTGATATTCTTGGTGCAGTCGCAGGTTTTGCAGGAGTAGTACAACAAACAGTAAACCAAGGTCTCAATAATGTGAGTAGTGTACAAGATGCGGTGAACAGGTTCCAACGTGTTAATAGCTCATTTGATAATCTCTCAAGGAGAATAGGACTTTAATAAGGAGAATATATTATGTCTTTGCCCAAAATTGATTTGCCGATTCAAGAAATCAAACTACCTTCAACTGGAAAGAAAATTAAGTTTAGACCGTTTACGGTCAAAGAAGAAAAAATACTTTTGGTTGCCCAAGAGATCGAAGAACCAGATGCAGAACTCATGGCTGCACGTCAAGTAATTAATAATTGTCTCATTAATATGGACATTTCAAAACTTGCAGTCTTTGATTTAGAATACCTTCTACTGATCCTACGTGCCAAGAGTGTAGACAACCTCATGAAGTTTGCGATTACTGACCCAGATACTGGTGAAGCAGTCAATCTAGAAGTTGATATCGACACAGTTGAGTTGATGAGAACAAAAGGACACAGTCGAAGAGTTAAGATTAACGAAGAATGGACTTTGTTTTTAAAGTATCCAACAATCGACGAGTTCATTGAAATCACCAAAATGGATTCTAATGATCCTCTAGTAAATTACTTCATTATGGTTTCTTGTCTTGAAAGTCTCAACTCCGAATCAGGTGAGGTACACAAGTTCAAAGATTACAAACGTGAAGAGATTGATAAGTTCATGGATGACATGACTGGGGATGTGTTGAAAGGAGTTCAGAACTTCTTTGATACTATGCCTAAACTAAGACATGTTTTAAAATACGATGATAAAGAAGGTAATGAAAAAACCTTTGTTCTAGAAGGAATGCGAAGTTTTTTCGAATAGCGCTGTGTCATATCAGTCTGAGAGATTATTATCAGATGATCTTCTCAATGGCGCAGCACCATAAATATTCGATTACGGAATTAGAAAACATGATACCTTATGAACGTGACTTATACTTTGGAATGTTATTAGATTATATACAGAAGCAAAACGAAAACTAAAAGGTTAACCCAATGGCAGTCTCTGCAGAAACACAGGCAATTTTAGATAGTCTGAATGTTCAGAAACAAGAATTTACTGAAGGCACGTCTTTAAAAGATGTGAATGTTACGCTTGAGAAGTTCTCAGGGGTTTTCCAAAGTATATCAGCTAATCTTATATCACAAAGTACTTTGATGGCAAGACAGATGGGTATTGCAGAAGAAGAATTGGAAGCAAAGAAGCGCAAACAAGACTTTGATGAGATCAATAAGAAATCAGAGGAAAAAGATAGAAGTTCTGATGTTTCTGCGTCTAGTCCTGTTGAACGAGAGAGAAAAGAGAGAACTAATATATTCAAAGGTCTGACTGACATGATGGGTCTAGGATCTTTGGCGAAAGCTGCACTTGGTGCATCAGGTATATTTGCCGCCTATAATATTGGTAAGGGTTTCCTTGACGAAAAGTACGATGGTGCATTTTCTGATTTCGAAACTAAAGCATATGATTTTGCAACTGGTATTGATCTGGATTCTATTAAAAAATCTTTTGCGGATCTGAAACTTCGACTTGACGAAATGTTGTTGAAAATAGACAACCTAGTTGCATCCTTCCAAACCATTGGGGATAAAGTCAATGGATGGATTGCAAAAATTGAACAAATCAACTGGATGGATGTCGTTGGTGCAATTGCAGGACTAGTATCAGGTATTGGTTTGGCAAAGTTTGGTATCTCACAATGGTTGAACGAACGTCGATTTAGAAGAATGAATAACTCGATACAGGGTGCTGTAGACAAAGCAATTGAACGTACTAATAAAGTAACTCCTAAAAATCCAATAAGAGCGCAAACAACAACACCGAACTTAACAAACCCAGATATTGATGGGAAAAGTGGTGCTCCTAAAGTTGGAGGCGCAAAAGATGCCAAGGTAGTTAGGCTTCCTCCAAGGTCAATGGGTATTCCAACCACCACTGGTGGTCAAGTTCCAAAGGTTGGAAGTGCTATTCCAGACTATGTAACACCAAAAAGTAATCCCAAAGTTTATGGCAATACAAACAACCCTAACACACAGATGCGACAAGCGGCAGGAAATCGTTTCGGAAAAGCTGGTTATACAGTTACTGCAAATGGTTCTTTGAAAGGACCAGACGGAAAGTTTGTATCTAATGCAGACGCACTGAAGATGTTACAAAGTTCTTTAGATCCAGTATACGGTAGGTTCTTTGCGAACCTCGTAAAAGTATTTAAAGGAGTTGGGATTGTTCTTGCTGCGGCAGCAATTTACGAAATCTATGTTGTAATGAGTACACCAGGCATCGATAATACAGAACGTGCGAGAAGACTTGCACCTATCCTTGGTGCATCACTTGGTGCAGTAGGGTTCGGTATTCTTGGTGGTATTGCAGGTACACTTATTGGTGGACCATGGGGTGCATTGATTGGTGCGGCACTCACTGGTGTTGCAGGTGCATTCGCAGGAGAGTGGGTAGCATTTAAACTTGCACAATGGATGTTAGGTGACTCTGTACCATCTAAACAAGAAATAGAAGCCTTCGAAAAACAAAACATCGAAGAACAAACTTATCAACAAATGTCTCAGGGTAGTGACTTCTCAGTTCAAAGATCTAAGAAAAGAAGTAGAAACCCAATGTATGATGTTGTAGACGGTAGTGGTAATATCGTTTCGTCTAATGCGATGAGTAGAACTAGAGCGGGTATATTCGCACAGAACCAACAGTTCAAAAAGAACATAGGTCAGTTGGCGACTAACGATCCATTGAGATACTTAGATATGTCTACTGTTCCTCAGTTGACAGGTTACACACCACTCGTCCCACCAGAAGTATTGTCAGGTGCGGCAGGTGGACAGGTTGCACAAAACGTTGTGGTGACTGGTGGATCTACAACTAACAACTTCGCAAACACTGTTAAAGGTGGTGCAACAGCGATTACAGAAAATAGTACGGTTGTTACTACCACGACTGATGGTGGTAGTGCACACCCAATGGCGCATTAAAAAAGGCGACTACTTGCCGCCCTTTTTCTTTTCGCCTTTCGGCTTTGTATATGTGTGATCTGGATCTAACATGTTGGATACATCTTGTGTTTAAACTCAGAAATGTCATTGGCTGCTCTGTGGTAACCACTTTGACGTAGTTGACGAATAGCCATGCAGTATGAACGGTATTCCATTGCTTTCATAAATCTTTTAAACATTATTTACTCTCCAACATTAAACGTCTTGCTTCCTCATGGTAGCCTTGACGTGACAGTTCAGCGGCTGCTCTTGCTCTACCTGCTGACTCACCGAATGCCCATAGTGCCATTGCAACAGCAACTAATACTTTGCCAAGTGTTTTGATGAACTTTGGTGTTTCAACTGGTGTGTTACCCACTACTTCCATTGATTCCTGCATTATACTGAACCCTCCAAGTTTGGGTTAGCGTAAGTACGGACGTATGGTAGTTCATCACGTTTGCGGTTATCTGTCCACGTGTCATTTGAGATAGAACGGATATCTCCACGAGAGATGCCGATATCTGCGAGTTCACGATCTGTCAGTGAATGTAATGTTTTGAATGTTTCTCTACGTGTTCTACGTTCAGCAAGTTTTTGACCTAGATTTTCGAACCATACTACTACTTTGTAGCAGGATACTGAGAACATTGATGAGGTGGAGTTTACGGGCGTAATGCCTGGCATAATTGACATTGGGTCTTCCTTTAATGTATGTGGTAAATGATATGTGATCGTCTTCTTTCACTACATTTATTTAGTACAGAAATAGGTAAATAACCCTTACCAATTTGGAATACTCGACATGCACTGAGTGCAAATGTGACAAGTTGTCAATGAAAAAAAAGGGTTGCATCCTAATGAAGCAACCCTTTAAGTTTGCACTTAAGCCTGATGTGCAACCCTTTAAGTTTGCACTTAAGCTTAAGTTTAACTTTTGTCGTCTCGTGTACTTACGAAACTATACATTTCTTTTGCTTTTTCCATGAGATCTTCCATGGAATACATTTTGTAAGATCCTTGAATATCTTCAATACTCTTCTTACCTTGTTCCATCATCTGTTCAGCAAACTGAACATTCATGTGGTACTGTTGATCCATGTACTCTTTTGCAAGTTGCAACATATCTGCACGAATCTCGAACGGATTTTTATTAGCCATTTTATTCTCCTGTTTGTGTGTGTAAAAAAAGAGAGGAGACTAACTCCCCTCTCAATGTTATTTATATCATAGAAAGGAGACTAACTCCCATCTCAATGTTAGTTATATCATATTATAGATGGATTGTCAACCCAAAAAGTTGTGAATAACCAAAACTAATGCAACAGATGCACCAAGTCCTACCATCATCTTACCAAAGTCTTTTGCGACTAATGGGAATACTGATTTGGTTTTCTTCTTACCAAAGTATGTTGCCATTGCAAGTTCACGTCCTGCGAGTAGACCAACGAATACCCATGTTGTTGACATAGGGATATCATTCAACTCTTTAAAGAAATAGAGACATAACCAGTAGAACAGATCGATAAGTGTTGCACTACGAACATATCTTGTGTTATGTTTCTCTAATACAATCTGTTGGATCTTACCACCACGTTCTTTAAACATAAAGAATAGACCTGTGACGAATACCACAGATATCATAACCATCAAATCAACTGGTACTACACGTGGTAAGAACACCGCAATGTTTGCAATGTCATGTGACAACCACGTCCACCACAGACCACCTGTGGCAACCCACTGGGCGATGCGCCAGTACGTCTTGTTACTTTCGGTGACTGGTTGGGTCTCATCAAACCACTTACCTGTATACTTGTGTATAGCGAACCACACTGCATATGCGAATGCCGCCGCAACACCATATCCCATAATAGACTTCATCAACATCTTCTCAAGCACAAAGGTACTTGCAAAGACTGACAATACTAAGAATGAAGTTGATACTGGTACACCTAGTCTCGTTAGTAATACGAGGATTGCAGGTGCGGCAGCATGATACCATTCTACCTCTTGCCATGGGATCTTGTTAAGTCGTCCATAACTGATGTCTCCACCATTCACATACCAACCATACCAGAGTGTTGCAAGTAGAACACCTGATGCAGATAACCATAATGTTTTGTAAGAAAATCGCTCATTGTTTGATGCCATCCATGTACCGAGCGTCTGTACTGAATCATTGGCGATAACCGCATATGCGGCAAGTAGGAATCCTATGAGACTCCACATTGTTAACATTTCCATAATACTTCTCCTTGTTGTGTGCAGGCTTTACCCCTGCGCTTACATACAAAATAGGACACGTCTTTACCACGTACCCTACATTACACGCTAACAAAAAAAAGGGAGACCGAAGTCTCCCCTAAATTCTCTAGTCCTGTAAAAAGGACTGTTGAATACCAGTATTAATTTCAATAGTACGTGGACGTTTTTCTTCTGGAATAATACGTTCCATCTGAATTGTCAGCATACCATCTGATAACTCTGCATTTTGAACAATAATATCATCCGCAAGAGTAAACTTACGTGTGAATTTACGTCCTGATATACCACGATGGATATATCCTCTTTCCTCTGCACCTGAGTTTTCTTTATCCCCAGTAATAGTTAAGACACCTTCCTGATATTTAATAGTCAAGTCTTCATCCTTGTAACCTGCAAGTGCAAGCTCAATTCTGAAATTGGTATCAGTCTTTTTAACGATGTTAAATGGGGGGAAACCTGTTGACTGTTCTTGTTGATCTAGAACTCTGTCGAGAACTCTGTCAAACCCAACGGTAAACGGCGAGAGGGTATTAAAATGTGTACGATTCATATCGTGATCTCCTATATTAGCAAGATTTATGTTGAATGTGAACCCATTTGGCGTTCACGTTCTATTTATAACACATTTAATACTGAATGTCAAGAAAAATTATTTTCTTCCAATATTATATTTGACTGTTAAGTCCCATTCACTTTTCTCTTTATAGGAAATGATTTTAATATGGTTGAGAGGAGCGACAGGGTCTTTTGTTTTTTCCTTGTCTATGATCTTTATCAGATCCCATTCCTCTAATAGATTTACGATTGTGTTTCTTCTGGAAAGATCTTCATCTGTGAAGGTATTTGTTTTACCGTCTAGAATGAATAGTTCTTTAAAATGAAGAATTGCATATCTGCCCTTCTTGTGCAAGATATGGCAGGATTGGTATAGTCTTTTTTCTTTACGTGAGGAAATACCGATGCGAGTTAAAGTTTCTTTTACTTTTAAAAAGCTATCATCGGACGGTAATTCAATCTCTACACCAACTCCCTTAAAAATATCTTCGTTCATAATACATGTTCACCTTTTTTTATAATTTATTGTTATGGGTGGTGTTGATCATATCAACGAACTTATTTATAATTTAAACAAGTTTAACCGCCAACAAACAACTTCTGGTGAACATCTTCTAGTTGATCTTTAGTAAGAACTTTCAAGTACTGTTTGGCAACTGTACGATTACACTGATATACTTCTTGGATTGCATCTAAGTCTGTACTGGCTTCTGCCTTGTGCCACTTAGAGAAACGTTTACGTTTTCGCAACATTCCATTGTAGTAATCGAACTGACCGATACCAAACATATCTGGTCTCTGATTCATCTCGTTAGCATGTAGAATGGTATCCTCAAAGTAAGAGAAACCACGATTGATAACATAGGCAAGAGAACTATATTCTTTCTCTGCCATCTCTGGGTTTTCATGTCCACGAATGATATCTTTCTTTGAATCAGATACTGCATTCATGAAATCGAATGGTGTGAATTCTTTATTACTCATTCTACGTCCCACCTGTCACCACTGTCTTTAGAGATTTGTCTTAGTCTACGTGCCATGTAATCCCAATAGGGTTCATCTGG